>VFQN01005992.1_pt1 | contig 14335 bp, 12 predicted proteins | sample 3512371 | NCBI WGS metagenome assembly VFQN01 (sample SAMN10412370, study PRJNA504923) | tailings metagenome | isolation source: Replicate 2 from Balatoc abandoned mine | place: Philippines: Itogon, Benguet | collected 2017-08-28
CGAACTTTGAGCGTTCCGCAGCGTTTCTTCACTGAGTTGATCGAGCGTGACTGACGGGCGTCCTGCCTGAATGACTGCCTGCGTCAGTTCGGCCGCCTGATTGATCACCGCCTCACGACGGTTTACCCAGGCGTCCTGAACCGCCTGCAGGATCTCGCGGAAGCCGGGACGCCCCCACTTCGCGGTCGGCGGCCAGTAGGTGCCGCCGAAGAACGGTTGCAGGTCGGGCGTGAGGAAGACCGACATCGGCCAGCCGCCGCTGCCCGACATGGCCATCACCGCGTTCATATAAATCTGGTCGAGATCCGGTCGTTCCTCGCGGTCAACCTTGATGTTCACGAACCACTGGTTCATCAGGGCGGCGATTTCCGGGTTCTCGAAACTCTCGTGCTCCATGACGTGACACCAGTGACAGGCACTGTAACCGATGGAAAGAAAGATCGGCCGGTCCTGATCGCGGGCCTGGGCGAGCGCTGCTTCATCCCACGGATGCCAGTCGACCGGGTTACGGGCGTGCTGCAGCAGGTAGGGGCTTGTTTCCTGTGCCAGGCGGTTCGTCGGAGATGATGCAGACCCGAATGATGCAGACACGGGGCGGCTCCCGGTTGTGAAAAGACCTGATTTGGCCGCCGTCACAGACAGCCAGTGGCATGGTAGGCGCGAATCCGGACAATGTCGACCAGCAATCCGGCATCGACCGGTAATCCTGTCAACCGGATGAACCGGACTCCCGATCTGCCGACGCCGCTTGCAGTTTCGCGATTTCGGGTCGGGAAATTCACCAGAACCGGCAAACTGTTCCCGCCAGTCCCCGTCCTGGAACCCGTTTCCTGCTTGACGCCACCCTGCTACGATCGAGAATAGTTGAAGTGGTTTCAGAAACGGTAGTTAGGCCATCGTCGGGCTGGATCGTCCGCCGTCAGCGAGAGTCGACCCCTGAAACAGGGCAAGGGGACGATCACTGTCGGTTCGCTCGGGCTCTGTCGGCAGCAGGCGACTGAAACCGGAAGAGACAGACTGTTTCCGTGTGACCAACGGCCACTTGCGGATATTTCCATGCGTGCCAGACTGGTGCCGCTCAAAGGCGGACGACCGATTTCCATTACTCGCGATGTCACCCTGGTGGGGCGTCAGAAAGACCTCTGCGACATCGTGATCGACCGCACGAGCATCTCCAAGCTCCACTGCCTGCTGGTTCGCACAGATGGACTGCTGTTTCTGCGGGATCTCGGCAGCACTAACGGCACCAAGGTGAACGGCCAGCGGGTGATCCGCGGCGCATTGCTGCCCGGGGATGAGTTGTCCTTCGCCAGCGAAAAATTCCGGGTAGAAATGGGTTCCAACGTCCCCGACCCGGAAGAGGACGTGCACGAAGCCCGGACGGAAGAAATCAGCGTTCCTGCGAACCTCGACTACAACGGCGGTATCCTCGGAGGGCTGGCTCACGGGCTCGACTCCAGAAGCTCGGACAGCGATGTGCGCCCGCTCGACGCCATTGATGACTAGCGGTCCCGCCGGCTCGGACAATTCACCTGTTCGCAGTGCCAGCCGGGACGTTGGTTTTCCCCTTGCCGCTGCCGAGCGGAAATTTCCGTTGCTGGCACCAGAGGCGCGATCTCTGCGAACGGCCTGGACGTGAACTGCCTGACGGATTTCGCGGCTACGGCTTGCCATACAAAGAGGAGTGCTGTACTTCCTGGCTGCGCTACTGCATAGCGATTCGTGACGACGGACTGATTGCCGGCCGTCGCCTGCAATTCAACGAAGGCCTGTTGCCTCCCGACAGGTATGGCATATTCAGGTCTGACTGGGCGCAGGGTGCGGATGCTGACGGCCGGGATCTGTTGTTGATTTCACGCCGGTAGCTGGATTTCCTGCGGTTGAGTCTGGTTTCGCACCGGTAGTGACGAGATTTTTCATTGTCGGGGCCGCCCCGTCCGCCACTGCATTTCGGTGAATACGAAAGAAGCCCGGGTTGGTCCCCGGAGTTCCCCTTCTTTTGAATGACTGCCCGGGAACCATCTTGCACTGACGCACTGGTGGCGGCATGATCAGCAGGCATCCCATCATTACATCTACAGATGTCGCGTTCAGACGGGGACGATGTTTTGACTGTTACCGGTCTACAACTACCCTCAGTGAGAACGGGCTTGTTTCCCGGCACTCTGCTCCGCCGGGCAGGACGTCTCCTGGTCGACCGCTCAGGGATACTTTCCTTCAGGACACACTGCTTCCGAACACATTTCGTTATCAGCCTGCTGTTGGCCGCCCTGACAACTCCGGGGCCGGGACTGTCAGACTCAGCCTGGGCGCAGCCCCCGGGCGTTGTCGTTCCGGCAGGCGGGAAGGTTCAGGCGACATCCTCTGCGGGAGGAGCGCCCGGGAACCCGGCTGCCGGCAAGCCTGCGACCGGTGCTCAGGGTGACAAGCCGGCTGAAGAAAAGAAAGACGACCAGAAAGATCCGGCAGCGAGTGCGGGGGCCGTCCAGCGGCCTCAGGAACCGCCGGTCAAGGCCGACAGCGCCGAGTTGAAGGTAAAGCCGAATCCAGACGGCAGAATCCGGCTGAATTTCCACGGACAGAAATGGCTGGATGTCCTGCAGTGGTATGCCGGTATCGCCGGCCTGAGTCTTGACTGGCAGGAGATCCCGGGAGATTACCTCAACCTGGTCACGCAGCGGGAATACAGTGTGACCGAGGTGCGGGACGTGCTGAACCGGCATCTGCTGGACCGCGGCTACACGCTGTTGCGGAGCGGCGAAGTGCTGGTGGTCGCCAATCTGAAAAAACTCGATCCCTCGCTGGTGCCGCGAGTGTTTCCGGAAGACCTGGACAACCTGCAACCGCACGAGTTTGCCCGCACGTCGTTCAAGCTGGACTGGCTGATTGCCGACACCACGGTCGAGGAATTGAAGCCGCTTTTGAGTCCCAACGGCAAGCTGTGGGCCATGAAAGCCACGAATCGCGTGGAGGCGATTGACGCCGTCACCAACCTGCTGGCGATCCGGCACGTTCTCAGCGATGAGCAGTCCGGACATGGCCAGGAACGGCTGGTGCGTGAGTTCAAGCTGCAGCACAGTCGCGCCGGTGACGTTTACGATTTGCTTCTCGGTTTGCTCGGGAAGGAAAAGCCCAAAAAAGACGAAGGGCCGATGGACCCGCGCCGCATGATGCAGATGCAGCAGCAGATGATGCAGATGCAACAGATGCAGCAGCAGGGCAAGCCTGCGGGCGGCGACAAGAAGCCGGGTGAGATTCACCTGGTGGTGAACCAGCGCGAGAACAGCATTCTGGTGAACGGTCCGCCCGATCAGGTCGCGATTGTTGAACAGGCGGTGAAGCAGCTGGACGTTCCCGGCGATTCGCAACAGTCGCTGCTGCAGAATCCGAACCGGATGCAAATCTACCGGCTGACGGCCATCGACCCGGAACCGCTCGTCGCTACCCTGAATGAGGTTGGCAATCTCGACCCCACGACCCAGCTGCGCGTCGACAAGAAGAACCGGTCGATCATCGCCTATGCCTCGCTGGTCGATCACGTGATCATCAAGGCGATGGTCGACAAGCTGGATGGCACCGATCGCCGCTTTGAAGTGATCCGCCTGCGCAAGCTGGAGGCCGACTATGTCGCTGGCAGCATCCAGTTCATGATGGGGGAGCCGGAAGACAAGCAACAGTCCTCGCGGCGCTCCTGGTCGTACTTCGATCCGTTCGGGTCGTCAGGCGGCGAGACGGAACAGAAGGAAACGCGGAAATTCCGGGTCGATGCCGACGTAGAGCATAACCGGCTGCTGATCTGGGCCAACGACGTGGAACTGGCGGAGATCCAGAATCTGCTGGTGAAACTGGGAGAATTGCCGCCGCCGGGATCGCGGGCTGCCACCTTGCGGACTCTCGATTCCATCCCTCTGGAAGATGCTCCGTACTTGCTGGAACGTCTGCGCGAGGCCTGGCCGGCCCAGGGCGAGAATCCGCTGCAGTTGAAGATTCAGCCACGGGCAACACCGGCAGTTCCTGAAGATGCTTCACCTCGCTCGCCGCTGGAGCTCCGTTCGGGGGATCGCAACACCTCGACCCGCATTGAACCACCGGTGTCAGGGACTCGGGCGTCTGTGGCCTCGCAGCCGACGCTGTTCCGTTTCTCCAGTTCTTCCGTCAGTCGCACGGCGGCCCGTGAGCAAGCCGACGGACAGCAGGCAGGTACAGCGATTGCACGTCCCCGCATGTCGCTGCTGGCCCAGGCGGAACCGGAAGCTGCCAGGGTTGAATCTGTCAGAGATAAATCAGGTGCAGATGACGCTGCCAGTGAAAAGCCTGACAGGGATGAAGCTCTGCCGGAAGCGCTGCGACAGGTTCTGCCGCGCAAGTCGTCGCCCCCACCGGTGACGGAGACCGTCGAGGGCGGCAGTGCTCCGCAGGCGGCTCCCGTGACCGTCGAACTGGATGCAAACGGTCGCTGGATCTTGCGGTCGCAGGACACCGCGGCGCTGGATCGTCTCGAAGATTTGCTGGTCGATCTCGCGCCGCCCCGCCGCGACTACAAGCTGTTTCAACTCCAGCACTCGACGTCGTGGGCCTACGGCATCGCGCTCAACCTGGAAGACTTCTTCAAGGATGAAGACAAGAAGGAACCCCGCCGGCCTTATTGGTGGTATGACGATGGCAGCAGTTCTGCGAAGAAGGATGACTCTCGTCGTCTGTCGAAACGTCGACCGCTCAAATTCATCGCCGATACCGACTCCAACTCGATCCTGGTCGTGGGGGCCGATCCTCATCAATTGCGAACCATCGAGGAACTGATCGAGTATTACGATCAGCCGGTGGCATCCGATGCCAAGGCCTTGCGCCGGACGGAAATTTTCCCGATCAAACATTCCAAAGCCGAGGTGATCGCCGACGCCATCAAGGACGTTTACCGCGATTTGTTGAGCGAGAATGACAAGGCGTTGCAGCGTCAGGGCGGTCAGGACCAGAACCAGCAGCGCGCTTCCGAACGCACCGTCACCTACGTGTACGATTCCTTCGGCGATGGCGAGAAGAAGGGGAGTGATCCGCCCACGCCGGTGCGGTTCAAGGGGGCGCTTTCGATCGGCGTCGACCCGATTTCCAACTCGCTGATCGTCTCGTCGACAGAAATGTTGCTGGAGAATATCCGGCGAACGATCGAGAGTCTCGATCAGGCGGCCGTGACCAAAACCCCATCGTTGCAGGTGATGTCGGTGAATCGCGACGTCCCTGTCGAACTGGTGAAAGAGCGACTCGCGAAGTTGCTGAAGGAACAGAAGCCTCAGCAACCCCGACAGGCGCGGCCCCAGCAACCGAACCAGCCGCAACAGGCGCAGCAGGTCGACGCCTTTGGTGCTGACGAGCCGTAGGTAGTTTCACGAGCGTCTGCCGCCTCGAGGTATGCCCGTCTGTTTGAACAGCTGGGCGTGCGTCGGGCTTGTCTTGTCGCACACCTGTGATTGCGGAATGCAATGATTCCCGGCACGAGTGCCAGCCTGTTCAGCATGGACTGCCGTAACTGCGATCCCTCGCCAGCAAAATGTTCGCCAGGACGCCGGGGAACGCGATTTGCAACCTGAACGGACGGTCGCAGTTTTTCTGCTGTGAACCCGCCTGCCAGATCGCTCCTGCATGCTACCGGAGTCGGGCTTGATGACTGGTGTTTCTCCTGGTCGATCCTGTGCGCATTTCTCAACCGATTGCTCTGAACTGCAGGTTCGAGTGGCTCCAGGTGAGAGAGTCCGTCCGCCGAATACCCGCGTCAGGACGCCGGCCCGTTCCGGCTGTGATCAGCAGGGCTTACGCGCGATTTGGCGCAGTGCCTGGCTGGCGGCGGCGGGGAGTCTGATTCTTGTCTGCGGCTGCGCTTCCCGGTCGAGCGGACCGGAACTGGTCGCTGTAACAGGGACTGTGACTCTGGATGGCAAACCGCTCCAGAACGGCATCATTCGCTTTCTGCCGGATGTTGATCGACAGACCAGTGGCCCCATTGCCTCCGCCGTTCTGAACAAGGAGGGACAGTTCAGCCTGATGTCGCCCGGCGGGCGGGCAGGCGTCGTGGCAGGGCATCATTTCGTCACGCTCATATGCGATGAACTGCCGGTACATGAAGTCTCGCCCGGTGTGTTCACGAATGGCGACAAGACCTGCTTGCTGCCGAAGCGGTATGCAGACGAGAAAACTTCGGAACTTACCGCAGAAGTGCCGGCTGGCGGCGGTGTGATCGATTTTGCCCTGACAAGCAGTGGCAAGCCCTGAAGGGAAGCGGCAAACCGGGACCGCAAACTTGCCGCCGTTCCGGAACGCCGTGGCAGTTGTCTGTTTTTCATCGGATCGACTGGAGAAAGGATCACATGGCGTCCCTCAGGTGTTCCCAGGCGGGCCATGCCCGCGGCTTCACGTTGATTGAACTGCTGGTGGTGATTGCGATCATCGCCATCCTGATCGCCCTCTTATTGCCGGCCGTCCAGCAGGCGCGCGAGGCGGCCCGTCGCTCGCAGTGCCGCAACAACATCAAGCAGATCGGCCTGGCCCTGCACAACTATGCCGATACCCACGGACAGTTCCCGCCGGGCGGGATCTGTCTCGCCGGGGGCGGTTGCTGGTCCACCTACTCTGCCAGCATGGCCGATCCGCGGCATGTGTCGTCGGGCGCTTCCTGGGTGACCATGCTATTGCCGTACTTCGACCAGTCGGCGCTCTATAACCAGTACCGGTTCGATCTGCCCAGTGCCAACGCCGCGAATGCCCCGGTGCGCAGAACCTGGCTGACGGTGTTGCAATGTCCCTCGCACGTGCAGTCCACTCTCTTTTCCGCCGCTTGGGCCAAGGGGACATACGGCGGGAATTTCGGCGTCGACAACGCGATGGATGCCTCCCAGAACGTCGCACAGTACCGGGGGGTGTTCAATTCCGGAGCCCAGTGGGGAGCCAAATTCCGTGATGTCACCGACGGCACGTCCAACACACTGATGCTGGGAGAAATGGTGACCAATCATCTCGACGACGATTCCCGCGGCGCTTGGGCGCGCTGGGACGGGATGGTGATCAGCGGTGGCAGCACTTCGGTCTCCAGCGTGAAGACGCCGAACATCAGCGCGGTGACCAGTATCGACCGTGTCAGCAATTGTCCGGATGGCTCTGCCTGGATCAGCCAGACCGGCAATGAAAACGTGTTTCTGAGGTGTGCCGACGGTTACGACGGCGGTCCGTTCGTGCGGCAGGCCACGCGCAGCCGTCATGAAGGCGGTGTCCATATCGGTCTGGCCGATGCCAGTTCCCGGTTCGTCAGCGAGAACATCGATGCCACGCTCTGGTATCGCCTGATGACCAGCGGCGGCGGCGAGGTTCCCGGCGAATACTGATGACCGCGAACGGTAAGTGCGAACGCCCGCCGATCGCCATCAATGGGCGTCTTTGTTTTCAGCAGGGCGTTCATCCGCCCGGCTGCCAGTCGAGCAAATGGAACTCGACGCTCTCCTGGCCGCGAAACCGGTTAATCGTCGGCTGGAAGACCATGGAGATTTTCGGACCTGCCTGAGCCAGTTCATCGGCCCATTCGCCTTTCCCGAACGCGATGCCGCGCAGCGTCGTTCCGTAGTGCCGCACCATCAGCGACAGATGACGCTCGCCCTCGCCCATCTTGCGCGGCGTGCCGACCAGTTCGACATCCGAGGCCACGAACACCGGGCGGCGATTGGCAGCACCAAACGGTCCGAGATTCTCCAGTGCCAGCACTGCCTCGCGGGTCACATCGGCCAGACGAACCTCCGCATCAATCGCCAGTTCGTGCAGTGCTTCATCGATCACATGGGCAGAGGCGACTTTCGACATTTCCAGTCGAAATTCATCAATTCGCGCGGGATCGATCTTCAATCCCGCAGCGGCGTGATGTCCGCCATAGCTGACCAGGAAATCGCGGCAGGCAGACAACCCGCCGTGCAGGTTAAAACCACCGAAGGAGCGGCCGGAACCCTGCCCCAGCCCGGTGCGTTCATCGAGCGCGATCAGGATCGCCGGCTTGCGGAAATGTTCGGCCACCCGTGACGCCACGACGCCGATCACACCGGCGTGCCACTCAGGATGCGACAGCACCAGCACGCCATGCTCGGCCCAGCCCAGCTCGGCTTCCACCAGTTCGCGGGCCTGTTTCAGCATCTTGCGTTCGACGGTTTGCCGCTGCTTGTTCAAGTCGTCCAGATAGGCGGCGAGGGCCGTCGCGCGATCCTGTTGTTCGGTTGTCAGCAGTTCCACTGCCAGTCGCGCCTGACCCAGGCGGCCTGCCGCATTAATCCGCGGGCCGAGCGCAAAGCCGATATCTTCTGCCTGCAGATTGGGCTTGTCGAGCAGTTTGGAGACCTGCATCAACATGCGGAGACCGGGCGTGCTGCGATTCACCAGACTGCTGAGTCCAAAATGGACCAGAATGCGATTCTCGCCGATCAGCGGCACCACATCGGCAATGGTTCCGATAGCAGCCAGGCCTACGGCGGATAGCAGGAAGTCGCGCATCCGCGGCGAGGCTTTCTTGCCGTCGCCCAGCCTCGCGCAGATCGCCCAGGCCAGCTTGAAGGCCACGCCGGCGCCACACAAGTCGCCGAACGGATAAGCTCCCGGCAACCGTGGATGAACGAGAATAATCCCTTGCGGCAATTCGTCCGCAAACTGATGGTGATCGGTCACAATCAGTTCCAGCCCCAGCTCCCTGGCCAGGGCCGCTTCCTTCACACTGGTGATACCGCAGTCGACCGTCACCACCAGTCGGTCGGGATCTTCGGCGTGCAGCTGTCGCAGGGCGTCGCAGTTCAGCCCGTAACCTTCCTCCAGCCGGCTGGGAATGTAGTAGTCAACCTTGCCACCGGCGAGTTGCAGACAGTGCCATAACAGGGTGGTGGCAGTGACGCCATCAACGTCGTAGTCGCCATAGATTGTGATGCGGCGTCCTGCCTGGACGGCGCTGACGATGCGATCCGCGGCAGCAGAAACTCCCGGCAAACTCTCCGGATCATGCAGATCCCCGAGTTTCTTTGCCAGATACAGAGCCGCCGCTTCGGGAGTCCGGCAGCCGCGCGACAGCAGCACCTGAATAACGAGCGCCGGCAGCCGCAGCACCTGTCGTAGTTTCTGCACCTGCTCCGAATCGTGCGGGGCAATTTTCCAGGTTCGACCGGCCATGCTTGTCGTCATGCGTCCCTGCTTTCCACCAGCGATGGCCCCGAAATGACATGAGCTTCGGTCACACGCATGGTGTCAGACCGAAGCTCATTGTGACACAACCGTCACCCGTCCTGACAGACAAGTGGCGGACTCTGAGGCTTGACGCTGGCCCCGATCCATGTGTGTTATGCAGCGTTCGTTGCGGCCAGTCGCTTGCAGCTTCCGACTGCAACACCCGCTGCCGCAAACTGACCTAGATGCCGGCCGCGCTCTTCAGTGCGGCTGCCACATTTGTCTGCTCCCACGAGAATTCCGGCTCCGTGCGGCCAAAATGCCCGCCGGCAGCGGTCTTGCGATAGATCGGCCGACGCAGCTGGAGCGTCTCGATGATACCCTTCGGCGTCATCCTGAAATGCTCACGCACCAGTTTGGCGATCGTATCATCTGCCACCTTGCCGGTGCCGTCGGTATCGATATGAACGCTGACCGGATCAGCCACACCGATCGCATACGCGAGTTGCACTTCGCAGGCATCGGCCAGGCCGGCAGCCACGATGTTCTTGGCGATGTAACGGGCCATGTAGGCTGCGGAACGGTCGACCTTGGTCGGATCCTTCCCGGAGAACGCGCCGCCGCCATGACGACCCCAGCCGCCGTAGGTGTCGACGATGATCTTGCGACCCGTCAGACCGCAGTCGCCGTGCGGACCGCCCACGATGAACTGGCCGGTCGGGTTGATGTGATACTTCGTGGAAGAACTGAGCAGTTCGACCGGCACCGACTTCTTCACGACTTCGTCGATGATGTAGCTCTGGATATCTGCCTGGCTGATGGTGGCAGCGTGCTGGGTCGAGACGACGACCGCCGAAATCCCGACCGGCTGGTTCTGGTCGTTGTATTCGACCGTGACCTGGCTCTTGCTGTCCGGACGCAGCCAGTCCACCTGGCGCTGTTGACGGACATCGGTCAGCAGATTCAGGATGCGGTGAGACAGGGCGATTGGCAGCGGCATCAGTTCCGGAGTCTGATTGCAGGCGTAGCCAAACATCAGCCCCTGATCGCCGGCTCCGTCGCGATCAACGCCCATGGCGATGTCAGGACTCTGGCTGTGCACCTTGACCAGCACTTCGCAAGTGTCGGCATTGAAGCCGATGTCGTCGTTCGTGTAACCGATGCTGCGAATCACATCGCGGGCGACCTGCTCGTAATTCACTTCGCAGGACGAGGTGATTTCACCGGCCAGACAGACGAAATCGGTCGTGCAAAGCGTTTCGCACGCAACCCGGGACATCGGATCACCCGCCAGGTGGGCATCGAGAACGCCGTCGGAAACCTGATCGGACACCTTGTCCGGATGCCCCATACTCACCGATTCGCTGGTGAAGAAGTAATTGGCCATGGATGCTCTTGATCTACATTGCGAGAGAGAATCGCGGAGTTCTGACGGGGACTCGCACGACAGGCATGACATTCTGTTGCGTCAGAGATTTTCGAGGTCAGAGTATAGAGATCCCCGGATGTAGCAACAACTCTGGAATTTCTGGTTGGCGGGGTTCAATCACGCGGCAGGATCATGATGGCGTTTCCGTAATTGACGGCCTGCGCCGGGGTTGTCATCGTCAACAAACCTGAAATCTCACAACACAGACACACAGACACACAGACACACAGACACACAGACACACAGACACACAGACGGGGCACCATGGGAACGAGCGGAAATCGACTGGCTGGCAAAATTGCACTGGTGACTGGCGCCGGGCGCGGAATTGGCCTGGGGATCGCCAGGCAATTGGTACAGGCCGGCTGCCGCGTCGTGATTTGTGGGCGTAATCCCGAGCGACTGGCCGAGGCGGAGCAATCCCTGAAAGCAGCCGGTGGTGACGTGCTGGCGCACCCGGCAGATGTCGCCTGCGAGGATCAGGTGCTTGGCCTCTTTGCCGCCATTGATGCCCGGTTCGGATCGGTGGATCTCCTGGTGAACAATGCCGGTGCGTTCGACGGCGGACATTTCGCCGATCTGACGCTGACTGCCTGGCAAAGTGTCGTAGATGCCTGCCTGACAGGTACTTTCCTGTGCAGTCGCGAAGCGTTTCGCCGGATGCAGCATTCAGGCGGCGGCCGCATCCTGAACATTGGATCGATTTCAGCGCAGCGACCCCGGACTGGTAGTGCCCCTTACGTTGCCGCAAAATTTGGCGTGTGGGGGCTCACCCAGGCGATTGCACTGGACGGAAGGCCATATGGAATCACCTGCAGTTGTCTGCATCCCGGCAATGTTCTCGTCGAGCGCCGTCAGGGAACCGGATCGCCATCCGACCAGGAACCGATGATGTCGGTCGAAACCATTGCTGATGCAGCGATGGCGATGTAGAATCTGCCGGCAGGTGTGAATTTTCTCGAAGCTGTCGTGCTGCCCCGCGACCAGGAATATCTGGCGCGAGGCTAGAAAATCGCGGACAAATCGCGTAAAACACTGTCCTCTCTCCGCGGCAGCCAGGGACTCGGTTTCGTGAAGTGGATTTCACAGGAGGGCTTCATGCAGGGCATGAGGTTCACGGTGGAATTCTATGAAACCGAAGCGTGGATGATTGACAAACACGGCAGTTCGTTACTACGATCTCCGTTTCCCCGCGGGGCGGGTGCTGAATCTGGTTTCGCACTGTCGACGCAAATCCTTAGCTAGAGGATGGTTGGAGTGGCCGGCAATCGTCAGGAAAAAATCCGCATTCGGATGGAGGCATACGACCACTCCGTCCTGGATCAGTCGGCGTCGGAAATCGTCGACACCGCCAAGCGGACCGGGGCGGTTGTGCATGGGCCGATTCCGCTGCCGACACGAATTGAGCGATACACGGTGCTGCGAAGCCCGCACATCGACAAGGCGTCTCGCGAGCAGTTCGAGATTCGCACCCACAAACGGGTGATTGAAATTATTCAGCCGACGGGCAAGACGATTGATGCTCTCAACAAGCTCAGTCTGCCTGCGGGTGTCGATGTCAAGATCAAGGCTTCGGCCGGCTGAGACGGTGGCTGGTGTGATGTCGGCGTTTCGGTCGCGGGAGCGACTGGATCAGCTGGCTGTCGGGTTCTCCGCGTTAGTGTGCCAGCTATCTGGCGTGGTCTTCGCGGTTCGGGCTCTGATCGCAATCAATGCGGGTTTGCGTTGATTGGCGTCTGGTTGGCGACTGCCGGCGACTGTCTGGCAGGTTGATTTCACAGTTGAGTTTGCAGGCGCGGGTGCTGTCATGGCAAAGGGCCTTTTGGGTCGCAAGGTGGGGATGACGCAGGTCTACGACGCTTCGGGCGCCGCAGTGCCTGTGACTGTCATTGAAGCTGGACCCTGTGTGGTGTTGCAGGTTCGCACCCCGGAACGAGATGGCTATTCCGCTGTGCAGCTCGGCTTTGACGACAAGCCGCGTCGGCTGGCCGCTCGCTCGGAGCGCGGCCATGTGGTGCAGTTGGGCAGCAAGCGTGAGAAGTCCCGCGCTGCCGCTGGTGTTGAAGCTGCTCCGAAGGCAGATTGCGAGCCGAAGCGGTATATTCGTGAGTTTCGTACTGAAGGCGAGAGCGGCGACTATTCGGTCGGGCAAGTCCTGACGGTTGCGACGCTGGCTGAGTCGAAGTTTGTCGACGTGATCGGAACTGTCAAGGGTCGCGGATTCGCCGGTGCGATGAAGCGGCACGGATTCGGCGGTCTGTGTGCCAGTCACGGTGTGAAGAAGGCTCACCGGTCGCTTGGTTCGACCGGTCAGCGGCAGGATCCGGGTCGCGTCTTCAAGAATCAGAAGATGCCGGGTCACATGGGGACAAATCGTGTTACGGTTCGCCACCTGAAACTGGTTGCAGTGGATGAGGCGAACAACCTGTTGCTGGTTCATGGAGCCATTCCCGGACACAACGGCGGCTACGTGATGGTTCGCGAAACGAACAAGCATTAATCGTCGGTCCGTAAAGTCAGTCATCGATAAGTCTGGCATGTTTCGGCTCGTCATTGCCGGCATGCAGTTTGTCAGTAAAGGTTCGGACATGATTTCCTTGCCCATTCACAATGCCGACGGTCAACCGACGGGTCAGAACTACGAGTTCGACCCGGCGGAACTGGCTGTTGGTGTCAACGGCCGGGATGATGTGAACAGGCAGTTGCTCCACGATGCCGTGGTGATGTACGAAGCCAACCTGCGTCAGGGAACCTTCAAGACCAAGTCCCGGTCCGAAGTTTCCGGCAACTCACAGAAGATGTACAAGCAGAAGGGCACTGGCAATGCCCGTGCCGGTAGCAAACGTTCTCCGGTGCGTCGGGGCGGTGGCCATGCTTTTGCCAAGCGACCCGTGGATTTCAGCTACCGGATGCCGCGCAAGGCTCTCCAGAAGGCGACCAGGATTGCCCTGTTGAGCAAGTTTTTCGACAACGAAGTTGTTGTGATTGACCAGCTTGCGTTTGACAAGCCGCAGACGAAGCGGGTCTACTCACTCCTCAAAACACTGGGGATTGTTGAACAGTCCCGCCCGGTCGCCGGTGAGGATGGCAAGACTGCGAAGCGTCGCGCTGACCAGTCGTGCCTGCTGGCAATTGATGCACACGATGCCAATGTCTGGAAGTCAGCTCGCAACCTTCCGAAGGTAGGCGTTTCGCCGGCTGCGGATTTGAATGCCTACGAACTGCTCCGTCGGAAGCGTCTCGTCGTGACAGTGGCGGCCCTCGATCGGTTGCGGAAGCCTGTTGAGAATAAGCAGGCTGAAGTCGAGTGAGGTCAGGCTTCAGGTTCAGGAAGCTGGCAAAAGTCAAGTCATCTGGTTGACAGCGTCTGAAGAGTAGCGAGAGCAAGCCATGGCCATTGTGTTCAAGTCCGGAATCACGCTGCAGCCGCATGAAATCATTCTGCGTCCGGTGGTCACCGAAAAAGGGACTCACCTGTCGGAGAAGTACAACTTCTATTCGTTTGAGGTGAACCCCGCGGCTTCCAAGCCGGAGATCAAGGCGGCAATTGAGACGCTTTGGCCGGTGCGGGTTGTGCGTGTTCGCACCCAGAGTTACGTGGGCAAGCCACGCCGCCATAAGATGGTGCAGAGCTATACCCAGGCCTGGAAGAAGGCGATTGTCGAGTTGCACGAAGAAGATCGTATCGCGATTTTCTAGGCAGCCTCTGGTGGCATCTCCTGGTGATCAGTC
>VFQN01005993.1_pt1 | contig 14334 bp, 24 predicted proteins | sample 3512371 | NCBI WGS metagenome assembly VFQN01 (sample SAMN10412370, study PRJNA504923) | tailings metagenome | isolation source: Replicate 2 from Balatoc abandoned mine | place: Philippines: Itogon, Benguet | collected 2017-08-28
GGGGGGGGGGGGGGGGGGGGGGGGGGGGGGGGGGGGGGGGGGGGGGGGGCGGTGGCGGCTGTGGTGCGGAGAGGAAGCGTGTTGACTGCCGAGAGAGCAGTAAGGTGATACAGTGGTGAGGTGTAATGACAGGGGCGTTTCTTGCATTGCAAGGTGGGCGGGGATGCGTGCGCTTGGCGTGAAGCACACCGAGCCTGCGTGTGGTCATGATGGTATGAATGCATCATGATGATGCATTATAATGACGCATTATAATGTGATGATGCGTGATGGTGTAGCGCGCAGACTGTCGTGTTCCCCGCTCAGGCAAGGAATTCTCCTCCCCCCACCCACCCACCCACTTCGTGCTCGGCGAGTAAGAGTTTTGCTTGTGTAGACCGTGATGGTCGACAACGATTCCTTGGTCGGTGGCCGTCTCCCCTGGTGGCCGTTTGAGGCCTGCTGATGATGTGTGGTGTGTACTGGCAGGTACTGGGCATGTACGGCGTGTAGAAAACTGTGCTTCTGTCTCGATAAGACCGTTTAAACAACGCCTTTGGTTCAGTGGACTGCCTGTCTGCCCTGCCGTGCACTTCCACTACCGTGTTGTGGCTTCGCACTGGTAGCCGCAAGGGACTGGGTCAGGAGAGTCTCTGACGATGACGGACGCGCGGCAGGCGCCATGTCGTGCGCCAGCAGGCCCACTGCAACGGACTTGCAATGCCACTGCAACCAAGGGCTGCAATGCGTGCGGCGGGGCCGGCAGCAAGGGTGCTGTTTCCCGGGGGTGTTTGCTGCCCCATGGATGTTCCCATCCAGCCGCTCGGTGCCTACGGAGCCTCGTGTCGGGTCCTCGGGTGCCCAGCGCAGCCACGAGCTGTTTCTTTGTTTGTCTGTTTCTTACAACATCGGATCCTGAACCCAGCATGTAAGGACGCGTGCTCGTTACGAGGCAGAGGCTCCAGGGTCAAAGAACATAAGGCGCACAAGGCGCAACCCTGCTGCACGCACCCGGCAGCCACCACACACCTGTCCGTGCCCGACGCCAACAGCCGTCCACGTGTCATCACGCTGTCACCGGCACTGCTCACACAGAGAGCCACGTGCTTTCTGATGCCCCACCGCCAACAACCTCCCCCGTGTCACCAACACCACCCAGCATCATGCGCCCAACGCCACCTCGCCAATGCAGCCTCGACTCCCGGCTAACACAAGCCACTTCATCATACCTGCATGCATGTGTCCCTCCACTCAACACTCAGACCAGCACGTCCATACCCGCAGCCCGCCTCCTCGCCTACGCCCCCAACCATCATCCTGCCCCCGCCATGACTCGGCCACGGACCAGCAAGCCCCTGGTCAACAGCCGCCGCCGCTTGCACACACGCACAGCTGCCGCCACACTGTCACCCTCACTCCTACTCCCACGCACCCGCCTGTTGCCACCCGCACAGCAAGCATGCACCGCAATAAGCGTCACCAGTGCCAGCCAGCGCATAACGGACTCCTTCCCTTTTAAGCACTTGTCCTGTCCGTTGCGTAAGCTCTTGTGGCCATTGCGGCAGGCACGGCAGTTGCCTCGGCACACGGGGCTCCGCCCTTGTCAGGCACCCGTCAATCGACTATCACGTACCGGTAGATCAGGCCGCAGAGCGCCCCCGCGGGAACGAAGTGCGGCACCTGCCCCTTGGCCCGCGCCTCATCGACCTCGTCGCAGTCCCCTGCTGCCATGCCGCCACCCCCCTGCCGGCTGCCCGACGCCTCCCCCTCCGCCTGGCGCTCCCTGCCTACGTAGCCGCCGGCCGGTCCAGAGGGCCGCGCCAGCGCCTCAGGAGCGGCCCACTCCGTTCGCTCCACCACTTCACTGACAGTGAACCCGTACGGCGTTGCCCTCGTGATGAACCCGTACTGCGCCGCGGCCGCCTGCACGCACACGTGTGCACCAGGCGGCGCGCGGGCCGATCCCCACCTGCCCGGTGCCCCCGGGCGCTGGCCCTGCTGCTGCTCCTGCTGGTGCTGCTGGCGGGGCACCCCCACGTGCAGGCCCAACAGGTCCCTCGGGGAAGACGTGAGGGCCACCGCGCCGCCGCTGCTGTGGGTTAGAGCGCCTGTGAGTGGGTGAAAGCGCGTAAACTGCTCTGAGCTCAGGTCCAGGTGCAACTGCAGTTGTGTGGCCCCCGGCCTTCCTAGGCGCACTGCCCCCTGTTTCTGGTAGATGTCCATGATCACGTAACTTTGTTAGGCAGCAGCGATGCATAGAGTCATGCCAGCGGTGATGACGGAACGTGCACACCAGCACTGCGTCTCACGCCATGCAGGACGCCCCAACGCCTGTGCTGGCCGAAAACGCCACCGTACCTCGATAGCTGCCGCCCGCCCGCTCAGCGCCTGGAGCGATCCATTTCACATTCCCCTGCGCCACCATGGGTACGGTGGACGGCTCGTAGCCCGGCGGCAGTGCGCTGCTGCTGTCTAGCGTTGCCGGGTGCGCCACCAGCGTGACGCCCATGCCTTCCATCAGCCCCACGCCGCCATCCACGCTGCAAGCAGCACAACCACGCAAACATAAACAGATATAGAGTTTGGACACTGCATGTATAGCAGTACAGCCTGCAGTTGCCATATCGGTACGGTCCGTTGTCAGGCATGTAGGGCGCACACCAGTAGGGGCGTTCCACGACCGACGAGTGTGCCGGACTGCACCAGCTAACCCACAACAGTACAATGGAGCTTTGGAGTAAAACTGTTCAGTTACCCCAGGGTACCCAGTCAGGGTCGTGCGGGTGCCACCCGCAACCCCAACGTACGGCTGTCCATTTGAACACTCCAGAAAGCAAGCAGGTGGGCACGGATCGGGCCACAGTGCCTTGCCTGAAGGGTGTGGCCTCCCGCAGCTCCCTCGGCAGCACCTCGGCCCTCAGCTGCAGCACCGTGACGCCCAGGCGCGGGAAGCTCGCGAGGTGCCTGCTGGCACGTGTCAGTTAGCAATGCGGATGACGGCCGAGGATGATAAGCCAGAGCATGCATCCACAAGGGCAGTATCCCATGTTGAGCCCCGCCGGCACTTACCTGACGGGGCAGCCGCACACCCTGAAGCGCGCCACGTTGATGCAGCGGTTGGGGGTCGGGTTCATGCAGCGGCGCGCCGTGAGGAGGACGGTGCGGCCCCGGAACGTTGCCAGGCATGCGGAGCCGACGGTCCTGGTGCCCACCGTCAGCGGCAGCACGTTGCCGTAGCGGGCGAAGCCCTCACGCGCCGCTGAGGCAGGTAGGGCACAACGAACACAGCACGACAGCAACTAGAGTCGTATGCTCCTGCCGCCTCTTAACGATTGGAGGCCAGCTGAGAGCCCAAGCCTCCTGGCCTCCAGCGAATATTTAAGGACGAAGTTAGCCCGTTGCGAATATGTGCAGAACGTGTGCTGCCACTCACATGCCGCCAAGTCCCACTCGGAGCTCTGGCCCCGCTAGCTACTGCTAGTGCTACTGCTACTGCTAGTGCGACGGTGCCCTGTATGGACGTCGCTCTGTCCTCTGGCAATGCTTGCATGCCCCGTCCCAGCTTGTGCACATCAGGGCCCCCTGCCTATGTCAACCGTACACGCCTTGCAAAGGCATGTCCTCATACCTGCATTGGCGGCGGCCGGGGCGGCGGCTCCTGCAGGCAGCAGACACGCGGCACCAGCACAAGGAAGGTTGAAAGGGCATTTGGAAAGTATGCGAGATAAGCCGTCAAACAATTCGTGAACGCGTAATGGTGGGGACACGTATGTAACACACGCATGCAGGTGCGGCCAGGTGCCCTGCGCGCCAAGTGCAGTCCTCAGCGGCGTATCGACCGCAGCCGGAAAAGCCCAAATGCTCATGGTGCATACGACCACCGAGAACTCCCTACTTTGCGCTGCGCTGATGAGATCAATGCAGACTGGCGCGAGCTTGATGGAACGCAACATCGCCGGGCTAGCTGCCTCCAGCGCATATTGGTTGTGGTAGCCATTGCTAATCAGGAGGTTGAGGACTTTATTGGGAAAAAGTCTTTCTACCACTTGGCAGCTGAGGCCCATTTCGTAAAGGGCAAGCCTCGATGCCTGCCGTTGCGTCTCCGACACCCGTCTGCTCGGCGCGACGCCCATAGTTGGCTGGGTTGGGGCCTGCTTACATCCGTATTCATCAGTACATGATGCACTGCCTAACGCTAGGTTGCCGCGAAAGTAGGAGAGGCGTTGGGGAAGCAGAATGCGTTGCAAGGTGGCGGGATGCGCACGGGGTACGATGGCCCGATGCACCTCGTTAAACTGGTGCACAAGTCCGTCTGAACCCCACAATGACCCGCGGCTCACGCAAGGTACCTCTTCCTCACCACCGCTAAACCGCAGCCGTATGCGCATGCGTTTATTCCTCCATCAAGACGCACACAACCACCACCACCACGCCTACGCCGTCCCGCCGCCTAGCACTTGCACCCCACCCCCGCACCCCTGTCATTCCCTCGCTCGGTGCAGTACCGGTACCCTTCCTTCCACCCCATCCCTCCACCGCCCGCTCAGTACTCCTGCGCCGCAATGAGCGTTATGAGCGCCGTCCAGCCTGTGAACGGGTGGCTGCTCGTCCCGCGCCCGCTCTCGTCGTCGTACTGCTCGTACAGGTACCCCTGCCGCCGGTAACCGCCAACCACCGTCTCCAGCAACCGCCGCCGCAGCTCATCATGCGCTGCCCGCGCGGCGCGCGCCACTTCGCCGTCCGCCACCGCGCCACCTTTCGCTGCATTACTAATGCCGCCGTACCTCGCCAGCGCCCGCAGGACGAGGTAGTTGACGTTGATCCAGATCTGCCCGCGCCAGTACGGCGGGTCGTCTGCCGTGTTGCGCGCCTTGTACAGCGACGCGGAGGCGGCGAGCGAGCGAAGCCCGTGCGGGCTCCACAGCAACCCCGGGTCCGTCAGCAGCCCGATCTGCTGCAGCGTCAGGCTGGGGCCGCCGGAGGCGGCCGCAGCCGCCGCGCGCCCGCCGGCGGCAGCGCCGCCGGCGCCGCCGTCCGCGGCGGTTGTGTTGACGATTGCGGCGGTTGGTAGTTGGTGGTTGTCGCCCGGCAGCAGCCCCATGATGAGCGGGAACAGCGCCACGTAGCCGTACTGCGGCACGTGCTGCGGCAGCGGCCAGCCGCGCGTGACGCGCTGCGACACGCGGCGGCTGGAGGGGGCGCCGCCGGGCTGCTCGGGGGGCACGGACACCGTCTGGGGTAGGAGGGTGTGTGGGTTTGGGACCGGGAGTTGGGGTTGGGTGAGCGAGGTGCGAGGAAACAGACGGCCGGCAACTGATGGGCGGCTCAGTTGCCAGCAAGCTCAACCTAAGCGGGCTGCGTGGAGAAGATCACGTGGAAGCAGAGGGAAGACCTCAAGGCAGAGGACTCGGCGCCGTGCGCCGGCCACCCTGCCCATCCCGTTAGCCCAACACATCAACAAGCATCCGCTGGCGCCATCACCCGGTTTCACCCCACACCCACCTTGATCTCCAGCGCCACGTCCTCGGTGTGCGTGCCCCAGTCCGCGAACCAGCCCCGCGCCTCGTCCCAGTGCAGGTCCTGCAGCGCGCGCAGCTGCGACAGCGCCGCGGCGTCGGACGCGTATCGGGACACCGCCGCGGGGGGCAGCCCCAGGGAGGAGCCGATGTCGTGCATGGCCTGCGTGGGGGCAGCAGCAGCGTACGGGGGTCAGGTGAAGGGACAGGGGCCGGGACGGGGTCAGGTGAAGGACAGGGGCAGGACGTGTTCCGTTTTGCATTGCGTGTGCCTTGTGGTTGTGCATGGCCTGGAAGGAAGAGGGGGATGGGGGGTGCAGGGGGACATGGGCAGCCAGTGAGAGGCTGACTTGACACGTGGGGACAGGCGCGTGAGGGCGGAAAGGCGGCAGGGGTGCAGCCAACACTGTGCAGCGGGCGCAGCAAACACAGTGTCATTGCTGCGGCGCTCCACCCCCTTGCGATGACTCCCTTGTCTCTTCCCCATCCCTCCGCCCCCTTACCCGTGCCGCCAGCGCCATCCAGCAGCGCAGGTCCAGGTGGCGCTCCGTGGCGTCGGGGTGCGAGGCGCGCGGGAAGTCGTCCAGGCCGCTGGTCAGCGTCTTGGGGTTGAGCTCCGAGGACGCGGCCGGGTCGCGGCCGTGCCACCTGGGGAAGGGAGGGGTGGGTGCGTGACGTAGTATGAGGTGGTCGTGGCGTTGAGTGTGCATGGGGTCATAGAGTGGGGGTGTGCATGTGAGGATATGGTTGCAGAGGTGGTGAGCGTCTCGGGGTTGAGCTCGGAGGTGGCGGAGGGGTCGCGCCATGCCAGCTGGAAGGGGGCAGGGAAGAGAGGCGTAGAGGGGTGCGTGCGCGGGAGAGCGTGAGGTGGTCCGGCATGGGAGAGGACGATGGCACGCCAGCGGAACAGTGCAGGTACCTTGGTGTTGCCTGCATCATGTAGGCCCACTTCCTCTGCCTTGCTTCCCCTTGGTGCTGAACCAGCCGTACCTCCTAACTTCCATGCTCACGTACCCGCCGTCCCCAGCGCTAATACACATGCACCCCCTCCCGCTAATACACACCTGTAGCTGGTGGGCAGCGGCCCAGCCTGCGTGCTGTTGAACCAGCCGTACCACGCCTCCAGCCGCGGCCACGCGCGGCGCAGGAAGGCGGACACGCGCGCCAGCTCCTCCACATCGTCATCACCGCCACTACCCACGCCGCCAGCCCCCGGCCCCTGCTGCTGCTGCTGCTCCCCCTGGTCCTCCCCCTGCTCCTGCGCCCGCGCCCGCTCCCGCGCCGCCACCAGCTGCGCCGCCATGTTTGCGATGGGCAGGAACAGGGAGGGCGGGTTGGCGTGCGCCGGGTCCTGCACCACGAACTCGGGGGGAACGCGTGAGCGCGCCTCCTCGCCCAGGATCTGCTCCCTGGGGGTGGGGGCGGGCAGGTGAGGGTGAGGTTGGGGGAACAGGGGAAGGTGGCGCCACAGGCTAGTTAGTACCTTGGCGGACTTGCGGGCAAGTACGAAGGGGAGCTGTCCCGCACACGTTCAACCACGTGCACTGCCCTGATGCTCAATGCCGTCCGGCACCCTGTGCCGTGGACACGTGGCTCCCGCGGCCCCCGACCCCGCCCCCGCTACCACGCCCCACCCCGCCACTCCCCACCTGGGTATCCAGCCCTGTGCGTTCATGAGGTCCAGCCAGTGGGCGATGATGTCGCGCGACAGCTGGGGGTCCCACTTCTGCAGGGGGGACAAGCGCACGGGGGAGGGGCATTACCGACAGGAACGTAGCTGTGGCCTCAGCTCAGTCGATCATGAGGCGGAAGTCGGAGGACGCCTTCATCATTCTTTCCATATGATATAGCGATCTGGCGGCATGCCCGTGCGTCGCTGCGGGCTGCATTGCTGTCGCAGCGTCATGGCCGGCAGCCCCGGTCTTGGCCACGGCCACCAAGGCACCCCCACGCCCTTACCTGCACCAGCCGCTGGTGAAATTCCTGGTTTGTTGCGGCTAACCCACGCCCTGTCTTTACACACATCCACGTATAAGCCCTTACCTGCACCAGCAGCTGGTGGAAGCCTTCGTCCCACAGGAAGCCCCGCGGGAAGAAGGAGCGGGAGGGCACGGCGGTGAACAATGGGGCAGGGGGGTAGGGCGAGGGGGGCGCGTCGCGGGGGCCGGTGCGGACCTGGGGAGGGGAAGGCGGGTGGGACCAGGGGCATGAGGGTGGCGAAGGGTCCGGTGCCTGGCACTGCATGACATGCCGCAAGAGACGGACAGGATACGGAGCCGTAAAGCGCACGGCGCGCACATAAACGGCGAGAAGCATGGCAAAGAGAGACGGCGTGGGTGTGGCGGCGGTGAACAGGGGCTTAGGCCGCAGGAGCCAAGGCGCCTCAATGCCCTGGCAGCTTCCGCCCACCAGCCCAGCTGGTCCGTGGGTTGGACGCCACGGCAGCACGCCCACCACCCCAAGTCACGCCTTAACCCACACACCCCGAATGTACCCACACGACCCCCACCCACCAGCGAGCTGCCGTAGAAGTAGCCTATGGAGCCCAGCAGGTTGGACAGCGCCGCGCGGGAGGCCTCCAGCGTGCCCTCCGGCAGCGGGGGGGAAGGGGAGGGGGAGGGGGCAGCCCCCTCGCCCTCATCCTCGCTGTCACCGTCGCCCTGCTGCTGCTGCTGGGCCTTGAGGCCAGCACCGAAGACGCGGTCGAACCTGGGGATTAGATTGCAGAGCGGCAAAGTCACAGAGACAAATACCAGTTGTGGGAAACGGGGCCGGACAAATCGGGGAATTTGGGAGCACCAGGCAGCATTCAGGGTGGCGGGCTGGGACTTGTGTAGTTAGGGGTGTCGGGATAGGAGTGGGGTAGACCAGCCGCTCCTCCCACAGCCCTAGCACGCTAATATGCAAATGCCCGGGCATGACGTGTACAAGTGCACGGGCAACCTACGCCACACCCGCATGCTACCGCACTACACCCACGCGCACCTGTCGTCGAACTCCCTCCGCTTCGCCTCCAGCGCCGCCCCCAGCGCAGGCCCCACCAGGTCGTTCGCGCGGTCCGAGGGGGACAGCGGGTCGGAGCCGTGTGCGCCTAACCGGGGGAAGAGGCGGGGCGCAAGATGGGCTTCCATATAGGTGACATCAAGCCTTGATGCAGTTGGGTAAGGAGGGGAGGGGGGGGGGGGCAGCGCGGCGAATGGCGTGCATCCTTACCAAGAGCCCCACAAAGGCACACCTGTGTCGCTGCTGCTGGTGAAGGCAAGGTTCCGCGGTGCTCCTTCCCCCCCTCACACACACATACACTGTTGCACACCCAGTACACCCCACCCCGTTGCTCGCACCTGTGCTGCTGCTTGTGAAGGCTATGTCTAGGGTGGTTCCCTCGCCCCCCACGGCGCACGTCATCTGGAACAGCGCCAGGTCGGAGGAGGTGGTGGCGCCGTTGGGCAGGTACAGGTGGAAGCGGTTGGAGCTGGGCTGCCTGGGAGGATGGGAAGGTAATACACAAGTGTTAATACACAGGGCCCGGGAGGTAGCAGGAAGGCAGGAGGTGGTGGCGCCGTAAGGTACAGGTGGAAGCGGTTGGAGCTGGGCTGCCTGGGGGGTGACGGGAAAGGTAATACACAATTGTTTATACACAGGAGGGCTGGAGGTAGCAGGAAGGCAGGAGGTGGTGGCGCCGTTGGGCAGGTACAGGTGGAAGCGGTTGGAGCTGGGCTGCCTGGGGGGGATGACGGGGAGTGGTAGGGGCTCGAGGGGCATCTTGCAGGGGTATCGTATGAGCACGGTGAGCTGCGCTGGTGATGCATGATGGGCGCTGCAACGCATCATATGCTCAAAGGGGCCACGCGGGGTAGGGAGACGTTCCAACTGGCGGGCAGTAAGCAGCACTCTTGAGGGACTTGTCGGTCTCACGGCCAGGCCAGCCTTGCTGCGGGGCCCCACACCGTAACCCACGATGCGACGCCCGCGCCGTGCTACACGCGCTGTCCCAACCAACCCCACCGGCCTGTGTCAAGCAGCCCCTTACCTCTCCAGCCTCTCCCACATGGTGCTGAGCATGAGGTCCCGCACCCGCAGCAGGTAGTCCTTGCTCTCGGTGCCCAGGGCCAGGTAATCCACGCGGCAGCCGCGGGAGCGGGAGGAGGCTTGGGGGGGGGGGGCCGGGGAGGTGAGGAAGGTGAGCAAGGGGTCAAGAGGTTTCTCACTGACTGTTTCCCTTGGCAGGCGTGCATTGACTTGAGACGAAGCAGGTACCCGGACCCTCGCCCAATACCCACAACGCCTGACACCAATGACCAATACAGTGAGCCCCGGGGGGTGCATCCACCCGCCCTTGTCCACCAAATCAACCAAATACAGTGGTGTTAGCACCTCAGCCCACGCCCTGCCCGTTGCAACGCTATGACTCCCTGTTTCCCTGCCTGGTCGTGCTCCAGCACGTGCAGCATCCACTCGCCCGGCCCTGGTCCTCACTGTCAGCACCACACACCTTTCTTCTAACCCACACCTCCCCTAAATCCTCCGCCCTCCTCAACGCGCTCCAGCACATGCAGCGCCCACCGCCTGACGTCGGCCGTGCAAAGGCAGCACAAACCCCGCCCTGCACCACCCGCACACCCCATGCCTTCCCGGCCTCCCCCCCCCCCCCACCTTGCTCCAGCGCGTGCAGCGCCCACCTTCCCGCCCCCCTGCCCAGGGCGCTGGAGGCCCCAGTCAGCAGCGCGTGGGGGCCGCCCTGCCGCAGGTCCGCAACCTCGCCGTCGGGGAGCACCTGGGGTGCGGGGGGCAGGGGTAAGGAAACCGAATGTTGGTACAGCCAGAAGACCGCAACGGCACACCCGCGTCAGCATCCTCGCCGCCGGGTAGCACCTGGGGGCAGGGAAAAGGATGTGTGGCAGGTCGGACACCAGTAACGGGACGGCGGGAGTTGGAGGTGCCTACCTAGGCGCCCGGCGACAGTGGGCGGCCAGTGGAGGCTTTGGCCGCTCCTGTAAGCTACTTTCCTCATTGGGCGGTGGGCCCCACGGTTTGGGGTTGTGCACACAGCGTAGCTCTACTGTACGTCGCACAGCTACACACCCACGCCCTGGGCCTACCACCTGCCACGCTCCTCGGGTGTGTCCTTGTGTCCGGACATTCAGTACCATACTGACCCCCCTGCGCCCACTCTCTAACCATGTGCGCTAACACAAATGCATGTCCGCCCACCTGCCACGGTTCCTTGGGTGTGTCCTCGTCCCCCACGTACAGCACCACGCTGACCCGCCTCCTCCGGCCCTGCGCCGCGCCCTCCCTGCTGCGCCCCAGGCCCAGGCGCAGGGACCAGTCGCCGCCGGGACCCGACTCAGGGCCAAACGACTTGAGCTGGGGGTAGAAAGGGGTTGCGGGTTGGGCAGGAGGTTGGGTTGCGGGGGTTGGGAAGGCGTGGGGACACGGGAGACGTGGGGTTAGGAAAAGGGGATGCATCTGTCAGTAAACTCCCCTGGACCCAAACCCGTTAGTTTTTCACTTTCCAATCAGGTGGGAACGACTCTCCGCCACAGCAGTCTCAAATGGCACAATGTGATGCTCATATAGCCTAATACCATATTCCTCTCCACCTTGACCCCAACGCAACCCACCATGCGGGCTCTGTTTTGTATCGAGCTGTAACCCGCCAATCCATTTACCTCCCCGTTCACCCGCAATACAAGCCACCCCTGTCCTTTACCCACACCATCCTTTACCCACGCCCCCACCCACCATGCTGACGCTGATGTTGTACTCCCCATCCACCAGGCTCTGCTCCCCGTAGCCCCGCCCGTCGTGCCGCGTCCAGCCGTACGACGCCAGGCCGTCACCCTGGCTGGCCTCGTGCCGCACACGCATCTGGGCAAGGGAGGGGGAGGGGGCGGGGGGCTATGTGGCGGGAACACCCGGACGGCAGAGAGTACTACTCGTACTCATAACGCACTGGCTTCGTGGCGCATGCGCATCTGGGGAAGAGGGAGGTGGTGTAACGAGGTAAGTGGAGTGGAGGTGGAGGTGGAGGTGGAGGTAAAGGCAGCAGCCCTGCACCGCAAGCTCTCCCAGGCCCCAGGGCCCAGGGTTGCCGCTGTGCGCCCCAGCGTTCCCTATCCCACCCTCTCACACCCGCACGCCCGCCTGCCCGCCTGCCCGCCCGCCCTCCCACCTGGTTGAGGGTGTTGGGGTCGTCGGGGTCGAACCAGATGAGCCCCACCTGCAGCCCCTTGGGCGTGCTGGGGGTGCGGGGCGGGGGCACGGGGGAACAGGGCGGAAACGGTGGGGAAGGGTTCACAGGAGGAGGAGGAGGACCAACGAGGTGTCAGGCCACGTGCCATGGCAACCGCAGCTCTGGGCCCTCCCCCTTGCTGATCGGTCTCCCAGCCCGTCACAGGCGTTTGGCAGCCGACTCACCGCGTGCGCATGCCAAAGTAAAGCCCGGAGCGGTAGCTGCCCCACAGCATGCGGTCTTTATAGGACGCGTCAAACTCGGGGAGCTCCGTCAGTTTGGGCGCTTTCAGCAGCCTAAGCACCGGCGACTGGAAGCGAAAGTGGTCCTTGTAGACGAAGAAAGCTGCTGCTGCCGCGACCACGGCCGCGACAGCCAGGGCCGTCGCTCCGATCGACCCTGCGTGGCATCCCCGGATGGCGCCAGATCAGATAGCTTTCCGTCTAAGTGCCTAACGGCGCTCTTCGTACACTGTAGTTAGACTGTACATACCCGCACTGCGCGAAACCTGCTTTGCGGGAGCCATGCGTCCTTCGGCACCGCCCGGACACCAGCGACAGCCTAATATTACAGCCCAGAACCTTGATACTTTACTGCAAAGTTGCTATCAAATATCAATGCTATTTCAAGCTCGTTTGCAGCTGCAGTGCCCCAGCCATTTGGTTTTCGCTCCCGGCTCCGAGCGATATTGGCAGCCACTGGGCCGCACACACGTTGCTCCTCTTGGATCAACCCTCAGAAGCAGCTTTTAAGGGCCTCAAAGCAGCCAGGCGGGTAGGGCTGCACAGCAAGACGCCTCAACGGTCAACCGCCTCGGCGGTCACAGCTACAGCCCGTGCGCAACACCCTTGCCGCCCCTGCTAGCCCGGAGCAGCAATTGGCTCTCCTTAGTGTTTTGGTGAAAACGGTATAACTAAGCAGCACACAAGGAATGCACTGTTGCACGGCCAGCAGACTCCAGCGTGAGCCCGGTACCGCAGGGATGGACACAGGTCACAGCGTCACATGGACGGTCGAGTGCGCCCTCTTGTCAGCAGCTTCCGGCATCAGGCTATCGGTGGCCTTCCGAAGGCACATATCGAGTACCCAAGCGCACATGATATATGACGGCACGCACCGATCTAAGCTCAACGGCGGGGCGCAGCCCGGGCGGTGCGGACCGCCAGGTGGCACGTGGCGCGTGGCAGGGTGCTCCATTTCGAGTCCCAGAACCACGGGGCATTGCTACTCTGACCTGGCGCTCTGTAATACAACACTCGAGGGCATGAAATTGTGTGTAGGTGCCGGCACCCTGCAAGCGGTGTTCACGTGTCGGCATTCTGCATCCGAAAGCTTTTTACATCCAAAGCGACAAGGACACCTCGGATTACACCTCTAGTCGCGGAATGCAAACAATTGCACAACACGCCGCAATAGCACATAGTAAAAGCAGCTCAACTGCAAACGGAATTCAACGCAAAGAGGCGATTATGTCCGTCCTCACGTCGCCCGACTGCGACGACTGTTTCGTGGAGCCCCGTGCCGCTGGCCACGCCGCTAAGCACGGCGCTGGCGGCGAGCAAATTACAGACAGTGAGCCTTCGGTTGCAGGCTCGCTAGCGGCAGAGCCGGCAGGGCCGGGCGACGAGCAGGAAGCCGCGTTTGTGGAGGCCGCTCGCAGTGTCTTCCTCCCTGCCGCTGCGCTGGCTGCCCCTGAGGACATCGAGCTGCCCTCGCGGCTGGTGTTTGGTCCAATGAGGGCAGCCTGCTCGGAAGGCGGAGGAGAGGGCGAGGGCGAGGGAGAAGCGGGGCTGGGGTACGAAGGTGTGGAAGGCGAATCGAGCGGGGAGTCCGGGCAGGAGGAGCCACAACAGCAGCAAGAGGAGGAAGAGGATGTGGGTCAGGCGGCGTGGCGCGGTGCTGGGACTGGGACGGGTGGAGGGGCAGGCGGGCGCGCGGAGGAGGCGGGGGAGGACGTGGGGAGGGAGGTGGGAGGGGTGGGCGAGCCCGAAGGCGGTGGCAGACCCATGGGTCTGTCGGTGGTGGTGGGGGCGGCAGGGGGGCAGCGGGGGCCGGGGGCCGGCAGGGCGGTGGAAGGGGGCGAGCTGGGCACGGCGGCAGGAGCGGGAGCGGGCGTGGGTGCGGCGGCTGGAGGCATGGGAGCAGCAGCGGCAGTGGGGAAGGGCAGTGGGCTGGTGGGCAAGGGTGCGCGCCTGGAGCTGCGGGGTGAGGCGCAGGCAGGGGAGCCGGCGGGCCCCACCCCCGGCGGGGAGGTGGCACGTGGCATTGGCGGCCGCGGGGCAGGGGAGGGGCCCGCAGGGGCGGCTGAGGCAGCAGGGGCCGGGGCCCGCGGGGCGGGGACCCCGGAGGGCGCCCTGTCTGCTGCATCGCACGGCACCCAGGAGCCCCACGCACACAGCCACGGCCACGGCCACGGCCACAGGCACACCCACGGCCACACCCACGGACACGGCGGCGTGTGCCTGATCACGCGGCCGCCCGTGCCGCCGCCCAGCGAGGTGGTGGCGGTGGTGGAGGAGCTGGCGGAGCTGGTGAGGCGGGAGGGGGAGGCGGAGAGGGCTGCTGGGCTGGGGGCTGCTGGGCTGGGGGAGGCGGGTGGGCTGG
>VFQN01005995.1_pt1 | contig 14333 bp, 18 predicted proteins | sample 3512371 | NCBI WGS metagenome assembly VFQN01 (sample SAMN10412370, study PRJNA504923) | tailings metagenome | isolation source: Replicate 2 from Balatoc abandoned mine | place: Philippines: Itogon, Benguet | collected 2017-08-28
GGAGGCGGAGGCGGAGGCGGAGGCGGAGGCGGAGGCGGAGGCGGAGGCGGAGGCGTTTCTTCCGGCCACGGGGAGGGCAACGCAGCAGCTGCCTCGCAGCCTGAGCCACGCGCCGTCAATGTCCTCGTATGTGCGGCTGCAGAGTGCTGCCGAGCGCTGCGCAACCTGGACTACCAAGTCGGACCGCTCCTGCACAACTCACACGTAGGCTGGACCCTCGGCGTATTGACCGGCAGGCCGCGGCGTAGTGTCGACGCGCAGGACAGTGCTGGAGCCGCCGGTTCAAACACCACCGCCACTAGCAGCAGCAGCAGCACCCGCAGCAACACCAGCACCTGCGTCGGCACCACCGCCTCCCCTGCCGTTGCGGACCCCGCCGCACTGGCCATCCTGCGCAGCGGCGTGTCGCACCGTGCCAAGGCACTGTGCGACGCAGCCGGGTTGCAGCTCTGGGCCGTGCAGTTGCTGCACGGAGTTCTGCACAGCCGTGTCGACCCCTGGCGCCGTCTCTGCACCGTGTCAGGCGACCTGGTCCCAGTCCTTGAGGACTTGTCCCAAATCCTGCTCCGCTCCGCCGCCGGTTGGGCGCTCCCGACACCAGTGCTGCTGCTGCCGGCCCTAACCCGTGGGTCGGCGTTTCAGCCACGTGGCAACCGGAATGGCCTTGGGGCACGGAGCGCAATAGCGGCTTGCAGCGCTGTTGCGGCCAAGGCTCTGCAGAGAGGGTGGCTGAAGGCTGCCGAGGGTAGTGCAGTAGGGGGCGGAGGAACCGATGGTGTGGACAGTGGATCGGGTGGAGCATCCGGGGTTGCGCGTACGGCGCCGGTTGGGGCGGAGGCGTTGCTAGGGGCCGGGTGCTGTGCGGTGCTGGACTGCGCGCTGCGTATGGCGGTACGTGAGGACACGGCGGGGGAGCTGGTGGCGTGGGCGCAGGAGGACAAGGGGTGGGGCGGGGGAGCGGGCTCATTGGGGCCAGGGGAGGCTGCAGCACAGGAAGCGGGGGGTGTCGGGAGTGGCCTGACTGGGCGTACCGGGCGGCTGGAGGGCAAAGGGACTAGCGATGGGCACGATTTCTATGACCCTGGGGAGCTGGACGGCATGAGCTTCACGCAAGCGTTGGGGATGCTGCAGGGGGCGTTGGCGGCGCTGGGCTTGGGGCGGGAGGCGGAGCTCACGGCGCGCCTGGGAGCGGCGGCGGCGGCGGCAGTGGCAGCAGGAGCAGGGCTGTCGGGGCCAGAGGTGGCGGCGGCGGCGGCAGGAGCAGGGGTGGCGGTGAAGGCGGCGGGAGCCCAGGTCGTTGAACCTGCCCGCGGAGCAGCTGCAGACTGCGGCGACGTCCACGATGCAGGGGCCATGGACACTGCTGCCGGCTCCGTAGAGAACGCTGGCGGCGAGATGGATGAAAATGCTGGGGCCCAAGGGCAGCAGCAGCAGCAGGAGCAGCAGCGCAAGCGCAGGAGGGCCGTGGACGCCTTCCGTCGCCAGGCGCGGGAGCTGCTGACTGCCTTCAGCGCCCTACCGAGCTACCCTTACACAGCCTTGGGCCTGCACACGCCCAGCAGTAACGGCAGCAGCAACATCAGTGTGCAGCTGGGCCGCGGTGGGCGCAGCAAGAAGTGCGGCAAGGGCAGCAGCAAGGCGGGCGGCGGGGGCGGGGGCGGGGCGCAGAGGCAGGAGGCGGACGAGGCGCCGCTGCCTGTGACGGTGCTGCCCCGTGTGTGCAGCAACCCGCTGTGTGTTAGCTTCGAGGGGTCGTGCGAGGAGGACCTGTGGCTACGGAAGTGCGGGGGTTGCCTGGCGGTGCGGTACTGCAGCAGGGGCTGCCAGGCGGCGCACTGGGGGGCGGGGCACAGGGCGGAGTGCAGGAAGCTGAGGGAGGCGGGCTTGGACGAAGCGTAGTATCTTCAACAGCACATGTGGTCCGGTCTGGTCCGGTTACGAACTGCCCATAGTGGTGCTGTGATACCCTAGATGTCTATTCTGGTAGGTGAAAGGGTACTAGTGTTACTGCAGGAGCTACCTTTATTCGGCACATCACAGGAATGATGGGCAGTGGAGTGCAAAGCATGCCCATTCATGAACTCGCGTGGCACTGACAGACACTGTCCCGTGGGTTGGCCCCACGATTTTGGCGTGGTGATTTGGGTTTAGGTGGGTTAATACCGTATGATGCGTGCGTGCGTGCAATGATTCCCAGTACCTGCATATGTTGGATCTGGATTACCTGTGGAGCAAATGCCTTGCAGATTGCTGCTGTTTGAATGGGGCTCTGGCCTTTGTGAAGGGAGTCCTGGGCCGCCAAAGGGGCTTAGCATCCAGGGGCCTACACGCCACAGGCTGCCACGTGGGCTAGCCGTCTGGGGTGTTTGCGGATAGTGCGTGTGGAAGTGTGAAGGCGGGCAGGTATGCGCTTCACATGAACGCCGAAAGTAACATTTGCATGACTGTGCACCTTGGCTCTCGTCGCTGTTGTGTGGTGCATCTGTCTCTCGCCCCGTGGGTCGCGGTCTGGCGAATGGGCGTCGGGGATGGCAACCTCCGACGCCAGTAACAAAGGAAAGTCCGACCTCAAAGTATGTGTGTCACATATTGACAGCGTATCAAGGGACGGTTTGCACGATGGTGACGCGATGTTATGCCCGAGGCACCGAGGCAAGCAGGGGAGTTCCGCGCGGCGCTTGCCTCGGCAAGCTCGTTTAACAAAGTGCCATATCAGCAATGCATAATTCAGGCTTAAAGCGCTGCGACTTGATGAGATGTGAAAGAAGCAATATGGCTCTCGTCGTGCTCCAGTGCACTGCGGCAGATGGACCCGCCACGTTCACGCGCCCAATAGCCGACCTCCTGTGCTACCCAGACAGCCTCCTCGCACGCATCGCAACGCTGGAGGCTTCGCCTGAGGATGAAGGTGCAAAATCAATACACCGTTTGTAGTGCTAAGGGAGCGCTAGAGTGCCTGTTAGGCGTTTCGGCCCACACTGCTCTCAGGCCACGGCGCCACATGCACGCACCCGCATGCACACCCTCAGCATATGTGAAAGCCCTGCACCATCACAGCCAAGCACGCTGCTACAAAAATCACCTGCCACGTCCCATCAATACTGCCGTTATACCGTATCCCAACCCCCATCCCTGCCATACGCAGACACAAGCGGCGGCCCCGCAGCCGCCTGCGGCCCCTCCATCCGCGAGCTGGACCTGGGCGACAGTGACCCAACCGCCCTGGCCGTGGCCCTACACGTCCACTCGTATGGCAGCCTGGCGGGCGCCCCCCTTTCCCCATGCACCACTCTCGACTGGCTAACCGCCACGCTCGACAAGTACGGCCTCCCGCCCGCCACAGCGCTCCCCTTCACACCCAGCCCGACACCCCCCGCCGCCCAACCCACATCCTCCTCCCCCAGCACACCCGATGTCACCACCGCCCCACCACCTCCAGCTTCCCCACCACCCCTTTTACCCACCGCTCGTGCACCACCTGCCCTGGTAACCGTGCCCTCCCGCATCCGCCGCGATCCGGCTACGTACCTGGCATCCCTCCCAACCGTCGTACGGCTGCTGCGGGAGGCGGCCGCCCGCCATGCCGTACAGCACGTGCTGTGCATGATGCCGCTGGAGGGGATGCTGACCCGCGGGTCGTGGGACTTCGCGTTCTCGGCGGACACGCAGCGGCCCCTGCTGCACGTGCTGCGGCTGGAGGAGGACCTGACCCTGCCCGACACCAGGAACGGGGACCCCTGCTGGTGGGTGCTAGCTAGGCGGTGCTAGCTGGTTTCGGTCACCCTGTCGGCAGTGAGCTGTGGTGCTGCTGGCTGCTGTATGTTGGGAAAACGTTGGCAATCCTGCAGTGTCTCAGTGGGCATGAGTTGGCCACACGCCCAGCTCACGAAGACTCAAGCCCACTGCGCCAGTCCGCTTGCATGCGATCTGTGAAACATTAATGGACCAATTACGATGTCGACATTGGGATGCGCGCACGTGCGTGAGCACAACTTATGTACCGCATGGTGCCCTGCTCGTGCGTCCCGGCACCACGCACGCAAACGGCAGCAGTTGGTGTCGTCCTGGCCGCTTAACCCCCCGGTAAGTCCTTGAGGCACATGCATACACGCGCCCTCACAAGTCCGCCCTCCGCTCCTCCTTCACATCCTTCCATGCACGTCATGCGCCCAACCTGCACGCCGTACCCTTACGTCCCCAGGTGGGACGCGGTGGACCTCGAGGGCCGGCGCCGGCTGCTGCTGGACTCCTCGCCTCCCCCCGGGGAGGTGGCCCCACAGACGCGGTCGGCGGTGCTGCAGCAGCTGCGGGCGCTGTACCCCGGGTGCACCGCGGAGTGGGTGCGGCTGAGCGGCAGGTGGCACCGCACGCCGCGGCTGGACCTGCTGCGGGTGGGCTGGGGTTGGGGGCTGGGGCAGTGAAGGGGGCGGGGAGCTGGGGGGTCCACTGTGAAAAGCTCTGTTGGGGGCCAGGGCACAGAGGGACGGGGAACTGGGAGGCCCAGTGTCAAACGTTCTGCTTGGGGCTGGGGCCATGATACCGTATATGATAAGATGCAGCGGGCTGGGGCGGTTGTATGATGCTGGGGCCGGGGGCTGTGAGGGGCTGGGGCTCTGGGGGCCGCACCCAGGGGAGCCCCTGGCCGCAGCAGTGAAAGGGCCTGGGTGTAGTGTCACAGAATTTGGGCAGAGGCACAGCCAGCAGGAAGCCGCACCTGTCGAGGGCTGGGGTGTGTTCAAAGCCATCCACGAGGACGAAGTGTGGCGCGCAGGCTGTGACTGCAGAAGCTCTTTCAGGAGCTCGTGCAGTTTGCTGTGAGCGTGTGAGAGCTGAATGCGTGGATGCAAGGATGAGGGCGGCGAGGGCAGGCGAGAGGGTGGTAGCACCATGTGGGAATGGAAGGACGGCGCTACAACTGCAAGTTTTGCATCACTACATAGTTTTGTGCCCTTGTTGATGGATGGCTTGAGGTCTTGAGGTCTGCACAAGGAAGAGCCAGGACTACTTGCCAGAGGCTCACGTAGCTGCACCAACTGCTGCTGGTGTACCACCGGTACTAGCCGGTGTCGTACCACACATGGTAAACATGTAACCTATTCCCTATATGGTTACACGAGCCTACCTACAGGAATGCCGCACATGGGCACAGGCAGCGGTTGCCCTGTGCCGGCCACTCAGGCTCACATCCTCCAACAACCGTCAACCACCTGTCTAGAACGCCTCTTGTCGCTACATGCTGTTGAGTATGCGATAAGGCACTCTTGCCTACCAACCCAGCCTACCAGCGCGTCCATTCGTACCTTCCCTGGTGCGGCTTGTGCCTCACGTACGGTATGTAACGCTTGGCGAGCGCGACTCGTGGGTGCCCACCACGTGCCCGTGCCGTCGACACACTACGCCTACACGAGCACATGCAGGCACCATGCACGTGGGCGCCGGTGCAATACCCAGGTACCGTGCCATGTGTTCACAGGGGACCCAGCAGCGACAAAGGTGACGACATAATGGTTGACCGTTTGACGGACACAGCGGACGACGCATCTCGTCGCCTGCCACAACGACACGTGGCACCTGGCACGCCCCCTTGTCCCAGAGGCACAGCATCCCCGGCTACCCGCAAAAGGCGCAGAACTGCACTGCCACCCGCACCACGAAATACACACCAACGCGGGGACCATACTGCTGTGCATGGCCGCCTGCCGTACTACGCTCATGCTGCGACGCCAGGTTCAGGATTGTGGCATCCTCCAAACTACGTGACAAGTCGGTGCGACCGCCGTTGTTCACGCATCCATGCGGCACCCGAACCGCCACACATGCAGCCACGCTCAACTCCACCCCTCCGCTACAACACCAACACCACAACCCAGGGCGGCGTGGCACGACCCCATGCCCCAACCAGACACTCAAACCCAGTCACACCTGCTTTTCAGTCCCATACTCCACAGCCCAGCCCACCACCCCACTCAACCCCCACCGCCCCCCATCGCAACCTCCCACTCATGATCCTGTACCCTCCCTACCTAGACCCGCCGACACCCCACGACCCCACACCCAACCGTCAACCGCTAGCCACCTCCAGCCAACTACCCGTAGATCTTGACCGGCTTCTCGTACGTGTATCGCCCTGCGGTTGGCGCCGGCTGGCGGCGCGCGGGCCCTCCCTTGTCGTCATGCAGGCAGGCCATGAGCAGCAGGTCGGGCGCGATGAGCACGGACTGCGTGGGCCCGCCCGCGGCTGCCGCTGCCGCCCCGTTGGTGGCGTAGTGGTGGCGGTGGTGCGCGAAGTAGGTGGTGAGGTTGTTGTCGTCGTCCGGCACGGCGTTGGGCGGGCGGGAGCCCACGAAGATGAGGTGCCACTTGGCGAACTCCTCCGGGGGCACGCCCAGCGTGGCCTGGAAGGGGCGGGGAGGTTCAGGGGGGGCGCTGGGGTAGTGATGGCAAGCGGCGAGCGGCAAGGAAACCGCACGTTGGCCTCATGCTGCTTGACGTTTCAAGACCGGCCGCTACAATTTTCGTGCGCTGGACTCTCTCTGCACCACCGCTGGTGTGCATGCAACACCAAGTCCCTCTCCCGACCTTCCCACCTTGCAACCCCGCACGCTCGGTAGCGGACGCGCTGCACGCACCGCCGACCCCCACCTGCTGACACCCCCGCTCACCTGCACCTTGGCCTTCAGGTCCGCCATGGTCTCCCCCTCCGCCACCCGCACCAGGATCGGGTCCCCGAACGCCTGCCCCGGCATGGTGTTGACCAGCACCTCGCGCACCGCCTCCGCGTGCCGTGACGCCACGTCATTCTCCGCCCCGCCCTCGCCCATCTCCTCCTCTTCCTCGCCGCCCTCGCCGTCGCCGCCACCGCCTGCCCCCGCGTCGGAGGCGGCGCCGTTGGCGGCGACGTCGGCTGGCGACGGCAGCGGCGGCGGCAGCATGTGGGCGATGCCGACCACACGGTCCATGGGCCCTAGCGCCGACGCCACCTGCAGAGGCCATAAGGATACCCCAGGTGTCATGAGCGGTGGTGCGGTGTTGGCAAGGGCTGCACGGGTGCTGTTGAAAGGAAACCGTGAAGTGGGCCGCGACGGGGTGGGGCCATCCAAGAGGCCGTCCGTGAGGTGCTGGGGAGATGTAGCTATTTGCTAACCGGGGCTGTAGCGCACGTTAACCTAGATCGGGCAAGCCACAGTTGCGTAAAACAGCCTCAGCGTCAGCATGGGATGCAACAGGATGAGGCCGCGTGCGTGGCCCGAGTACCGTATCTCACCTGGTCTGGCGGGATGAATTCGGCTCGTAGCTGCCAGTAGGCGTCGTTGAGCGTGTCTATTGTGTCTGTGGGCTCCACCACCTGGGCAGGGGGCAGGCAGGGGGTGGAATCGATTCAGCACACGCTTGCTCACCACTAGGCACGTGGCACACGGCGGGCGCACAACAGTCTGTGGGCTCCACCACATGGGTAGGGCACCGACACCAACACCAACACCAGGGGTTCGGACCCGTTCAGCCCTCAGGTCCACATGATGCGCTTGCTCGCGACTAGGCGCATCACGCAAGGCGGGTGCAGCAAACATGCGGCTCAAAATCGTGCAGGCCACACATGGCAGACAGCAAAAGATCACACATGCCCGCGTCCCTCCGCACGCCTAGAGCAGCAACCGGCCCTCGTTGGAGCGGTGTCCCCAAGAAGCACCTCAGCAACCCTCACCCGGCCCCCGCTCCGTGCCCCACCTTGAAGATCTTGCTCTGCGTCACCTCCAATAGCCGCATCGGCCGCCCCGCCGCCGCCGCCGCCGCCCCCACCGCCAGCGCCGCATCGTCCGCCGCCTGCTGCGCCGCCTTGTCTCCCCCAGGCGCCGCCGCCGCCCCCGCCGCCCCGCCTTGGCTGCTCCCCTCCTGCTGCCCTGTCCCCGACCCCGCCTGCTGCTGCTGCTGCCGCGCCGCCGCCCGCTCCGCCGCCGCCCGCTGCAGCCGCTGCGCCACCTCCGCCAGCAGCTCCGACACGGGGGCCTCCCGTTGCAGCCGCACAGAGAACTGCTCGCCCACGTACTCCCCGCGCTCCCCGTGGAACGACACCTGCGACAACAGGAGCATGAGGATGTGGATGCGTGTTGCAGCCAGATAGTGCGACAACAGCGGCACAAATCGGTGCACGTGAACGTACACACGTGTGTGCAACTAGTCAACAAACGCAGATGAGATGGCGCACCTTGACCGTCTTGAGCTTCTCCATCTGCTCCAGCGGCAGGTCCAGCACCTCAAAATAGATGGTGTCGGTGGGGTGGTGGCCGTGCGTGAGCAGCCCCTCCAGGGACGGCACGGTGCGCCACTTGACGGGCTGCCGCTGCGGCTGCGCGCTGAAGTAGTTGTGGCGCGTGAAGCGGAGCTTGGAGGGGTCGTCCACGCCCAGCTTGCCGGCGAGGGCAGAGCACACCTGGGGATATTGGCAAGTTCAATGTCGTTGTTGATACCGGTACACAAGATAAATGGTAGGAACCGTCTCGGAGGGGTCGTCCAGGCCCAGCTTGCCGGCCAGCGCGGAGCACACCTGGGGATGAGCAAGAGATTGGGAGCACAGGACGCCCCTGGGTAAACGAACTGCCACGCCCGCACGTCCACGTAGACACGTCACAACTATGAGGCCACAGCCTGCTGTTCCACCGTCTCGCACACTCCGTGCAGCTCTGTCCCGCGTGTGTGTCCCCCGTGCCGTCACCTTACCCCACGTCCATGCCTACACATCACAGCCTGATGTTCCACCGCCTGATGTTCTACCATTTATCCCTACCTCGTCGTAGGTTGTGTTTTTGAGCAGCTCCAGCGTCACCGCCGGCTCCCCGTGCGGCTCCTCCAGCCTCCGGAACCGCACCACGCGCCGGTTGTGCACGTACGACAGGTAGGAGTCCGCCGTGGGGTAGCGCACGGGGCCGGGCAGGCCGGCTACGTCCTGCTCCGTGAGCTGGCGCTGGTAGATGATGATGTCGCCGTGCTGCAGCTTGAGCTCCGACAGCGTGCGCCTGCGGGTGGTTGTGTACGCAGGTGTGGGGTAACCTCAGAACCCAGGCGGCGTGTTAACCCACACCCCGTGCTGCAGCTTGAGCTCCGACAGCGTGCGCCTGCGGGTGGTTGTGTACGCAGGTGTGGGGTAACCTCAGAACCCAGGCGGCGTGTTAACCCACACCCCGTGCTGCAGCTTGAGCTCCGACAGCGTGCGCCTGCGGGTGGTTGTGTACGCAGGTGTGGGGTAACCTCAGAACCCAGGCGGCGTGTTAACCCACACCCCGTGCTGCAGCTTGAGCTCCGACAGCGTGCGCCTGGGACGGAAGGGGAAACGTATGGTAGTCAATCTAAATGAATGAACTGATGGGGGGACGGGGTTCTGGGACAACGAAGTCTTAGTAGGTGACGTAAAATGGGGTGTTATGAGGGCGGAAGGCTGTTCCTGCTTGGGCTTAGACCCTGCATGCGCCTGGGTCTGTGGGGATGCATGTAGAGCGCTGCACCTCTTGCACCCGGCGTTAACCCACACGCTGTGCTAAGCCACACCACGCGTTACTCCACGCTCGATCTTGACCTCCTGCACACCCAGTTAACCCACACCCCTTTTTAACCCAACCACGCGTTAACCCCCTTTCTCCAGCAGCTCCACGCGCACGGTGGACACGAGCTTCAACCCCTGCGCACCGAGTTAACCCACGCCCCTTGTTAACCCACAGCACGCGTTAACCCACTCTTTCTCCAGCAGCTCCACGCGCACGGTGGGCTCGAACTTGACCTCCTCGAACAGCAGCAGCTGCTCGCCGCGCGGCAACGCCGCCTCCTCGGCCAGGAAGGAGGCCAGCTGCCCGATCTGTGGAGAGGAGTGCCACCGACAGCACTAAGACACATGCCTAACCTTTCGCCCACCTCTGCAACGTGCCCCGGTGCCCGTTGCTTATGACAAGCACCAAGACTGCGAAACGCTCCTGGGCGCTACCTAGGTAAGACACGCATGATAGGAACACGCGTTGCGGCAGGGGTGTCAGGGGATGTCTCCAGCGTGCCCGAAAGCGAGTCCCACGTCAGGGGCGCACGGACAGCATGTACCAAGGACCAGCAGACCCGCCTTGTGCAGGTGCGCCCCCCGACCGACAGTCCTGTACCACAGCGCACAGAGTGCGTCTGAGGCCCTGCCCCGCTGCCCCACACCCTGCCGTACCTTGCACGACGGCCCCAGCATGTGGTGCCCCCGGTAGGTGAGCGTCTCCTTGGTGGGGTCGTACTCCTTGAAGAAGAGCAGGACCTCCCCTGGTCCGCCGGGGGGCTCCGGCTGGCCGGCGGGCGGCGGGGAGGAGGCGGCGGCAGGGCGGAAGCCTGCGGGCGGGGCGGAGGGCGGTGGGCACGAGTGTTACCGAGTGGCTGGGAACGGACGACATATGGGGTGGAGCCACGGCTCGCACGGACAGCTACCCGGACTCGCAACGAACACTTTTGTCCCCCTCCTTCCCGAAAGCCTGTGATGCTGCCGGCCACCTCCCGGCTGCCCACGCATGTCCCGCTGCTCACCCTCCTCCGCGTCCTCGGGGGTCTCCAGGAACAGCCGGATCTCCATCAGCGCCGACTTGCCGGAGCCCGCGCCCCCTGGGGAATGGAAATGGGAGCAGATATGGCAGTGAGGGCGCCGGTTGCTTTCATCGGGGCCTGCACGCTGTCCACCCACCCTGCCCTTGCGCGGCATAAGCAGGGAGCCCTACAGCCTGTCAGACAGTCCACGCGCCGGCATGCACATCAGGAAGTCCTTGTGGCTGTGTCGTGTTGTCATGGTATCGTAGCTTTCACGCACCTGGCCCCTCGCGCGGCATGTTCCTGATGTACTTGAGGTCCACCAGCTGACCCGCACTTCAGCAAAGTCAAGCAACCAAGTATTCGTGCGTAACGTCCAGTAGATAAGGTTCATGTACCCACCTGGCCCCTCCCGCGGCATGTCCCTGATGTCCTTGAGGTCCACCAGCTGGCCCGCCTCCTCCGCCGCCGTCAGGGGCCGCTCGGGGCGGAACGTGCTGTTGCTGCGCCGCCGCCACACCCAGTAGCGCTGCTGGTCCACCGGGATGCCCGTGCGCGCGGCCACCTGGCGGGAGGGCACAGCAGCAGCAGGGCGTGCGAGGTGCAGCGTAGTGTGTGAAGGTGAAATGTAGGTGAAGTGTACATGGATGCGCGGGTTTGCTGGTACATTAGGCCGCCTCTGTGGCGAACGTACGTGGCGGGCGGTTGACACCCTGAGCGTGGATGTAGCCAAACGGGCGGCGAGAGCAAACCCACGGCAGCTCACCCCTTCCGCCCCTGCCAGCACATTCGCCCTTTACCCCCTCCTGCCCTGCGTCCCGCACCTCCTGCTTGAACTCGGTGAACTTGGTCTGCTTGCGCAGGCGGTAGTGCCCCCTGTCGGCCGGCAGCTTGTCGTGGTCCACCAGGTCGAAGTGGCTCTGCTGACCAACCTGGGTAGGGAAGCGGGAAGGGAAGCGGGAAGCGGGATACCAAGATGTTGGAATAGGGCAATAAGATACATGTCTGAAACCTTGTTGACCACAATGTGGTCAACCAGGTCGAAATGGCTCTGGTGCCCAACCTGCAGGGGCCAAGGGAGGCGGGATTACCATCAAGAGGGACACGGATTCCCACGGCTGTACTGAGCAACCAACTACCATTGGTAACGGTGGCTACACATGTGTTGCAGAGTTCGCTCCTCACGCAGCCCAGCCTGTTTCCTACACCACACCACACCGCGCTCGGCTGCTCCACACCCACCTGCGCCGCGAAGTCCGTCCCCGAGGCCACCTTGAGCATGCAGTACAGGTGCGCCTCCGCCTTGTCGCGCTGCCGGGCCTCCTTGTCGCGCATCTCTTGCTGCGGGGGCAGGGGCGCAGGCACAGGGTTAAGACCACAGGTACAGGCACTGGCACACGGTTGGCGGGAGCGCAGCTCTTGCTGCGGGGGCAGGAGCGCCGGTACCGATAACGGCACAGAGGTTGTGACCGGGAACACAGGCACTGGCACAATGGTGGACCACGGGCACAGACACATGCGTGGAGGAACGCGGGAGCCCAGGAACCGCGGCCCGGGAGTAGTGCACTCTCGACTGCAGATGGGTAACCAGCACGGCACGCCTTCCTGTCAAGGAGGACCGGTGACAGGGGTCAGTGCGGCACAATGCGCCCACTACACTGCACCCGCAGGTTGCTATCACCCGCCACTTTACCCCCAACACGCACCTCTAGCCTGTCCAGCAGGTGCTTGGCGATGTCGTCCTTTGTGGTGTCGCACATGATGGACGGCCAGTCGTTGACCCGCACGTACACCAGCATGTAGGCGTTGCTGTACTTGGCGTACTTGAGCGGCAGGGGGCCGGGCGAGGGGCCCAGCGGCCCGGGCGAGTAGTCGTCGTCGTGGGAGCCGCCTGCAGGGGAGATGAAAAGGTGGACGGAGGTAGCAATATGTCGGGAAACGGTGCCGCATACATGTGTTGCAGAAGGGAGGAACAAAGTACTGGGTGCACGGGCGAGTAGTCGTCGTCCTGGGAGCCGCCTGGGGTGCGGGAGGGGACAACAACGGGGAGGACAAAAACGCGTGAGTGGCAGTAGGTACCATGTGACATTTTGCACATGAGGAGGTGAAACCGTCGTCATGGGAGCCGCCTGGAGGGAAAACGGCAAAGATGAAACAGGCATTTGCAGGTACGTTTTATGAGCAGCTCACAGACAAGCACAGCCACCGCCCGCTGGGCCGCTTCGGCAAAGGACGGTGGTGAGGCCGATGGGGGGCTAGGCGGAGGGAAAACGAGCATGAGAAAAAGGCGCGAGTATGATGCTGACGCCAGGCCCTACACCACCACGTTCATAAGGACTGCTGCCCCTACGGTGGACCTAAAGCACCCGGCACACGATCTTACTACCCACCGAACTGCGCGTCCAGGGCCTGGCGGTCGTCCTCCCTCGTCACCCGCTCGTCGTCGAACTTGAGCCACTGCTTGCCGTCCGGCCGGATGTAGCTGCGGGAACAGCGCAGCGAAACAGGCTTTCGGGGGGCACATCTGACAGCCGGGCGACCCTAAACAACTCGGTCACGTCGACATTGCACCCACCCTACCAGGACGCCTTCGCCGCACTGCCGCACTCACTGCATGGTGGTACCCTTTCCACTCCCTGCTGCGCACCAGCACGCCGTGAAGCCTACCCCGCCCAAACAAAACCTGTACATCCGTACGTACGTGAAGTAGTGCCCCCTCTCGTACACGCCAGCGCTGTGCGTCAGCACGCCATGCCTGTCACCCATACCCGTGCCCGTGCCGCACACTGCCGCACTCACGCGAAGTAGTGCCCCCCGTGCACGCCCCCGCTGTGCACCAGCACGCTGTGCAGGCGGTACAGGTTGCGCGTGGAGCGGTCGGCGGAGGGCGACAGGTACTTGCCGTCGCCGGCGTCCAGGTCCAGCTCCTCGTAGAACTCGTACCGGTCGTTGATCTGTTGGTCGGTTTACAGTTTGATAACGGTGTTGGTGGGGCGGCTCAAGGGTCATGTTTCAAGGGTGGCTCGCGCGCAGTCACGTTAAGCAGTACCACTACGTGAGGTCACTTAAGAGCCATGCTGCTCCCGCTGCAATGCGTGCTTGTCGTCAGCGTCCACATCGCACCGTGCAGTGCTAGATGTGAACCCTGTGAATACTTGACAGCGTTGGCAAGTTCTGTTGCTGCACAAGACACACTCGTGCAAACACACAAACCCAGGGCCCCGCCCTCGCTTGCCTTGACCATGGTGTCTCGCGATGCAGTCGTAAGTTGCATGCAGTGAGTGTCCAAAATGGCCCCCAGATACGTCACGTAATTACAGCTCATGCCGCAATGCACACGCCCTGGCTTGCCTTGACCATGGTGTCCCGCATGCAGTCGTACTCGAAGCGCTTGAGCTGCAGCTGCAGCACCGGGGGGAAGTTCTCGAACAGGATGCCCTTGCGCGCGTCCTGGGGAGTGAGGGGAGCAGCAGCAGCAGCAGAGGGGTGCGCATGGGAGGAGGGCGGAGCGATACAAGGTAGGCCCCTGGTACCGCTTCCGTCGCCAAAGAACCTTCACATTGGCTTCACCGAGCACTGAAACTAGCACAACCCAGCAGATGCGCAGCCACTTTTAATCGTAAAGCGATGTATGGCTATCAACGTACGAGCCGACCGTAGCACGGGGCACAGAAGGTGCTTTCCCAAAACCCCACCCCCCCCCCCCCCCCCCCCTTCCCCTTCCCCCCCCCCCCCCCCCCCCCCCCCCCGCCCCCCCCCCCCCCCCCCTGCTCCCCCCCCCCCCCCCGTCCCCCCCC
>VFQN01005996.1_pt1 | contig 14332 bp, 14 predicted proteins | sample 3512371 | NCBI WGS metagenome assembly VFQN01 (sample SAMN10412370, study PRJNA504923) | tailings metagenome | isolation source: Replicate 2 from Balatoc abandoned mine | place: Philippines: Itogon, Benguet | collected 2017-08-28
GCCCATTTTTTCCGTGGCTTTGGTTATTTCAACTTGCTACAGCTTTTTGCCAAGACCTATGATCCTGCTACTGCTTCTACTGATTTAGGTGTACCGCTGCGATTGGAATCTGATATCAATGTTCGCCCCGGCAGATCTTCTGTCAAAGCATGTTATGACCAGGTATTGTCTGATTTACAAGCAGCCATTGCATTGTTGCCCAGTCAATCTGATTTTCAGATTCGACCTACGAAAAAAGCAGCTAAAGCCATACTGGCAAAACTCTATCAGTTACAAGAGAATTGGACCCTGGCTGCGCAATTATCCCAAGAAGTGATACAAGAATTTCCTACCCTTTTGGATTTTAATAGTGTGAATGCGAATGCCAGCGTGCCTTTCCCAACTTTACAAACCAAGCACCCTGAAATTTTTCTCTATCGAGAAATGGATGGGTTAACTGTTTATTTGTCCAATATCGCTAATGTAGATTCTGTTTTGTATCAGTCCTATGCTACCAATGACTTGCGTCGCAGTGTTTTTTATCGCTTGTTCAATGGCAGGCCTTTGTTCAAAGGGTTTTATACCGGCTTGACTGCTACCGCTTTTGGAGGACTTGCTTCGAATGAAATGTATTTGATCCGTGCAGAATCACTGGCACGTTTAGGTAATGTGAGTGGTGCCATGCAGGTATTGAATCAGTTACTGATCAGAAGATGGCGTACCGGTAGTTTTATTCCTTATACGGCTGTTGATGCCAATGATGCGCTTGATAAAATATTGATGGAGCGCCGCAAAGAATTGCCCTTTACCGGTGATATTATTTGGACTGATCTACGTCGACTCAATCGTGATCCGCGCTATGCACGAACCCTGAAAAGGGTCATGGGTAATCGTGTTTTTGAATTAGCACCCAATAGTCTACGTTATGTTTTTCCCATCCCCGATGCTGAAATCAAACTTACCGGAATCCCACAAAATCCAAGATAATGCGTATACTACTCTTTCTTATAGGTTTATGCTTGTCTACTAATAGTATGGGACAGGCACAGGGATTTATCCTTAGCGGGTTTATTAGTGATACAACTCTTAAAGCACGTTCTATCGTGATGCAATACACAGACAGTAGTGGTCAATTACGAATGGACACTGCTCTCGTTCAAGCACAACAGTTTTTTTTCAAAGGACATATTGCTTTGGCTTCGCGTGTTGTTCTTTTAATACAGCCTGATACAAGTATCCATACGATGGCATCCAAACGTGTTCAAGAAATCCGTTTTACGATGGAAAATACCCATGCCCAATTGGATATTCAAGGTGTAAGAAAATTTCAATTGAAAGGATCCTTATGTCATGAGGATGAAAAAAAATACCGGCAAGTATATCTGCCAATGATTCAACAGTTGCAAGGGGATACTTTAATGTTCAGGCAGCGATGGATCATCGATTCCTTTATTCGGGCAATGCCCACCTCTTATTTTAGTTTGATCCTTCTACAGGAAAAGGCAAAGTATGCTCAGGTATTGGGAAACCTTTTGGAGCAGTTTGCATCTATGCCTAATGGGTTTCGCCATAGTTTGCCCGGGCGATTGATCGAGAATCGAATTGACAAACTTTCTCAAGTATCGATCGGGAAAGCGGCTCCTGATTTCATGTTGCCGGATATGGAGGGGAGATCTTTTCGGTTGAGTGATGCAAAGGGGAAGTATGTATTGTTGCATTTTTGGGCGAGTTGGTGTACGCCCTGTCGAATCGAAAATACACATTTGCTAAAAGCGTATCGTGCATTAGGTGATTCGGTGATTCGATTTATCGGGGTGTCGGTGGACGACCATAAAGCCTCTTTTCTTGAAGCTATCGAACGTGATCAGATTTCATGGCGACAACTCGGATATTTTACAGGGTTTAACGCATCTGTTATTCGGGCGTATGGCATTGAAGGCGTGCCTCGGAACTTTCTGATAGATCCGAATGGGATCATTGTAGGCATGGATATCAGGGGACCTCAGGTCTTGGAAAAAATCAAAGCAGTGTTGGAATGAAAGGTGCCGGAATTTCCGGCACCTTTTTCCTATTTAAGGCTGGGCGGGCACAAACACCCTTGAAGAAAGGCCTTGTGCATCATAGTTGCCTTCATTTTGCGGATCTCCGGGATCAGCGGCACCTGTCCAGATATAGGTGCAGTGGAAGCTACCATTCACACAATTACCGGATTCGGGTTTGATGAGAAACTCACCTTCCGCATTACGGTAATACAAGGTGTCAGCCTTTTTGGTGGTAAAAGCGCTCAATGCACCAACCAGTGCAATAGCGGCCAATACTAACGGCATCTTTTTCATTGTATGTGATTTTAAATTTTGCCTACTTGGTTTGGTCGGAGGCGTCGGCATTCCTCCTTTTTCCGTGGCCAGGAATTCGTTGTTGACTATTCATCACATAAAGTGTCCCGAAGGATAGAATGGTCAAGCCTATATTGACGAATAGGTGTTGGTTCCAAGATAAATTCTCAAAGAGTCCTCCACATGGGCAGGTGGTGTTGTGTAAACCTGTTAGTATGATATAAAGCACGTATGCAGTGAATGCCGTCATTAATACTGTAGTCAAAATCCAAGCTTTTTGCTTTAAAGCAGGTAGGATGAGTCCGATCACAGCTATGGTTTCCAGGGTAGGGATCAAGTAGGTGAATACATCTGCCCAAAGCTCCGGTATGGGTTGCGATCGCATGGAGCTTTTGAAATGGGATAGGTTTACCCATTTGGACATTCCTGTATAAGATAACACCCATAATAATATGATGTGACTTACTTGTAAAAACCGCGTGCTGTGCATGGAACTAATCATGACTACAAATTGTTCCATTGACTTGGTAATTCATTGGGCACTTATGCTCCAAACGGAAAATACCATAACCCAAAACTGTATAACTACCATTTTTGTTATCGAAAGTGCCGAAAACGTTATTTAAAAGGTTGGATAAACTTGTTGTTCTGATTTTTTTGCAGTAGGAAAATCCTATGCATATGAAAAATTTTATGTCCGGAGTACTTTCTCTTTTTGTTTTCTCTTCATTCCATTTATTCTATTGTATCTGCTGAACCATTTCTTTTATCCATTGGGTTATGATGCGTTTTAAACATCTTAAAATTGTCATGTCGTTATGGAAGCACTATTAAAATTATTGGAGTCGTTACATCCTGTTGATCCCCAATTGCAAATTCATTTGCTTCATCACTTACCAAAAGAAGTACATCGCGCTAATAAAACGATCTTACATGAAGGCGATGTGTGTGATTGGATTGCGTTTGTTGAACAGGGATTTCTTAAAGTTTACTACGAGTTGGAAGATGGGACCGAAAGGATCATTTGTTTTCAAAAAGAAGGGGAGGTATTCGGTTCGATGAAATCCTATTTTTCCGGGCAACCTTCTAAACTGACCATCCGCACCATGGAAGAGACGCATCTTAGAAGGATGAAGAAAAAAGATCTAGACGGATTGATGGAAAAGTATCCTGTATTTAATATCAATGCTCGCAAAATCACCGAACAATATTATAATCGCATCGAAGACCATTTGATTTTATTAGCCATGCCACCCAAAGAGCGGTTGAAAAAATTAGAGGCTGAATGTCCTTGGATGGTGGAAGACCCCAGGATCAAAGATTATATGTTGGCCGGGTATTTGGGAATCGATAAGACCACTTTGAGTAAATACAGGAAGCATGCTATCTGAAATTTTCTAAGTATTATCTTCCATTTTTTTAATAATACCGGGAAGTAATTTTTCGCTGGCGCCGCAACTGATACAGAGCAGTAAACTCAAATAATGATTTTCTCCATGCTCAACATCTGTACCACCGAGTATCAGTTTGGCTTTTATGGCCAAATACATCATAAAGCCAGAAATGACACTGTAACTCATTCTCAGGATGGCTTCTTTTGTGTATACGTTATCTTCCAGGGATGCTTCCAGTTTGATACTTTTGATTCTCATATTCAGGAAAATGAATCCTCCGATTCCTCCTGCCAATGCATAGGTGACAAAATAATAGGTTTGTTTCAAATGTTCACTTGTATTGATGATCGGGAATATGTATACCCAAAAGATCAATTCTACAGCAATGTTTCATGTGGCAATAATATTTTTTAGTCTATAAATGGTTGTAGTTGCATGAACATCTTTTCGGGAAAAATTATGTGTTTAAAACATTCGTGAATAGGGGCAAAAACCCCTTTTTTATTGTGGCTCTTGCCGGTAGTTTTAATTCAGATTCACTCAGTATTGAATCTATACTTGAATCAGTAAATAATATTTAGGGAAGATTTTTTTACATGTCGATGATTCATTACATGTATCGTTTTGCCAGTACCGAGTCAAATAATTAGGGGCTTCAATAAATTAACAAACTATGAAAAAAACAATTCTATCCATTATTCTAGTCTGTATGACTTTTGCTTTCTCTTATGCTAAAGGAAGCTTATCCCCACAAAAAGAGTTTGCAAAGCAAATTGCCGATAAAAAGGCAGTCGAAGTATCCAAAAAAGCCCCCCTTTCTTGTACTTTACAAAGATTAACTTTGGAAGAGGATTGCGGGAACGGTGAAACAAGAACAACTGTATATGTTTACTGTTCTGAAGATCCTTTTAATGGAACCACTGTTAATGATCCAAGAGGTGAGTGCCCCATCCCTCAAGTTCCACAAAACTAAATGTAGGTTGACATCATTTTAATACAGAAGCCCTTAATTATTTGTATGAAAGTCTATTTTCCTATCCTTATTTTCTCTTGTGTCCTTTTATCCCATTACAGCTTTGCTCAGAAGTATTCCGGAAAGATTACTTATGTCAATACTGTTCGGCATAGCCTCTATTCTCCAGGAGCTTCTGATAAAGTAGATACGACTTGGTTATATTTCAATGATACTGTTTCTGCTTTTGTTATTGATACTAAAGTAGGTGCAGATCCCGTGATGATCAATGAAAAGTTAAAAGGCTTGAATGCCAGTCCTGAGGAGATCAAACGGATGACAAATGAGCTTATCGATGTGTATGAGAATAGACGTTTTCAATATAGTTATCGTCCTAATGGAGCCATGATGTATTACCGTCCATGGGTGACGGGCTCTCTTAATTTCTGTCGCGTAGATTCCTTACCGGAGTTCAATTGGGAGTTGCACTCCGATACCATGCGTATACTCGGATTTGTCTGTCAGAAAGCCACCAGTAAAGTCGTTTGGGAAGATGGTTTTTTCAGAGAATTCACAGCCTGGTTCACAATAGATATTCCATTGGCTTATGGACCTAGAAATGTTTTTGGACTTCCCGGTATCGTTCTTAGTGCTCAATCAAAATATCATCAATACCAAGCAGTCGCAGTAAAGCTTCCACTTGAAGGTCAAGATTTCAATCAATTGGCAAAATGCAAGGAGTTGCCCTTGATCAGCGCAGCTGAAGCAGAAAAAAAGGCTTCAAAAATTCGGGAGGATTTACGAAATATGCAAAGACTGAAGAATAACTAGACGTATCTTAAGCATATGGAATTTTGACTTTATGAGGATATACAGCGGTTCCCCATATCTTTTATTTTTTATTGTATTTTTTATTTCTATTCAATCGAATGCTCAATTCGGTTTGAGGGGTACGGTTTATACTGTTGATAAGTATCCTGTTGCTAATGCAATTGTAAAGATCAAAGACTCTGCCAATGGGTTACCCCGATTTTTTGGAATCACAAATACCCAAGGTATCTTCCAGATCAAATTACCAGCAGCCCCCAAGAGATATTGGGTAGAATGCTCTTTACTGGGGTATAAAAATCAGAGTTTATGGATTCAAGTTGATTCTGTACAGACAAAGATGGATTTTTACCTTGCAAGTGATACATCCGGTCTTCCCGATATACATGTTTATTCAATACCTCCCATAACAGTATCGGGTGATACCACAACATTTAGAGTAGACGCTTTTAAAAAAGGGATAGAGTCAAATGTTGGGGAATTATTAAGTTCGATACCCGGTTTTTCAGTCAATAATGGAAGGATCAGTTATAATGGTAAACCAGTTAATACTGTTCTGATAGAGGACGATGATCTATTTGGATCTGACTATAATGTCTTAACACAGAACCTTAGTCCTAAAGGGATTGAAAAAATTCAGTTGATTCAGAATTATCAGGACCGTACTTATTTAAGTAACCGGCTTCAAAAAGGGCAAGATATTGCTGTGAACTTGAAGTTCAACAAAAAATATCTATACAAGGTCATAGGATCCAGTGAAGCGGGTGTCAGCATCGATCCTTGGAATGATTTTTATAAGGTTAGGCAAAATATTGTCTCACTCATTCCAAAATTCAAATCTGTTACTACTACCAATTTCAATAATACAGGATTACTGGCTTCAGAGATTTTAGGTAACGGATCGAATTTGGTGGAGCTTATTAAAAATAGAAACGAAGCAATAGCTTATGATCTTGTACCACGAAGTATTGTTGGGACAGGTGCCACCATTCCAGATATTAATTCTTCCATTCTCCCTAAGAATAAAATGGTTGAAAATACAACCGAAGTAATAACCAATAATTTTTTATACAAGCCTAGTAAGAAGCTTCAACTTAAAGCCATATTACAATATTATCAAGATAGGTATCAACAGCAACAGCAACAGGTAATCGACTATACCGTATCAGGAAGCAATTTGGTCATACAGAACCAACAATTTATTCAAAAAAAGATGCCATTTTTTAATGCATCGTCAGAAATTGTTTTTTCTCCCTCTACCTATACTCAATTTGTTTATAAAGCCGGGTTCAATGCACGACAGGAGTCTGATAGTTTAGATGACATTCGCCAATCATTTAGTACCCGTACTCGATTTTCAGATACCTATCGAAGGTTTCAGCACCAGTTAGGCTTTTCATTTTCTTTGGATAGTAATCGTATTATCGATTTAAGAGCTATGCAAGTAGAACAGCGATCGGAAATCACTTCTAATTTATTTCCAGCAGATCTTTATCGCTCATTTACAGGAGTATCCGGATTTGAGAAATTAAGATCCGGTATTGATCAAAATAATATCGAATATCTATTACAGGCAAAACTGACCGTCAAAAAAAGTAAACATTCCATTACCAGTGATCTTACTTATTCAACCAATGAAACAAAGTTGCAATCTATGGTTTCACTTGATCGTAATGGTGGAACATTTGTTCCAACAGTAGATTCATTACGCAACCAGTCAGTTTTACGTACTGATATTCTTACAGGCACTCTCAGCTACGAGCGAAGACTGACCAAAAGAGTCTATTTTCGAACAGCTCAACGATTTGAAACAGGAAATTTAAAATATACTCCATTACCCTTAGTACCCCAAGCTGGTTATCTACACTATTTGCCCTCTATTGGGTTTGGATTTAATTTTTCCCAGCAAAGCAGGTTGAATCTATCTGCAGACATTCGTAACGTTTTGCCTTCTGTTTCTAATTTAGCCGGAGGACTTTTATTTGCCAATGGCAACTCCATTTTCAAAGGAAGCGATAATGTTCAGGTAGGGAGATCTAAAAATTTTACAGCCACATATTCTTTTTCTGAAATGACGAAAAAAAGGATGTTTGGCAATGCCAGCTTGTTTTATTCTCGGACACCGCTACTTTATTTACCCAATATTGATCCTGCTCCTTTTTACACCGTTAGTGACCTCTTTTTTCTGGGGAAAGATGCAAGTCTGACGGGGCTTATGTTGTTTGGGTCAAAATATCTGCCAAAACTGAAAAGCCAATGGGATATGGCATTTCAATTCAATCGAGTATCTACTTATTATAGTACCAATGAACAATTGGGGGCGATTCAATTGCGCAGCTCGAAAATTTCATCAAGGTTGAAAACCTTGATCACGCAAAAACTTACTGCCAACATCCAAGCACAGTTCACATTTACTTCACAACGCATTGATCCCCATTCAATCAAAGAAAGAATTGCCAACAATCGCATCAGTCTTTACTCAACCGAGTTTGTGTATCGATTCAACAGCCGATGGATTTTAAATTCAAAACTCCAATATGTACAGCAAAAGCGAAAACTGAGCTCGAATGATCTTTATATGGGGGAGTTGCTTTTGAAGTATTTGGCAGTCAAAGACAAACTAAGTTTTATGATATCCGGTAACAACTTATTCAATGATGGTCAGTTCACCGATATCAATTTTACTCAGAATAGTATCAGCGTTCAAAGCTTCCAATTATTAAGACCATTTTGGATGTTGCATATGAGCCTAGAATTTTAGGTACCTGGTATGACTGCATAGCGGTAAGTTTTTTTTATCTATATATTCCATTCATGAGTCAATGCAATGAAAGCGTATTCTGCCTCCGATTCTTTATTTCATCTTATTTCTATCTCCATTTCTTTTTTTTCAATCGGATTTAAGTTCATAGTTGTTTTAATCAACTTCCTAGTTTTTTTCTCTTTCTAGCTTTGTGGTAACAAAATTATCCAGGCTATGAAATTATTTGCAGTGCTCTTTTGGATTTGTTGTGGTATGAATGCAAATGCACAATCACTTTGTTTGAGAGGTGGAAAATCCCTTGTGCCGGCTGATTATTTTTCCCTTCGTTACACCCATCCGACCAATGGTAAATTGCATTTTGTTTTTGGGGTGTATCATGAAAGAAGTCATCGAGATCTATTACAATATACAAGCTTTGGCATGGATTTGATGACTGAGCTTTATTCTAATCATGCTGAGCGTTCAGATCAAGGTTTAGGACTTAGTTCTGCAATTGGGCTGTGTTGGCAAGCGGAACATGAGCCTTGGTTATATAAAGATTGGCCGCTATCAAAACGATCGAGCTTTGGTTTGGCAGGTGAAATCAATGCTCATTGGTTTCTTTCCTCAGCATTTACTCTTAGCAGTTTTTTTCAACAAAAGATGCTTTTCAATCCTCTATTAGGTCGCTATCGTTTGATGGGCGGACTCGGAATCCACTATCGATTTGGTAGCTATTAAATCATTATAAAAATCTTTTTATGCATTTAAATACATTCAGCCGACATGGTCGGTGGGGGATTGTCTTATGCCTGTTAATACCACTATTGGCATTTGCTCAACCCAACCCCGGCTCTAATCAAATTACGATTGAACTTGTAAGCGAGAGTATCCAATGTAGTTCTTATGAAATCACGGTTCAATTCAAAATTAAAAATGAAAATCTGGAGGGTTATCCAGGACGATTTACCAGTTCATTTCATGTTCAATCAGGAAGTTCCATTCTTTATGGAAGTTCCAGTAATAATGCTACGATTCATAGTTTTACCATTCCCTATTCTTTTGGTAATTTAGTTACGATTGGCGCATATGGAATCATTGATAACGATGCGTCGTATAAAGAGCACTCATTCTTACCGACCTCAGCATCTTTACCGGATGCCCCCTCAGTGAGTACTTCTGCTTCCATGCCATTGTGCAATGGAGTGTCGGCGGTACTCACTGCTTCCGGTTCTTCCGGCAACTTTCTTTGGAGTAATGGATCGACGGGCAGCAGTATTACTGTGAATAGTGCAGGTACTTATTATGCAATAGCGGTCAATAGTTGTGGCAATTCTTTGGCGAGTAATATGATGGTGGTCACTACTGATCAGGTTCCTGTCGCACCTGTTGTAGCGCCCTCAGGCAATTTATTACTCTGTAATGGAGAATCTGCAACCTTATCAGCCAGTGGTTCTTCCATCACTTGGTCCAACGGTTCCATTGGAAATAGTATTGTGGTGAATACGGCAGGCAATTATTCTTGTTACAGTTCCAACGGTTGTGGTAATAGTGCGACGAGTAATGTGGTAGTAGTTTCTACTGTTGTTTGTCCTACACCTTTGCCGGGTTCTTCTTTTATCGTATGTCCCGGCTCGACTAAAACTTTGGATGCCGGAGCAGGCTATGATACTTATGCTTGGTCCAATGGTGCGAGTTCGAGAATGATTACTGTTGGTCCAGGTACTTATACGGTCACTGTATCAAAAGAAGGATGCTTTGCTACTTCCGCGCCCGTAACAGTTTCCTATTATTCTGTTGCTACTCCTACCATTAGTGCTTCAGGTCCATTGGTTTTTTGTCAGGGTGGTTCTTTGACACTGAATAGTTCATCCGGTAGCAGTTATCAGTGGAATACGGGATCTACCGGCGCATCGATCACCGTCGGTCAAAGTGGAACTTATTTTGTTTCAGTGTCAGATGCCAATGGATGTAGTGCCACATCTGCGGCTGTTAATGTAGTTGTTCATCCTTTACCAACTGCCACGATCAGTGGCGGTGGCAATCTTTGTCAAAATTCCGGCAGTTCGTCAGTTGTATTTACCGGTAGTGGTGGGGTAGCCCCTTATACATTCAGTTATCGTGTGAATGGCGGTGCTGTTCAAACCATCCGCACCAGTTCAGGTAATACTGTGAGTGTGAGTGTTCCGTCCAATAGTGTTGGTACCTATACTTACACACTTGTGGGTGTACAAGAAAGTAGTACAAGTGCTTGTAGTAATGCCGCCTCAGGAGAAGTCATTGTTGTGATCAATGGATTGCCCACTGCAAGTATTACAGGTTCTGCTACTGTTTGCAGCGGTGCAGCTTCCCCCATGATCAGCTTTAGTGGTTCAGGTGGAACAGCCCCTTATGTGTTTACTTATGAATTGAATGGTAGTGCCTTGCAAACGATTCAAAGTACAGGTTCAACGGCTACCATTTCAGTTCCTACAACCACAGCCGGTACTTATGTCTATCGTTTGGTGAGTGTGCGTGATGCGAGCAGTACTGCCTGTGTGCAAGTACAATCCGGCAGCGCTACCGTGGTGGTGAATCAGATGCCGACTACGCCCATCGTAACGACTGCATCCACACATCTCTGTAATGGTGCGAGTACCATATTGAGTATTCAAAATAGTATAACAGGCATTACTTATCAATGGTATCGTAACGGTGTATTGTTATCCAGCGGAAACAATTCGAGTATCACCGTGAGTAGTGCCGGCGCCTATACTGTGCGTGCTGTGAGTGCAGCAGGTTGTACTACCGAATCATCTAATACCATTACGATTACTACAGGTACCATCCCTACACCAGTGATCATTGGTACCGGAAAAGTATGTCCCGGTGGGAAAACCCCTTTGCAAATTAGTTCTCAACAAGGTTTGGTGTTTGATCGGTGGCGATGGATCAAGGACTCCGCAGGAGGCGGAGTCCTTTCGGAGGACAGCATTTTTTCGTTCCATGCCGGGCAGTATCGTGTGAGTGTTGAACGTGAGGGATGTCGTGACAGTATTTCATTTGCTGTTACGTCAGACGATACTGAATTCCCGGCTGGACGAATCGAATTAAGTGCTTCTCAAATTCCCTATGGTGGTTTACTAACGCTCACTGCACGTGTATCGCCTGCTGTTATGTTCCAATGGGATCTCGGCAATGGGCGAAGTGTGCAAACCCAACAGGCTTCGATTCAGGAATACTATTATCAATCCGGTGATAGTATCCCGATTCAATTAACTGCCATTAGCGCGCGTAATTGTATCACTCATTTTCACTCTTGGGTGAAAGTAGGGGGTATGAAAAACAATACGCTTCCTGATCAATCTTTTGCAGGTCGATTAAAAGATTGGAATGTATTCCCCAATCCTTTTGATCAACAGTTGAAAGTGTCGGTGATCCTTGATCGCAGTCAATCTGTGCGTCTTGATGTATTTACCAGCGATGGACGCTGGATCAAATATTGGATCAAAAACGGCAGACCAGGAGAGAATCTTTTTGTATTGGAAGGTGCTCCGGAACTGCCTCGCAGACAAACCTATTTTATCACAAGTTTTTACAATGGAATCAAACACACTGATAAAATCTATAAACAATAATAGCCATGAAACATCTATTTATTCTCTACGTTATACTTGGTTGTTTTGCCTGTAACAATAAAGAGATTTCTTTGCAACAAACACCTACAGGGCCTGTTGTTTCTTTTGCAAAAGATACTTTGTATGTACGTGAAAAGGATCCCAATAACATTCATGGGAATGGTATTTTTCACGTACAAACCTTACCTGCCGGACGTCAACTGCATCTTCGCTTGTATGATAGTAGTGGACAAATTCGATTTAGCTATCGAGGTCAGGCACTTGCCAATGATCAACCTGTGATCGTTTCAGGAGAATGGAATGAAATCTTTTGTAGTGTTAACAGAGCCGGGTTGTATGCAGTTACTGTTTCTTTAAAGGATCAAATTGGAAGGGTGCATACTAAGCAGCTGATGATTCAAGCGGCTGCGGCTCAAAGGCCGAAAGCGTCTTTAACCTGGAAAGTCGATGAAAGAGATCCCGCGGCCAGAAGGTACTATTTTGATGCAGGTGGTTGCCTTCAACCCTTTGGTAAAATAATATCCTATCATTATTCTATTTCAGGGCAGAACATACTCAGTAGTTCAGATAAGCTACAATACATTTTTCATCAAAAGGGTAGTTATCCTATTTCTTTTTATGTGAAAGATGATCTAGGACAGCATTCTGATACGCTTCATTCAATTATTGATGTGTTATGAAAAGGATCATTGCTTTCCTGATCTGTTTCATCCCACTTATCAGCACTGCACAATTCGCCATGCACAGTAGAGGTGCTGCTATGGGTGATGCCGGTATCGCAGCTGCTTCTGGTAATCAAATGATCGGATACAATGTTGGTAAAACTGTCTTTACCCATCATTTTCACCAAGCATCATTTACTTACCTACCGTGGATGCGCAATTTATTTCAGGATACCAAATTTATTCGTGCGGATTACTTGAAAACGATGGGTGAATCTACGACACTTGGGGCTGCCATCCTATATCTTGATATGGGCAACTTCACTATGCGTGATGATAATGGGGCTAGCTTGGCAATTTTCCGCAATACTGCATTTAGTGTAGGTGGGTCTGTAGGTCTGCGCTTGTCCGAATCAGCAGGTATCGGTGCGAACCTTCGATTGGCGGAAGTACGTGGTTTTGAATCCGGACCTGTTAACCGTTATGGAGTATCGGGTGACGTGCAATTCTATCAATCTGTTGGAAAGTTTTCTGTTGGTGTGGTCATGAATCAATTGGGTAATGGACTCTGGCAACAAAGTGAAATGGGTTTGGGATTTGCATATGGGGATCTTGATGAAGCCAAAGAATGGTCGGTAGGATTTGATTTGCGTAAGCCTTTCAAAGCAAGGTGGGCTGATGTTAGGTATTCTCTTGGTGGTGAATTCGGCTTTCAGGAAAGTTTTTTTATTCGATCGGGAATGCAACTTGAAGGAGCGAATGTCGGTAATCGAAAATCAATTTCAATCGGCGCCGGATATAAGGGTTTTGTGGAAGATCAGTCCTTATCTATTGATATCCATTATTTGATCCCTTTTGGTACCAAAGCGGCTTTCGCACCGATCCAACATGCGTATGGCTTGTCACTGAATTTAAATCTAGGAAATTTTCAATAAACAATTGGGCTAGAATATTGAATCGTGTGTGTATGCAATGCAGAGTTTATTCAGCCGATATGCCCGCCTGCCCGAAGCAGGAGAACCAATTGCGAGAGAGAAGTGGCGGCGGGTATATTTAACACCCTTCCCCCTGAAGGGGGATTGAGGAGACATTTAAATGATGATGTATGAAAAAATTAGTGTGCTTGGTCGTGCTTGTTTTATTCGTTGTTGCGCTAGGGTACGCACAGGATGGTAATGCTGGTATCCTTGAAGCCAATCAAAAAGTGCGCAGCTATTTTGTAACGGGTACACAACTGATGTATGCCATCGGAGCGATTCTAGGATTGATAGGCGCGGTCAAAGTGTATAGCAAATGGAACGCAGGTGATCATGATACCGGCAAAGTTGCAGCAGCGTGGTTTGGGAGTTGCGTTTTTTTAGTCGTGGTAGTTACTGTGATTCGAGCATTCTTTGGTATCTAATATGTGGAATAACTGGCCAGCAAGAAAATTGCCTGAAATCAATGTAGCAGGAACTGCCTTCTATTTGGATCTGAGGTTATGGGAATTGAGAGAGGTCAATGATTTCTCCAACAAGTTCAGCCTAAATGATCTTAATGATCTTCCAAACGGTGGCTTTATCTGCTGCTTTGATCTGAAAACCAAAAACCTATTTCAAGGTACCCAAGAAGAATATGATGTAAGAAAGCATGAACTGAAAGTTGTCCGTTTACCGAGTATCAAAAAGATGGATCCGGTGGGGTGGAGGGTTTTGGAAGGACTACCACCCAAAAAAGAAATGCAACCACTGCTTGAAAAGAAAAAGATCAAAATATCAAAGGGAAAAAAATTATGAACAGTGTGTATCAGATCAATAAAGGTGTAGGCAGGTCTTTGGTATT
>VFQN01005997.1_pt1 | contig 14332 bp, 10 predicted proteins | sample 3512371 | NCBI WGS metagenome assembly VFQN01 (sample SAMN10412370, study PRJNA504923) | tailings metagenome | isolation source: Replicate 2 from Balatoc abandoned mine | place: Philippines: Itogon, Benguet | collected 2017-08-28
CGCTGCGGGGTGACCTCCACGCCGTACGCGATGCGGGAGGAGAGACAGGCGGCGGCCGGCTTGTCCCAGGTGGGCAGCCCCCAGCGCCGCGACGCCGCGCGCACCTGCTCCTTGGTCAGCCCCGCATCCCGCAGTGGCGCGATCGCGCCGCGCTCGGCGGCGGCGCGGATGCCGGGCCGGAAGCCCGCGACCGCGTCGTCGGCGTTGGTGCCGGTGGCGACGTGGGCGAGGCCGCGCTCGGCGGCGAGCGGGGTGAGCACGTCGAGGAGCTCCGCCTTGCAGAAGTAGCAGCGGTCGGTGCCGTTGGCGCGGTAGCCCTCTCGGTCGATCTCGTGGGTCTCGGGGGTGAGCACGTCGACGCCGAGACTCTCGGCGAACTCACGGGCCGGGTCGCGCTCGGCGATCGGCAGTGAGTGGGAGTAGCCGGTGGCGGCCGCGACCTTGTCCACCCCGAGCGCCCGCGCCGCCGCCGCCAGCAGGAAGGCGCTGTCGGCGCCCCCGCTGTAGGCGACCAGCACCGAGCCGCGCTCGCGCAGGTCCGACTCGAGCGCCGCCAGGCGCAGGTCGAGGAGGTGCTGGTCGAGCCAGGCGGGGAACGCCGTGAGGTCGTCGAGCACGACATGCGTGCCGGCAGCGACCAACTCCGCGCGCGTGCAGCCGCCCGTCAGCACCGAGACGCTGAGCGCGCCGGCAGCCAGGGCGCCCTCGACGTCGTGGACATGGTCGCCGACGTAGATCGTGGCGCCCTCGCGGCGCAGCACGTCGGCCTTGCCGACCCCCCACACCCAGCCCTCGAGGTGGTCGACGTCGAAGGCGAGATGGTCGAGGTGGAGCTGGGCGTTGGCGGGGTACTTGCCGGTGACGACGACGTTGCGCCCGCCGTGCCGGCGTACGGCGGCGAGCGCCTCGTGGGCGCCGGAGAACGCCGGCGTGCCGGTGATCGCGTGGTCGGGGTAGAGCGCCCGGAACCGGTCCCCCGCCGCGGGGATCGCCTCGGCGTCGAGGTAGGGCGCGAGCAGCAGGTCGAGCGGCGGCCCGAGCTTCCTCGTCATCTCCTCGACCGGAAACTCCACGCTCAGCTCGGCCCCCAGCGCCGTGAGCACGTCGCGGAAGCCCGGCGCGGTGTCGATCAGCGTCATGTCGAGGTCGAACCCCACGACGAGCTGATCTGGCATGGGCTCAGCCTAGGTGAGGGCGGGCCCGGGCCTCTCCTCGAGATACGCGAACTGGTCGTCCCACGGGCCCGTTCGACAACCAGCTTGTGTATCTCGACGGTCTCTCCGGCGTCAGTCATCAGTCAGTCGAGGCCGAGGGTCTTCGCGGTCTCCTCGCGCATCTGGACCTTGCGGATCTTGCCGGTGACGGTCATCGGGAACTCCTCGACGACCAGCACGTAGCGCGGGATCTTGTAGTGCGCGAGCCGGCCGCTGGCGTACGCGCGGACGGCGTCGGCGTCGAGCGGCTCGGCGCCGGCGCGCATCCGGATCCACGCGCACAGCTCCTCGCCGTACTTCTCGTCGGGAACGCCGATCACCTGGACGTCCTCGACGTCGGGGTGCTGGTAGAGGAACTCCTCGATCTCGCGCGGGTAGATGTTCTCGCCGCCGCGGATGACCATGTCCTTGATCCGGCCGACGATGTTGCAGTAGCCGTCCTCGCGCATGACCGCCAGGTCGCCGGTGTGCATCCAGCCGTCGCCGTCGATCGCCTCGTCCGTCTTCTCCGGGTCGGCCCAATAGCCGAGCATCACCGAGTAGCCGCGGGTGCAGAGCTCCCCCGGCTCGCCGCGCTCGACGGTGGCGCCGCTGACCGGGTCGATGATCTTGACCTCGACGTGCGGGTGGACGCGGCCGATCGTGGCCGTACGCCGTTCGAGATCGTCGTCGACGCGGGTCTGGCACGACACCGGGCTGGTCTCGGTCATGCCGTAGGCGATCGACACCTCGGCCATGTGCATGTCGTCGACGCAACGCCTCATCACCTCGACCGGGCAGATCGAGCCGGCCATGATCCCGGTGCGCAGGCTCGCAGCCATCGTGACGGGGAACTCGGCGGAGCCGAGGAGCCCCTGCATCGCGATGAACATCGTCGGCACGCCGTACAGGCCGGTGCAGCGCTCCTCTGCCACGCACCGCAGCGTGGTCTCGGGGTCGAAGCCGGGTGCGGGGATCACCATCGTGGCGCCGTGGGTGGCGCAGCCGAGGTTGCCCATCACCATGCCGAAGCAGTGGTAGAAGGGCACGGGGATGCAGAGGCGGTCGTCGGCGGTGAAGCCGATCAGTTCGGTCGTGAAGTAGCCGTTGTTGAGGATGTTGCGGTGGCTGAGCGTGGCGCCCTTCGGGTAGCCGGTGGTGCCCGACGTGTACTGGATGTTGATGGGGTCGTCGGGGCTGGTCGCGGCCAGCCGCTCGGCAACCGTGCTCTCCTGGACGGTGCGGCCGCTCGCGACGAGCTCGGCCCAGTCGTCGGTGTCGAGATAGACCACGCGCTCCAGGGTCGGCGTCTCGGCGGCCGTCTCCTCGACCATGGCCCGGTAGTCGCTGGTCCTGAAGCTGCTCGCCGCGATCAGCATCCGCAGCCCGGACTGGTTGACGGCGTAGGAGAACTCGTGGGTGCGGTAGGCCGGGTTGACGTTGACCAGGATCACGCCGAGCTTGGCGGTGGCGAACTGGGCGATGGTCCACTCGGCGCAGTTGGGCGCCCACACCCCGACCCGGTCGCCCTTCTCGATCCCGGCCGCGACCAGCCCGCGGGCGAGGTCGTCGACGTCCCGATCGAGCTCGGCCCAGGTCCAGCGGCGCCCGCTGGCGAACTCGACCAGCGCCTCCCGGTCGGCGTACGCCGCGACCGTGCGCTCTAAGTTCGCGCCGATGGTCTCCTCGAGCAGCGGCGGCTCGAGTTCGCCCTTCGCGTAGGACTCCATGCCGGGACGCTACGCCGCTCGACGTTGGTCCGTCGTTGGCGCGCAACTGCGCGGCAACGGCATGCCCGCGAAAACTCTCAGTGCTGCGGTCGGTAGACGAGGTACTGGACGCCGTTGGCGTACGTCGTGTGGTCGACCAGGTCGAGCTTGACCTTCTGCTCGGCGTCGTCGGGGAAGACGCGACGGCCGCTGCCGAGGATCACCGGGAAGACGGAGAGGCGCATCTCGTCGACGAGGCCGGCCTTCAGCAGGCTCTGGGTGAGGGCGAGGCTGCCCTGCACGATGATCGGCCCGCCCTCGCCCTCCTTGAGGGCCGCGACCTGGTCGAAGGTGACGACCGAGGTGCGGTGCCACGTCGGATCGACGATCGAGTGGGACACGACGTACTTGGGCATCGCGTTGTAGCCCGCGAAGTAGTCCATCGTCGGCCACACGGCCGAGAACGCCTCGTAGGAGCGGGCGCCCATGAGGAACGCCGTGGCCTCCTCCTGCTCGCGGCCCTTCGGCTCGTACGCCGCCGGGTCGTCGGCGACGTCGAACGTCCAGCCGGAGTGGCGGTAGCCGGGCTCCCCGCCGGGCGCCTCGGCGACGCCGTCGAGGGAGACGAAGTGGGTGGTGAACAGGGTGCGCATGATCGGTCCTTCCGGTCGGGGTCTCACCCTGACGACGAACGCGTCATGCGGGAAACGACAGCGAAGCCAGCCTGCAGGCTCAGGACTTCTTCTCCGCCATGCCGACGAGCGCGTCGAGCGCCTTGGGGGTGTCGCCGGTGACCATCGGGCCGATGTCGGCGGCGCCGTCGCCCTCGACCACGGTACGCACCATCACCTCGGTGGCGCCGTCGACAGCCTTGACCTGGTGGTCGATGCGGATGACCAGGTCGCCGATGGTGAGCTTGTCGAGATAGCGAGCACGCGGCTCCACGATCTCCAGCACGAACGGTGCCTCGACACCGCCGACGAGGCAGATCGTGCCGGCCGCTCCCTCGGCGAAGTGACCCTCGAGCGCCACCCGTTCGACAGCGGGATCCCAGTGGGGCCAGCTCCCTACGTCACTCCAGAGGGCCCAGACGTCGGCGGGGCTCGCGGACGTGGTCACGGTGTGCTCGTACTCGAAGCTCATGACAAGCCAATGTAGAGCGTTTCCGCGTCGGCGGGGAGGGGGCGCTACTCCACTCGGGCGACGGTCATCTCCCGGTCGCCGAACCGCACCCGGTCACCGGCCACGAGGGTGGCCGCCTTGCCCGACGCCAGGCCGCGCGGAACCCCTTGGCGGATCAGGATCGAGCCGTTGGTCGAGCCGCGATCGGTGACGACCAGCGAGCCCTCCGCGGTGACCAGCACCTGGGCATGGGTCTTGGACAGCGACATGTCGTCGGACGGCAGCGGCACCAGGTGGTGGACCCGCTCGCCGTGCCGCGGCTCGGGCCGCCGGCCGACCAGGACGGGGCCGTCGACGACGAAGGACTCCCCGGAGTCGAAGCCGATCTGCCACCGGGCAGCTGTCGGCTCGGGCGCGGCGACGTGGGCGCCACCCGCGGGCCGCGGGTCGGGCAGCAGCGGGTAGCCGAGCTGCTGACGGGAGGGCGCTCCGGCCCCGGCGGGTACGGCGGCGGCGTGCTTGGGCACCGGCGCGACGGTCTCGGCGACGGCCGGTCGGACCGGCTCGGGCAGGGCCGGGCTCGGGAGAGTGCTCGCGGCCGGTCGGGCGATCTCCGGCGGGCGCGACGGCGGCGGGGACGACGGTCGCGGCACCCGCGGTGGCTCGGGGACGGGGACCAGCCGCAGTGCGGTGAGGTTGACGACGTGGCGTGGCCCGGCGTCCTCCTCGGGCTCGTCGGCGGGCAGCGGCCGGACGTCGACGACCACGGAGTCGGCGAGGTGGTCGTGCCAGCCGCGGCGCTGCCCGGACGGATCCATGGTCACGGTCCAGGCGAGGGCGGCCAGGCCGATCCCAAGCGTCGGGAGGGTGGCGACACCGAGCACGAACTGGCGCACGAGCGCGGCACGCACGCCGAGGGGACGGCCGGCGCTGCCGCCGCGGACCACGCGGATGGAGGAGACGGCGTTGCCGGGCGACCAGCCGGTCAGACCGAGGACGACCGCGAGGCCGACTCCGACGAGCACCCAGGAGGCGACGATCGCGACGGCGAGCACCCAGACCTGGTCGGTGCCGAGCAGTCGGACGAGGAGGAAGGCGACCGCACCGACGACCGCCCACGCGACCGCTCGGTCGAGGACGAACGCATAGAAGCGGCGGTCGAGGTCGGCGACCGGGCGGTTCACGGACCCACCACCTGGATGCTGACGCCGTCGCCGAGGTCGACGAGGGAACCGGGGACGAGCTGGACGGCGACACCCGGACGCAGGTCCTCGGGCGGCAGGCCGGGTTGGACGACGACGGTGCCGTTGGTCGACCCCAGGTCGGTGACGACGGCGGCACCGTGGTCGGCGCCCGACCCGGGACGGATCTCGAGGTGGGTCGAGGACACCTCGTGGTGCGGGCTCGCGACGGTGACCAGTCGCGGCGCTCCGTCGGTGGAGGCGCGGGCCGGCTGTGGCGCCCGGCCGACGAGCACTGCCCGATCGACGTCGACCGCCTCGCCGTCGGAGAACACCAGGCGGGCGACCGGCGCAGCCGTGACCGCGGGTGCCGGCGGCTGACCGGGGATGCCCGGCTCGCGCGGCCGGAGCAACTCGAACGGGTCGATGTCGGGGATCTGGGTGTCGTGGCGGGCCAGCATGGTCGGCTCCGGCTCGGCCGAGGCCGGCGGGTGCTCCGCGCTGGCGATCCGGACGAGTCCGGCGTCGACCAACCCGTCGACGCGGTCGCGCTCCTGGTCGACCTCGACCCGGATCCGGGTCACACCGGCGACGCTGCGCTCGACCCAGGTGGTCGTGCCGCCGGCCCCCTCGACGTGGACGACCTCGTCGCCGACCGCGAGGTGGACGCTGGCGCTGCCGCGCACGAGGACCCTCGTCACGCCGTCCCCCTCGCCGAGCAGGACGAAGCCGTCGAGGTCGCTGAGCCCGGCGGCGACGAGCGCATCGAGGCTGTCCTCGAACCCGCCGCCGCTCTCGACGACGTCCCAGACGGCCGCGACCCGGGCACGAGCGGACGGCGGCAGCACCGCTATCGCGCGCGGACCGAACACACCGAACCAGTCACCGCGGCGGAACGACCAGGCCAGTCCGTCGCCCGTGATCACCGCCCGCCCTCCTGCCCCCGGCCCGATAGCGTGGCAGGGATGTCCACGGCGGCGTACCGCACCCTCGCCGACCAGCTGCGCAGCTGGCCGGACGAGCGGCTGTCCCGCCTGCTCCACGAACGCCCCGATCTCGCCACCCCGGCCCCTCACGACTCCGGCCAGCTCGCGTCGCGTGCGGCCGCCCGATCCTCTGTCCTGCGCGCGCTCGACCAGCTGAACCGGCTCGAGCTCTGTGTGCTTGATGCCCTGGTGGTCGTGGGCCAAACCAGCGCAGCCGGGCCTGTGGACGTCGTGGCCGCCGAGCCGGACGCCGTACGCGCGGCGGTGGGACGGCTGGTGGACCTGGCGCTGGTCTGGGAGAGCCCGCAGGGGTTGCGCCCGCTCACGACTGTCGCCGAGGCGCTCACGCCCGGCACGCCGGGGGTCAGCGGCCTGCGGCCGGTCTCCGCCGAGCCCCTCGCCGCGGCGGAGGTCGAGCGGCGACTGGCAACCCTGACCTCACAGGCACGGACCCTTCTCGAGCACGTCCTGGACTCCGGCGGCACCGCGACCACCGGCACCGCGCGGCAGGGTCTCACTCCGGACGAGGCGGCCACGCCGGCGGAGGAGCTGCTGGCGCACCGGCTGCTCGTCCCGCGCTCGGGCGGCACGGTCACGCTGCCGGGCGAGGTCGGACTGGTGCTGCGCGGCGGCCGCACGACGACGTCCGACGTGGGGACGCCGCCGGGGTTGGCGACGTCCGAGCGTGACCAGGCGATGGTCGACCGGGCCGCCGCCGGGGCGGCGTTCGAGGTGGTACGCCGGGTCGAGCTCGTGCTCGACGAGTGGGGCGCCGCTCCCCCCGCCGCGCTGCGGGCTGGCGGGCTCGGCGTGCGCGACCTCCGCGCCCTGGCCGCGGAGCTGCACCTCGACGAGCCCGGGGCGGCGCTGCTGGTCGAGGTCGCCGCCGCCGCGGGGCTGCTGGCCACCGCCGCCGGCCCGGACGGCGACCCGCGCTGGATGCCGACCGACGCCTTCGACGCCTGGTCGGCCAAGCCGACCGCCGAGCGCTGGCTGGCACTGGCTGGCGCCTGGCTCGAGAGCCCCCGCCTGCCCGGCCTCGTGGGGTCGCGGGACCCGGCCGGCAAGCCCTGGAACGCGCTCGCGCCCGAGCTCGCCGGCGTCCACCAGGTCGAGACCCGCACGCTCGTTCTCGCGCTGCTCGCCGACCTGCCGACAGGCGAGGTGCTCGCCACCGGCACGGGCACGCCGTCGCTCGTGCAGCGGGTCGAGTGGGAGCGGCCCCGGCGGCCGCGCACGCGTGCCGACCAGATCGTGTGGGCCGTCACCGAGAGCTCGGCGCTCGGGCTGGTCGGGCTCGGCGGCCTGGCGGCGTACGCCCGACGGCTGCTCGCCGGCGACCGCGCCGGCGCCGTCGCCCTCCTCGGCGATCTGCTGCCTGCCCCGGTCGACCACGTGCTGCTCCAGGCCGACCTCACGGCGGTCGCACCGGGCCCGCTCGAATCGGAACTGGCGCGTCGGCTGCGGATGGTGGCCGACGTCGAGTCCGGTGGTGGCGCGACCGTCTACCGGTTCACGCCGGGCTCCGTACGACGCGCGCTCGACCTCGGCTGGTCGGCGGCGGAGATCCACGAGTTCGTGGGCTCGGTCTCGCGGACCCCGGTCCCGCAGCCCCTCACCTACCTCGTCGACGACACCGCGCGCACGTTCGGGACCGTGCGGGTCGGTCACGCCGAGGCGTTCCTGCGCGCCGACGACGAAGCCGCGCTGACCGAGCTCCTGCACCATCCGAAGGCCGCAACGCTCGGCCTGCGCCGGATCGCGCCGACCGTCCTGGTGAGCGCGACCCCGATCGACGTGCTCCTCCCCCGGCTGCGCGACCTCGGGGTCGCACCGGTCGTCGAGTCGCCCGACGGCACCGTCCACGTCGCGCGCCCCGACCTGCTCCGCGCCCGGACCCCCCGGGAGCACCGCGGCCGCTCCCAGCGGGCCGCTCGCGAGAGCGCCCACGTCAGCCAGGTGCTGGGCGCGATCCGCGCCGGCGACCGCACGGAGTCCACCCGACCGGCGACCTCCGAGCGGCTGACCCCCAGCGGGTCGATGGCCGCACTTCGCGAGGCGATCGAGACGGGCACGACCGTGGTGATCGGCTACGTCGACAACCAGGGCGCCAGCACGGATCGCCTGGTCGATCCGGTCGCGCTCGACGGCGGCACGCTGACGGCGTACGACCACCGCAGCGACGACACGCGCACGTTCGCTGTGCACCGGATCACGACCGTGCGGCCTGCGAACGCTCCGTAAGATTGAATGATGGACTTCATCCGGTACGCCGAGGCAGCCGCCTCGCTGCTCAACGCCGACCTCTCGGATGTCGACGGGTTGGTGGCGTACCTGGGCGACCGGCCGCACCTCCAGGGGCGGGCCACCGACCGCGACTGCATGCTGCTTCGCAAGCTCCAGCGCGAGCTGCGGCCGGTCTTCGACGCCGGGGAGGCCGGCGACATAGCGGGCGTGGTCGGCGGGCTCAACGTGCTGCTCGCCGGCCACCCGATCACGCCGCAGATCTCCGACCATGACGCGCAGCACCTGCACCTCCACGTGGTGACCGGCTCCGGGAGCGTCGCCGAGCAGGTCGTCGGCGAGTCGATCCTCGGGCTGGCCACGCTGGTCTGCGACCTGGGCGCCGACCGTCTCGGGGTGTGCCAGTCGGCGCCGTGCACCAACGCGTTCGTCGACGCTTCCCCGAACCGCTCGCGACGCTACTGCTCGGAGCGCTGCTCCTCGCGCGCCAACGTCGCGGCGTACCGCGCCCGGCAGCGGGCCGGCGCCGGAGCCTAGGGTGCGACCGGGCGGTCCGTACCCTGGATGGTTGTGAACGACGGCCCCCTCATCGTCCAGTCGGACAAGACGCTGCTGCTCGAGGTCGACCACGAGCGCGCGGACGACTGCCGCAAGGCGATCGCGCCCTTCGCCGAGCTCGAGCGGTCGCCGGAGCACGTGCACACCTACCGGCTGACGCCGCTCGGCCTCTGGAACGCCCGCGCAGCCGGGCACGACGCGGAGCAGGTCGTCGACACGCTGTTGACCTTCAGCCGGTACGCCGTCCCGCACGCGCTGCTGGTCGACGTCGCCGAGACGATGGCGCGCTACGGCCGGCTGCGCCTGGAGAAGCACCCGACCCACGGGCTGGTGCTCGCCTCCACCGATCGCGCGGTGCTCGAGGAGGTGCTGCGTGCCAAGAAGGTGCAAGGCATGCTCGGCGCCCGGATCGACGACGCTTTGCCCGATTCCGAGGGGGCAGTCGTCGTCCACGCCTCCGAGCGCGGCAACCTCAAACAGGCCCTGCTCAAGATCGGCTGGCCCGCCGAGGACTTCGCCGGCTACGTCGACGGCGAGGCGCACCCGATCGCGCTGGATCAGACGGAGTGGCACCTGCGGAGCTACCAGCGGGAGGCGGCGGAGTCCTTCTGGCACGGCGGCTCAGGCGTCGTCGTGCTGCCCTGCGGTGCCGGCAAGACCCTGGTCGGCGCGGCCGCGATGGCCGAGGCGCAGGCGACCACGCTGATCCTGGTCACCAACACGGTCTCCGCGCGCCAGTGGAAGGCCGAGCTGGTACGGCGTACCTCCCTGACCGAGGAGGAGATCGGTGAGTACTCCGGTGCCGTGAAGGAGATCCGGCCGGTCACCATCGCGACCTACCAGGTGCTGACGACCAAGCGGAAGGGCGTCTACCCCCACCTCGAGCTGCTCGACGCTCGGGACTGGGGCCTGGTCGTCTACGACGAGGTCCACCTGCTGCCCGCGCCGATCTTCCGGATGACCGCCAACCTCCAGGCCCGGCGCCGCCTCGGGCTGACCGCGACCCTGGTGCGGGAGGACGGCCGCGAGGGCGACGTCTTCTCGCTGATCGGGCCGAAGCGGTACGACGCGCCGTGGAAGGACATCGAGGCGCAGGGCTGGATCGCGCCCGCCGACTGCGTCGAGGTGCGCGTGACGCTGCCCTCGTCCGAGCGCCTGGCCTACGCGACCGCGGAGCCCGAGGAGCGCTACCGACTGGCCTCGTGCACGCACCACAAGATCGACGTCGTCCGTCAGCTCGTCGCCTCACACCCCGGCCAGCCCACGCTCGTGATCGGCCAGTACATCGACCAGCTCGACGAGCTCGCCCTCGCTCTCGACGCGCCGGTCATCAAGGGCGAGACCACCGTGAAGGAGCGGCAGCGGCTCTTCGACGCCTTCCGGTCCGGCGAGGTCGGCCTGCTCGTCGTCTCGAAGGTCGCGAACTTCTCCATCGACCTGCCCTCGGCCGAGGTCGCCATCCAGGTGTCCGGCTCGTTCGGGTCGCGCCAGGAGGAGGCCCAGCGCCTGGGCAGGCTGCTGCGGCCCAAGTCGGAGGGCAAGACGGCGCACTTCTACACGATCGTCTCTCGCGACACCGTCGACGCCGACTTCGCCGCCAACCGGCAGCGGTTCCTCGCCGAGCAGGGCTACGCGTACCGGATCATCGACGCCGACGACCTGCCGGTCTGAGCCGCTGTCGGTTTCACCGGTGCACCGGTGAACCTGTCACTTCTCAGGGGAAACAACGCCCCAGAAGTGACAGCTTTCCCTGAGCTGCACAGGGATCGCCGAGCTCGGATCGGCACCGTCGAGGGCGCCCTCCACCGCGAGCCGGGGGCTGACGAGCACCGGTACGCCGAGGTCGGCGAGCAGGTCGAGGGCGTCGGCCATGCTGGCCTGCGCGAGCAGGACGACGTCCGCCGAGCTGGCGGCGGACCGGGCGGCGTCGGCGACAGCGGCGAGGTACGCCGGGATGTCGCCCTCCTCGAACAGCGTCCACGCCGCCGGGACGCAGACCTCGGTGACCGTGGGCGTCGCGCCGGCGCGGGCCGCCTCGTCGTCGAGCAGCTCGCGGGTCGGGGCCAGGGTCGATTCGACGGCGGCCACGACCGCGATCCGCTGCCCGATTGCGACCGCGCGGCGGGCCATCGGCCGGTCCACCCGGAGCACGCGCACTGACACATCGGCCGCCTCGGCGAGTGGCCCGAGCGTGGAGCAGGTGCAGACCACGACGTCGGCGCCCGCACCGGCGAGCTCGGCGAGCGCGGCGCGCACCCCCGACGCCACCGTCGGCGTGGGGCCCTCGCGCCGGGCCCGCTCCAACAGGTCGGGCTCGACGACGTGGACGGTCTCGGCGGCGTCGCCCACGAGCGCGTCGAACGTCGCGACGTGCACCTCGGCGGTGTGCAGGAATCCGACCCTCGACATGCCCCCATCCTGCCGCCTCGCAGCCACTACCGTGGCGGAGCATGAGCGACGACCAGGTCATGTACACGCTGGACGAGTCCGAGCAGGTCACCCACTGGTACAACCTGGTGGCCGACCTCCCGACGCCGCCGCCCCCGCCGCTGCACCCGGGCACCCGCGAGCCGGTGGGCCCCGACGACCTCGCGCCGCTCTTCCCCATCGAGCTGATCCTCCAGGAGGTCTCGACCGAGCAGTACGTCGAGATCCCCGAGGCCGTCCAGGAGGTCTACCGGCAGTACCGGCCCAGCCCGCTCTTCCGGGCGCGCCGCTGGGAGAAGCAGCTCGGGACGCCGGCCCGGATCTACTACAAGTACGAGGGCGTCTCCCCCGCCGGCTCGCACAAGACCAACACCTCGGTGCCGCAGGTCTACTACAACTCACTCCACGGCGTGACCCGGCTGACGACCGAGACCGGCGCGGGACAGTGGGGCACCGCGCTCTCCTACGCGTGCGCCCTCTTCGGCATCGAGTGCGAGGTCTGGCAGGTCGGCGCGTCGTACGACACGAAGCCGCAGCGCCGCACCCTGATCGAGGTCTTCGGCGGCACGGTGCACCGTTCGCCGAGCCGGATGACCGAGTCGGGCAAGGCGTTCGCAGAGGACCACCCGGGCTCGCTCGGCATCGCGATCTCGGAGGCGGTGGAGGTCGCGGCCCAGGCCGACGACACGAAGTACGCCCTCGGCTCGGTGCTCAACCACGTGCTGCTCCACCAGACCGTGATCGGCGAGGAGGCCCTGCGCCAGCTGGCCAAGGCGGGCGAGCGCGGTGCCGACGTCGTGATCGGCTGCGCGGGCGGCGGCTCCAACTTCGCCGGCCTGACCTTCCCGTTCCTGCGCGAGAAGCTCGCGGGCAGCCAGAGCCCCCGCATCCTCGCCGTCGAGCCGAGCTCCTGCCCGACGCTGACCCGCGGCGAGTACCGCTACGACTTCGGCGACACGGCCGGCCTGACTCCGCTGATGAAGATGTACACGCTCGGCCACGACTTCGTCCCGTCTCCGATCCACGCCGGCGGCCTGCGCTACCACGGCATGGCGCCGCTGGTCTCCCACGCCGTTCACGAGGGCCTCATCGAGGCGTCCGCGCTGCACCAGAGCGAGTGCTTCGAGGTCGCGCTGGAGTTCGCGCGCACCCAGGGCATCGTCGCGGCGCCCGAGTCGTCACACGCCCTCGCCCAGGCCAAGCGCGAGGCACTCGCCGCCAAGGACGCCGGCGAGGAGAAGGTCATCGTCATCGGGCTGTCGGGCCATGGCCTCCTCGAGCTCGGTGCGTACGACGCCTTCCTCAGCGGCCGCCTCGAGGACGACCCGCTGTCCGACGCCGACCTGGCTGCCGCACTGGCCGGCGTTCCGGAGGTCTAGCGTCCCGCGTCGCTCACGGTGACGAGGCGCTCCAGCACTCGGCGGCCGACCTCCAGCCGCACCCGCAGCGACTCGTCGCCCTCGACGGCGCGGTCACGGCGGATCGGGAGGACCAGCTCGAGCCGGCGCGCTCCCGGGCGCACGGAGCCGAACATCGCGGCGCCGCTCCTCCACAGCGGCTGCCCCGGCTCGGCGCCACTCGCATAGCGCTCGACCCACCGGGACGCGACGTCCTCGACGCGGAGCGCCGGGCGGGGGCTGCGCAGCACGAAGAGCGCCACCGGTACGTCGTAGTCGGCGACCCGGTCGAGTGAGACGGTCCACCGCACGTCGGCGCCCTCGGTCACGCGACGCGGCGCCGCGATCCGGATCCGCGGCGGCGGGTCGTCGTCGACGACGGTGACGTCGCCGGTCCACCGGTCGGTGACCACGTTGCGGGTGGCGTAGCTCGCGACCTGGGTGACCAGCCTGCGGAAGTCGGCGCGCCGATCGGCCTCGTGCGGGACCGGCACCCACCCGCGGGTCTCGCCCGGGGCGAGGTCGACGGTGAAGCGCTGCACCTGGCCCGGCGCCTGGCCGACGGTGAAGAAGACGACCTGCGCGGGCTCGGTGATCGTGCCGTTGACCGTGAACGGCAGGCGGGTCGTTCGCCACCCGCGGTCGCCCTCCCGGACCCGGAGGCGGCCGACGTCGACGGTCGGCAGTCGCCGCTGCGGTACGGCGGGCAGCGCCGCCGGCGCGGACGCCACGTCGGCGACCCACACGCGTCCGCTGCCGGTCCGCGCCACCAGGTCGACGCGCGCCACCCGGGCGAGGTCGACCGCGGCGCCGGCAGGGTCGACGACGAGCGCCTGGGCCCACAGCTTGGACACCGCCTCGGAGCGCCCGAGGGCGGGCAACACGCCACTGCCCACGGGAGCCAGCACCGCCGAACGCCCGTCGGCATCGGTGATGCGGACGTCGAGCGCAGCCGACGCGCTCGGGTCGACCAGGGTGCGCACCTCCAGGCGCCGGCCGGTGAGGTCGAGCGGCTGGGCGAGGAGCAGACCTCCGGACTGCCCCGCCGCGGTCCACGTCATCTCGAGGAAGCTGCGGGTCGGCGCCGGGTCGCCCGCCGCGCCCCAGTGCGGCGCGGCAGCGACCGGCGTACTCCCGAACGCGCACGCGGACACCCGGTCGGCGCGCGTCGAGCCGCGGCAGAGCCGGGTACGGGCGCCGTCGGGCAGGGCGCGGGCCGCCGAGCCGGCCGGCGTCCGCACCGACCGGCCGCCCCCGAGCGCGTGGCTCACCACCTGCGCCCGACCCTGCGAGGCGACCCGTGCCCGCGAGCCGTCGAAGAGCGGAAGGACCGCCTGATCGCCGGCGGCGAAGAGCCGGACCGCGCCCGCGACGTAGGCCGTGGCGACGGCGCGCTGCTCGGCGGGGCTGAGCCGGGCCGGATCCGCCGAGCCGCACTCCCGGCGCGGCCCGCCGGACCAGTCGTCGACCGCCGGGACCTCCGTGGCGCCGGGCGTCCAGACGGTGTTGAAGTAG
>VFQN01005998.1_pt1 | contig 14328 bp, 20 predicted proteins | sample 3512371 | NCBI WGS metagenome assembly VFQN01 (sample SAMN10412370, study PRJNA504923) | tailings metagenome | isolation source: Replicate 2 from Balatoc abandoned mine | place: Philippines: Itogon, Benguet | collected 2017-08-28
GGGGGCAGGAGCACCAGCAGCACCAGCACGACCACCAGCGCCCACCACCACTACCACCCCGGCAGCAGCGGCAGCCGCAGCTCCCGTACCACCAGCGGCGCAGCACGTGTCACCCCAGCCCCGGTGCCGTACGGCGCCCGCCAGGACGGCGTGCGGGGCAGCAGCCGGGCGGACGAGCCGCAGGCACGTGCCAGCGCCGCCGCGTCCGGCCGTAACGCCAGCGGGTACGGAGACAGGTCCGGATCTGCGGCTGCTGCTGCAGAGGGGCTGCAACACCTGCAGCGGCGGCTGCAGCCTCAGCAGCAAGGCAGTCAATACACATGCAGCACGCCGCCCAGGGCGCCTGCGGCGGCGGCGGCTGGTACGGCAGCGCGTGCGGGTACGGGCCTGGGACACGGACACGTGGCGGGTGGCAGCCCAAGGCACCCCAGCGGGCGTTGGTCTGACACGGGCTGTGGGGCGGTGGGCGGGGCGGGGGGCAGCAGCAGCGGCAGCGGCGCCTGGGGGTGGCAGGTTGTGGAGGTGGGGGCTGGGGCCCACGGGGAGGGAGCAAAAGGCGGTGGGGTGTGCGTTAACACACATGGGGGGCAGCAGGACGACCCGCTGTTGGTGCTGGAGCCGAGGAGGGTGCCGCTTAAGGTGGGGGACGGGTGGGGAAGGGGGGGCAGGGGGCGTCAATGAAGTGGTGTAAAGTGTCACGGAGGCGCAGTTTGAGCTGGCGCCTGCACATCAGGCACGCCTGCGTGAGTAGTACCATGCTGAAGATTTTTTATTGTTCGCGGTCTGCCCCTTTCTTACCGAACCACTTTTAAATCTGTGCACCATCACTACTTCCCGCAGGGTGTACGGCAGCTGTGCGCCGGCTCGCGACACACCGTAGCCGTTACGGACGGCGGTGTGTTCGCCTGGGGCGAGGGCCGCGAGGGCGCCCTGGGCCTGGGCGACACGGAGGACCGGGACCTGCCGGCACGTGTCAACTGCCTGGCCGTGTCCCACGCGTCGGTCGGACACGTGTCAGCCGGCACGCGCGCCGGGGCGCGGAGCAGCGGCGGGGGCGGCGGCGCGGGCGGCGGAGAGGTGGTGGGGGTGGTGCGGCGGGTGGCGTGTGGGTCGAGGCACACGCTGTTCCTGGTGGAGGGTGGGGGTGTGCTGTGGTGTGGGACCATGCGGGGGGTAGGGGCAGGAGGTGTCGGGCGCCAGGAGGAGCAGGAGGGGCAACGGGCCGAGCGGTTGTCGTTGGTGCCGGTAAAGCTGCAGGGAATCATGGAGCCGGAGGGCGCTGGTGGGGCAGCCCCGGGCTCTTCAGCTGGTCATGGTACTGGTGGTGTTGCTGGCGGAGGAGTGGCGGCGGCGGTGCCTGGTGGCGGGGTGGTCGTGTACGACGTCGTGGCACGTGGCGGCGGCAGCGGCGCGCTGGCGTGCTTGGCGGGGGAGCTGTCGGCGGAGGTGGGTGATTGGGTTGCTGGGTTGGTGTGCGCGAGTCGGCGGTGGTGGGAGGGGTCGTGCTTTGCGGCGGAGCTGTCGGCTGAGGTGGGTGGGGTGGTCCTAGTGGTGTTGACTGCATTTGTGGAGATGAAAGTGAAGCGACAGTACACCGATATGTGCGTCCAGCGCCTTGTCCGAAGCGGCCACCCTGATCAACCAGCTCTGTCAAAGCGTTCCAGCCTACCGGACTGCGAATCGCGCAAGTCCGTTAAGACCGTTGTTTGCACCCTACCCACGGCGGCGCGTGTACTAGCACTGTGCTGTCCATGTCATGACTTCGCTCGCTGAGATCCTTCCTCACCTTGGCCTTAACGCCACCCCCGCACGTTGCAGGCTTCCCAGCCCCTCGGCGGCTGCCCGCTGCTGCCTCAGCTGCTGGCCACCCTGGACTGCGCGGCTGAGGCCCGGGCGGCAGGGGTGGACGCACCCACACTGGCAGCCAGCCTCAACGCAGTGACGTCAGGTAGGTGGGGAAGTGTTGGAGGGTGGTCGGGTGGGCGGGAGTGGAGGCGCCCTTGTGCCTGCGCTCCATCCAACTGCCACTCTCTTGCACTGCCACGGTGCAACAACCACACTTGCCCATCCCATTTGCTGTTCCAATCAACCTTTCTTCCAATTCCATCCATCTCCCTCCACCTCCCAACTTTGCCCGCAGCCCTGGAGACTGTCCTCAGCTCCCCAGCCGCCATCAGCGCCGCCTTCGGCCGCAGGCGAGGCAGCGGCGGTGGCGCGCCGCCGCCAGTCGCCACCGCCACCGCCGTCGGCCGGCCGCTGGTCGGCAGCAGCAGCGGCGGCGGAAGCAACAGCTACACGAGCAGCAGCAGCAGCAGCGGGAGCGGCAGCAGCAGCAGCAGCTGGTGCATGGGTCTGGACGGGCCGCTGTTTGAGGGCGTCATGAACCGCGTGCTGGCCCTCTTTAGCGACGGAGGCGGCGAGTACGACACAGCGGCCGGCGGCGCCGCCAGCGGCGGTGGCGAGGACGCTGGCAAGGACCGGCACAGCGCCGACGAGTCGTCGTTGCAGCGGCAGCTGGAAGACGTACCTGGCGGTGGCGCCGCCCGCCAGGGTCGCAGCAACAGCGCCGCGGCCGCGGCGGCAGCCGCCGCAGCTGCCGTTCCAGCGGCCGGCGCCGCCGGTGGCGGCAGCGGCGGCGGCCTGACGCTGCACCGCTACCGGCTGGCGGCGGCGCTGGAGCGGTCGCTGGGGCTGCTGGCGGAGGACCTGGCGGCGCACGCGAGGCAGCTGGGCGCGCCGGAGCGGGCACAGGTGGGTTAACAGGGGCCCTGATGTCCCGTGTGTGCCACACAGCCGACTCTCGGCCAACGCAATGCACGCGCGGCAGCTGGGGGTGTCGGAGAGGGCGTAAGGGGCCGACGTCTCGTTGTCTGGAATTAGTAATGGCCTAGGGCTTCCTGCGACAAAAAAGACAAAAGCACAGTTGCCAGGTGCCTCTGCACGCGAGGCAGCTGGGGGCGGCAACACAGGTGCGGTGGTGGCTTACTGTGCCTGTTGGTAGGTGCCTGCTTACCACACGCCTCCTGCTCACCTACGTGTTGCACATGAAATAGTGGGTGGCTGTGCGCCGTTTCCAGGAAGTGCTGCATACGCTGTACCTGTACTGTGCACATACTTGCCAGGATACAAATCACGGTGGACTCCGGCCGTTGCCACCTCGCCCGTTCATACCAGTAAATTCACTCTCCCCAACGCTGGACCCTCAACCCACACCACCAGGTGCTGCTGGCGGCACTGCACCACCCCCTGCTGGCCAACCTAACCTGGTCTCACCTCTACGTCCCCTTAATCCACGCCCCCTCAACCCACACCCCCAGGTGCTGCTCGCTGCGCTACAGCACCCTCTGCTGGCCGACCCCGCCTGCTCCCACCCGTTAATCCACGCCCCTTTAACCCACACCCCCAGGTGCTGCTGGCGGCCCTGCAGCACCCCCTGTTGGCCGACCCCGCCTGCTGCCGCCGAGTGCTGCCCCGCCTGGCCGCAACAGCCCTGGCGGCGCCGCCTGTCGTACGCACGTGGCTTGTACGGTGGTGGGCGGACTACCCTGGTGAGTGCACGCTGCTGCGTACCGCGAGAGCATAACAGCTGGGCGGTTTTCAGCTATGTCTTGCAAAGCATTAGTCCGGACCTGACTAAAGGACAAAACATGGGCATGGGCTGCTGGCTACTGCTCCTGCAAATCCAGCTGATATCTAGTATGTTGTAACCCAACGGTGCTCATGTACACCCTCCCTCTTTGCTCCTCCCCGCAGGCCCGCTGCTGCGCTCCAGGGTGGTGGCCCCCATGCAGGCCTACCTGACACGGGAGCTGGGGGCAACAAAGAAGCTGACGGTGGGTGAGGGATGTGATGCTAGGATAGGGTACGGAATGTAATTAGTGGCACTGCGTCCGGTTTGCCAAGCAAGAAAGGCTACGGTACTTCACCCGGGAGCGTCGTCCGTCTGCTGGCACGTGGCACCACCAGCTCATCCTGTGTCCCCATCCTAAAACACACCGTGTTAAGCCACATCCCCCGTCCCTCCACCAGACCTCCGTGATGAACGTCATCCGCATGTTGGCACGTGTGGCGGAGGCAGCTGCCCTGTCGCGTTCCCTGCCCCCCGAGGCACTGTACAACGCCCTCATCTCCGACAAGCTGGACGTGGCGGACCACTACACAGCCTGGAGGCAGGCACGGGTGGGTGGCGGTGTGTGTGTGTTAACTGTTACTACACATAGCGTGTGGCGTGGTGTTGGGTGTAGGACAAGCTGGACGTGGTGGACCACTACACAGCCTGGAGGCAGGCGCGGGTGGGTGCCGGGGTGTGTGGGTTAACTTTTAATACACATAGCGCGTGGGGTGGTGCTGGTGTCGGATCAACTGGACGTGGCGGACCACTACACCGCCTGGAGGCAGGCACGGGTGGGTGCCGGGGTGTGGGTTAAGTGCTAATACACATTGCGCATGGGGTGGTGCTGGGCGTCGGATAAGCTGGACGTGGCGGACCACTACACCGCCTGGAGGCAGGCCCTGCTCTCTTACTTCCCTAATCAACCCCCGCCCTGCACCCACAGGAGCTCGCCACCGGCCCTGGGCCCCTCCTGACGCCCCGCTCCTCCCTGTCCTAACCTGCAGGCAACCTGTAACTCTTCCCTTGACGCTCTGTCACCTTCCGTTGCTGTCTCACCCGCCCATGCGCAGGAGCTAGCAGCCGGCCCCGACCCTCCTCTCGACGCCCCCTTCTCCTTCTGCTCCTTCCCCTTCCTGCTGGACGCCCGGGCCAAGAGCCACCTGCTGCAGGTGGAGGCGCGCTTCCAGATGGAGCAGGTGGGGCGTGTGTATTAGCGGGTGTGTGTCTTAGCATGTGTGTTAATTGCACGGGCCAAGCGGCACCTGGTGCAGGTGAAGGTACGCTTAGAGTTGAGGAGGGGGGCGGACGCACATGTTGACGGACATCCCCCTCACTGCGACCGAAGGCCAAACATCTTGTGACATGCCCACGTGCGTCTGACACATGCTGACATCTTTACATTTGCCCGCGTCCCCCTGTCAGAGCGTGGCTCACGCCCGTATGGAGGCCCAGCTGTACGGCAGCGCCGCGTCGGCATCGGCACGTGGCAGCCACGTGGCCGGCGGCAGCGGGAGCCACGTGTCAGGCGGCACTGCCGGGGCCACGGGCAGGGGGTTCGGCAGGGTCAGCGGCAGCGGGGCCGCGAGCGGGAGTGGCAGGGGAGGGGCGGGTGGGGCCGGCGGTAGGGCGGAAGAGCTCAGGGTTGTGGATTACAGCCCTGGGCGGAGGATGGGAGGGGCATGGGGCGGCGCGGGGGCAGCTGGTGTGTATTACGACGGCGGGGTGGCGGTGGCGGCGGGGACTGGCCAGTCCCCTGGTGGTGGTGCTGTCACCGCCATCACCAGCAGCCCGTTCAGCAGCAGCAACGCCAGCAGCAGGAGCGACAGCCCTGGGGGCAGCAGCGGCAGCAGCAACGGCAGCGGCGGCAGCAGTTGGTGGGGTGCAAGTAGCAGCAGCAGCAGCGGCGCGACCACCAGCGGTGCGACGTCCTCCTCCTCTGCCTCCACTGCCTCCTCCCCGTCCTCTGCCACTTCCGCGACCGCGTCCACAGCTACCAGTGGGAGGGCCAGCCTTCGCAGGAGCACCAGCAGCAGCGGCAGTGGAGGCAGCAGCAGCGGCAGTGGAGGCAGCAGCAGTAGCACAACGACCACCGCAACCGCTAACGGCCGGCCGGCATGGGCAGGTGGCGGTGGCGGTGGTGGTGGGTTAGGTTCGTACTCACGTTCACTCCGGAGTCTCCTGTCGTTGCTAGGGCGTGCTGGCGGAGGCGGCGGCGGCGGTGGCGGCAGTAGCATCAGGCGCAGCGCGACGGGCGGAGAGGGGCTGGGGGCTGGGCAGCAGCAGCAGCAGACGCTGTGGGGGGCAGGGGGCGGTGTGGCGGGGAGGGGCCGCTCGGCGTCGGTTGGCACACGGAGCGGATATGAGGTGGGTACTGCCGTACTGCCTGCCGTACTGCTGCACATAATCGCCAATCATCGAGCACAATGACGCTGTGGTCAGCCACAGCAGCGTACGGCATTGTACAGCAGTGTGTACGACAGAATTGCATTGCGGGTTACTGAGCTGTTGCTGTCAGACACGTGGGTACCCCTCCTACACAGTGTATTGCAACCACGATCACTACCTGATGGCCTGTCGTGGACCTCCAGCCAGGCCGTCCCCTTCCGCCTTGACTGGTTGCTCCCGTCGGTGCACAACCCTTCCCACCGAAAACCGTATTGCACGTTCTGCTCTCACCTCACTTTCCTGCTTCCAATGCCCCTTACCTCCCTGTGCAGCTGCCCCGCCCCTCCGAGTGCTCCATGCCCGGGGCGCACAGCGACGTGTGCATCATCCGCGTGCGGCGCACACACATGGTGGCAGACGCGGCGGAGGAGATGGGGCGCCAGTTCCGGCGGGACCTGCTCAAGCCGCTGAGGTGGGGAATGCGGGTTAAGAAAGGCGTGTGTTAGGCGCCTGGGTGTGCAACCGATGGAGGCAAAAGGAGGCACGCCACTTCGCCCCGTTCTGCTCTTTGCTTCATCAACAACCGCGTGATGACTGATGTACGCTGTGCGTTGTCCTTGTACCACATGTCTTTCCTCCCCATGCTCCTTTGCTGATACACACGTGAAGTGTTCACTTCATCGGCGAGGAGGGCATCGACGCGGTTGGCGTGAGGAAGGAGTTTCTGCAACACTTGCTGCTGCCTCTGTGTATTAACATCCACACCGCTGCTCCTTTGTTAATGCACACGCAGGGTTCACTTCATCGGCGAGGAGGGCATCGACGCCGGCGGCGTGAAGAAGGAGTTTCTGCAGCTGCTGGTGGGGCGGCTGCTGGACCCCGCCGCCGGCCTCATGGCGTACGACGAGGACAGCAGGACGTACTGGTGAGCCGCCGTACGGCACAGGCGTACGGCACTGCTGTACGGTCGCGCGCTCGCTGGCCGCCATCATTCATTCAGTACCCGCTGACCCTGCAGGCCTCCCCTAAACTTATAGCGTCGCTCAACGGACACTGTTCCTACCTCCCTATACCCCTAGGTCCAAACCGTCTTGCCCCCCCCCCCCACGACGGTTGCCGCCTGCTGGGGCTGCCCTACTCACCCACGTCCACATCCGCTTCACCCACATCTCTCCTACCCCCAGGTTCAACCCCTCCTGCCCCGCCCCCCACGACGGCCACCACCTGCTGGGTGTGGCTGTGGGCCTGGCGGTGTATAACCGGGTGCTGCTGGACCTCCCTGCCCCGCCCCTGCTGTGGGCCAAGCTGCGGGGCGGCAGGGAGATGGGGCTGCGGGACCTGGAGGGGTGGCGGCCGGAACTGGCACGAGGCATCCGACAGATCCTCGAGGTAGGCGGGGGCAGGGGCAGGGGAAGCTGATTGCATAAGCGCGATCAAGCATTAGGGAGATGGGGCTGAGGGATCTGGTGGAGGCCGGAGCTGGCACGAGGCACCCGACAGATCCTCGAGGTAGGCGCAGCGGCAGGGGCAGGGGCCGTTTCCTACAACAACACGGCTGCGCACGTGTTACGGTACAGTTGCTGTATAGTGTTGCTTCCCGTACTTCTGGGAGATGGGTTGGCGTGCACGTCGTACAGCAGTTGCAGCACCCATGTCCAGTTGCGGTCTTGCAATGTGCAACGGCTACCACGCATGACGCATGATGATAATGAGGGGGGGGGGGCGGGGCGGTATCTGATGGTCACGGACAAGCCCCTACGGCCGCGCAGCTGCGCGGGTCCGATCAGGGCAGGCGTGCGCAGGCGTGACATTTCCCATGACACATGACTGCGCCCGCGCTCACTTTAGCAGCCCCATAGCGTCCCCAGCCGCCGCACTGGCGTCCTGTGACCTGAACCCCTCCCTGCGTACTGCTCCCTGCCCGTACTTCGTACGGCACGCCTGTACACAGTACGACGGCCCCGACCCGCTGTACGACGTGTTCGGCCTCACCTTCGCGGTGGACGTGCCGCGGCCCGGCGGCGGCATGGCCACCGTGCCGCTCAAGCCAGGTGCGTAGGGGTGCAAGAACACGTCCTGAGTTCCAGGGGTTTCTTACGCTGTATGGAGTAGCATGTCAATTTGGAGTTACCGTTTTGTAGCGGTCCTCCTCCTCCTGTTCCGTCCAGGCAGCCACTTGGCATGGCACATGTGCCTGCATACGAACCCTAATCCACACTGTCCACACGGCCTTGCCCCGGTATGTACCGGCGGCGAACACATTCCTATGACGGAGGACAACCTGACCGAGTGCGCGCATCTGCTGACCGCCCGACACACGCACCCCTAATGCACACCTTACCCACACCGTCTTTCCCCTGTCCAGGCGGTGAGCACATCCCCGTGACGGAGGACAACAGGGCCGAGTACGCGCACCTGCTGACAGCCTGGCACACGCACCCCTAATACACACCCTAACCCACACCGTCTTTCCCCTGTCCAGGCGGTGAGCACATCCCTGTGACGGAGGACAACCGGGCCGAGTACGCCCACCTGCTGACCGCGTGGCACACCGGCGGCAGCGTGGAGGGAGCATTCGATGCCTTTGCGGGGGGCTTCAAGCTGGTGTGCCACGGACCGGCCATGGAGCTGTTCAACGAGCAGGTGGGTGGTGTGTTTTAGCGCGGGGTGTGTATAAGCTAGGTTGCGAGCTGGTTGCGGGTGGGGCGCATCAGGCTCGTGTGCCAAGGGCCCGCCACGGAGCTACTGAACGAGCATATGTGCATCAGCGGGGAGCCTGTGCAAGCGTATTGCGCTGATCTGTGCGCTGGAGCCGGGTTCAATGGCCGGTCTGGCACTGCGTTCCGGTACCCCGACCATTGCTAATACACACGCACACCATCCTCTAACTTCACACCACCACCAACAGGCGCTGGAGCGGCTGGTGTGCGGAAAATCCCGGCTGGGCTTCCATGCGCTGCACACCAGCAATCCCTGCAAACAAGCTATAACAAGTGCACACATCCCCATGATACACACCGCCAATCACAGGAGCTGGAGCGGCTGGTGTGCGGCAACCCCCGGCTGGACTTGAACGCGCTGCACATCAGCAGTCCCTGCACGCACGCGAGCTAATACACATGCACGCCTCCCCTTAATACACACCACCAATAGGAGCTGGAGCGGCTGGTGTGCGGCAACCCCCGGCTGGACTTCTACGCTCTGCGTGGTGCTGCTCGCTATGAGGGAGGCTACACGGCACACACACCCGCTGTGGGGTGGCTGTGGGACGTGGTGCTGCACGACTTCAGCCCGCAGGTAGGGTAGGGTGCCTATGTGTATTAGCGTGTGGCTTAGGGTGGGGATGGATGTGCAGCGCGGTGCGTTGAGTGACTGAGGGATGTGGTGCTGCACGGCTTCAGCCCGCGGGTGGGTTAGCGCGTGGTGCGTGTGTATTAGCGTGTGGGTTAGCCTGTGGGTAGGTGCGGAAGCGGGTGTGCAGCGCTGCTCGCGAAATGGCTGTGGGACGTGGTGTTGCAGGACTTCAGCCCGCAGCTGGGTTGGCGCGTCATGCGCGCCGCCCCGCCCAAACCGTATACTGCCCATCCCCGGGCCCCTTGGGTACAACTACTCACACGCTTACTCGTCACGTGTACCATGTTTGCCGTGGTACAGGGCCAGCGCGGCTTCCTCAAGTTACTCGCTTTCGTTGTTAAGTATTATTATGTAGCTAATTAACCGACCCACCGTCCACCCGGTCCCCCACACAGGACCAGCGCGCATTCCTCAAGTTCTTCACCGGCTCCGACCGCGCGCCCATTGGCGGCCTGGGCACCCTGCGCGCCACCATCCAGCGAGACGGGCCTGACTCCCACAAGCTGCCCACCAGCCACACCTGCTTGTGAGTTGGCGGAGGGGGGACAGAGTGCTGGAGGAAAGAGTGTGCGGGGAGGGAGGGGGCAGAGTGCTAGCAGGGCGGTGCGGGGGCCTGTGCACGACTGGAGACACGGTGCCCACCAGCCACACATGCTTGTGAGTTGAGGGAAGGAGGGGCTGCGCATGGACATGTGCGCCTGTAAGTCCTGGCTTGGGCTGGAGACACGGCGCCCACCAGCCACACCGCGTGTCGCCTGTTGCTCGTGAGTAGGGCGGTAGCGGCTGCCATGCGCTTGGGAGCACACAACGTACGGTAGATCTGGCAGGTCATACATTGCATGCTGATAAGGTCCGGGTAGCAAGGGCATGTCTAGGGAGCTTCACTTCTCACATTTACTGTTCAGATTCATATCCGTGCAACCAGGCCCCGTCTTTGACCCACACCCTTAACCCACAACGCACTGCTGCTGCCCGAGCACGCCTCTGCGACACCATGCGCGCCCATGTCCACAAGTGTTGTAGACCCGTGCTCGCCTCACGTGACAAGATGGCCTCGCCCACTCACAACTCCCGCCCGGTGGCCCCCACCCTTAACCCACGATCCCTTAACCCACACCCCCAACCCACAGCAACACGCTGCTGCTGCCCGAGTACGCCTCACGCGACAAGATGGCCTCGCTGCTGCGCCTCGCCATCAACAACTCGGAGGGGTTCGGCCTGCAGTAGTGACACGTGGCACGCGCGACGCGTGGGTATACGGCACCGAAGGCACGGCGAGAGCGCTGGTTGGCGGGCTGTTTGTAGACGTTGGGTTCGTGTTCGGTTGGTGTTGGTGTAGGAAAGCAGGCAGTGGGGGCGTGAGCAGGAGGGTGCGTTGCAGCGGTGGCGGTGGCAGCAGGCGCCGGCTGTGTGTTAGCAGGTATGCATAAGTTGGACGAGCATCATTACGCCCTCATTACATGATTGGGGATTACGAGTTGCTAGTGCACTGACCGATCCTGCTGCGCGTGTTTGTTGCGGTCCCACAGCGGCAGGGCGTACGACACGCTGTGTGTTGCACACGCGGTTGTGCTGTGCGGGCCTGGAGGGGCCTGTTGTCGTGGCAGGAGGTGGTGCGGGCATTAAGAAGCAGGCATCAAGAGTCTTTGTCTTGATTCAACACAAAACTAGGGAGGCAAGAAGGCGACGTCGTTGGCGGTTGCGTTGCAGGGGCCTGTATGTCGTGGCACGAGGGTGTCGTGCTGGCAGGTGCCGCCGAAGGCCACGGGTGCTGGAACCGCTGACAACTTTAATTGAGTTCCCGTAATTGCTCGGAGTGCAGGCAGGCACAAAATTGGCCGCTTTTTGCGGTACGTGTGCTGTATTATGCTGCGCCGATGCCACGTGGCACGTGGGATCCGTAGGTCCATGGTCCATGGATTCGCATCGATGCTAGCTTCCATTTCCAACCTTTAGCCGATTGATGTTGTCCGCGTGCCGATTGATTGGTGAACCCCACACATAGCTTCCCTAGACCCCTTGTGCGTGTGCGAATGTATGGCTTTCGCCTAGGTGCAAGCAAGTTGCATGGGCGTATGTCCCTCATGCGCTCTGGCTTTGCAGCGGTCCGCATCCTCCCTTGGACTCCCCTGCTCTGCATACACCTTTTTCGACCCTTTGCGGCACCGCATCGTTTTTTACCCTGCATAATGTACGTAACATCTTGACCCTGTGACCCTTGAGTGGGGCGCAAGGCATCTGTGTGTTTCGTTCTGTATCCTTTCCTGTGTGTGCCTGTGGGACCTGGAGTTCCTCCTGCTCGTGCTCTGTGCACGTGTCCCGCCGTTCCTTACCCTACCGTAACGGGAATCGGGCAACCAGCCCTTACTTTCTTGCTGTGTATGGTGTATGTGTGTACTCTCTTTTAGCATACCAAGGTGCAAGCCAGAAGCCAGCTGGCAGTTTGCAGTTATGAGCCGCGGGACGGAGAACTGGTGATGGCTGGATGTGCAGGACGAGTGTGTTACCGTACATGCCTACTGCGAGCCTCCCTACATGTTACACAGTATGCGTAAAGGTGTTGATCCAATTCCATGATGCACCTGCATGGTACCGGTAGCCAAGGTGCTGCTGGGTGCTGGTAGCCCAAACCTGTCCCAACCACCCTGGTTCCCTGAACAGGGTCGCCCCTTGCTGTCAGTCCCCAACGCAGGACCGATATCAGTCCACAACCGGGGTGAGAACTGTGTGCCTACTCCTATGGCTTTCCTAGAAGACCGCAAGTCAACGCACTGTGTGCTACCCTGCAAGGACCCAATGGCTTGTGCCTTTCCGCTGCTACCTGTTACCTGGCCCGGGCAAAACGCGTTTGCCATGACGCATTGCAATTCTCTTTAACCCTAGCTTAGAGCCGAGCCAGGTGCCGCTCGTGCGGAGCGCAGCTCACCTATACTGGGTCTCCCGTGTCGTGTCAGCAACCGCTACAGCAACTGCTTTGGGCCCCGTCAGCGCGCGCTTGGTTCCAGACCGGCATGCACATCCCTTTACACAGCGAACCCTGGAGTTCTGCAGATCTACACGCGACAACGAACTGGCCTCACCGCCTACCTCCTGCACGGTACCGAAAGCGGTCAGACAGCTCTGCTCACACAGCACCCCGCCCACCAGGTGACACCCACAACCGCAAAATGTACCAGCATGACCGTTACTGTACATCCAGGCATTTACAAGTACACTTAGCGCCTTATATTTACACATCCAGGCATTTACAAATACACTTAGTAATGAGCTGCGCAAACCTGGAGCACGCGTTCAAGGCCGAGGCCTGCCGCACACCAAATGTAACAAGGCCCGTACTCTCACGGCGTTGGACTTGCACCCAGTCAGTTCTACGCACACCACTGACATAAACCTCAAGTGATACCAAAAGCCACTACTATTGTCATCGCGTCCTTGAAGCTCAGGCCAACGCCCGCAATGCATTCTCCAAGGAGGCTCAGGAATAACAGCCGGCAAGGGAGTCCCCTGGGGCGTACTCCTTTGCCAGACAGCAACCACAAGAAGCAAAACATGCCCCACCAGCCAGCAACTCCACAAAGCCCGTAAAGACATACATGCATTGATTCTCACAACCGGCAAATATCCAGCCGGGTGAATGTCCGGAACACCAGCTGGGCCCAATATTGCGCCCATGCATGGAGCTGCGTGGAGACCCATGACCACGTGGCCTGGTGGCCGAAATGGCTTTGCCCAATCGTGCTGAACCATATGCTAAACAAGGTCCACACCCTTTATTTACTGTGAGCCAGATGTGCAACGCGTCCACGCCCGCCACGTGTCACTCCCTGCCCAGCAGCGGTACACGTGCTCTGCTTTGGTCGGGGGCCGGAGGACGTACGTTGAAGGTACGGTACAATGGGTGCCGTACCCTCCACCGGAACCTACCCTGCAATCCGCTGAGAGGCACCCTCCGCCCCGCCGCGGCCACTGCCCCATGTGCCCAACGCCAAGGACACTGGATAACGGTCAACAATGCCGCTTGAAACCCATGTCAGACGCGGCCGCTGCTGCCCTCCACCGTGCTGCCGCCGCCGTTGCCAACGGCAGCCGTAAAACTGCAGCGTTCGTTGCAGTTTCCGCCAATACCACTACTACTCTGAAACGCAGTGCACCCCGCTCCACACCCCTGTCGGACGACGCCACAGCCGCACTCCACCCTGCCACCATGATTACTGCCCTCCATGTGCACGGCCGTTGCCCATTTGCAGCATTGCGCATCCAGCCAACCCGCGGCAACAAATCTTTCAGCACTTTTGCGCCACCGACGCTGCCCCCGCTGCCGTCAACGCCTCGTGTTGAATTGCCAATATACAACGAACGCAATCACATGTGGGCCGTAGAGGCGGTCGGGCGTCGGGCTGGGATACAGCATGACGAAGAAGGCAGTGGGATCGGGCAGGGAGGAAGGGCAGGGGGAAAGGAAAGCAACATCAGTTTAAAAAGAATGTGGCGGAACGAGCCACGCAGAACCAGTGAACATGCTTTGCAGCTAAGTACTCGCGGGGGGGTAACCGCAGAGCGGCAAAGTACCTGAACCGGCAGCGGGGGGTGCGAGGGGTTGGGGTCTCCCGTGGTTGGGGTGGGGTGAGGGGTCAGATCGCATGGGAGCGGCAACCGGCAAGGGGGGAGGGCGGCTGGAGTAGGTCGGGGTGAATCCGTGGGGCTGCGAAAGACTCCGGAACAACAGCACCACAGGGGTGGCCTAGAGTCGGTGGAGGTGCGTGCGAAGGCCGCACCCTCGCAGGCGCCGAATGATAACACGCTACGTGCAACCCTTACATGTGCCGTTTACTCTGTCTGTGCTGTTTCCGTGTGTGTCCTCCAGAACCCGTGTGTGCCTTCCAGGATCACCGCCCATGCAACCTGCACCATGCATGCATGTCTGTGCCCCCCCCCCCCCCCCCCCCCCCCCCCCCCCCCCCCCCCCCCCCCCCCCC
>VFQN01005999.1_pt1 | contig 14328 bp, 15 predicted proteins | sample 3512371 | NCBI WGS metagenome assembly VFQN01 (sample SAMN10412370, study PRJNA504923) | tailings metagenome | isolation source: Replicate 2 from Balatoc abandoned mine | place: Philippines: Itogon, Benguet | collected 2017-08-28
CGCCGGCCATGTGCCGAAGCTGATCTTCACCTCCTCGGTCGCGGCCTTCGGCGGGCCGCTCCCCGAGCCGATCCCGGATGCGCAGATCCTCACCCCCCAGACCTCCTACGGCGCCCAGAAGGCCGCCTGCGAGCTGCTGGTCGCGGACTATACCCGCAAGGGCATGATCGACGGCCGCTCGCTGCGCCTGCCCACCATCGTGGTCCGCCCCGGTAAGCCGAACGCCGCCGCGTCCAGCTTCGCCAGCTCGATCGTGCGCGAGCCCTTGGCCGGCGAGAGCGTGGTCTGCCCGGTGGCCCCGGAAGCCAGGATGTACAGCCTGTCCCCGCGCAAGGTGGTCGACGCCCTGGTCCATGCCATGACCATCCCCTCGGACGAGATCGGCCAGGTCCGCTCCCTCACTTTGCCCGGCCTGACCTACACCCAGGCGGAGATGATGGCGGCGCTCGAACGCGTCACCTCGAAGAAGGTCACGGACCGCGTCACCTGGACCCCCGACCCCTTCATCCAGAAGATCGTCGCCGGCTGGCCCACCACCTTCACCACGCCCCGCGCCGAGAAGCTGGGCTTCCAGCGCGACAACAGCCTGGAGGAGATGATCCAGGCGCATATCGATGACGAACTCGGCGGGAAATACGCGAGCTGAGGAAGGAAGCCGGATCGGCATGGCGTCGGGTTGCCCGCGCGATACTGTCCTGGCCGCCTGCATCCTCTTGGCTGCCATGCCCGTGGCGCGCGCGCAGGAGATCGAGCCGCGCGCCTTCTCCAACATTCCGGTGGGCGTGAATTTCCTCATCGCCGGCTACGCCTATACCACCGGCGGCCTGTCCTTCGACCCATCGGTGCCGGTGACCAATGCCGAACTGGACACCTCGAACGTGGTTCTCGCCTATGCCCGGTCGCTCGACCTCTGGGGCATGTCCGCCAAGTTCGACGCGATCCTGCCCTTCACCTCGCTCTCGGGCACGGCGGAGTCCGAGGGGCAGCCGGTCGAGCGCGAGGTCGACGGCATGGGCGACCCCAAGCTCCGCCTCTCCGTCAACTTCTACGGCGCGCCGGCGCTGCGGCTGCCCGAATTCCGGAGCTATGAGCAGGGCCTCATCGTCGGCGGGAGCCTGCAGGTCTCGGTGCCGCTCGGCCAATACGATTCGAGCCGCGTGATCAACCTCGGGACCAACCGCTGGTCGTTCAAGCCGGAGCTGGGCGTGTCGAAGGCCCTGGGGCCGGTGACGCTGGAGGCCAGCGCTGCGGCCACCTTCTATACCGACAACACCGACTTCCTTGGCGGCCGCACGCGCGCGCAGGACCCGATCTACTCGTTCCAGGGACACGCCATCTACGGCTTCGACTCCGGCATCTGGACATCATTGGACGTCACCTACTTCACGGGCGGCCGCACCGAGATCGACGGCGAGAAAGGCGACGACCTGCAGCGCAACTGGCGGCTCGGCGCCACCCTGTCCATCCCGCTGAGCGCCCGCAACTCGATCAAGTTCTACGGCAGCAGCGGCGTGTCCGCCCGCACCGGGAACAATTACGACCTGCTCGGCATCGCCTGGCAGTACCGCTTCGGCGGCGGAGTCTGACGGCCGTCCATGCGCTGCTGCCGGCACGATGCCGTCGCTTCGTGGCTTCAGCCCGATCCCTGCACCTCAGGCGAGGAAGTGGACGATGCTTCCCGCAGCGATCGCAGCGATGCTTGCAACCACCACCTGGATCCCCAGGCTTGCCGAGCCCAGCACGATGGCCATCATGCATTTGACCGCCGTGTTCACGGCGACGGCGATGCCGATCGCGGTCGCCGCAGCCGTCAGCGATGCCCCGCCGCCCCCTAGCCGTGCCATCGAAAGCGTCAGGGCATCGACGTCGGCGATGCCGGAAACGGCCGCGACCATATAAAGCCCGGTATCGCCGAACCGGTCGCCCACGATTTTTGCCAGCAGCATGATCAGCGCGATGATCGCCGCCAGCTTGAAGGCGATGCCGAGTTCCAGGGGGTTCTGCAGCGCCAGCGTGGGCCGATCTTCACCGCCGCCCCTCCGCAGCAAGAAGCCGCCGCTGACGAGGAACACGACAATCGCGGTGCCGAGCGGCCATGCGAGCGGCACCACCAGCGCCTGGTTCAGGGCAAAGGTGATTGCCAGGACCCGGCCGATCATCACCGCACCTGCAAGCAGGATCCCGCCGGCCAGGACTGACGCGCCTGCTCCCCTGCCCTTGGAAAGCCGCGCCAGCGTCAGGGTGACGGCCGTCGAGGAGGCGAGCCCGCCGGTAAGCGCCGTCAGCATGATCCCGGCGCGCGCGCCCATGACCCGCACCGCGACATAGCCGACAAAGGACAGCGCGGCGATGATGATGGCCAGCAGCCAGATCTCGGCGGGATTGAGCGCGCCCCAGGGATCGATGGGGCGGTCGGGCAGGAGCGGCAGGAGCAGGAAGCTCATCGCCAGCAGCACCAGGCCCGCGCGGATCTCCGGCCAGGTTAGCCGGCGCAGCCAGGCATGAAGCGGCTGCTTGAGGGCCAGCAGGCCAACCGACGCCACGGCCGCCGCGACCGCGACCCGGACCTCGCCCAGCACCGCATAGGCGCCGAGCGCGAAGGTGAGGATGCCGGCGATCACGCCGGTGGCGCTGAGATTGCGGTTGGCCTGCGCTTCCAGCCAGTGGAACACGGCGAAGACCAGGGTGAAGGCCAGCAGGCCCGCCGCCAGGACCAGCGCGCCGGCGAGCGGCACCAGGGCTGCGCAGATGCCGCCGAGCAGCCCGCTCAGCGCGAAGGTGCGAAAGCCCGCCGCGCGCTCGCCCTCCCCCTCGTCCCGCGCCTGCCAGCCGCGTTCGAGCCCGACCAGCAGGCCGATGGCGAGCGCCACGGCCAGCCGCTGGAGAAGTCCGTCCGAGAACATGGCCCGCCCGAATGTCCGGTGGAGGAACCGGCTGACAATGCAGCGAAACGGGATACACAGCGCAATGTCGGCGATCTTGGGATCGGGGACGCCGACCGCGCGTCGCCGGATGCCTTCATGTCGCTTCCGGTGTCGCCGTAGAGCTGATCATCGCCGTCGCCCCCATCGAGCATGTCGTCGCCGAACGCGCCATGGAACTCGTCGTTGCCACCGGCGCCGATGGCGATGTCGTCGATCAGGCTGCCCCGGAGCATCTCATCGCCGGTCCCGGCAATGCAGGATGGCGGTATCGTTGCCGTCCCCGCCCTTCAGGAAGTCGTTGCCGGCGCCACCGGGCAACATGTCGTCCTGGTCGCCGCGGTCGATCCGGTCATCGCCTTCCTCGCCGCACAGTTGATCGGCACCGCTGCCGCCGACTGCATCGACATCATCTGAACCCATTGCGCCAGATTAATGCTCGCTCCTCCTGGCCCATCTATAAGATTGGCGGAGATCAGCTGCACCGCGCAGTGGGACGTATGCATGCCCGCCATCGTCGGCACGCCTAGCAACGACCGTCTGACGGGCACCATCTCCAAGGACACGCTGTACGGCCGGGGCGGCAGCGACGTGCTGATCGGCGGGGCCAATAACGACGCCATGTATGGCGAGACCGGCAACGACACGCTGTGGGGCCAGGATGGCGACGACCGCCTGTTCGGCCAACAGTGCAACGACACGCTGCGTGGCGGCAACGGCAACGACCTGCTCTTCGGCAACGGGGACGACGACCGGCTGTACGGTGCCAACGGCGATGACATCGCCCGAGGTGGCGACGGCAATGACCAGATCCTCGGGGGCAGCGGTGATGATATTCTGGACGGCGGGAACGGCGACGACGATATCGACGGCGAGACCGGCAGCGACACTATCCATGGCGGCAATGGGGACGACTTCATCACCGGCGGGGCCATGGCGCAGTTCGGTGACGATCAGCTCTATGGCAACGCGGGCAACGACAACCTCTTCGGCGGCGGCGGCCATGACCGGATGTATGGTGGTGTCGGGAACGACCTGCTTGCGGGCGAGGAGGGAAAGGACTGGCTCTACGGCGGTGCCGGAAACGACGGGCTGTTCGTCGGGACCATGGGCAGTGACCTGGGTGAGTTCGATGGCGACAGGAATTTTGCGGATGGTGGTGCCGGTGACGACATTCTTTATGGTGGGTCTGCCGCGGATCATCTGCTGGGCGGTTCAGGCGCTGATCAGATCTTTGGCTATGTCGGCCATGATTTCATCGAAGGCGGCAGCGCTAACGACCTGCTCAACGGCGAGGTAGGTGATGACCGGTTGAGCGGCGGTGCCGGTCGTGACCGCTTCGTCCATGCATTCATTGAGGCTGATGATGAGTTCAGCTTCGTTGAGGATGGTCCTGCGGGCCGTGACCGCATCACTGATTTTGAGCGAGGCATAGACGTCATTCAGATCACGGCTGAATACACAAAAAATGTTATCAATCCGCCAGTCTGGAAAATTAGTTTTAGTGATATCGACAGCAATGAAAATGGCATATTGGACGATGCGGACCGCTTCGTCGACATCAAAATAATTGCCAGCGATGGCAAGAACGCACTATCAACCATAATTAGCACCAGCGATATGCTGAACACGATCAACGAAGGTTCCCAGTTTGATTGGGGAGAGTCGAGCCTGACGGTCTATGACGTGACAGGCCTGCGAAGCAGCGACTTTGCCTTTGCCCCACCTTGATCAACGGCCGAGCTAGAAGCTGCCCGTACTCATCAGCCCTGACAGGTGCCCCATGTCCCGATCCGATACCGCCAATCCTTCCATTCATCCCAGTTCGGACATGGTTCATGGCAGCGAAATGGCGCTGGATCGGCGGCTGGCCTGAGAACGTCCTGGTCCAGGCCGATCAGGACGAGCGCGACGGCACGTTACATGCCCTGGTCGGCCAGCGGATCCTGGTCGGGTTCAGCTTCGAGAACCATGACGGCAGCGTGCGGGAGCACGCGCAATACACGGGCCGGATCGTGGCAGCCTCGCCCGACGCGATCGAGATCGAGGACGACGCGACCGGCGATGTGTTCAACATCCCGGCCCTCCTGGACAAGTTCACGGTACCAGTACCCGGGCGGTACCGGCTGAAGAAGTCCGGGCGCATCGTGATCGACCTGGATTTCTACACGACCTTCGACATCTACTTGGCCCCGGTAGGCTACGCGGCCGACGGGCAAGAGATCGAGACACAGGGCTGAGCCACCGATGGCGGCGCCTTCAGGGCGTCGCCATCGCCGTGCTCTGCTCCAGCCGCCAAGTGGTGATCCCCAGCTTCTCCTTGAGCACCGACATGACCGGCGGCATCGGTCGTGCCGGCGGGAGCTTCGGTTGGGCGTCGGCGCAGGATGCGTCGGTGCAGCGGTTCATGCAGGTCCGGTCGAAGTCGAAGGCGATCGTGTTGTCGCCGTAGCTCCAGGCTTCGCGGATCTTCACCACGCAGTTGCCCCGGTCGATCTCGTCGCTGAGCCGCTCCACGCAGCCGGCATTGCTGTTCAGGTTGGCGCGGGTCATCTCGAGGATGCCCTCCTTCCAGCGCTTCATCCGCTCCAGGCGCAGCTCGAACAGGCTCTGGCCGCCAAGTTGGGCGGCAACGTCGCCGGTTGGTACCGCATAGACCACGCTGGCCAGCGTCACCGCCGCCGGGACGTTCAGGCCCAGCGTGTTCTGCATCACCAGCGTCACCTCCCGGGCCGGCGGCGGCGGGCTGACGATGTTGCACAACGGCCCGTAGAACCCGCCATCGTCCTCGACCCGGTAGAACTCGCCGGGCCGGGCGTCGGGCTCGGTGCGGCCGTCATCCATGCGCAGCGCCAGCGGCACGTCGTCGATCGTCACGGTCGCCAGCGAGGTCAGCAGCGCCGTGACGAGGATGATGAGGGCCAGCGCCAGTGGCGTGACGATCTTCCACGACATCGCCGGTTCCCCCTCCTAGGGCGAGCAGCACAGCCCGCCGCCGCAGTCGACCTGCCCCTGCGGACAGGCGCCCGCTTCGGCCGCGAACATCAGGCAGGCCAGCAGCGCGATCAGGCGAAGGAGCATCATGACGGCCTCCGGTCGGAAAGCTCGGCCACTGCCGATCCCTGCCCATCCTACCATGCAGCAGCAGGCACGGCGTGACCTGGATCACTCGCCGGCGCTTGCCCTGCCTTCCCGGCTATTTCCGCTCATGCCGCAGGCCGGCCATGCTATCATGGCCGATCGGACCACCAGCCGGCGCCCATTGCCATGACGAAGAGTCGATTTTGCACGAACGAACCCGAGCGGCCGAATCCGCGTGCATTATCGGGTACTTACGCCAAGTCGGCCGTTGGGTTCGAGCCCGGGTCCGGAATGCCGGACCTCTCGGACGGGATCATGCAAACAGCACGAACGAACCCGAGAGCTCGCCCCGCCCTAATTCTGCACGAACGAACCCGAGCCCTCCTGGGCAGACGACCGAGAAGCCCCGCCAGAACGGGTCGCGGTCGTCGACCAGGATCGTGTTGTACCCGGTGGTGCGCGCCCAGCCCGCGATGGACGGCACGATCGCCGGGATGCCCGCCAGCCCGGTCGCCGCCTCGACCCGCCCCTCGAACAGGGAGCCGATGATGCTCTCGTGCACGAACGCGTCGCCGACGTTCAGGCGTCCCTTGGCCGCGAGCTGCGCCATCCTGGCTGAGGTGCCCGTCCCGCACGGGCTGCGGTCGATCGCCTTGTCGCCGTAGAAAACGGCGTTGCGGGCATGCGCGCCCTTCTGGGTCGGCCGCCCGGTCCACTGGATGTGGCTGACCCCTCTTATGGTCGGGTCCAGCGGGTGGACCGGCTCCACCAGGGCCTGCAGGCGCCGCCGCAGCTCCGGGGAAAGCCGCTGGATCTGCCCGGCGGAAAGATCCGCTATGGCGGCGAAGTTCTTCTGCGGCTCGACGATCGCGTAGAAATTGCCGCCATAGGCGATGTCGACCACCAGCTCGCCCAGTTCCGGGCAGTCCACCACCACCTCGCTCATGGCGAGGTAGGAGGCGACGTTGGTGAGCCGCACCTTGGCGACGAACCGGCCGTCCCGCTCATATTCGGCCACCACCCGGCCAGCCGGCACGTCCAGGAGCAGGCGGCCCTCGCTCTTCGGCACCACATGGCCCTGCTCGATCGCCATGGTGACCGTGCCGATGGTGCCGTGCCCGCACATGGGCAGGCAACCCGACGTCTCGATGAACAGGATCGACACGTCGCCGTCCGGGCTGGTCGGCGGGTATAGGATCGAGCCGGACATGACGTCGTGGCCGCGCGGCTCGAACATGAGCGAGGTGCGCACCCAGTCCCAGTTCTTCAGGAAGTCCTGGCGCTTCTCGGACATGGTGGCGCCCCGCAGGTCCGGGCCGCCGCCCGCCACCAGCCGCACCGGGTTGCCGCAGGTGTGGCCGTCCACGCAGAAGAAGGTGCGGTTCAAGCTCGGCTCCCGAACGATGGGGCACGGCACCGTGCGCCGTGATATTCGTTGCTGCTTCAAGCTCATATCGAGGGAGAACGCCATGGGCCTCATCGACTTCGTCAAAGCCGCCGGCCGCTCGCTGGGGATCGGGAGCGCAGACGCGGCGCCCTCCGCCGAGGACCTGAAGAAGGAAGCGCAGAGCCACGGCCTGGACGTGTCCGGCGTGGACGTCGCCGTGGACGGCGACAAGGTGACGGTGAGCGGCGGGGCCGCTACCCAGGAGCAGAAGGAGAAGATCATCCTGGCCATGGGCAACGTCGCCGGGGTGGCCAAGGTCGAGGACAAGCTGGAGCCGGCCCAGAAATCGGACGGCTCGACCTATTACACGGTCAAGAAGGGCGACACGCTCTCGGCGATCGCCAAGGCGCAGTACGGCGACGCCAACAAGTACCCGGTGATCTTCGAGGCCAACAAGCCGATGCTGAAGGACCCGGACAAGATCTATCCGGGCCAGGTCCTGCGGATCCCGCCCAAGGCCGCCTGACCCTTATCCTGGGGGCCGGCTGGCCGGCCCCCATCCGGCATCAGACCCAGCCGCCGTCGGCGATGTAGGTCTGGTTGGTCATGGCCGAGCTGTCGTCGGCGGCCAGGAACAGGGCGAGCCGCGCCATCTCGACCGGCTGCAGCTCCCGCTTCAGGCACTGGCGCTTCATCAGCTCATCCTTGCCTTCCGGGGTCAGCCACATGGATTTCTGCCGCTCGGTCATGATCCAGCCGGGTGCTATCGCGTTCACCCGGATGTTGAACGGCCCGAAGTCGCGGGCCAGCGAGCGGGTCAGGCCCGCCACCGCCGACTTCGCCGTGGTATAGGCCGGCATGCCGCCCTGGCCGATCATCCAGCTGGTCGAGCCGAAATTGACGATCGAGCCGCCGCCCGCCGCCTTCATCATCGGCAGCACCGCCTGGGCGGCGAAGAACTGGTGCTTCAGGTTCACCGCGAACCGCTCGTCCCAGTATTCCGGCGTCACCGTCTCGATCGCATGGCGATCGTCGCGCGCCGCGTTGTTGATCAGGACGGTGATCGGGCCGTTCGCCTCGGCCGCCCTGGCGATCGAGGCGCGCAGCTGCTCGATGTCGCGCACGTCCGCCTGGTGGAACAGCACGCTGCCATGTCCCTCGGCGGCCAAGCGGTCGACCAGGGCCCGGCTGGGCTCCTCGGCCATGTCGCAGAACGCCACCCTGGCGCCCTGGGCCGCGAACGCCTCGGTGATGCTGGCGCCGATCCCGGTGCCGCCACCGCTGATGAACACCGACTTGCCCTTCAGGCTCGGATAGATCGCCCAGCTGCTCACATCATCCTCCGATTGGCTCTTGTTCTACGGTCCGGCGATGGATGCTTCCTCGTCCGTGACCAGCGGCGGCTTGGACCGGATGGCCGACCAGATCAGCCAGATCCAGGCGGCGATCACCATGATGCCGAGGCCGGCGGAGATCGGCCGCTCGAAGAACGCCAGGAAATCGCCGTTGGCCTTCATCATCGAGGTGATGAAGTTGGTCTCGATCAGCTCGCCCAGCACCAGGCCCAGGATGGCCGGTGCGATCGGGAAGCCGTTCTCCTCCATGAAGTAGGCGACGATGCCCATGATCAGCATGATGCCGACGCCGAACAGCGTGTTGTTGATGGCGAAGCTGCCGACGATGCAGGCCATCAGGATCAGCGGCATCAGCACTTCGCGCGGCACGTGCAGCACGTAGCGGAACACCTTGATGGCGCACCAGCCCAGCGGCAGCATCACGATGTTGGCGATCATGAACACGATGAAGATGGCGTAGAGCATCTCCGGCTGGTTCAGCATCAGCGTCGGGCCGGGGTTGAGGCCCTTCATGTAGAGCACGCCGATCACGATCGCGGTGATTGAGTCGCCGGGAATGCCGAACACGAGCGCCGGAACCCAGGCGCCGGACAGCGCAGAGTTGTTGGCCGTCCCGGCGTCCACCACGCCCTCGATATGCCCGGTGCCGTACTTCTCCGGCTCCTTGGAGAACTTCTTGGAGATGGCGTAGGTCACCCAGGCCGCGATGTCCGAGCCGGCGCCGGGCAGGAAGCCGATGATGACGCCGATGATCGAGCTGCGCGCGACGTTCACCTTGTAGCGCTTGAACAGCTCCCACTGGCCCTTGAAGAGCGAGCCGATCTGCTTGGTCTTCACCTCGTCGAAGGTCCGGGGGCCCAGCACCCAGCGCAGCAGCTCGGAGATCGCGAACATGCCGATCATCACCGGGATGAAGCTCACCCCGCCCATCAGCTCGACCGAGCCCATGGTGAAGCGCGGCTGGCCCGCGGTGGGATCGATGCCGACTGTGGCCAGGAACAGGCCGAGCAGGACGGAAACGAAGCCCTTGATCGGATGGCCGGTGCTGATGAAGATCGCGCAGGTCAGGCCGAAGACCGCGATCCAGAAGAACTCGAACGAGGAGAACCGGAGCGAGATCTCGGCCAGCGCCGGTGCCGCCAGGGCCAGCACGATGCTGCCGAAGATGCCGCCGATCGCGGAAAAGACCAGGCAGCAGCCGAGCACCAGCTCGGCATAGCCCTTGCGGGTCAGGTTGTAGCTGTCGGCGACATAGGCCGCCGAGGACGGCGTGCCCGGGATGCGGATCAAAGCGCCCGGGATGTCGCCCGCGAAGATCGCCATGGCGGTCGCGGTCACGATCGCCGCGACGGCGGGCACCGGCGCCATGAAGAAGGTGACCGGCACCAGCAGGGCGGTCGCCATGGTGGCGGTGAGCCCCGGCATGGCGCCGACGAACATCCCGAACAGACCCGCGAGGGTCATCACCATCAGGTTGTACGGGTCGAGGACCAGCCAGAGGGCCTGAAGAACGGGTTCCATGGGCTACCAGATCCAGCCGGCAAACGGTCCCAGCGGCAGCGGGACCAGGAGCATCTTGCGGAACAGCCAGTCGATCACGAGCGAGCCGATCACCCCGACCAGGAGGCTCGCGACGATCCGACCGCCCCAGTAGCGCGCCGATAGGAGCGTCAGGACGATCGTCGAGGTGATCAGGAAGCCCAGGATGTCCCAGACCAGCATCAGGAAGATGATGCTGCCGATCGTGAGCAGGGCGTCGAACATGCGCCCGGGTTCACGCGCCTGCGGATCGAGCGCGAAGGCCGGCGCGCGGGCACGGATGCCGGTCAGGATGAGGGAGAGACCGCAGATGGTGAATCCTGCGGCGACCAGGGACGGGACGAGTGCCGGGCCATAGTCCTGGCCCGGCATCGGAGGAAATCCCGCCGCCTGCTGAAAGATCAGCCCCGCCCCGATCAACAGGATGAGGCCGAACACCCAGTCGGCAACGCGCATGAGGTGAGAGGTTCCTTATTCAGTCTTGGCGAGGCCGATGTCCTTCATGATCCCGCCGAACATCTCGTCCCGCTCGGCCATGAAGGTCTTGAACTCGGCGGCGGGCAGGTAAACCATGCCGAACCCGCGCCCGTTCATGAAGTCCTTGTACTGGGACGAATCGTAGATCTTCTTCATCAGCGGCTCGAGCACCGCCACCGCTTCGGCGTCCATGTTCGGCGGGCCGGCAAAGCCGCGCCAGGAGCCGACGCTGAAGTCGATGCCGGTGGCCTCCTTGACGGTCGGGACGTCCGGGAACACCGGGTTGCGCTGCTCGGCCATCACCGCCAGGCTCTTGACGCGGCCGGCATCGATCAGCGCCTTGGCCTCCGGGATCGAGCAGGGGGCGAACTGGACGCCGCCGGACAGCATGTCCTGCAGGCCCGCGGCAGCGCCGGCGCTGGGGATCCACTGGACCTTGTCGGTCGGGATGCCGGCCGCCTTCAGGAGGCCGCCCAGCGCCACGTGCCAGATGCCGCCCTGGCCGGTGCCGCTCGCCTTGAACTCGCCGGGCTCGGACGCCTTGATCGCGTCGAGCAGGTCCTGGACCGTGTTCCACTCGGAATCGGCCGGGACGTTCAAGGCCGGCGGATCGTCGTTCATCAGGGCCAGCGGCGTGTAGCTCTCGCCGCTCAGTTCGGTCAGCCCCTGCCAGTGCATGATGCCGATTTCGGAGGTGATGATGCCGATCGTGTAGCCGTCGGCGGGTGCCGTGGCGATGGCACTGTGGCCGACCACGCCGCTGCCGCCAGTCCGGTTGACGACGTTGACGGGGACGCCAAGCTCCTGCTCCAGGCCGGCCGCGACGATCCGCGCCGTGGCATCGGTACCGCCACCCGCACCCCAGGGCACGATCATCGTGATCGGCCGTTCCGGGTAGGCCGCCTCGGCCGCGCTCAGCGTGCCGAGCGTCAACATGGTGGTAGCCAGAATGGCCATCGCGCCACGGCGAATCATCATCACCTCCCGATACAGAACCCAATTTCGCGGCCGGAAGCTAGACGAGGCATCCCGGCCTGTCATCGCAAACGTGATCAGAGCCTTTCGTCGGCCGGCCGCTGCCGGCGGGTGGCGAACAGGCCTTCCGGCCGGAAGACGAGCAGCGCCACCAGCACCGCCATCACCCACACTTCCTTCCAGGCGGCGCTGCTATAGCCCGATGCCGCGGTCTCGACGAAGGCGATGACGAACCCGCCAAGGAAGGCGCCGGGCACCGAGCCGATCCCGCCAAGCAGGGCTGCGGTGAGCGCCTTCAGCGTCACCGCAGCCCCCATCGCGTGGTCGGCCAGCCCGTATTCCGCCACCAGCGCCAGCCCGCCCATGCCGCCCAGCGCGCCGCCAAGAAAGAAGGTCCGGCCCACCACCCGGTCGACATCGACCCCGACCAGCGCCGCCGCCTTCGGATCCTGCACCACCGCCCGCAGGCTCCGGCCGAATTCGGTGCGCGCCAGCAGCCAGGCGAGCCAAGCGGCGACCAGGCAGGTGCCGGCCGCTACCCATAGATGGCCGGAGGTGACGGAAACGTCGAAGCCGTAGCCCTCGATCAGGACGATGCGTGCGTCCGCCACCACCGACATCTGCCGGGGCCGGTTGCCGGCCGCCAGGCGGATCGCCTCCTGCGCAGCGATGGCCAGCCCGATCGAGGCGATCAGGGCGGCACTGCCGCCATGCCCCCGGACCCGCCGGAACACCACGCGCTCGGCGGTGCGAGCGAACTGGCCGGCGGTCACCGCGCAGACCAGGAGGCCCAGCAGCACGACCAGGCCCGCGGGCACGCCCCATGTCAGCTGCAGGCCGACATGCAGGATCAGGAACAGCCAGGCGCCGAGCTTGGCCAGCTCACCGAACGCGAACATGATCGTGCGCGCGGCAGCCGCGGTCAGGGTGAAGGCGACGGCCACCATGGCATAGACGCAGGCGAGCGTGAGCGCGTTCAGGATCTGCTGGACGAGGTACAGGACGCGCACCGTGGGCGTGAGCGCCACGTGCTCCAGCACGACCCGCTGCTCGCGCTGCTTCAGGCGCAGCATCTTGAAGGCCTGCTGGACGTCGTAGCGGCTCAGATGGCCAAAGCGCGAGCTTTGCAGATGGGTGAACTGCAGGGCGCCGCCGGTCTCGGCCTGCGGCAGGAACCAGCAGCGGATCCAGCCATCACCGGTGGAGCCGCCGGTCCAGGCGATCTGCACGGCCAAGGGACGTTCCGGGCCCCGGTCCTCGCTGGCGACCTTGATGGAGGCAGGACTCTGGACGAAGACCGGCAGGAGTTCCTGGCAGGCGCGAATGGCGGCGCCGCTGTCCGCGGCGCGGCTGCTCCCCGGCAGGAGGGCAAGGGCGAGGGCGGCCAGGAGGAGCCGCCATCCCGTCCGCCACATCGCCGGGCTAGCCGGATCAGCCGTACGGGCCGGTCGGCCGTTCCGGCAGCGAGGCGCCGCCGCGCACCCTTGCCAGGTCCGCGCGGGCCGCGGCCGCCAGCAGCGGCACGTCGCCGGCGCCGGCGACCAGGGCATAGCCCTCGGCGAACAGTTGTTCCGGCGTGCGCGCGGCACTCGGCACCGTGCCATAGGGCTTGCCGACCTTCTTCAGGTTGGCCTCGGCCATCGCGACCAGCGACCGCACCTCCGGATCGGCCAGCTGCTCCAGCTTGCCGATCGTGCCGGCCATGTCGTTGACCCCGATCAGTACCATGTCGACGCCGTCGACCCGCGCGATGCTCTCGGCACGCTCCGCGGCACCCGCGCTCTCGATCTGGGCGATCAGGAACAGGTTCTCGTGCCAGTTGGCCCGGTAGCCGGCATCCTTGCCATAGCCCGAGCAGCGCAGCGCCGGCGCCGCATAGCCGCGTCGCCCATAGGGCGGGTAGAGGCTGGCGGCGACCGCGGCCCTGGCTTCCTGCTCGTTCTCGATCATCGGGATCATGACCGAGGCGGCCCCCGCATCCAGGATCCGCTTCAGATAGACCTGGTCGTTCCACGGCACCCGCACGATCGGGTCGGCGCCGCCCACGATGCAGGCCCGCATCATCTCGATGGCGGTCTCGATGGAGGCCGCCCCATGTTCCTGGTCGATCACCAGGAAGTCGTAGCCGGCCGAAGCCAGCAGCTCGGTGTTGGCGGTGGAGCCGGTGGAGATCCACGCGCCGTAGAGCCGCTCGCCGGCGGCGATCCGCCGCTTCAGTCGATTGCCGGCCTGCATCCCTGTCTCCCTGAAGAACCTGCCGTGCGATAGCCCCGGCGTCCGCCGCATGGCAAGGGAACCCCGCCTGGGACAAGGAGCCATGGCCGGCGTGGCATGCACGGCACGCCGCCTTTCGCCGCCGGAGAAACCATGCCGCCTGCGGCGTCCCGCCGCTTGAGGCAGGTGCCGTGCCGCCTACCATCCACATCGACGGACCTGCTGTCGTCACGCGCCGCCTTCGCCTGCGACTGAGGCGATTTCGCCACCTTTCTTCGAGCTGTTGCACATTCGCTTGTCGCCGGAAGTCCGTTGCACAAGTTCCGACGTAACTTCGATGAATAGCGATTAGATCCTTGGCGGCGCAGCATCGGCTGGG
>VFQN01006000.1_pt1 | contig 14325 bp, 22 predicted proteins | sample 3512371 | NCBI WGS metagenome assembly VFQN01 (sample SAMN10412370, study PRJNA504923) | tailings metagenome | isolation source: Replicate 2 from Balatoc abandoned mine | place: Philippines: Itogon, Benguet | collected 2017-08-28
GGTTGCTCATGGAGTACTGCGACCGCGGGTGCCTGCAGGTGCGGTGGTGCGGGGCCGGGGCTGCTGCTTTGTCAGCTTGCTTGCTGGCTTGGTCCACAAGAACTGCGTAGCGTGTGCATCCAAGGCTTAGATTGCTCGCCGCTACTGGCCCCTTAAGACCAGGGGAAGGGCTTTTCGCCCGGAGGCTTTCAGCTATCAGGTACCTTTGCTTACTTGTTACCTGTGCGTCGCCTGCGCAGGATGCTCTTGACCGCGGCTGGCTGCGCACGTCTGCCGACATCGAGACCAGCCAGCCAAAGCTGGAGGCGGTGCTGGCCACCGGCATTGAGATCGCATCGGCGCTCAGCTTCCTGCACGCCAAGGACATCGTGCACGGCGACCTGTCGGCCTGGAATGTCATGCTGGGCACATCAGGGCCCACCGCCGCCATCGGCGGCAGGAACTTCGTGGCCAAGGTGGGGAAGGAAGGAGGTAGCATCACCCAGCAGACTCGTATGTACTAGCACCGGGACTGGCGAGTTACTGGATGCTGACAGTACGACCGCTATTACGGGCCTGCTGCAGGTCTGTGCTTTTAAGCTGCGTCAGTCCCTAGAACGTTGCCGTACAGCGCTGAATTGGTGGCTGTCCCTGGCACCTGGTTGCAGATTGCCGACTTCGGCCTGGCCCGCCACCTGGACATCCGCACCAAGATCCAGACCCGCACATACGGCACGGTGAGTCCGCCTCGCCTCCGCACCTGTGCCTGCCGTAGCACCAAGGCCCAGCGCTGCGCTTACCCTGCACTGCTTTGCTAGTGGCTTGCCCCACGTTGCCTGGCACCAAGGCTCTGAGCAGCGTTTACCCTGCAATGCTTGTGGCTTGTTCCATGCGGCCGCAGTGCTGGTACCTTAGTCGCGCCCTGTGTACGGCAATAGCACCGTGTGGCTCACTTTACCCTATATGCATTTTTGTCGTGTTTGCAGCTGACGCACATGCCCGCCGAGACGCTGCGCGACGGCATCATCTCCAAGTCCGTGGACGTGTACTCGTTCGGCGTGCTGATGTGGCAGCTGTACACCAGCAGCAGGCCGTGGGCGGGGCTGCGCCACGGCCAGATCATCGTCATGGTGGTCACCCAGGTGCGCAGGCCAAGGCGATGCCCCCTGCACCGTATACGGCACGCGTCAATTTAAAATGTCATACATGCAGCTGCGTGCTGGAACACATGGAGTCGAGATGCCGTGGGTCTGACAACGTTGCTTCTCTGTTTGTTTCGCTACAATGTTATATGCTTGCAGGGCGCGCGGCTGCGCTTCCCGCCAGGCTGCCCCGTGCAGTACGAGGCGCTGGCGCTGTCGTGCATGGAGGCCGACCCCGCCAACCGCCCCACGGTGGAGCACGTGCTGCGCGAGCTGGAGGCCATGCGCACCACCATCCTGTAGGCGGCGGCACAGCGGTGCAAGACCAGGTGCTGATGTTGTGGATGGAGGCCATGCGCACCACCATCCTGTAGGCGGGGCGACAGCGGTGCAAGACCAGGTGCTGATGTTGTGGATGGAGGCCATGCGCACCACCATCCTGTAGGCGGGGCGACAGCGGTGCAAGACCAGGTGCTGATGTTGTGGATGGAGGCCATGCGCACCACCATCCTGTAGGCGGGGCGACAGCGGTTAAGCGCCGTTGCTGTTGCTGTCTATGGTGCCGACGGTGGCTTGCGACCACCATCCCTGCAGGCGGAGCGATTGCAGTGTTTAGACCCATGTGCTGGTGTTGTCCATGACATGGTGCCGATGGTGGCTTGCGACCACGGTCTAGTTGGGGGTTCCCGTGTGCGTGTGTCTGAAACGTCAACCCTATCTAATGCAGTGCTAGTAGTTTGTTTGTTGCCGGTTGGATGTGCCTCGGTACGCCGGCACCATTGGCGGCGGAGAGAACGGACCAGGGAAGTGGATGCTGTTGCATGTTGCCGTGCGCGCCGTACTGGCCGCAGGGGCGCGCTGGGAGGGCGCTTTACAGTAGGTGCTGCTGAAGCGTTGCAGCAATGGTTTGAGAATTGGCGTGTCGTTACCATGGCTGAGCTGGCCCAGGCCATCCAACGCATTTGCTACCTGTGCAGTATGGGTTATCACCGGCGGCTGGAGAAGAGTGGCCAAGTGTTTGGCTGAGGACAGGAAGGGATCGGGGCACGTAGGCGGCGAAGAGCTAGGTGTGATGCTGAGGGGGTTACCGCTCACCGCCCGCCTACAGCACTTGCCCAGTGGCTTGGCATTAGCTTCGTTTGTGTGACGTGCAGCAGTTGACCTGGGATTCCTGAATTTGACTTGCAGGTTGGGGCTGTAGCTTGCTTTTGCCTTCTCTCGCAGTGGGATGCTTGAAACGACGTATGCTAAATATCGGGGGCTTTTGAACGGAACCTTCCCGTACCGTACCGGCCTGCGAAGGTCGGTACTTAGTTGGAATGGATGTCGATGGTGCATGCATTGAACAAAGGCGGACGGTGTCATTGGACGTCTTTGGATGGGGGGGGGGGATTATTTGGAACTGGCATGCTGACGAGGCTGCCACGTTTTCGGCAAGGCCAGGTGAAACGTAAGTGGTGCAGTGCAGGGGAGCTCCCCTGGTGCAGTGACCGAGGGAGGCCAAGGGAGTGCTTGCAGGCGGGAGTGTGCGTGCTAGTAAAAGACAGCGCCGCAAGTGGCTGTGAGTCATTGGGCCAGCAGCTACACTATACTGCTGTTCGTGCCGTGCTGCCTGGTTGTATGTGCTGTAAGGCAAAAGAAAAGTATCTGACCATCGTTGCGATTGGGTGGGCCTGGTACTCTCGCTCACCTGGTAATCTGGTAGCACCTCAGGGAATGGCATGTGTAGCATCTAACCCGTACCTTGCACAGTACCGAACGTTGCTTAAGCTGTGCTGCAGATTTTGAACAATCTTGGCGTGCTTACACTCGGTGCTGCTGGGCGCATGGGAGAGGTAGCCCTATCGCTCCGCATGTAGGCCCTCTCCAGGCACGGCCAAGGACGTCCGCGCTTCGGCAACAGCAAGGCACCCAAACCATGGAGCACCCACGTCCCCAGCTGGCTCAACAAAGAGCAGGGGCCCATACTGTACGCCAGCTTTTACAACTCAAGCCGTATGCTAACTGGTATGCCTGGATTGCCTGCACCTTCCTGCATGGCTGTCCTGGCCCTAGTGGTAACGAGCCGGGGAGCTCCTGTGGCAAGGTGCGGGCCAGTGAGCCGTTGAGGTCCTGGGCTCCTGGCGTCAGCTGGTGCAGAGCTGACGACCAGTTGCTCCTGACCCCGACCCGTCCACAGCTGTACAACTTAATTTGCCTCGCCACCCTGAACTGGTGCACTTGGGTCAACGAAAGCCCTATGATGCCTTCGCTCCCCACACGGCAGGGCTGTTCAAGTTTTGTGTTGGTACTGGTACGGTACTTTTTCAATTGGCCTCTGTACCATGCAGAAGACTACAGCAGCATCGCCCCCCAAACGGATTCGTGCACATGCAACTAGTCAGGTAGCTGCCACCGTCGTGCGTGATTATGGTAGAGGCATGGAGACAGGGGATGCCACGCTTGTGAAATGTCAACCTCAGAACTAAAGGGTGACAAGGATGGTCTAACATACGTTATTCAAGCTCAAATGCGTGGTTGTGATCACCTTACAGCGGCTTTGCACAATGCAGTGTCCTAGCTTATCGTCCAATGTGAGCCTGGCGATTGTTCGACATGGCTCCCCGCGCACACCACCCTGACACCTAGACTATAGTTGCCCACAACGCAACCCGCCAAGGGCGGACAATGCAGCCGTGCACAGCGATCGCCAGAACAGTCACGAGGCTTTCTCATTAGCATTGTAGTTGCTCAAAACGGCCTAAGCCTGCTGACTGCAACAGCCATAGGATACCCAGTGACGTGAACGCCGGAAGCGCAACGGTGCACATACGTGCCAACAGCGACACCCTTACCTCTCCGCAACGGTGTACATACGTGCCACAGCAACACCATTGCCTCTCCGCAACGGGGCACACATGTGCCACAGCAACACCCTTGCCTGATGGTATCCACGAACTCTGTACTGCGTGGACGTACATCACATCCTTTCTCACAAAGCGCCATCGCAGCAGTGCAACACTATAGATGGTTTATGATACATGCAAGCCGTGCCAGTTCCTAGTCCAACGCCAGGATGGCATACCACTCAAACGAACCCACCCCCAGCCCTGAACCACAACGCTTTACTGGCTAGCATCAGCTAGCAAATGATGCACTTAGCAGCCATACAAAATATGTCTTCGACACCATGGCGGTCGACGTATATTGGCTTGTAGCATGGTAGGTCATGCAATCACCAACGCATGGTAGTTCGTCCCTCGACACAATGATACAATGATGCATGTTGCAGTACAAGGTATGTGCATGCAAAGCCACTCACAGGCGCTGGAACAGCAACGTGGGCTGTGACAAGACCATGCTGGCTATATGTGCTGGTGGCACGTTATGCTTAGCTGCTAGCTTTTGGACCTTCTTCTCGTACAGGCTGGCATCGGGCACCAGTAGGCCGGGAAAAGTGCGGACAAGGTGCTGCACAGCCGCCGGCTCCGTCCCAAGCACAGCTGCAAGTCGCGCCATCTTGTACTCTGCAGCGCAAATAATGGTCGAGGCAGGAAGGGCAATCCGTGAGCATGTTGGTGAGCCAGGGGCGCAAAAGGCCTACAGCTAGGGCGGGGCCAAGGGTGTGACAGCGCGACGGCCAAAGAGACCATGGCTGACACATGCGGACATCATGTCGCACACAGCACCAGGTATTTCGTGCAATATGTAAGCTTCAGGCAGCGTATGAGGCAGCACTTGTGTGCGCGAGGGACGCGTCAGCACAATCCTCGTGCGGTGCAGTTGCACACTCTGTCGCGAGTATTGTGCGACAGCCTAGAAAGTCCCCTCCAATATACCGCTCTGAAACGGGGCTAAGTGAACGGGCGGTTGCTGGACTGTGCCGCTATGCTGCTATCGCTGCAACAGGCGCTGCGACAGCCCGAGCTGCGCTTCTTTCGAGCCCAGGCTGCTGGCGCTGAGTAAAGTCCTTTCCTCCCATTCAACAAGCGTCCATCCCCGCAGGTCTCACCTTTCGTCTCGTGCTCGTCGGCGAAGCGACTTTTGTAGGCAGATACGGTGGTGTTGCGGCAGCCTGCAAGGTTATCAGATGGTCGCCATGATCATACTTGTTGAATCCATCTTGCGAGGGCGAGGAGGACCGATCACATTTCACCTCGAGCCCGGCAAGAGGGCAAGGGTTCTCGAGGGCGGCTTGGGTGAAACCACGCGCTTGCCTTGCCAAAGAAGCTTACCCAGTCCTTGGATAGATGCGAGACGTCCTGTGCCTCCAGAGACTACACAGCGCGTCGACGCAGCCATGGGTTCGAAAGGTTCGACAGGTCCAGGTATCTTGGGCGGGCAATGTCTTTGCTTCGTGTTATGTGCACAAGTATAGTGTGTCGTCTTCTGGCAAGTGGCGTTGTGTGAGCAAGGCAGTAGGGGATCCCTCGCCCGGCATCTGGACACTGGTACATCCAGTCGGCAATGCGCGCCAACGGCCAGACCGCGACCGACTTACAACAGTAGAACGAAACTTGTAAAATATGTCCTCGTCCTGTACTTTCCCAGACGGCGTTCTGCTCCTCAAGTTAGGTCTACGAGCCGGGCCGCTCACGTCCGCCCCCAACACGCCCAAAAATTGGCCCAAGCGCCACGGCACGTCAGCGCAGCTGGCAGCGGAGCCTGGGAGCAGACGACCCTGACGGCACGATGGGTCCCGTAGCCCATACGCATGTTGGCACTTCTGGTACTGCAACCCACCACCAGTCCCTGAAAACACACCCGCACCCTGTGCATGGCCTGCTTGCTTGTGGGTACCCGTACAAGTCGGCGGAAGTCCCGTGCCCTGATGAAAACAGTATGCGTACACAGGCACCCCAGCGTGCGCCGTACCCTATGCCGAATCAAAGGAATACAACGCTAACCGTCAACCGACTGCTGGCAAACCGTATGCATGACACGTTCCGGCACCGCCAGCAACCCCACGCAGCAATAAACACCCCTGGTTGTACGGTATACTCTTGCGCTTCTCCCTGCACGTCGTCCATCCGTCCCCCTCGGTCCACACCTACGCCAAACGGGGCGCCCAACTCAGCAATGGACGCTGCACGCCGGCAGCAATAGCACGCAGCTCGTTTCAAACATTGCATACCCCAACGGCCCTTACGCGCCACAAACCCAACCGTCCTGGGTCAACAATCTGAAAAGGCCCGCTTCCCCTTTAGCAACCGTTGCCAACCCCCTTCTACTCTACTTCAATTGCACCGACACAGCAAACAACTACGGCACCCACTCGTTTTGCTATGCTACGCAACGCCAAGTTTGACACGGCGCTCCTCACTCCCACCGCCCACCTGCCTCCCGCGCACCCACCCCCACACTACCCGCCTTCTCAACACCCCCAAGCGCACCACGCTCCAACTACACCACCCTCTTCAGGCACCCTCCATCGTATATACTCTGCACCCCGGGCCCTTTTAGTATCGGCCTCACAGCTTCCCCGCCTGCGCCTTGGGCCCCTGCCCGGCCCCCTGCTGCTGCCCCGCCGCCTGCGGCTCCATGGCCGGCACCGTGAGCGGCGTGTGCGGGTGGTGCTGCTGCCACGTGTAGTCGGTGCGCACGTAGCCGCTGTCGGCTGTGAAGGCGTCCATCGCCTTCGGACCGCGGGAGCCTGAGGGGTGGGGGGACACAGGGCGTGAGAGGGTATGCCGTAGGCAGGCGGAGGAGGTGTGGGAGGTGGAGTAGCGAGGAGGTGAAGGCGTCCATCGCCTTCGGGCCGCGGGAGCCTGAGGGGTGGGGGGTGGGGGGACACAGGGCGTGAGAGGGTATGCCGTAGGCAGGCGGAGGAGGTGTGGGAGGTGGAGTAGCGAGGAGGTGAAGGCGTCCATCGCCTTCGGGCCGCGGGAGCCTGGGGATAGGAATGCAAGATGAACAGGCACGCGGGAAGGTGGGGCAGGTTTGTTGGCCAGTCTAGGACAGAAGGTAAGGTAGGTCTGAAGCCGTCCATTGCCTATCGGGCCGCGCGGCAGCCTGAGGGGAGGAGGGGGACATGGGGTATGGATGGGGGTGGGGGACGGGGATGGCGAGCAAGGGCTCAGGCAGTGGAACGTCATTGCCGCGGAAGGTGAAGGCGCCCATTGCCTTTGGGCCGGGGGAGCTTGGGGATAAGGATGCGTTGTGAGCAGGCACGCGGGAAAGCAAGGTAGGTCTTCTGCACCGAGAGGCGCGAGAGCATGTGCCTTACGTAGTCAGGTACTACGTCATGCACGGCGCAGGGCAGGGCATGGCGGGGAGCCTCGGACGTGGGTTCTATGGAGGGGAAGGGGAGAGAAATAAGCGGACGGGGAAGGGGTACAGGGGGCGTGCGCCATTGCGGCGGCTACCGAAAAGCACGTGGAGCAGCGTGACCTGCGGGCCCGCCACACCGCTCCAGCGTGCAGCACAGCCGGCAAACAAGAGCTGAAAGCGAGAGGGACGCCCCCCCCCCCTTAGCCCCTTATAAACGTGCGGTGCGAGCACCTCCACGCTGCACCTCCCTTTGTTTTCAGCGTGTCTTGCCACGTGCCACTGTGCCACGTGCTCCCGTACACCTGCGTCGGGCTGTGCGCCGGGACCTCCTCCCACCCCACTTAACCCACACGCACCCTCTACAGGGCCTCCGTGCTGTGAGCCGGCTCTGCGAAGCGGCGTAGCAGGTAAACCAGTACCACACCCTTCACACACCCGTGTGTCTTACCGTAGCTGTAGGCGTGCAGGGGCACCACCCCGGCGTCCACGGCGTGCAGCAGGGGCGTGAAGATGGCCCACGCGGCGCGCAGCTCGTCACGCCGTACGAAGTGCTGCTGGTCGCCCCTGTGGGAGGGTAAAAGGCAACGGGCTGCTGCTGTTACATATACGTTACAATATGCAGCAATCGGCAGCAGTGGGGTTTGGGGCCAAGGAGACTCGGGCTAAGGGTAGACGGTCTCGCACAAAGTGCTGCTGGTCGCCCCTGGCGAAGGCGGGCATAGACAGGGGGCAGGGCGGGGCGGGGGTTGGGTCCGGGCGGGTGGGGAGGGTACAGGCCGGGGATACGCGAGAGGTGCGTTGCGCTTTATGTGGCACGCAATCAGGACATTTGGGATTTGGCTGCGTGGTGGATGCTGCGCGACGACGTAGCAGCGCTGTGCGGCGCAGAGCAAGGTCCTGGACAACGGGAACGAGGCTTCAACTGTCAGCAAGAGGTGCAGCTGTGCGTGGACCCTACACCCCTCGCGCCCTGGTCCCTGCCCACCGGATGCAGTCGAGGATGAGGCGCTCGTAGGCGTCGGGGATGACCACCCCCTTGTACCGCTCCCTGCGTGCAGTACAAGTGCCGTACACACGGTTTGGGCCTGTTACGAGAGTCTGGGATGACCACCCCCTTGTACCGCTCCCTGCGTGCAGTACAAGTGCCGTACACACGGTTTGGGCCTGTTACGAGAGTCTGGGATGACCACCCCCTTGTACCGCTCCCTGCGTGCAGTACAAGTGCCGTACACACGGTTTGGGCATGTTACGAGAGTCCGGGATGACCACCCCCTTGTACCGCTCCCTGCACAGAACAAACAACGCAATAAACAGAACACACACAACAGGTGCGATGACCACCCCCTTGTACCGCTCTCTGCAAGTGTTACGTACCAAGCACAACACCGCTTGTCAGGTCAGCATGGGAGGATACTGACAGATCTCCTCCTTACCAGATAGAACTGTGAGTTAGTCGTACGCACGGTCCGCGCCGTTCTGCAAAGGGCATCGCGGCGCGGCACTATCCCGCACATGTACAACCCGATGGCGCCAGTACAGCTGCCGTACACTCACGGGTACGACAGGTCCAGCTCGCTCATCTCGTAGTCCATCTCCAGGCCGGGCTTCTTGACCACCATCTTGGCGTAGATGGCCTCGCCGGGCTGTAGGGGTTGCAAAAACAAATCCCGTAATTTGGGGTAATAAAAATCACTGGTAATGTGCACAGCAGGTGCACAAATAGGTGCCCTCGCCGGGCCTTGTGGGGGTGGGAGTGTGGGGATGGGGCTGGGGGCACGCGTGAAGCGCAAGACACCCGTGTGAGGCTCTTCAGACAGTCGCGGGATCGCTTTGGCCTGAGCTTACAAGCAACAGCGATCGGAAAGAGCGTGGGGTTGTGGGGGGGTGTCGCGGGCGGGGTGCTAGACGTCGGGTGGGGTACTGGCGGCGGAGCGGACAGCAGGACAGGGTGAAGGGTAATATACATAATATATAATATGTAATATACACTGTGTGTGTTAGCCATCTCGAACTTGCGAATTGTGAGATGTGGGACACCCGCACCTGGAAGCGGATGACCAGCTCGTTCCGCATGTGGTCGAGGTTGCCGAAGATGGAGGCGGGCGGCGTGCGCAGCTGGATGCGGACCTGCGGGTTGAAAAAAAACAGCACGCAGCATTGGTACAGTAAGCTAGTCAACCAATCAAAGCACTCGGACGTGCGGTGCGGTTGCGCGTAGTGCACTCTTTTGTTAACCTGCGGGCAGCGCGCCCTGAAACGCTACAGCCTCGCTCATCCCCAGCCTGCCTGCTCACTGCCACAGCGTCCCTCGCCCCCCGCGGCCCAGTGCGCAGGTCACAGCCCGATACACTTTATATTTCAGATTGTTACAAAGAAATGTATTTATATTTTGCAGGTTGTACGGTATATACGGTGCGGCCCAGTGCGCAGGTCACAGCAAGTTGTTACGGTACATACGGTGCCCCCTGACCACCTCCAGCACACGGGTAGGCACCACGCCGGGCACACCCTCTCCGAATGGACCTCTGCGCAACTGCGCTGCCGCAACGGGCTTCCGTCTGTGAGCACCGGGTAACGCTCCCCTTTTCACATATTAACCTCCCCTCCCCTTTTCACATGCTCACAAGCCCTTGATGCGACACCGCTACACGTACGAAGGAACCAACTACAGAACCCCCCAACGAACCCACCACCGCCAGCCGCAATGCGGTACAAGTCCGCTGCACGTACTTTAAGTATTCGCAAAAAGAGAAATTCCACCACCCACCACCGCCAGCCGCTCGTTGAGCGCCTTGCCCGCCTTGATGACGATGGGCACGCCGTCCCACCGCTCGTTGCGTACGAACAGCCGTACGGCGGCGAAGGTGGGCGTACGGCTGCCGGGGGGCACCGTGGGGTCGTCCAGGTAGCCGGGCTGGCCCTGGGGGCGGGCGGGGACGGGGAGGGGGAACGAAGTTACTACAGTTTACACCAGACGAAAAACACAAGCCGAGGCGCCTTGCACGGAACTTGGTCTTGCCGGCGTTGTTGACATGTCCGTCTTCGGCTCCAGCAGCAGGAAGTTACCACAGTGAAACGACACTGCAATGCTCCACTGGGGACGAGCGTGCGGGGGAGAGGGGAGGGGGTAGGACGACAGACGAAGCCTGCAGGTCGACGAGGTCGATGATGAGGCGCATGAGGCGGGGGGGAGGGGAGCAGTTAGCAAGTTGCTAGTAATGAGGCTGGGGAGCGAAGGTGTCCCTGGAAGCAGGGGGGCGGGGGGAGGGAGCACGTGGGTCTGGCCAAAGGACGCGTGGGCGAGGTGCAGGGGACCGGGTGCAGGTTCAGGTGTGAGGGGGGCCGGCCATGCGCAGGGCGTTCGGAAAGGTTTGGTATTGAGTTGTAGGATAGGAGGTGCCGGTCGCCATGGGGCTGGAACACCAGCTCTGCTTTCCCAAGCAGCTTTCCAACGCACCCTCATGCCCTCCTGCCCGCTCCTCACCCCCTTCAGCGTCGCACGTCACCAGGCCCCAACCCCGGCCCTGCTCAGCACCAACCGTCCGCCTACTTCAGGCCCCACAGTACTTCTTCTGCTCCAGACCTACACAGTACTGTTGCTTTCTACTAGCAGTCCGTTTCCCCACCCCCACCCCCCACCCCCCACCCTGCTCCCCATCTTGTCCGGCCTCCCGAACCCCCCCCCCCGGCCGGACCTCAATTACAGTGGGTCGAACTACTTCTTCCCGTACTATAACTACTACTACCACCTCTTTCTCGCGTTACTAGTACTTTGTTCCCCCCCCTGCTCCCCACCTTGTCCGCCACGTACTGCCCCAGCACGCAGTCCGCCAGCCCCGCGGGCGCAATGCACCTCAGCACCTTGACCTTCTCGTCACGGATGTCGTCCGGGTGCAGCGACACGGGGGCCTCCATGGTCAGCAGGGCCAGAACCTGCGTGGGGTGGGGTGGGGGGTGGGGGTTAGGGGCTGTGGGTTAGGGGTTGGGGGCAGGTGCAGCGACACGGGGGCCTCCATGGTCAGCAGGGCCAGCACCTGCGTGGGGTGGGGTGGGGGGGGGGGTTAGGGGCTGTGGGTTAGGGGTTGGGGGCAGGTGCAGCGACACGGGGGCCTCCATGGTCAGCAGGGCCAGCACCTGCGTGGGGTGGGGTGGGGGGGGGGGTTAGGGGCTGTGGGTTAGGGGTTGGGGGCAGGTGCAGCGACACGGGGGCCTCCATGGTCAGCAGCGCCAGAACCTGCGTGGGGTGGTGGGTGTGGGTTAGGGGCTGTGTGGGTTAAAGGTTGGGGGAGGTGCAGGAGGGAGAGGGAAGGGGCCTCCATGGTCAGCAGCGCCAGGACCTGGGGGGCAAATTTTGCTCCTCAAAATTATCTTTAGAAAAATTAAATATAATTTTGAAAATAAAACAAAAAAATTTGAGCCGCGGGGTTTGGGAGTTGGAGGTTGGTTGCAGTTGCAGGAGGGTGAGGGAGAGGGAAGGGGGCTCCACGGTCAGCAGGTCCAGCTCTCCAGCACCTGCATGCGGAGTGGGGCACGGGGGCGGGTGTGGGTTAGGGGTTGGGGGCAGGTGTAGGGAAACGGGGACCTCCATGGTCAGCAGGGCCAGAACCTGCGTGGGGTGGTGGGGGCCGGTCGGGGTGGGGGGTTAGGGGCTGTGTGTTAGGGGTTGGGGGCAGGAGCAGGGACACGGGGACCTCCATGGTCAGCAGGGCCAGCACCTGCATGGGGAGTGGGGGACGGTGGTTGGTGGTTGGGAGCCGTGGGCTTGGTGGCCCCTGCAGGGAGGGGGAGGGGCCACACCTGCGTGGGCCGTGGGGTAGCGGGGGTTCGTTGTTGCGGGTTGACGGTTGGTGGCAGTGGCAGGGAGGCAAGGGGTGCCTACGGTCGGCAGGGCCAGGGCGCACGGGCAGGACGTGTCGACGGCGTGGGGTTGACCGCGGAGAGAGGCAAAGGACGGAAACGCTAACGGCCAGGTATGGAGGTGTTGCATGCGGGCGGTAGGTGGCGTGGAGGGTGTAGGGATGCAGGGATTGCAGGAAACTACAGCGGGGCTCAAGGTTAGACATGTTCACATGCAGCAAGTTGCGATTTGTTGTTATTGCAAGCAAAGGGTTGTTGGCAGTTGGTTGGATTGCACCCCGGGCATGCGCTGGAACCGTGCTGAGTCGTGCTGCTCATGTAGTACAGCCCCATGCCCGCCTGTGCGACCACTGTTTACTGTGCCTGACACGACGGTGCATCCCTAGGACCCTAGCCCCCCCCCCTCCTCTCCCGTTTGCGGTTCACTTACTTTGCCGCTCTGCGGTTACCCCCCCCCCCCTCTCCCCACACCCACAAACCCAGCGCGCGCACCTGTATGAGGTGGTTCTGGATGACGTCCCGGATGATACCTGTGGGGTGCGGCAAGGTCGTAGTCGTAGCGAGGTGAGGGCAGCCGGGAAAGCACCGCACATTGACAGCAGTTCAGCAGCACAAGAACAACAGTGGGCAACGCTGGAGGAAGGCTTGCCAGCGCAGTGGGAGCAGCCCTAGAAGTACCAGCAGGTTAACACACAAGGAGGGGGGGCCGCGGTTTGTTTGCCCTAGGTGAGTAGACCCCCGCGTGTGCTGTCGGGCGTTGTCCCGTGTTTCGAGCCCTCCCGGCTCGTGCCTAAGGCCCTAGAGGCCATCGCTGTGTGTCGGTCCGGTGATGGACCCCCGGCTTTTGCCCACAGTGTAACACTGGATCACACAAGGAGAACCCAGCACGGCAAGGAACCTTCGCCAAGGGCAAAACATTGGGACGCAGGGACAAGGGGCGTGCTACGGTACGGCGCATGTGCGCGTGTACGGTGTAGTACGACACTGCCAGCTGTGTTGCGCCGTATCGTAGACGAGTCGCCCACGCTCACGCCCACATCGGCCTTGACCTTGCTTAAGACACGTGCTCACCGGCCTGGTCGAAGTAGCCGCCCCGGCCCTCCGTCCCGAAGGGCTCCTGAAGGCGGCCGACATCGATGCGTCAACGTCAGGGCACTACAGAACGCCAGATGCCGGTTTCTTACTATGCATATCTGCATCAACTCTTAACACGACCTTCCCCGGAATCCTGTCCTCGTGCAAGGCTCAAGGCGTCAAGCAGCCGCCATACGGCAAGCGGCGGCACGCGGTGCGGAAAGGGCGGGCGTACGGCAAGGCCCCAGTATGAGTAAGTAGCAGTATGAGTACGAAGTACCCCAAAGCAGCGGCAACGGCACTGCTACGGCAAGGCCCCTGCACGTCGCCCCCCACCGCTAACCCACCTTGAATGTGACCTGGATGTTGCTGATGTAGTGGCGGTTGAAGAAGGCGCCGAAGATGGGGTTGGCGAACCGCAACATGAGCATGTTCTGCGCGCGCGCACGCGGCGAGGGATCATGCCCAAGGGTGTACGGGATACGGGTATGGATGTAAAGCGCGGACATCGCACTGCAACGGTGGGTTCTGTGCGGCAGCGCTCGAAGCCATCGAGCTAGCCAGGGGCGCCAGCTAGGTACTCCTGAACCCCACTGTGCCCCCACCTGCACCTGCACCTGCACCAGCTCCTTGCCCAGCCACCAAGTACTACTTAACCATCGGATACTGTTGGTGACACCACGTCCTGTACGCCCTAACTCGTGCCCCATTCCTTGCGCCCCTGCCCCCCACCCCACCCCTGCTTAAGCTGCTCCAAGCGTACTAGCCCTTAACCCACACCCCTCCCCATGCCCCACCTGCAGCAGCTCCTTGCCCAAGCACACGTTGGCCCCTGCACCCGTACTGTGTGTGTTTCCGCATACAGCACCATACCTGTAATAGCACCTGGTCCTGTTTGCACTTACCCACGCCCCTCCCCATGCCCCCACCTGTACCAGCTCCTTGCCCAGGTACCAGTACCATTCACACTAGGGTTGGCTGAAATCCGAGAACGGAAAAGCGTCTCGGTCTGTTCTACCCCTAG
>VFQN01006001.1_pt1 | contig 14324 bp, 18 predicted proteins | sample 3512371 | NCBI WGS metagenome assembly VFQN01 (sample SAMN10412370, study PRJNA504923) | tailings metagenome | isolation source: Replicate 2 from Balatoc abandoned mine | place: Philippines: Itogon, Benguet | collected 2017-08-28
GGTCAGTGGAGCGTTCATATCCGCCCACAAGTGCTTGCCAAGCACCGAATTCCTACCCCCTGTAACCTTCTCACAAAAAAAAAAAAAAAAAAAAAACCTGTGCCCATGCTGTACTTGCAGCATGCGTGCCCCTGGCGATGACTGTCAGTGGTATGACCGTGAACTTGTGCGTGCACGGTCACCCCAGCCACGTGCCTCTCAGAAGCACCCCAGGTTGAAGAACTGGGCCTCGCCGCACATGACCTCCGACACACCAAACACCACGAGTGAGTCGAAGATGCGGCGGGGCTGTGGGGGCACACCGGCCGCTGCCGCCAGCTGCTGAGAGGTGCTGAAAGCCATCGGGTACGCGTTGGCAACGTCCCAGTGAATCTGCAGGCACGCAGCGGGATGAGGCCAACAGGTCAGCCCAACGGTTGCGGTGGGTACTGGACAGTTAGCCAAGGCCAACCCGAACACAGGTGCACAATTGCACGTTCCAAAGCCGCAGGCTGCTACGGTGGCAAGCAAGTCAACACACCTGGCGGAGCTTTGTGAAGTCTCTGATTATAAAGCAGCCCCCGGGGCACAAGCGTGAAGGCATGGCCCCAGCCCTGCAGAGCGCTGCACGGACCGTCTGGCCAGCATTTGCGCCCATGCCAGCCGGCGGTGGTGATGACAGGGACACTGCAGGCGTTATTCAGATAGCATGGGATACAGCTCAACAGTCACGACAGAGGCGGTACCGCAGTGGAGGGGACAGTTAGGTGCACACAAGGGCCATGCCTCCATGGGGGCTACCTTACTTGCCTCTGCTGCTAAATAAGTATTCAGCACGACCGCAGAGACACGCACGCATGCACGGGACACTGTGTGTTGGGAGCGTGGTGCGGAGTTGGGGGCAGAACGTGGTGGTCAACAGTGCACACCAGCCAGGTGGTCACGGGTTGCTATTACGCAGCGCTGTGCTACCTAGCGGTGCGCTTTGCTTACCCTCGTCCCGGGGCCGGTCGAAGAGCACCAGCGTCAGCAGCGGGTCGCTCCCGCTCACAGCGCCTCCCTCCACAATATGAGCGATTGCCAGTAGCTGCCAGAATGTGCAGCGGCAATAGTCTGGCCGGCGGGCAATGTCGATAACCCGGAACGCAACCCGCAGGCAGTGGAGCAGCCGCCTCATGCCGACAACCCAGACAAAGCTAACTATGTAATAGAAAAGTGACAGGAGGCCAGACCGCGCCTGGCCAGCTTGGCGCTGTGGTGCCAGGAGACCGATTTGCATGGCTGGTAAGTCTGGTTGCATTTTGATAGAAGCACGTATGAGAGTCAAGGTTTTGCGTCAGGCGTAGGGGCGTAGCAGGTGCGCTGATGCCCTTAGCTTGTCGCATCTCGTCACCACGTACCAGAGCCCCGCCCGAGCGAGTCCACGTCATCAACGTAGCCCTAGGTAGGGCTAAGGGTCCCAAATGACAGGAGTTTAACGCGTGCTTACACACAGGTACATACATAACGCATGACTTGGTTTGGCCCCATATAATGTGCCACTATGCTTTGTGCGCAAAGAGCTGCTGGCGGCCACGCGTCCTGTTCGGTTGGGGGCCCTTTGCAGCGAGTCCACCTTTCCCTACATATTTAAGGTCCAAACTTGGTGTGCATATCCAACAGGTACACATGTATAGTCGTGCACTCCAGGAGCCTAGGCACAGCTAGGTTCTGTGGCACAACAGCAAGCATGCATGGTACGGCGTGTACGGTACTACTAAAAAAATTACGGTACTTTGTCCCCCCGCCCAGCCTCGCTGTCACTCTCCGTTTCATCGCCACTCGCCTCGCTCCCCGCCCTCCTCCTGGCTCTGCACCCCACCCTGTCCCCCTCACCCCTCATCCTCGCCCTTACTTGTGTACCCCCCGCGCGCACCCTCAGCACCGATTGCGGGCTGCAGGGCCCCCTTGCTTGACGACCAACGTAACGCCCAGTACACCGCTGCTCCATCCGCAGAGCAGAGGCCAGGCGCCAAAGCCTCCCCTGAGCCGCTGCCGTGCTGCTGCTGCCAATGTTGCTGCTTGAGGCCAAGGCTCATGTGCATCTGCCGTCACGGCCGTGTAATTGGTACACAGCAGGGGCCAGTTGCTTTTACAGGTTTGAAGGAGGCAGGTTCACATCAGCAAGCTCAACGGAACTTGCTTGGTCTTGGCGGAGTGGCTGACATGTCCGGTTCCAGCGCTCCAGGGTCGTACACGTACGAGCAATTCAACTGGCGTGCGTTTTGTTCCATGACCGTGATTGTCCTAGCCGCGCTTTCGTGACCATTGAGACGGCATGCTGCGCGCCTAGTATTGGATTGTATGTGCCGTGGAGCACAGGTGTGCCATGGGCAAGGCGTGCGGGTCGTACAGGTGTGCGGGTCGTACAGGTCAGGTCGTACAGGTAGTGATGGTAGTCACCATGGAGATATGGCTGAGGCACAGGGTTTGGATCTCACTGTGTCCGGAAGCCGTGTCCTTGTGTTTTGGGCCTGCGCTGTGCAGCCGCAGGCAGCAGGCGCAAGGGAACGTGTGGTCGGGGGTAGGGGCCGGGCACGCGGCCTGAGGCAGAGACGGCAGTGAGGTGGCTGCGCTTGCTACCCTCCGTAGCCTTTTGTGTGGCAAGCTTCAAGCAGTGCGCCTCCGGTCTGTGCGGATGCTGGTGTGGCGGGAACATATACAGGCATAGAACGCGTACGGGTGTTGTAGGCTTGCAGCGTGCGCGCCTGGACGCTGGGGGCCAGCCTCTCCCCTGCTGGCGCACGGCAATCCATCAGCATGCAGGAAAGCATGCGGCACTCTGCATTGCACAGGTGTAAGGTTGTGCTCCGCAGAACGAGTTGCTTCAGGTTGCTTGCTTACCGGTACCCTCGCTCGGCAAGGCGTAAGGCGAGCAGCAACAGAACAATCCGGGCAACGTGCCGTAGCATGGCACCACACACGAGGAACAGGAGCACCAATCCTATCCTGCCTTGCTTGCTTTGTCTGTTTCAGGCATAACGCCTGCAATCCCGCACTGCAGCTCCGACACGAGGAGCAGGAGCATCCCACCTCGACATCCACGAGAGCATTTGGAATTTGACACGAGTGTTTGTTGACCACTCTTGACCACCATGCTGAAAAACGGCCTCTTTGCGCTGCGCAGGAGCCCCTAGAAGATCTTGAGTACAACAAGTGGGCCGTTGGCGCAGTGCACTTGCAACGGAAGCCGGCTTGGCTGTTGCATGGCAATCTGGCACGTGTACACGCCGGACACAAGTAGACAGCTGTGTCCTAACCTTGCCAACCCTGCTGCCCTCGCCCATAATCCTATAGGTTCTGTACGTATACCATCTTGTGTATATCTCTTACATTGCTGGATGCGAGGGGCTGTGCTGCGGCCGGTAGGCGCGCGACTCTTTCGCCGCGTAGCGCCTGTGGCAGCGTCGCTACCAGCGCAAGGCCATAGCGCAAGACAGTTGTCTCACCAGCTAGGAATGGACGACTCGACCAAGGTTGGAGCGCAAGGACCATGTGACGCGCTCGCTGTCATCGAGGCCGAACGCCAGTGCCAACGGTTCTCCCAGCTGTATCTAACGGCAGTATTGTAATAAGCATATCGTGGACATGTAGTCTATGCGTGCGCTCGTCGAGCCTGTTCCAACAGCGCACCGCAGACCGTTTCCCCCTGCCCCCCACCCGGTCACCTCGCACATAACGCACCGTCGTGCTGTTTACCACCTACTATCCCTGGATACAGCCTCCCGCCCCTTTCGATCCACCGTTCTTCACAACGCCCTCCCGTAACCCACGCACGCCCCTCCCCCCTCCCGTAGTACAGCTTCGGTCCGCACCCCATCCCCGGGTCGCACGTGTTCGCGTTGACCAACCTATCGTACGCCTTTGTCAACCTCAAACCCGTGGTGCCAGGTGGGTCCTGGGTTAGCGCAGTGACTGGCCATGTGATGATGTGTCGGGAGGACGTGGGGCAGCAGCTGGATTCGCTGGAGCCTTGGGCCGAGGTGGTTGGGGACGGTGGTGGGAAACAGCGGGAGGACGAGGCCAGGCGCGCATTCGCCAGGTTGCGGTTAAGCGGACCAACCTGAAATTCTCCTTGATGCCTGTGAACATATCCGGCATGCCGTAAGGCGGTTAGCTCCGCGTCCCTCGCCTGCTCTGCACTAAGGCTGCACCCATACTGTTCCAGTAGCTGTGCAGCTGTTGTAGCTACAGTAGTCAGATGCTCATGCCTTTTAACCTGATACACCTGCTCCCTCCCCGGCCCGCCATGCCCCGTCCAGGCCATATGCTGGTCAGCCCCCTCCGGCTGGTCAAGCGCTTCGCAGACCTGTCCCCGGATGAGGTGTCAGACCTGTGGTGAGGCAGCTGGGGTGTGGGTTACGTTGCGGTCGGAGGTTGTGCAATTGGTCTGCATGGCACGGGTGCGCTGTACGCGTGCCGGTGGCTAGCGGGTGGTAACTACCCCGACATGCGCATGCTCTTACCCACGCCTGTGGAATCTGCCGGATACCAACTTGGATTGAGTCCGGTAAAGCAGTGCTTGTGTCCAGCACTCATGGAAGGACCAGATGCAACGGGCGGGCTGACGACGTACGGCATCCTGTTACGGAACTTACCGTCTGCTGTCGCGTGCGGGCTCGTTCCCCCCTCCCCCACTCAACTGCGCAGGCTGTTGGCGCAGCGTGTGGGTCGGGTGGTGGAGGCGCACTACGGCGCGGGCTCCCTGACCCTGGCCATCCAGGACGGGCCGCTTGCAGGTGGGCGGGGGGTAAGCCACGGGGGTCAGCGCAGAGCGGCAGAGTAACTGAACAGGAAACGGTCAGGTGGGCGGGGGGATGGACGGGATGCGGCCTGCGTGGCCACATTAAGACATGCTGAGCCTGGCTGGGGAGCAATTTGGCAGTGCTGTGTTGGCCCGGTCTTGCCCTGGCACGACTTTGCGCCGCTCCAGGGCCGTACTGCTCAACCCACAGAGTGGACACAGCACGCAGGGGCACACTCCCAGACATCTGTATTTCTCTTGCCCGTAACAGAGCGCAGGGTCCTGCCTTGCTTTGCGGTGCTGAGCTGGTGTTGACGATACTCCGCACAGCACCAGGCAGCTGACGGCTCTGTACCCCCTTTGTTTACCCGTCTGAGCCGTTCCCTGTGCATGTGCCTGCGCCTTCCCGCCGCCGGGATGCAGGCCAGACCGTGCCCCACGTGCACATCCACGTGCTGCCGCGGAGGCCAAACGACTTCCCAAAGAACGACCAGGTGGGCTGCATGGTGCACTGCACGGTGTGTGTGCAACGTGTGGTCCCAGCGTCTCAAGGTTTTGTGTCCTGCCACAGCCTTGGGCAAGAACGCCACGCGTCCACCGTCTGCGGCAGTCCAACAGCGGTGGCAGCCCTGGAAACCTTGCACCCAACACGTGCAGGCGCAATTCCTACACCCCCGCCAGTGTGCCCGAAATGCCACGGCTGCGGCTGCGGCGGCCACTGTCGGGGTCCATGCGCTGTGCGCCAGGACTTGCCCGTGCCAGCGATTTCCTCCACGGTCTTCCTCCCCACACCCCTTTTTGCCTCATCCATCGTACAACGGCCAACGGAACAACTTGAAATCGGGCTGCACGGCTCGCCAACTCCCGCCTCCAGGTGTACGACGAGATCGACAAGGGCGAGGCGGAGTACGACAAGGCGGCGGCTAATACACCAGCAGGAGCAGGCGGGGGTGGTGCTAGTGCCACTGCTCCTGCTGGAGGTGCCGGTGGTGCTGGGGAGCGGCTAGACTTGGACAAGCAGCGGGTGGTCCGGACGCACCAGGATATGGCGGAGGAGGCGGGGGTGCTGCGGCGGGCCATGGAAGCGGCGGCGGCGGCGCAGGGGGCTGCATGAAGCTGCAGGAAGGTGTGGGGAGGTGCGTGCAAGTGCCATTGAGGTGATGTGTTGTGATTGCGTAGCGCGGACCCCGAACGGAGGTGGGTGCCTGTGTCCAGCTTGCGAGCGCGCGCGCTGGGACCTCGGTGTCTAGTAGTGCGGTGGTGCGGTGGTGGGCTCACGCGTACGGTACAGCAAGGCTGTGCGTACGAGCTTGCGATGATGTGGTGCAAAAACGCACACCTCACAGCGTATCTCGGTTGGGAGGCACAGAAGCCGTAAGCCGCGGTGCGCGGCTAGCAGCGCGCGGGGGGGCCTGCGTCTACTAAAAGCTGGCTTAGGGCTTGAGGCAAATGTTTAAGGTTGCATGGCGGCGTGTTTGCTGAGGGGTCCTCTGGGGTTTTGTACGCGTTGCTTGGCGTTCATGGGCGTGCCTGCGCGCAGCGGACTGCTGGCCAGTGCTGCCAGAGCAGCAGGGTGCCAAAGTGCTGTTGAACCATGTGCTCCTGGGTGTCAAGGTTGCGTTATAGTATGTGGCCACAACCCAACATGTAGGTAAAAGGTGCACAGCGGGTGCTCCTGGTGCAGAGGCATTGTGTTGCCGAGTCCCTCACACACGCCCGTTGAGCACACCCTGCTCGCTCCACCCAGCTTGGAGTTGTGAAGCTAGCGTATGTACTATGCAGATGCGTCAGACGCACCCGTAAGGGCACCGACTGCGGGGCGTTACTTCTGGTTGGGGGACAGGTGGTGTCCGACCTAACGCGACGCACGCAACGATAGCCCAGTCGCCTGGGTCTACGGGGCTGGTTGACCCCTGGGTCGCAGGTCGTTGGCAATCTAATTCCCTTTTGACGAGGACATGTGCAAGCAGGGTAGACCAAATTGACTGATGAGTCGGTGTATGCGCAGAAGTAAGGTGCTGGGTATCGACATCGTGTCGGAGACTCGCACAAATACCGCTACTCAGGCCCTGGAGAGGATCTTATGAGCAATAACCGTCAAGTGTGACACGTTTTATCTCGTGCAATCAACAGGGTTACCTGTTATGCTTCGGATGGAACTACTCGGCTTGCAGAAGAGCGTGGGTCGCGGAATACAGCCCCCTCAGCCTACCTGCTCATTGCAACACATAGCATACCAGCAAATACAACACTATGTATTCTTTAATCCGCGTCAACGGTAAGGAATCGGACGATCTTCAGCCCAGCCGTACGGAAATTGCATCTGAAGTCCCCGACTTTCTCCAGTGTGTTGCTTTTGCAGTGTTGCCCACACTCGTAGCACCTGCAACGTTACTGTGACACCAGGATGCACACCATGCAGCGCTGCCCTAGCCGCTGCGCGGCCAGCCGGTCTGCGGCCCCGTCGATGGCCTTGCCTTCGGGCATCCGCGGAGTTCAGCCCCAGCGCGCGACTTCTACGTCCGTGGTCACGCCCGTCGCAGCCAGCAGCTCCAGCACCAAGCTGCCTGCCTCTCACCTGGACTCCAGCAAGAAGGCGCTTGAGCAGCTGAAGCAACAGGCCGTCAATCGTGAGTGCCCTTGCGGCAAGAGGGACCTCGCATGTTCCAATATTGTGCGGATCCAAGCCCTGGAATGCCTATCTAACCTTTATGATTACATTTGCTCTTCAGGTTATGCTGGTGACAAGAAGAGCAGCATTATTGCTATCGGCCTGACCATCCACAATGCGCCAGTCGAGCTTCGCGAGAAGCTCGCGGTGCCTGAGGCGGAGTGGCCCCGTGCTATTGAGGAGCTTTGCAGCTACCCGCACATTGAGGAGGCAGCGGTCCTGTCGACCTGCAACCGCATGGAGCTGTATGTGGTCGGCCTGTCGTGGCACCGCGGCGTCCGCGAGGTTGAGGAGTGGCTTTCTCGCACCAGCGGTGTACCTCTTGATGAGCTGCGCCCTTACCTGTTCCTCCTCCGCGACCGCGACGCTACGCACCACCTGATGCGCGTCTCTGGCGGTCTGGACTCGCTGGTTATGGGCGAGGGGCAGATTCTCGCCCAGGTGCGCCAGGTCTACAAGGTTGGCCAGAACTGCCCTGGGTTTGGCCGGCACCTGAACGGCCTGTTCAAGCAGGCCATCACGGCGGGTAAGCGCGTCCGCGCGGAGACCAGCATCAGCACCGGCAGCGTCTCGGTCAGCAGCGCGGCCGTGGAGCTCGCTCAGCTCAAGCTGCCTACTCACAACTGGGCGGACGCCAAGGTCTGCATCATTGGCGCCGGCAAGATGTCGACGCTGCTGGTGAAGCACCTGCAGTCGAAGGGCTGCAAGGAGGTGACCGTCCTCAACCGCAGCCTGCCCCGCGCCCAGGCCCTGGCCGAGGAGTTCCCCGAGGTGAAGTTCAACATCCACCTGATGCCCGACCTGATGAAGTGCGTGGAGGCGTCGGACGTCATCTTCGCTGCCTCGGGCAGCGAGGAGCTGCTCATCTACAAGGACGACATCGCCAACATGTCCGTGCCCAGCGAGGTCGTGGGCTCCAAGCGCCGCTTCGTGGACATCTCCGTGCCCCGCAACATCGCCCCCGCCATCAACGAGCTGGAGCACGCCATTGTGTACAACGTGGACGACCTGAAGGAGGTGGTGGCGCACAACAAGGAGGAGCGCGCGCGCGCCGCCGCCGAGGCCGAGGTGCTGATTAAGGAGGAGCAGCGCGCGTTCGAGGCCTGGCGCGACTCGCTCGAAACCGTGCCCACCATCAAGGCTCTGCGCAGCAAGGCTGAGGCCATCCGGGCTGCGGAGTTTGAGAAGGCGGTGTCGCGTCTGGGCGAGGGGTTGAGCAAGAAGCAGCTCAAGGCGGTGGAGGAGCTGAGCAAGGGCATTGTCAACAAGCTGCTGCACGGGCCCATGACTGCGCTGCGCTGCGACGGCACCGACCCCGACGCCGTGGGGCAGACGCTGGCCAACATGGAGGCCCTGGAGCGCATGTTCCAGCTGTCGGAGGTGGACGTTGGCGCGCTGGCGGCGGGCAAGAAGTAAGCCGGCTCGCGGCTTGGCAGCAGCAGCAGCAGCAGCAGCAGCAGCAGCAGCAGCGGCGGTGCTTGCGGCTCCGGCGGTGGCGTCAGCAGCGGCAGCGGCGGCGGTCTTGCTGTTGTCCTGATCTGGGTCGCTGGGGGGCGAGCAGCTGGCGTTTGCTGCAGCAGCTGCAGCGGGGGCGTGTTCGCGCTGCATGTGGGGAGCTAGAGGAGCGGTGCTCGAGGGGACTCCGGGCACGAGCGTGAGTGGTGGGCTGGCCGTTTGGGCCGGAATGAGAAGAGAGCACTGGAGGGATTTAGACTGGGAGGGCGCTTTGGGGCGGGGGGCGGCCGGGCCGATGTGGGTCGGGGGGTGCACAGGGCAGCAGCGGCATTCGGACGGCCTGGGTGTTGCCTCGAGCTGGTTGCGTGTCTTGCATGGTACGTGAGCTACTGAGACGACCGGTGAGTGTTCGGGCTCCTGCGAGACCATTCGCCGTGCCTGGTCGCTGTAGAGACTGCACTAGCCGCATGCTCTCTTGCCCGTGTTCCCGTTTCTATGCAAGTCGGTGTTGTTTGTCTAGTTGGCTTGGCTTCTTGCTTCTGCGTTGCATCCTGGTGGTGTAAATTACGTTGGTTTCGGATCGGGCTTAGTGCGGGCTTAGTGCGGGCCGTCCCTTGCGTCGGCGCCTGGCTAAGCAGGCTGCGGCAGGCACCTAGGTTCGCTAGGTGGGCGCCGCGCTGCACGATGACCCTGGTTGGCGTGTGCGTGTGCCCCGTGTGCGCGTGAGGAGGAGTGCAACGTATATCACCACAGCCGTCTGGAATAATGGATTGTTGTCGCCGGCTGGTGATGGCAGGGGTCGCTGTGCGCAAGTGCTCGCCGCAGTGGCCCCGGAGGCCAGCGGGCGGCAGGCTGTGCGGGCGGCGGAGCGTCCCCGTGCCTGGGCTGCTGTGTGCTTGTGGGGAGCAGCTTGAGAGATGCCCTGGCATGGAGTGTGCAAGGAGCGCATCGCAGCATGCTGCTGATGGTACGCGAGGGTACTAGTAAGGCGGCCACATCGCAGCGGACACACATGTTAGGTTAGGTGTAGCATTTTATGAGATGATAAGAAGTGCAGAGGTGCGTAGGTGTAGGCGACGGTGGACGGTTTGATGGTTGGTGACGGTGTCTGCGGGTATGTACGGTACTGCAAAAGGCCCACACGTTTTTGAGCGTGGGGGGCTTAAGAGAGGGCCCTCTGCTGCGTGTGTGGGCATTTGCATGTTTTATTTTCCTTGGTGCATGTTCGCGTGACTGCCCCAAGCAATGCCTTTGTATGCGCACGAACTTGTGCATGCTCCATGTAAGGCATATACGGTTTGTGTCTGTCTGGGTCCTGGCCGTGAAGGTGCAGTACGCAGCGTGCTGACCCTGGACCAGCTGTTGCTACTGGTCAGTGCGCCTTTTTGCTAAGTCAGCAAGATGCAGCGCTAACGTCGGTAGCGTTACAAGGGTTCCTTCACAACCAACGACAGCTGTTGCCAGCTAAGGGTTCCATGGTTTGGTACTCATGTAGCGTCACTTTTGCCTCCGAGCAGCTCGGTTGAAGGCCTACAACCAATGCAGAGTTTTCAGATACGCCTTCAAGTAGCATGCCCGCAGCGCAAGCTTGCAGGACGATCAAGCGTGATCAGACTTCGATTGCCACCTTCAAGTATCCAGCCGAACAGCCAGCCCAACACAGTACCGTACTGTGACCCTAACCCTGCGCATGAATAGCTAGTGTACGCGTGCGTTAACCACACAAACTTGCCGGTGTGCAATAGTCAACATCACAAACAATGGGAGCTCCCCTGCCGCAAACTGCAGCGTTCCCGTACAGCCCCAGCCAGGCAGTCCTGCAGAGTACGGCAAGCCTGGCAAGGCGCACCCAGAGGCCTACGGTAAGGCGCTCAGCAGTATGCCCTATCACAACTTTGCCCCGAAGGCGGTGCTGCGTGGCTTTCCCTTGCCAGTGCCCCAACCAGCCGAACGTTACTGCAAGCAGCAACACATGCACCACCTGCGGTCGCTATCGTACTGCTGCCTGCTGTATCCCACGCTACCATTTGCATACACCCCCAGGAGTGCAAACCTGAATCCCACGCTACGAGCTACACCCCCAGAGGTTAAACCTCGAAACATTGCGTGCGCGTGCTTTAGCAAACGCCCCCCTCGTCACCATGGCAACATAGATAGGACTGCTCATCCTGAACCGTTGAGCTCGCCAAGCTAACCACATTTAGTTCCCGCGGCTCTCTTTGACCGCACACTTGCAACAACAGGAATCGCAGTAAGGACCACGTCGTTGCGGGCTTCGGGTCTGTGCAAGCCCCCCGTCGGCATCCGTTGCATTGACAGACCGGGCCCTGGTGCGTGGCCCGTTACCTTGCACACCACGCCGCCCAAAAATACCCTCAGCAAACGCAGTGCATCCTAAAGCATTTGCATACCGCATTATGCGTACGTTACGTACGGCAGCGTGCATGGCAAAGACAGTAACCGCATGGAACAAACAAATTAACCTCCCAACAAGTCGTGCGGAGGTACCGCGTTGGACGCTGGCCTTGCACAATACCAACGCGTGGACTGCCACGTTTCGTGCGCTGGCGAGTTATAATAGAACCGAGTGTTATAATAGAACCGCTTGGTTCAGGCCGGTCACCCGCACATCATCTCGCGGTTCACGCATACCAACGCGTGTCGCACGTGGTACTCAAAAAGGCGTTCGATACCACCCCCGCTCTACACCTGCAAGCCACCCACCCTGCACCGCACTGTCCTACCCTCTCACAGGACGGCAAAACGTGCATTTCAGCGCCACAAACAGGCAACTGACCGCTTCGCAACGGCCATGAAATCCTAAAACCAGGAAAATGAGTGTTCAAGGCAGCTTGATTCAGCTTGACCAAGTTGAGTTTGAATCCGTTGTTAACCCACAGGACCAGCTCACACCTCCGCCTCCCCATCCACAACCGCCGTCTCCTGCCCCCCGCGCTCCGTCCTCACCCCAAACGACACATTCTTACGCGTCACCCTGGCTCCAATTGAGCTACTGGACTGCAGCGTCCTGCCTCCCTCTCCCCCGGCTTCCCCCGCCCCTGCACCCACCTCCGCCCCCTCCGCCCCCGCCAAGCCCGTGGCGCCGCCCCGCTCCCTGCCCCCCGCCTCACCACCACCGCCATCCACCCCGCCCTCACTGCCTCTGACGCTCCCAGGGCCCCCAGCTGGGCCCATACCGCTACCACTGGTGCTGGAATGCCGCGCACTCGTTGGTGGGGGTGCTGCTTCCGCCTCAAAATGGCCGCGCGGCGTGTGCAGCAGAGCGCTGTGAGGGCCGCTGGTGTTGGTTTCGCGCCGCACGCTGATGGAGCTCTCGCGCTTCAGGATGCTCCGCTACAATTGGCAAAGGCACAAGCAGCAAATGCAGCAACGAAGTCAGCAGCGAAAGCAGCCGCAGCAACAGCCAGTGGGGCCAAGGGCAAGCTCAAGCAGTAACGAAAAGCCGGAGACGGAGTGTTGCTGAACTCGTTGGCCTCAGCTGCGCCATGTTAGAAGCCGGATCCCTGTTTGCAACTAGCAACCAACCCTTCAATAACAAGAACCTCACAGCCGGTCGGCATTCATAAGGCTGCTTGTCGTGCCGCTTGTCTTATGAAGACTCCCGGCACGCCAACTACGCCCACCAGCTCCCCGCCCGCCCGCTCACCTTGGGCGTCAGCTGCCGCACTTGGTGCCACACCTCCGACGGGTTCCGCTCCAGCATCTCCAACGACGGGTCCCCGCCAGGCAGCCTGCCCCTCCCCTCCACCTCCTCCCCCCCATCGCTGCTCCCCTGAAGCTCCTCCACCTCCGCCTCGACCTCCCTGTTCCGAACCTGCTCGTGCGGCCCGCTCCTCCCGCGGCCCCTGCTGCCCGCGCGCTCCTGCTGCACCACCGCTTCCGCTGCGTTGGGGAGGGACACCCTACGCTCCCCTGGCTTCGAGGTCCGTTGAGAACTACCGCCGCTGCTCCTCTGGCTGTTCCTATCATCCTGCCCCCCGGTGCCTTCAACGGTGCCGTACGACCCAGCATACTCCCGGTCGCGGTTGCGCACCCCTCCCTGCTGCCGGTCCCTGCCTGATCCGCCCACCCCTTGGTCCGGCGTGCCGCCGCTCCCGCGCTCCTGTTTGCTGCTGCTTCGGCTGAGGGCTGACTGCGGGTACGGCCGGCCTTGGTCACGTGGGTCCGCGCTCCGCTTGAACGGGGACTGGATAGCGTTTGCAACGGGGTAGGGGGCGGGGGCGTCAGCAGTTGGCCAATGTCGGTTGGAGGGGCGTGCGGTTGGTGGCATACGCACCAGCGGCGGCGTGGGTAGCGCGGCATCGAATGTGCACGAGGGAGAAGCAAATGTCTGTCCAGGACATGCCGCAGCCCACCGGGGGGTACAGTGCCAAGGTTGCTAGCCATGCACTTGCAAAGCAGCAAAAGCAAGAAGCGCAAAGAGCTGCAAACGCCACAACAGACAACACCAACAGCTGGCATGCCGCCGACTCCTGTTGGGCCCTTATCCAGCCCTCTGCCCTTCGTATCGCACCCCTCCAACCCGTCCCTCCTCCCGCTCCCCCTCCCCACCTGCTCGTCCAGCGGTACACCTGCTCCCTCCGCGCCGTACGGCGGGCCGGACTTTGACTGCGACATAATCCGCCGCGGTACAGCCAGCTCCTCGCCCTCCCCCCCCTCCCCGGGGTCCCGCCGGCTGCCCTTCTCGCTCCCCCTCGCACTCGCCATGGAGCTGCTCCCCCTGCCCTGCCCATGCCCCCCGCTGTACGCCCCTCCCTCCGCCACATCCTCCAACTCCCCATCTGCGGAGCAGTGCCGCCCCTGCTGCTGGTGCGCCCGCCGCCTGCGCTCATGCTCCTCGTCCTCCTGCTCCTCCTCCTCCCCACCTCTGGCATCCACCACACATATCCCCCCGAAGCAGTGCGACTGCGCACGTGTGCCCTCCCGGTACACGCCACGTGGCGATCCGCACTCCTGCGGCTGCCCTAGGCCGCTGCCGTGGCTGTAGCTGCGCATCTCGCGCCGGGCTGTGGCCGGCCCACCGGAGAAGGACGCCCAGTTCCGCATGGTGTAGGATTGGAACTGGGGATCGGCGCCCGAGGAGGCGCGCCGGGCGGCGCGGGCCACCGCGTCCCGCCCGCCCGCCTGCACGCCGCGCAGGGCCACCAGGGCCGCCGCCAGGGGGTCGCCTCCACTGGTCACGGAGCTCAGGCGCTGGGGGAGGGGCAGCAAGGCGAGGGGCAGCAGTGTGAGTGACAGGAAGGGTGGCCGAGGGGGGGTGGGGGATGTGATTGTTCAGGGTTTGCGGGCGCGGGCTTTCCTCCACCGTAAGGTATACAGTCCGGACGGCAGCAAAAGCCAGCTTTTGTCGACCCTTCCCACAGGAGGGTCCGAAACCTGCAAAATTTGACCTCATGTGACCAATGTAATATTCTA
>VFQN01006002.1_pt1 | contig 14321 bp, 18 predicted proteins | sample 3512371 | NCBI WGS metagenome assembly VFQN01 (sample SAMN10412370, study PRJNA504923) | tailings metagenome | isolation source: Replicate 2 from Balatoc abandoned mine | place: Philippines: Itogon, Benguet | collected 2017-08-28
AAAATTTTGGACCCCCCATCCGAAAGTTGGGTCCCCTGGAGGCACCTGTTTCGACACGCCATCCGAAAGCCCCCACGGAAGATCGGAACACTGACGGTAGCCCCTTTACCCGGGCGAGGCCAGGGGAGCCCCCTGGGTGAGGCACTGTCCCGAACGGGGGAGACCCCTGGTCCCAAAGCCCGGCCAACATGTCCACCTCTGAGCATGCGTCTTCATTGCACCTGTTTGCATTACACAGAGCTGCATGTAGCTGATGGGCGCAACATGGCACACGGACAACGGCATGCAGCTCAGTACGATGAGGTTCACTCACAGGTTCACCTAATAACTACAAACTTGTCCTTCACAGCAATGCCAGCACCACACCGCCGCCAACCTGCGCCAACCCATGGGTGTCGCTGAAAGGATTAGCGCTGAGCTGATACAGTGTAGTAAAGTGCTTAATGGACCCAAGGCACCCAATTGCGAGGGCTGCACACGCCAGCCATCCCAGGCAATCCCAGAAGTGAATATATGGATGAATGTTGCCCTCGGCAAAGTGATCGTGCGCTTTTACTTTAAACCTTGCCAGTCTGGCGACTCCTGCTCGCCATGCACATGTAGCAGGCACGGTACGCTTGTAGCTACGGGCATCGACCCCGCCCTTGACAATCATAGCAGTTGGCACACCGTCCGCCTGGCCACCCATACCGTACACCATAACCCCCCTGATTTCCCAGCCCTTACTCAGGGCTCCCGTACTGCATGTGTACGTATTAGTCCAGGCTCGCGTGCAAGGTCGTTGCATGCACCAAATACCCAGTCTCCATTGATCTTGCCACAACCTGCCGTGCACCACCAGTGCAACTGCAATGTACACCTGCCTGACGTGACACAATTGTCCGCTCACCCCATACCTTACACCCCACTCCCCTTCACATTCTTCACGCATGCTTTTCAAGCCGAAACGCCAAGAATAACAGGTCAAGTGCCAGATACATCAACAATTGCTGCCGATAGGCAAAACGACATCTTCAGGCTCCCAACACCCCACCACCCCTCACATCCCCCAGCAGAATCCCCTCCAGCCTCTCGCACACCTCCCCGAACCCCGGCCGCTCCCCCGGCCGCCCCCTCAGGCACGCCTCAGCCAGCGCCACGTACCCGGGCGGCACCTGCTCCGGCCACACCAGCAGCTCGGGAGGAAGAGCCTCCGGCCCCGCACCCGCCTCCGCCCCGCCTTCTCCCGCCGCTGCCGCTGCTGCTCGCTGACGCGTCAGCCACGCCCGCACGCCCGCGCCCTCCGCCGCCTCCGCCGCCAGCAGCTCCGAGACCGGCCTGCCGTGCGCCAGCTCCCACAGCAGCACACCGAATGCGTAGGCGTCGGTGGCTTGGCAGGCGCGGCCGCAAGACACCAGCTCCGGGGCGGCGTACGCGGACACGTGCCTGGGGACGTACGGCGGGGGGCGGCGGACCGCTTCCTTGGGTTATTGATCAATCGTTCCGCGAAACGTTGGCAGCATTTGCCCTGTAGTAGTAAGAGTTTATCATCGCCGTGCACCTCATGACACAGGGTATAACGCCGTAAGCTGATGTACTGGTGTGACCCTCACCTTGCTGCTCCGGATAGGTGCGTTTGCCGGTCGGCGTGCCGGTCCAGCCTTCCGGCCAACCCGAAATCAGCGACCTGCATGGGCAGCCGAAGATAGTGGGGTAAAGGATATGCGGCCCCAGCGCAAGCAAAGCAGCCGCAGTGAGCAGGACTTGCACACGGTGTGCTCCAAAATGTCAACAAACCGCACGGCGCTGTGTCTCTTAATACTCTTCTTCTAAGCACATCACTTGTGCACCAGCAGCCCACATCTTCTCCCGAGTAGCGGTCCTCATGTGTGTCGCACCTTGGCCACATATCCGTACGACAGGCGCACGCCGCCCACGCGCACCGACCCGTGGGCCGCCGTCGGCAGCGGCTCCTCGCTCTTGAGCACCACGTTTGCGCTGCTGATGTCGCAGTGCACGATGCCGCGGGCGTGCAGGTGCGCCACGCCGCGCGCGGCCTGCAGCGCCATAAGCGCAGCCAGCAGAGGGTGCAGGGCCGGCGGAGGGGAGGAGGGGGCACCACCAGCGCAAGGGCCGGCGGCGGGTGCCACGCCGCCAGGAGCCTCCTGCGCTGCCGCCTCCCGTGCCTGCACGGCTGCTTCCTCTCCGCCGTCAAGGCCGTCTCCGACACGCCCTGCCTCGCTAGTTGGAGGCTGATCAGCTTCTGTGGCTCGCGAGTCGTTGCTTACAGCACCACGTCCGCCTGCGTCCAAGCTGCCGAGCCGTCCAGCAACGGGTGCTGGACCCGGGCTGCCTGCCCAATGGCAGCCTTGGGACGTGTCTGCGGTCTGCGGAAACGCATCCAGCTGCTCAGCCGTCGGCAGGGGCACGGACGCCCCCAGCAACTCAGAGCCTCCAGAACCCGCCAAGTCAGCTCCTGCGCTCCCAGCCCCCGACCTCCCAGCCCCCTGCAAGCACCCGCCGGCCACCACCTCCCTCACCCTGCACCCCGCCAGCCTCCTGCTGGCCAGGCACTCCCTCAGGCTGCCCCCATCGCACAGCTCCTGGACAAGCGTCAGCTTCCAAGCCTCCGCCTCTCCCCCGCCGCCGCCTTTGGCCTGCCGCTGCTGCCCCGCCTCATCCAGCCTCTCCAGACTGTGCGCGTAGGTGGCCACCACGTGTGGGTGCGACACGGAGGCGGAGATGGCGGCCTCACGCACAGCCAGCTGAGCGGCGGCCGGGGCGGCGCCCGGGGGCTGCGCCGCCTCGCTGTGCACGCTGAACAGCACGTGTTTGGCCGCCACGTCCAGCCCACGCCACCGCCCCGCGTACACCACGCCCTGCGCGCCGCGGCCCAGCTCACGCAGCAGCACCAAGGCACTGCCCTTGAGTGCATTCGCAGGGCCCGTGGCAAGCTGCCCGACCCCGGGTGACCCCGGCATAGTGCCAGTGCCCCCCGCGGAGTCCGACGGTGCACACGCTGGGGTCTGCAGGAGTAGGGAGTAGCTGCTACTGGTGTTGGAATTTCCGTGCTTCCCCGCTGAATTCTCAGAGGATGTTGTTGCTCCGTGCTCTGCTTCCGTTGCCGTCGGTAACATTATCATCGCTGCACCGCGGACCTTGGGTGTGGCAACTCCGTCCGCGGACCCGTAGGCCCAGGGGCCCACAGTGGCCACGCTGCTGGCAACGCTGTCAACCTCCTGGTGCAGCTGCGCCAGCGAGCTCTTGAGGAGTTTTGGCAAGAATGCATGGGTTGCCCTGCCGCTAGGTGCCGTGTCCGAACGGGTTGAAGCTGCGCTGTCGGCATGGCCTGGCGTCGCCGACTGAATCCCCGAAGAAGGGGAGTCTGCGGCATCCTGTCCGTCGCTGTGGCAGCACTTGTCCGCGGCAGCTGTGCTGATGCAACCGCCCTGTACGCTGTCGACCTTCTCCTCAGCTGGCGACGCATCGGCGCCGTCACATGCCCCGCTGCGCCTCCGCCTTCGCCGCTGCAGGAGCAGCAGCACCCCGGCGCACGCCCCGGCAACGCACACCGCTCCGACGCCTAGCCCGGCCCCCAAGACCACAGCCAAGCTGGCAGATCGGCTTGCAGGCGCTGCGTCATCCCCCGCAAGTACCGTTGGGCGTTGCGGAGGCTGCTGTCCACTGAATGGAGAAGGCACAGACTCCGGTAGCTGCTGTGGGCTAGGCTGCGCTGCTGGTGCCGGCTCCCTGCTGGAGGGCGCTGGCGGTGCGACAGGCGGCCCCGGGGATGATGGGGTCACCAGGTTGGGTTTGGCCATCAGCTCGGGCTCAGAGTCACTCCCATCCCCCTGCGGCTTGACCAGACGCAGCTCGTACGGCAGTGCCAGGCCGGCTATTCGGTGCTGGTGCTGCATCGCCGCCGCAGCTGCCTCCGCAGAGGTGCCCGGCGGAGGCTGTGTAGCGACTGTTACGTTGCGGCCCGCGAGCCTGCACCAGCTCAGGGTGTGGAATGACAGCGCGGCCACGCCCGCCACGCCGTCCCACGGGTCGGCCGCCGCGCCTTGGGACGCCGATGCCCAGTACGGCCGCAGCGCCGCCAGCAAAGCCGCCGCCGCGGAGGCCGCGTCTCCGCCGGGCTGCAGGCCCACCTGCTGTCCGCCCACCAGGCGGTACGACGCCAGGGAGGAAGCTGCCGCGAAGCTGGCCAGCGCCTCGGCCACCGATGCATTCAGAAGCTGCAATGGTGCCTCGGCTGCTGCCCCTGTGTTTGTGTTGCCCTGCGCCCACAGCGTGGCTAGCAGGCCCAGCTCCTCGGGCGGCACCAGCAGCACCACTTAGTCTAGGAACACACGTGGCAGCCACGGCAGGGGGGCCGGAGGCGCACCCGGGCCCGCGGGCAGGGGCACCACCAGGACCTGCTCCGCGGCGCGGTCGAAGTCGACTGCCCACAGGCACGAGGTCAGGTTGGCCAGCGACGGGGCGAGGCCACCCGTTGGGCTGACGCCGGCTGGGAAAGCAGAAGCAACTTGCGTCAGACGACGCCGCCTTGGCCCCACAGCACGCCAGGGGCCAGGGCCGCTCTGGCGGTGCGGAGTGCCTTGTGCATGCTGCGACAGCGTGCGGCGCCGCCTACGCCGGGCTGCAGGCAGCTGCTTGCTGCCATTGCCCGCACTGGATGGCTGCGAAGGGGCGAGCGGCGGGGACGTGGACAAGCCCATGTGCTCCTGTGTATTGCTGTTCCTTGTGGTGGTGGAGATGGTGGCAGTACTGTTGGCAACGGTAACGGGGGTGCTGCTGCTGCTTCCGCCGCGTGCTGTGGGGTGCAAGCCCGCTGGCGCCAGCCCCGCCAGTACCAGGTCCCGAAAGACAAGCGAGGCGTTGGCGGTGCGCAAGCTGAAGGCGGCTGGGAGGCCCATCAGGTCCAGCACAAGGGAGCCCTGAGGGTAGCCCAGAACCACGATGGGCCTGCCTAGCACCGCCTGGGCTGTGGAAAAGCTCATGAGAAGTGTTATCTCATCGGTGGGGTTGGCGACCGCCGGCACAGACTCCAGCTGCGCGTCTGCCCTCATTACTAACACGGCTGGCAGTTGCGGCCCCTGCCCGCGGGTGAAGTCCGAAGGCTGTGCCTTGCCGTTGAGGATGCCCGCATCTTCCATGTTCACAAGAGCCGGTACTCCCTGCTGCAGCGTCGCTGGGGGTAGAAGCTTGCACAGCGGCGGTAGCGCTGGGCCCCAGGTGGCATGTGGGCTGAGCGCTGCTGACGGCGGTGTGAGGGCGCCCCCTGATGGTGGTGCCGCGGGTAGCAGCTGTGGGCTGAGCAGTTGAATTCGCGCCGCCGGGACCAACGTGACGTTGCCGTACACCATCAGCCCGCTCCACGACTTGAGTGCCTTGACGTGCAGGCGGTTGGCGCCAAGGATTGTGGCGCCTTGCGGCTGCGGATGTTCAGGCACAGCACGCCGCGACACAGTTAGCTCCCCGGTACTGGATAAACAGCGGACAGTGCTCTTTACCAAGGCTATATCCGTCGATGACCTGCGCACTACGCAGTCTGTGTATGCTAGTAGTGAACTGCGGTTGGATGTGCAGGTGCAGGTAGCACACGGTAGTAATTAATACACAACGCAGGGCAGCAGCACCAGCGCGCCGGCCAAGGCAACGGCGCTGCTGTCTGCAGCGTGCGCACAGGTGGCAACCCGGCCGGCCGGAGCTCACCGCTGGGAAAACCAAAGACGAGCTGGCGCACAGCCACGGCTGCAGCTCAGGCGGCACTGCATCGGTGGCTTTGTTATACCACAGCGCCAGCTCAGCTGCCTGCAGCTCCACCGCCACGTCAACTGCGCGCATGAACGGCACACCGCTCGCGCCCAGCCTCCTGCGGCTGAAGCTGAAGGTCCACAGCAGCAGCGTCAGCAGCGCATCCGGGCTCTTGGCTGCCGGCCCCAGGGGCGGGTTCCGGAGCGTCAGGCTGCGCAGCTCGACAGTGCTGCCCAGCCTGATGTCAAACAGTAGGGCTCGGTCGGCGAGGTCAAACGACCGTTGCTGCGTCAATTGCTGCTGGTCGGTCGTCTGTTCGGTGTTGTTTGCTGGTGCTCGTAGCAGGGCTCCACCAGAGATGACCACAAGCCGTTGGGCGATGGACAACCCAGGCGAGCTGCCGTTGGGGAGGCTGACGCCCGCCAAGCTGATGTCTTGCGCCAGGTGGATGAGCATGGGGAGGTTGCTGAGCGCGCCGTCTGCCTGCTGTGTGCTGAGAATGTTGACCAGGTCCTGCAAATAAGAGAGATGCCGTGTTGATGGGCATCAGGGATGCTAACACCACAATTGACCATGGCCAGGACCAGGGACAGAGCCCCAGCCAACCATGACGCTGGACGTCCTAAGCTGGCCACGGTACTCTACAGCATTGAATTAGGAACGCGCATCCGGGAACTACTGCACGGCACAGCATTGACACTGTGGTTGACACGACGTGTATCTCGAAGCATGCATGATGCTTAACATCTTCCTGCACTCTCCGCTGCCCTGACCGTGCACACCCTTGATGCTCGCCCCTTCCCTCCCCACCCCATCCCACCCCCTTCCCCGGGGCTTTTCTGCCGCTCTCCATTCTGCCCCTCTGTGGTCGCCCCTCCCTTGCCCGCCTGCCTGCTGGGCTGACCCCTGCGCTGCCCGCTCCCATGGCCTCTTGCTGCCTCGCTCGCAGGCCTCCGCAAGCACGGCGCATCGACGGCGGACGGTGCTGCCCTACGGCTCCGCTGTGGCAAGGTAGGTCGCGGGTTGCTGGGCGGCCTTCGGGACCAGTGCCGTAGCCTCCCGGCGGGGGCGGGGCGGGCCTTGTGTACTGCGGGCAAAGCTGGGCGGTTGCGGGGTGGGTGGGTGGTGTGGCCTACCGGTGTCGTACATGGGCTGGGGAGAGCCTTGCCCCTGTACAGTGGCTTAGCAAATCCTGCTTGGCGCATGCTTGTGCTTTCACCCCATGCGCAATTTTTCTCAGCAATGCTTTCGAAGCACTGACGTAATATGCCAGCGCACAACACGTCTTCTGCATGCCTACGAAAACCAACCCGTTGTACAGGACAAACGGAAGCAACCAACCAGAGCTCATCACCATGTGCACGAAGTTGCCTCCCTGCCAGCTGCGACAGCCCCATTCTGCATCAGACTCTGCAGACCGTCAGCTTGCGAAAACTTCAAAATATGCATCTCACATCTTCTCACCATGGCTTACAAAGCCACACTGTGCACCGCTGCTCCTAGCCGCGGCAGCGTGCGACCCCTCATACCCCCCAGCCGCTGCGCCAACCGCGAGGCTCCGCAGCTCCCTGGCCACCGCTTGCCCAACCGCCCCCAACCGCCCATCCATCAATGCCCTGCGCGCATGGCTCCGGCTGCTCTTGTGGCTCCGCCGGTAACTGCGCTTGCTCCTGTGCCGTGCGCTGTCATCCGGTCTGCGCCCGTAGTAACCAGGCCCCAGCACACGTGGCAAGTACGCGTCATCAAGCGCCCGCACGCAAGCCACCCAGCCGGCCGCAAGTCAAACCCTGCCGCCGCCGCCACGTCGTACATGATCCCGTCCAACCGTGCAAGTACGACACCGTACTCATACAGCTGCCCGTCCAGCCCGTTCACCTCCCGTAGCGCCTCCAGCTCCCCTGGCTCCGGCAAGCCATCTGCAGCGTCTGCATGCTCCGGGTTCGCATGCAGTTCGTACTCGTGCCATCCAACGCCGTACGACATGGCACGTGCCGTCAGGTTCGCGTCCCCGATGCACGAAGGAGCACATGCCGCGCACCCGTGCGCGCACCGCGGCTGCCGGTGGCCTCATGGCAACTGTACAGCCGCTGGCCGCAACGCAGGCAAGGCACACCACGTTTCAACAGGCTGCTGAGCATGAGTGGCAGTAGGAACAGCAAGCTGTTGTAAGGCGTTGTAAGGCGTTGTAAGGTCGCGCATGGGCCCGTACGGGTGCACAACGCCAAATGCGTTGGTCTGTGCGAGCATGCTTAGTTCCGTGCCACAGTAGCCACTTTGCTTCAACCCTGAGTAACGTGTACAGTCTGCCTGCTTTGGTATGGAACCAGGTGCCGCCATGGCAACGTCCCTCGCCACCGACGAGGCTAGCCTAACACAAGAGATTCAGAATTACAAAAGAGACGTTCAGGAAATCAAGGACAAGCTCAACAGGTATGATGCGTCCCTTTTGGGCCAGGTTCGCATCGCTCTGACGCACCCACTTGAGGCGGCCTGGTCTGGACCTTTGCGCGCAGTGAAAACTTGAGCAAGACCGATGAGGAGTTTTATCGCGATCAACTGAAGACAGCCCAAGCCCTTCTGTTAGAATATGTGCAACTCCTGAAAGGAGCCCAAGATCTCCTGAACCGCGACAAGCAAATCCTCGCGCAGCGTGAAGAGAGGGAGCTCATTCTGCTGCGCGAAGGTAATTGCCGTAGTGTTGGCCTGGTACCTTGCTCGTTTGCACCCAGTACTCGGGCGTTCGTCCCTGCCATGAATATACAGCCGCTTTGCCTACGAACAGCATTATTGCCTTGTCGTAACACATGCTGCGGCCATGTGTTGACTTCCAGTGTGCAGTGTGTTGTTACTCCTTGATCAGCGCCTGTGTCGTTTCTGACGCACTCGGTTCAAGGGCGTGTGCAGCGCCTTGCCGTAGCCAGGAGAAGGCAATCAGTCCCCTGAGACCTCTATCAGTATTGCAATTGGCGTTCTTGTGGACTGCAATCTGCGGCTGAAGCTGTTTCCTGCAAGGGGCGTTGCGAGTGCATCGTAGTGAACTGCAAATTCAGATGGCGTTGCGCCTCCTTGCGGCGCTTCCGAGCGTCTTGGGGTTGTTGTGCTGAGCGTGTACATGCCTCAACCTGCAGGCGCGGCGGGTGGCGCGGCGGGAGGCGCGGCGGGAGGCGCGGCGGGAGGCGCGGCGGGAGGCGCGGCGGGAGGCGGGGCGACGTCACTACAAGGTGTGTACAGCACAAGTAGGGATTTGCAGATCGTGCTGGTGATGCGGTAAAGAGGGCCGGCGACAGTAGCAGGTGCAGCAGCGACGCAGCGCAGCCGGGCCTGAGTGGCAAGGTCGCAGCTGGCTGGTGCGTTTTGCCTTAAATGTCAATCTTGCCTGTGCGTTTGCAGACCGTGCGACTGCGCTCCTCAAGTTACCGGCCCCGTCAAAGCTGCAGGCTCGGCTAGTAGCGTCCTGCCAGGGCAGGCCCCTGCTACAAAATAACCGGCTGGCGGGGGGTGCGGGCAGCCTCCCGCCAGAACTGCAGCACCCGGCGTTCGGCGTCTTCCTGGACTGGGTGTGGGGTGGACGATGCCCGCACGAGATGGAGGCGGGTTCACCCTCTGCATCCAGCCCAGAAGGCCGGCAGCCCAGCCCAGGAACGCAGTACCAGCTAGACGAGGAGGATATGCGGACGGCTGCAAAGCTGTGCGACGCTGCTTCCCCGTACTACCGCACTGAGGTGGGCGAGCTGGTTGGCAGCGCACCTGCAAACGTGTCGCCAGCTTGCCCTGCGCCCATCCTGAGTCCGGGCCTCTCGAGCGTTGCCGTGCAGGAGGAGCTTCAGCAGCGGGTGGTGCCGCTGCTGCAGGCGTATTTGAACGACGCGGGGCCCTGGAGCCTGCTGTCGAGCCTGTTCGCGGAGGGAGGCAGGGCCGAGCTGAAGCCCGACTGGTACGCAGGACACATGCAGGGTGCTTAAGGACTTGGCCTGCGTAGGTGGCATAGCCTTCAGGCCCTTGACCGCTCCATTGGCGCAGGTACTTGGCCATGAATGAGATCCTGCTTCTGTTGCTCGAGATGAAGAACGGTCTAAAGTGCGACACAGATGGCGACCCCGGCCTCCAGGGCTTTGGGTACTACAGTAAGTTCCCGCAGGTGCCACTGCGCGTGCCGGTTTACTTGCACGTCTCCTTGGACTATATGCGAGCCCGGGTATTTTGAGGCTGTGGGATGAGTCCGGTCCGTATCTTCTGTACTGCAGGCAGGTTTTGGGCTTCCAGGCTGACGGGCAGCACGACGGGGGCGGCGGCGTGGGGCGTCCTCCACCACACCTGCGCCCCGGCGCTGTTGATCGAGGGTGAGGCGTTCGTGGGCGTTGTCGCGCTCCGGCACAGCCGACCGCAAAACCGAACGTGTCTCGGTAACTGCCTCAATTGCGTGCTCCTGCCTGCCTGCAGTGCTGGGGCCGCACCTGCGCGTGTCAGCCCTGGCGTGGCTGGGCTCCGTGGTGCTCTGCCCCTTGACGCCGCTGCTCAACCTGCTGTGGCTGGGCGGCGATAACCGGCAGGCGCGTGGGCACGGGTGGGCTGGTTCGTTCCGCGCGGGCGGCTAAGAAGCTAGGCAATCTATAGGCAAGGGCACTGGTTTGTACGCCGGGCACGGTATGGGCTAGCAACGGCCTGGCCTAGCTCGGCTTGCGGGGCACGGTTGCTAACAGACCAACACGTGCGTTTGCTTGCCGCCAGGTGGTGCAACTGGCCTGCGCGCTGCGTGCCACCAAGGAGGCCCTCAAGGAGCTGAGCGCCTCGTACAGCCGCATCATGAGCGCATGCGCGTCTGCGACGCCCGCCATGGTAGGCATGTGTTAACAGCACGGGCTGTACGCTCGTCCCTGCTGCTTGAAGTCCCTGGCGCGGTTGGGTACACCCACTGCACGTTCTCGGTCGCACCGCACCGGCCCCTGCCATGAAGCGATCAGCGCAGCCTCTCTTTGTCTGTGATGGGTCCACCTGCAGGTCCGCACGCCCGGGCTGGACGAGGCCTGGCCGTACCCGCTGCGCGAGAAGTACTGCGACGTGCAGCGCATGGACGCAGGAGAACACATGTACACGGCCAGGCCGTTGGGCAGCGCCGCGCAGGCGCTCGCGGTGGTCAAGTTCTGCCGCCACTACTGCTGTGAGGCACACCGGGAGTGGGCGCGCCTCAACCTGGCGCCCGCGGTAAACAAGGTCAAGAACTTGCCGGGCGGGTTCATCATGGTGGAGATGGAGCTGCTGGACCGCAAGCAGTGGGTGCCGCTGTACGACCTCCGCGGGCGGGATGAGCGCAACGCGAGGGCGGCGGCGCTCGCGGCGCTGGAACACGCGTACAAGGCGGGCAAGAAGCGGTTCGTGCACGGCGATGCGCGCGCCGCCAACTGCATGGTGCGCTCCACCGGGGCGGGCAGCAGCGGCAGCGGCGGCAGCGGCTGGGAGGTGCGTTTCGTTGACTTCGAGTTTGCGGGCGAGGAGGGCAAGGGCAGATACCCGGTTCCCCTGAACCCCGCCGTGCCGTGGGCCGAGGGTGCCGGCTTCGGCCAGCTCCTGCAGCACAGCCACGACACCCACCTGCTGGGAAAGCGCGAGGGACCAAGCCACCTCAACAGCCGGTGTGGCCGCGGCGTGCAGGCCGGGCCTGCCCAGTCCAAGCCCAGCCTGTCCAGCAGCCGGCCCAAGAAGCAAGTGCGATCGGTTTAGCCGCCCCTCAACGGTACCTCGTGAGCCACGGTCGCTCCAGCTTGCACGAGTACACTTGATACCGGCGGGGGCGGAGTGGGAGCGTAGCGTCTGAGCCAGTGGCATGTGTGGGGCAGCCGAGCAGGTGCAGGCAGCAGGGCGGCGGCAGGCACGGCGCGGGCGACAGTAGCAGGTCGCCATGTTGAGGAGGGCCTCTCAGCCGTCGCGGTCACCCTCATCCCAGCCCAGCTGCGCGAACAAGAGCTACCCCTTCGTTGCGCCAATACTGGCCTGGACTTGGCGCGCAATGAGGATGGGCTGCCGAGTATGGGGGCTCCACCCGCGTCCGCTGCTGATGCGCCGGTGGGTGGCTGGCGGGCCATCACAGTCGCGGCTGAAGTAGCGGTGCTGCCGGTGGGCGGGGTGGTGATAGGGGCCCAGGCATGCTGGCAGCGTCGGCTGGTGTCGATTGCGGTTTGCGGTGGGAGGTGGCTGTGTACTAGTACTATTATCGCCGGTAGAGTAAGCACATCGGCAGCGTAGGAGCGTACCCTCGGCCCTCTGCTGCGATGCGTGTATTATGGTGACCGACAGCACATGCAAGGCGGCCAGTTGTGGTGTTTTGGCCAGAACGCTGGCAAGGGGCACTTGCTTACGTAATGCCACGTGCACATGTGTAGCGCAGGGGTTGTGTCGTCTTATCAAGTCCAACCCATGTTTGGTCTGCATCCGCACAAAGAGGTCATGCTGTAGTGCGCTGGCGAGCTGTTGACAAGACGCGCACGCCTGTCACACGCACTTTTACTCGGGAGTTCGGTACGGGACCTGCCGTACATCGGGCCGAAAGGCCTCAGAATTGCTGGGACTTGTGTAGTTACGACCTGTATGGGGGATGCGTCATGGACGGTGTTGGAGGCAGGGAGGTCCACGGGGATGGGGCTGCCGTGGAGGGTATGGGGGTTGGAAAGCGTGTGGGGTGGGGGCTGGAGGCGGCCGGATATGGGCAGGGCGTGTTTGCCTGCCTGGGGTGGAGGTATGCCGCTGTGCGGGGGGCGTCTATGGGGCACCATACACTTGTTACAGGCACGTCCAGGCACGCTTTGATGGTAGCCTGCAGCCGGGTGCACGCGTGATGAAGCCAGGTGTCCATGCCGCGTAGGCAAGGCACCTGGGTGCAGGCGGGGCGGGGCGGGGCCCAGTTGGGCGGTGGGGTTGCGGCAGGCCATGAGGATGAAAGACGCTACTGTACGGTACCGCCCATGCAAGGAAACAGCTTAGGAGCAAGGGCATTCTGCAGTGGCTATTTAGTAGTCAGTGCTGATACTTCACCTGTGCGGTTTGCCGGCTCAGCTGCAGCATTGCACGTGTGCAAGCGTGTGTGCATGTGTGATACTGGTTTACACTGCTGCGCCTCTCGTCGGAGCCGGCTCACAGCGACGAGGCATGTGTGTTGAGCACCAGAGCTGACTGGGTGCTAGCTGGCGTGTTGGCATGTGTTTGGACAGGTGCGTGGTGACACGTGCCACGAGACCAGCGCTTGTGTGTGCAGGGGAGTCCCTGGGCGTTTCATCGGGTGACTTACGCCTATTTGTGAGCCTAGTTGGGGAAACGAACCCTCCACAGGCTGGTATCATCCTTGAGCGTCTATTCTTTACTGTATTGGAGTTCACTAGGGCTCGGACTAAGCCTGCCCCTTGAGTCGCTTTGACCCGCTGTTGGGTTGTGCTGCCCCCCAACGTAAGCACGTAAGCTGGACGCAGACTGAAACCCAGGAGACAGCTGGTGCTGTGAGAGCCGACGTTGCCGTTGCGCGGCCGTAGCCCAGAAGGTAAAGCGACGTGCTGCTGGTTGGCTGCAAAAGGGGTCAGGTACGGCAAGACAGCTTCCCTTCCTGTTACGTCTCCCTAGTCAGGGTCCTCAGGGTTCAAACGTTGAATCAGGATAGTTTGGGAAGTCGCCAGACTGCGTGTCGTGTGTCGCAGGCACACGCACTGCCGGCCGTAATCCATAGTGATGACGTGTGCCACTGTGCACCAGCACTCATCGTACTTCAGGCACACCTACGCGGCACGCTGATACCCGTCATCTGCGAAAAGCGCGCGAGCTCTGCCTCCACCTTGTGCGTCAATTTATGCCCTGCCTATTGACCCTGCACGCGCAGCTTGATGCTAGTGTTGATAACGCACCGTCCTTGGCCCCAGCTACCAGCGTGTCAGACCGTCAATGGCCGTTGATGCCTCATGCCAGAAAAGAGGGGCCTCACGTGCGTTACACGGCCTGTGGGTCCCTTGCTGCATCGCCGCGGCCACCAACTGTGTGCGCACACCGTCACCGCCCGCCACCGGGCCGTCAGCTCCACTGCCTGAACGCCGCCACCACGCACTGGGTGGGCGCCTGCCGTACAGCCCGCCACACCCACAAGCTGTCACAAATGCCGCTGCAGGTCACGAGGCGTAAACAAATACCGTATGCTGCGCCTTGAGCTGGGACAGGATATCTGACACTTCGTTAGCGCCGGGCGGCGGCGTGCATTGTTGTGGTGCAGGGTAGATAGGTAAGTTGTAGGGCGTTGAAGTGAGGAGGTGCGGGCGGAATGGGACCGGGGCTGTGGTCGAGGTCCATGGCGTCCCCTGCCGTGCTGTGTCTTAGGCCCATGGCGCTGTGCTGGTGTTGGTGGTGTGAGGTGGTGCACGCAGCTGCTGTGCAGCTGCCGGCGGTCGGCCGTGTATTGCGCCGCAAAGGCGGCCAGCCTGGTGGCCCAGAGACTGAAGGTGGAGAGCTGGTCTGCATCCGGGAGGCCTGTTCAGGGGCTTCGCAAGTACCAGCCCAAAGGTACGGAGGCCCCCTCCGCAGCCCACCTGGACCACCTGCGTAAGAAGGCTGCA
>VFQN01006003.1_pt1 | contig 14318 bp, 25 predicted proteins | sample 3512371 | NCBI WGS metagenome assembly VFQN01 (sample SAMN10412370, study PRJNA504923) | tailings metagenome | isolation source: Replicate 2 from Balatoc abandoned mine | place: Philippines: Itogon, Benguet | collected 2017-08-28
CTAGCCTAGAAAGATTTTACCTAGAATTCTCGTTCTCGGGCCCGTGCCAACCCTACCGGCAGCGCGATGTGGTGGGCGTGGCCCCTACAGCGCACCCCCTCGCTCCTCACCCTGGGGTTCCTGCACCCCCTCGCTTCTCACCCTGGGGACTCCTGAACATCTTCGTTCCCCATGTGCCCCGCTACCTCCTCCCCCTCCTTCCCTTACCCAAGCCCTGCCGTGTCAAGTCCCCAGACCAGCCACCGGAGTATGACTTCTACCCACTTACCCTGAACCCCCTGCTGAACATGGCCCGGAAGGCGTCGCTGGAGGCCAGCAGCGCGATGCGGTGCGCGTGGAAGCGCCGCCCCTCCACGTTGAAGGTGATGTCCGCCAGCGTGGGGTTGTTGACGTACTCGGAGCCAAGGTACACGCTGCGCTCCAGCGTGCGCCCCGGCTGCTGCGGCAGCTGCTCAACTGCGCAGGGCAATTTATATGGGCAATCGGCAAGGAACAAGGTCGGAAAAAGTCAGGCGTAGGTTGCAGAGAAAACACTGAACATCCGGTTCCTTTGCGGGCGGGGTCCCCCACCCAATCCCGCATCACTTTTCCGTCCTTCACACTATTGCCTCCCCCGTTCCCCCCACGCACCCGGCAGGTGCGCGTCCAGCTTTGTGGTGAGCTGCATCCGCCCACACCCTCAAGGGCCCCGGCCTCCCTGACGCCTTATGCTGCCTCCCCCGTTCCCCCCACCCACCCGGCAGGTGCCGTACAGCGCAGCCCATCCACAATTCACAGCCGCAGCCTGCCTCGTCGCTTGCTCCTTAGCGCATCCAGCAGGGGACAGACGTGCCACAGACATGCCACTTGCTTCGCCGTCCGCTAAGGCCTGCTTGACAGTATGTTATTCTGTCCCCGCAACTGCATCGCTACCCACCCGGCAGGTGTGCGTCCAGCTTCTTGGTCAGCTGCAGCAGCGCCGCCGCCGCCTCCTTGTGCGAGCGGTGGCTGACGGCGGGGTCCATCAGCATGTCCAGCAGCACGTCGATGCCGCGCTTGTCCACGAAGATGGACTGGAACCGGGGGGTTGGGGCAAAATGAAACGCATCTTAGTATTACTCGACTCTGTCAGATACAAGTGCAGCCATTCTTCTAGTGCTTCCTCATCTCACCGTTACATGCCCACCCTCAGCTGCTGCTCTGGCGCCAGGCGTGCCAGGTTCATTGTTGCCCCTTGCTGCACGCACTCGATGTCGGAGCCTGCCCCGCGACCCCTTATTCCCCAGCCTCAACCCCCATGGTGTGGCATCTGCAATTCCATTTCCCTAGCATCCTGTATCGTCATGCAACTCACTTTGAGCTGCTCCTCCGGCGCCAGACGTGCCAGGCTCATTGCCGCCCGCTGTTGCACGCACTTGGTGCCGGAGCCTGCCCTGCAACCCCTTACCCCCCAGCCTCAGCAACCCTAGGCGTTCTAGATTACCGGTGTCACAAGACTCACTTTGAGCTGCTCCTCCGGCGCCAGCCGCGCCAGGCTCATGGCCGCCCGCTGCTGCACGGACTTGGTGGTGGAGCGCAGCAGGAACACCATGGATGCAAGGGCGCGCCGCGCAGCCGCCAGGTTCTGGGGGCGAGGGCGGGAAAGGAATATGAGCGCGAGGGAACAGTAATAGCAAGCATTAGACCAAAGCTTATGGACGCAAGCGCGCGCCACGCCGCCGCCAGGTGCTGCCGTGGGGGTTTGCGCAGACCGTGTCAAGGCGTCAGGGAGACACGAAAACGCTGTCACCTGCACGCAGTGTCTGCGGTTAAGGTATGCATGCAGCGCGAGGGGGAACCCGCACGCGACGAAAAGTTACTTGGCAAAGCGAAAGCAATTGCAATGGACACTTACCTGCGGCGAGGGCGTGTCGGGCTTGAGCTTCTGCTCCAGGCGGTTGATGGTCTTCTGCACGCAGTCCTTGGACGCCTGGGGGCAAGGGAAAGGGAGACAGACGGAGGAGAGGTTGGGATTGACAAGGGCCAGTTGCGTTGCCGCTGGCGTGCCAGGTGCGCGGAAGGTGCAGGATGGTGCACGAAGGCTCGGCGAAGTGGGCCAGCTGGGCCCGCGTGCCTTGCTGCTTCGGGTGCACCAAGTTGGGCAGTTTTACTGCCGGCGTGCTGTCCCTGTACACGCCCGTCGCTCCATAGCTAGGCCCAACTTCCTGCCCACACCCTATACTGCCGCTGTGAGCCCCAGTGTCATAAACTGCACCTGCACCTTCTCCTTGCGTCCCACAGGACCTCCCCTGAACCCTCCCTCCACGTTTCGCCCCTGCTTTACCCTAGCCAAATCTCATATGCATGTGTCGTGCAGCTCACCTGCACCTGCAGCTTCCCCTCGCAGTCCTCCAGCCGCTGCAGCTGCTGCTGGACCTCCCTTCAACCCATCACCCGCCATGCACAACGGCTTAATGGTACATGCTTTTGTTTTTTCCAACCTCACCTGCACCTGCAGCCTCCCCTCGCTGTCCTCCAGCCGCTGCCGCTCCCGCTGGACCTCCCTTCCCCGCTCTTTTTGTTGCAATACACACCGGTATTATCAGCTCATGCTAGTCAGCCTCACCTGCACCTGCAGCTTCTCCTTGCAGTCCTCCAGCCGCTGCAGTGCGCCCTCCCGGATGAGGTCGGGGATGTTGTCCTCGTTCTCCGCCAGCCCGTACAGCGCAAACGCGGCGTTGTGCTGCGACTCGGGGTAAGGAAGGGAAAAGGGCCGTGGGAGGGGAAACGTCAATTGAGGCACGAGAGGCCCGGTGGGCAATGCACGCGCTGCTGCTGCGGTGCACTGAAAGCCATGCTTGCAACCGGCATGCTCCGTGGAACTGTAGTCCTGAGACACCTGGCTTTCAAGGGGATAGCAACGAGTAGCAGCTGAGCCCACTCTCCGTCCACCCCCAAGCCGGAGCAACCTAAGGTGCGGTCCCTGCTGCCCCGTGCCCCCCTTAAGTTGACCATGCAGGCTGCATTGCCTGGAACCCCTGCGCCGCCCTCGCTCCCGTCCTCCTCCACATGTCCCCCTCCCTCTTTCCCCTGCCAACCTGCAGGTTGTAGTGCTTGGACTATACGCCCGCGTGGCCCCCATGCCACCCCTGACCTGCACATGGGGCCCCACGCCACTATTGGTCCCCTCTTTTGCATCCCCCAACCCCCCGCCACCCTCCCCTCCCCGGCCAACCTGCAGGTTGTAGTGCTTGGACTCGAGCAGCTCCAGCAGGGGGCCCAGCCCGCCCAGCTGCACGATGCCGGCCTGCGGGCAAGAAGGGAGCAGCGGGGGGTACGTGGATTAAGGCGGTGCTCGTGCAAAAACGAGACGCATAGCGGGAGACGCCTGACCCGCCCAGCTGCACGATGCCGGCCTGCGGGTAAGAGGGGACTCAAGTGGTGCTTGGTGTCAAGGGACGAAGCCGCATAGTGAGGAACGCCTGACCCGGATCACGTGCATTTACTGAATGCGGTGGTTGGTATCTAACCATTGCCAAGAGACCAAGAGACCATTGCCAAGAGACGCCTGACCCGCCCAGCTGCACGATGCCAGCCTGAGGGGTACCATGTTCTGCGCCAGGCGGCACAACCCGAACACCTAACGTCCACCGCCCCACGCCCTACCCATGGTGCTGTCCTCCAGCGTTGCTCACCCTCCTCCTCCACGCCCCGCCCCGGCCCACACCTCGCAACCCACCCACCGGCTTGTTCATACCCTGCGGCAGGCAGCCCACTCCACCCCGCCCCGCCCCGCCCCGGCCCGGCCCATTCCACCCTACCCCAGACCAAACCCCACACCTCGCAACCCCCCTGCTTGTGCATGCTCTGCGGCACGCGCCCTCGCTGCCCCACCCCGCCAAGCCCGAAACCCTGACCGCATTCAACGTTGTCCTCTTGCTTCACGCTCGCCAGGTAGCTCGACCCCACCCACATGGCTCCCCACCCCGCCCCACTCAGTCTCACCTCACCCTCTACGTACGCACACCCGTGTGCTTCCTATTATTCGTAACTAGTGCCGCTCTTTTTTGTTACCCGCCACCCTCACCCCCACCTGGTTGTCCATGTTCTGCGCTAGGCAGCCCATCTCAACCCACCACGCCCAACCCAAACCCGCCCCGCAAACACACCTGGTCTCCGCTTTCATCACATGGCTATCCTGCTGCCACCCGTCGCCTCCCTGCCCCCACCTGGTTGTCCATGTTCTGCGCCAGGCGGCCCAGCGCGAAGGCGGCCATCTCCTTGAGGCTCACGTCCGGCTGGCCCAGCATGCGTAACAACACCCAGGCCCCCCTCCCACCCCGCTTTGCCCCCCGCATCCCGCCCCCACGCCACCCCCACCCCCACCTGGTTGTCCATGTTCTGCGCCAGGCGGCCCAGCGCAAACGCCGCCATCTCCTTGAGGCTCACGTCCGGCTGCCCCAGCATGCGCACCAGCGCCGGCACCGCCCCCCGCTGCACGATGCGCGCCTTGGTGTCGGCGTCCGCCGTGGCGAACTGGCCCAGCAGCAGCGCGCTCTCGCGCTGGCTGTCGGGGCAGTCGCTGTTGAGCAGGTTGATCACCGGCTGCAGCGCGCCCTCCTCCAGCACACGCAGCTTGACGTGCTGCGATTGGGTGAAAAGGCCGGATGGTTACATTGAAATTTAGGGGTCGCTGCTTTTTAGTAACTGTATATGTGTAAGCTGCAGCGCGCCCTCCTCCAGCACCCGCAGCTTGACTTGCTGCAATGGGGTATTACGGGATAATGCGGTGAGGACTGCGGTAGCGGCGTACGGCGCACCGCAGGTTGGTGCGCGTGCAAGTGGACACCTGGGCCTCCCGTGCAGCCTGCCCCCCAGGCGCGTGCAAGAGAAGCTTGACGCAACGCACAGGTGGGTCACGGTGGTGAGGTGCACTGCGTGTGCATACGCAGAAGTGGTGGCTTACCGCTCAACCTCCCTTCCTCCAGCACCCGCAAGTACGTGCAAGTACGCCGCAACATCTTACTCATGCCTGCCCCTCAAGTACATACCACTCAGCCGTCGACGCTAAGCAGTTCTAGGGAACACCGGGTGCCCATAAACCGGTTTGTAGGAACCTGCTGACTTCCCGTTCAGTTTTGCGCCCTGCGCCCAGTTGCTAACACGTGCGGAGCCGCCAGCGGCTTGCAGGAACAGCCGTCACAGCACGTGCACGTGCACGTGATCCCAGCATCGGTGCCTGCCCGCACCTGCGACGAGTGCACCAGGTTGCCTATGACGCCCACCGCCTCGTAGTGCACCCCAGAGTCCTCGGAGCGGAGCAGCTGGGGGTGGGATAACAGGAGAGAAGAGGAGGGGAACGCGCACAATGGAGGAGGGGTGGTGGGTATGGCGGCGGAAAAGCAACAACGCAGGGACGGGAGCGGGAATTGGAGGGGTCAGGGGGGCGGATGGGAGCAGGAAAGTACGACGACATGCGCCTGGGTCACGCCGGATACCCTATGGGTCAGGAGGACGCCCTCCCCGTGTGCTCGCCCGCATGACCCTCCCCATGCCCACCCGCTGCCCCCACCTGATTGAGTTTGGGCAGTGCCACCTGCGCTCTCCTTTCGTGCAACGCCCATGCCCTCTCCCCATGCCCTCCCCTCGCGCCCGCTCCATGCGCCCTGCCCCTCCCCACCTGGATGAGTGTGGGCAGTGCCCCCTGCGCCCTCCTTTAGTGCAACGCCCATGCCCTCCCACCCCGCCACTCGCCGCGTTCCCCGCACCCTCCCGCCGCCCCCACCTGGATGAGTGTCGGCAGTGCCCCCTGCGACACAATGACGTTCTTGTTCTCCTCGTTCTTGAACGCCAGCGTGCGGAGAGCCCTGCCAGGGAGGGGTGACCAGCTCTCGCCAAGCCGTTTTCCCTTCATGCGCAATGCCATCGTGCGGCATGACGGCTGTGGCCGTGTCAGTCTGTATGAGAGCAGCAGCCCAGGCCCAAGTCCGTGCTGCTCTTTGTGGGAGGTGTGCCCTTGCGGGCCCAGGCACCAGTTCGTGTTGCGCTTTGTGCGAGGTGTGCCCTTGTGGGCCGTCGGCCGGGTGCCCTGGGATGTTGCAAGGGAGCCCCAAACCAGGGCCCCCCCGCGAGGGCTGGCATGTGAAGTCCATGCCGCCATTGTTGCGGCCTGTTGCATGCACGCGTTTATGACATGGCAGCCTACGGAGCCCTCGTCCCAGCCCCCCACGTGCATGAACCCTGCTAGCCTTCCCCATACGCACGCCACGTGCCCGGCACCTACCCGCAAGCTGCTCGTTGCACCTTGACGTCCATAGCATCCAGGAGGGACACCAAGGGAGGGATGCCGTCCTGCTCCCGCACCATGTTCTTGATGTCCACATTCTCATGTGCCAGGTTGGTGATTGCGTCAGCTGCTCGCCGCGCTACACCACCGCTTCCCGGCTGCGGCTTAGTTATTGAGCTGAGCTTGTGCTCTTTGAGCAGCCGAACCAGGCCTGTCAGCGCGCCGGACTGCGCAATGCGGGTCTGGTACTCCGGCTTAACGGCAAGGAGGCCGAGGATGAAGCACAGCTCCTTGTCTAGCTCCTCTTGTACTGTCACGCCAGAGGTTCCTAACGCTGCCTCCTCCACTGTAGGCTCTCTCGCTGAGGACCCGCCAGCGGACAGGAGCGGGACCACCACCTCGATGGCCCCCTCAGCCACCACCTCGTCAATCCAGTCATCCTGCTTGCAAAGTTCGGCTAAAGCCTGAGCTGTTTTGCGTAGGGTTGCCTTATCCGGTGCAGTATAGGAAGTGCTAAGCCCGGCGCGAAGAGTTTCTACGAGGAGCCCGACGCTGGAGGGCTGCAGCGGGGGCATGTTTGTAGGCTGATGGCGCTTATGAGCTGGCTCCTCGTACTCGCTATCCTGCTGCTGGCTGCGTTTCCTCGACTCTGCTTTCAAAGTATGCTCTGAAGCGCTCATCTCTCGCTTGTCATTTCTGGACGTAAGTTGCGTCCAGTTGATTGCAGAAGACAGAATAGGCTAGACAAAAATGCACTATGTATGTTTGCGACGGCAGCGGCAGGGGAGCGAAACTGAGAACACAAAGGTGCGCCAGGGGAGTAGCGGGCAACTGAAACGGGATACTGACAAACGTTCTAACAGGCAAGGGCCTAAGACATACAAAGGACAGGGCGAGCACCTTGAAGCAGTTTCAAGGGGTTGTGTCACCGTGCCCGATGCAGGCATGTAGCGCGAGCTCCGGTGGCGGGACTCAAATGCACATCGCATGAAAAGTTGGTGCTCCTACTGTATTATATACACCTTACGCACTGCTGACTGCTTACTTCCCGACGGGTCATGTCAAGCTGTTTGAGTGTTTCCACAACCTCTTTCGGAACCATGGGACCTTAGTTCAAGCATGATGTTCACAAAACCCCCCTGCAACCTCCGCGACGGCATCTTATTGCGCTTGAATGTATGCCCGTTGTGCCACCATCGACGAGAGCGTGGCTATGCTGACCGCCATGCGCCACATGTGCCTCTCGACGGCCGCCCGACAAAGCGGCACAAAGTTGTCCAACCACATCGGCACCATCAGGAGCTTCAGGATAGTAGGCACATGACACTAAAGGGACTACCCTGACTTCTGTTCGGAGGAGTGTAACCCGCTGATAGCGTGGGGAGGCCGCAAGCTCGCAGGCATCGACGGAAGCTACGGTATCCTGGGGTGGAGAGCAAACGTGGTGGCGCGCCAGCATGGCAACGGCTGGCCGTAATATCGCTGGCTCGACATCATCAGCTCCCGCCTGCTGGGTCTTGCACTTCTGGACGGCAGCACCAAGGGTGCAACGTGTTGGAACGGGAGGTCCGGTTGCCCATCCTGCCCTGTGCCCTCTTCAGCATTGACCCTGGAGCCCCTGGCACGTACATAGGGCCCCGGTTCCTATCATGCAATGAACGGAGAATATGGAACGGTACCGAAAGGCACAGTAATGCTGGCCGGCCATGTGCGTGCCCCGAAGCCGTGGGTTCTCCCCTGGGCGTGCCTAACCAGGCCACAGGGTGCGCACAGTACAACACAACAGCAGGGGCTCCGTACCGCAGGGCTCAGAAGGGCAGGGCTCGCCAAACGATCTCCATAGGCGCGGAAGGCCACACCTAGGGCTTGTAAGCTCATCTTGCCAAGCTTACTAGGAGCCAAGCCTGGGCCACGGGGCACATCCAGGGGGCACGTCAAGGGCGCGCGTCCAGGGGGCACGTCAAGGGGGCACGTGCGCACGTCCAGGGGAGCTCCCCCGGGCACGTCCCTGTCCCCGGGGCACGTACCGGCCCCTGTTCAAGCCCCTTACTGCGTGGTAGACCTCCTTTACCCTTGGCCGCCTCAACTCAGCCGCATAGTGCCATGCCAGCCCGCCGCTAAGGGCTCAATTAATCTCTTCCGAACGCCCCCACTGCCGGATTGGGGTGGGGCTTAGCTGTTGGCAGCACCTGCGGCAGCTGACTATCTTGTCCGGACGCAGTAGTACTAGTCCAAACGCTGTCTCGCTGACAACGAGATAGCGCGCGGCATCGGTACGGATTGCAGCATGGGGCGACACCAGAGCGCGCACCTTGGGCTTCCTCACGCAGGCCTTTCCCTTTTGCAGGCAACCTCGTTTCGTCCCCTTGCGTGAACGGCGCCGTCTCACGTCACAGCAGCTAACGGCTAATACTGGCTAATACGGATACCCCCTACCGGTACCAGAACGGTATGCAGCTTTGCACCGTGCGCCCGTACAGGCCCGTATGACCTGTGAAGACCCGCAGGAGGATCCTGTTACCCTGGCCATGCTAACGCCAAGGCGCGCGCGCGCCCTAATGCTCCTTCACGGTCACTTACTCTGGTGGTGTTACCTTTTCCCGGTGTCCAAAGCCTGACGACGGTAGGCCGCTGCCATCGGCATGGTATGTCCGGAGGGCAACGCATAGTCCAGGAAGCAGTGGGCAACATGCGGGACATGGACCGTGGACATGGACATGGACATGTACAGGTGGACATGACCGTGGACAGGGACATGGACCGTGGACATGGACATGGAACGTGGGACATGGACCGCGCGCTATCCTGCGTGAGTACGGACCAGGGGACCACCAAGGGCACTGCAGGACCACTGCGTGCACGGCAGCATGTGACGACTGGGTAGCGTACCGTATTGCCACGTGAAGCCTTGAGAAACAATGCAAATCCTTGGTGTCTTTACGGTGTGCTGTCTTTGCAGGGCGCCCGATTTTCCCTGAAGGAAATGGGCTGCCAGCAGGGGAGCTCCCCTGGCTGCCATTATCCACTTGCCACGTGTGGGCGACACGCCGCGTGTCTGCTCCCAGCAGCCAACAGCTGCGCCTGCTTCATGCTGCCACCAATGTGTGATATCCACTAGTTCTAATAAATACCAATCACTGTATGTTGTCGCGTCGAGAGGCTTCCAAGCGGGTGAAACTGTAGGCTTCCGGGACCCTAGCAGCCCCAAGCGCTCACTTTGCCGTCTGCTTACGCGTTTGAAGCCACAATTGCAAGGGGAAGCAGAAATGTTGTTTGTGTCCCTGGTTGGACTGCTTCGCGACGACCGTGAGTCTCTAGAATCGGCATGCCTCCAGGGAGGCGAGAACTTCGCGAGTCGTGCCCGGTGGTGCAAGTCCAGTCCGAAGGCATGCTCCTGTCACTTTACCAAGTTGCGCTTCTTGTACCTGTGAGGTCTAGGTAGCAGCAATGGCCCACTCTCAGCTGGCTCAGGTGGGCATACACGCCCTGACGAGACTTACCATGCCACCAGAAGTTGCTCCTGACTTGGGTCGCCCCGACTTGGTTACAGGTTCGCGGCAAGGCCGCTGGTCGCACCTTCCAGCAGTCGCGTTCTGCGCGCTCTGCCCGCCGCCTGGTAGGTACTCGGCGTTCAAGCGGTGGTGGTTGCGGCTGGCTTGTGCCCCGACCCTATCTTTCTGCTTTGTGCCCGAGCGTCTCACAACCGGTCACCGACTGCAGGTTATTCGTGCGGCCGATGCCAAGGAGATTGTGTTTGACCAGGAGTCGCGTCGCAGGCTGCAGATTGGCATTAACAAGGTTGCCGATGCCGTCGGCGTTACCCTCGGCCCCCGCGGTAGGTCCAATTGTGATTCACTGCATAGATCAAACACCACAATAGATAATTGCATTGAAACTGACGACCGATCAGCGCCATTCCGCCGCCGCGGGTCATACGCCTTGCACATCGCATCTCTGAAGAAGTTTCCTCCGCGCACCCGCACAAACGCGCTCGCAGGCCGCAACGTGGTGCTGGAGCAGAAGTTCGGTGTGCCTCAGGTCATCAACGACGGTGTGTCGATCGCCCGTGCTATTGAGCTGAAGGACCCTGTGGAGAACGCTGGCGCTCAGCTCATCAAGGAGGTGCGTAGGCAGGGCTGGCCGTGAGCTTCAGGTCTGACGCCAAAAGCAATTGCATCGAACTGCGTCTGGGGGGCCGCTGTGGGTTAAGGCGTGTTCCTACGTGGGGGTTATGGCGAGGGGTATGGTGGCAGAGGAGGCGCTGGGGTAGGACCACAGTTCGGAGGGCGTGCCTAGCGGCAGCAACAACACCGCTGGCGCTCGCTGCTGCCAGAGGCGGTAGCGTACGGGCACCGCAGTCGCCCTGGCGTTGCGCACGGCGGAGGCGTGCACTGTCCGGCGAACAGCGATGAGGCGGCGGGGCGGCAGCAATGCGGGCAGCTGCCGCGCCACAGGTTTTCGCAGCCGGCGGAATGTGTGCGACATGGCAGCTGGCGGTTAACGGTTGGCGGAGCGCAGCGATCCTGGTGGTCCAGCTCCACGTCTGGGTGGCTCTGCTGGGCCGTGGATCGGCAGGCGGGCTGTGCTCGTGCGGGCTCCAATGTCTCATGGCAAAGCAGCGACCGATCACCGGTGGCACGTGCCCAGTGCAGCTCGGACAGGGGGACGGCAGCATGCTGCGCATGGCCGGATGGCAGCACCCTGCAGCACTGCGAATCGTTTTCATGTGGCAGCCTGGCCAGCTGCAGCAGCGGTCGGCTGTTGACGCTGCAATTTACGGCGGTGGGGACAACAGGATGCTGCAGCAGCCGTTCTTCATGCAGCTGCAAGTGCAACTGTGTGGTGCAGCAGCTGCTGGCGACAGGTGCCAGTGTTTGCCCGTCGGAGGCTGCTGCAGCAGCTTGTCAGAAGCTGACGTCACATCCGCGTTAACGGCTTTCCACAGGCGGGAACTCCACTGCAGCCACTGCCGCCTCGATGCAACCGCAGCAGCGCAGGGGCACCCGAGGGCATGCTCACCGCATGCCAGGCCTCGCCTCCCTACCTTGAGGCACCACCCAGGGGCACTACCCACGGGCACCAGCTCTCGAGATGGTCGTGGATGGGCTGGGACAACACCAGCAGAACCTGTGAGGGCACTGTGCCCGGCTACTACCGGACCACGTCCAGCACTCGGAACCCAACCGCCTGGCGACCCTTGCACACGTGCCACGTGGTGTGGGCCTCTTAACGTGTCTCCGTGCCGTCCCTGCTCCCTCTTAACCCACCCTGGCAGGTTGCTGGCCGCACCAACGACGCCGCGGGTGATGGCACCACCACCGCCTCCGTGCTGGCCCGCGAGATGATCCACTACGGCCTGCAGGTACGCGCGGGGCGTAAAGACGGTGATATTTGTTGCGCCAGCGCCATTGCCGTGAAACGCGGTCTGGAATAGATACTTGGGGCTTATGTACGATGTGCTGAATCTATCTTGTATATGTACCAGTCTAAGACCTGAGCCGTGACGTTGTAGGACGGAACCTGGTCTTGGAGGAGGGGTTGACATGTCTATCTTGTATGGATTTCCGTAGGCGGTGACCGCCGGCGCCAACCCCATTGCCGTCAAGCGCGGTCTGGACAAGACCGCCGAGTACCTGGTGGGCAAGCTGCGGGAGAACGCCAAGCCCGTCAAGGGCCGCGGCGACATCAAGGTGGGCGGCTGCACGTGTGTATTAGCGTGTGTGTTTTAGCGTGTGGGGTGGAGTGCCTGGTGGGCAAGCCGCGGAGAACACCAAGTCAAAGCAGTCAGGGCATGAGGACGAGGATGCTCTAGGCGTGTGCTGGAGGCACGTGCGGCGCAGGCGTGAGTGCATGCCCAAGGGTGGACGGGGTTCAGCCGGATAGAATACGTTTTTGTCCTAGCGCGTGTGGGAAATCCGAAGTCGGTGTGGCCTACCACTCCCGCTGTACCGTCCTTGGTGCGACCTGCACATCCACCTCCCGGCCTGAGAAACTCCCACCTAACCGGTGCTGCTTTCCCTATGCCGCCTGCCCTCCCCCCTCCAGAACGTTGCCGCCATCTCTGCCGGTAACGATGACTTCGTGGGCGAGATGATCGCCGACGCCCTGGACAAGGTGCGGAGGAGCAGCCGGGAATTTGAAGCAGCAGCATAGATTGAGACTCAGCACGTAGGGAGCCGGAAGAAAAGTGCTTACAGGGACGAGAACGATTGCACGCTTGGTCGTTAAAGGCCCTGGACGAGTCGGGGGGAGGGGGAGGCGGGCCCGCCGTAGAAAACGGGGTTGCTTCAAGTTGTTGAAGCGTGTGGGACCGCATAGGGACATGGAATCATGACGGGGGGATGGCTGCTGGCACGCTGGTCACGGTCATGGTGCGTGCTGTGGGGTGGCATTGGAGGTTGCCGACACGTGTGCAGTGGGCAACCCACAGCTGGGTATCTAGCTGTCTAAATTACGTACGCGGTCCAAGGTTTGCACGGGCACTGGTGTGCAGTGGGCAGTGGGCAAGCCGTCAAATGCACGAAAATGGTTTCCGAGACGTCTGTTAGCTGCTGCTGAGTTGTGCAAGCAAAACGTATCTTCGTATGCAGGTCGGCTCCAACGGCGTGCTGTCCATCGAGACGTCCAACAGCACTGAGACGGTTGTGGAGGTGCAGGAGGGCATGGAGATCGACCGCGGCTACATCAGCCCGCAGTTCGTGACCAACCAGGAGCGCCTGCTGGTGGAGTACGACAACTGCCGCGTGCTCGTCACCGACCAGAAGGTACGACGGCGTACGGCAGAGGGCGCGTACGGCAGGGCAGGAGGCTAGAGTGGCAGCGGGGAGCGTGGCAGGGGGTGCGGTGGGGCGTAGGGAGGTAACGGAAGCTTGACCCACAGGTGGGCACATGGCGGTTAGGTAGTTGAGAGGGCAGCATGGCGGGGGCGGACCCTATCGGGCTGCGGCATGCCGAGCACGGGCCATAGACGCTCAGGAGCTTGGCTTGCCTTTGTACTATCGTAAGTGTCACCCATTTGCAGTTCACGGTCCGCCAGCTAACACGGCGCGCGCCGCCTTCCCGTCCCGCTGCCGTACGCTGCCGCAGATCGAGTCGATCCGCGACATCATCCCCATCCTGGAGCAGGTGACCCGCCTCAACCAGCCCCTGCTCATCATCGCCGAGGACGTGACCGGTGGGTGGTTGTGCTGTGTGGTAATACTGTATTGTTGTAGTTAGCTGGTGGAACTGATCCGGTTAGTTCCCAGCCCCTGCTCATCATCGCCATGGACGTGACCGGTGGATGGGGATACTACTCACAAACCCATAGAGATGTTGACCGATGGGTGGAGATCCTACTCACAAACCCATAGAGATGCTGATCGGTGGGTGGGGATACTACTCTTGAAGCCATAGAGATGTTGAGCGGAGTTGTGTTGGGTTGGTGGGTGGGTACTGGATCGTGGGGTATTCGGGTGGCTGGTGCGGAAGTGGTGGGTGCCAAGGGGCGGGAGAAGGTAGGGGGAGGGCAGTGGTGGTGAAAACGTGGGGCAGCTCCTTTTTGCACCCAAGGGTGATGCCGGCTCTATCCTGGCATTCCGTTGCTGCTGCAGGCGAGGCCCTGGCCACCCTGGTGGTCAACAAGCTGCACGCTCTGTGCCACGCGGTTGTGTATTAGCTGCCTGTGTCTTAAGACGCTTCTGCTGTCGCTGCTGCTGCTGCTGCAGGTGAGGCCCTGGCCACCCTGGTGGTCAACAAGCTGCGCGGTGTGCTCAACGTGTGCGCCATCAAGGCGCCCGGCTTCGGCGAGCGGCGCAAGGCCCTGCTGCAGGTGGGGAGGTCGGCACGTTGCAGGCGCTGGAATGTATGGGTGTATGGGGGGCTGTGGTCATGGATAAGCGGAGCACAGCAGCGCGTCGGGGCTTCGGCGAGCTGGGGGTGGGTGCTGAGCAGGGCGGGGAGGGGCAACACAACCCGGCGAGAATGGGCTGGGTGTGGGGCTGGGTCTGGGGCAGGCGAGCAACATTGATTTGATGTCTAGGGGCTGGGGCTGGGGCTGGGGCTGGGGCGGGGGCTGGGGCTGGGGCTGGGGCTG
>VFQN01006004.1_pt1 | contig 14317 bp, 7 predicted proteins | sample 3512371 | NCBI WGS metagenome assembly VFQN01 (sample SAMN10412370, study PRJNA504923) | tailings metagenome | isolation source: Replicate 2 from Balatoc abandoned mine | place: Philippines: Itogon, Benguet | collected 2017-08-28
AATATAATATATAAATTGGTGAACAAAAAAATATTGTGAAAAAAGCAATAAAGAAGGAAATTTTTTGTATTAAAAATAAAGAATATAAAAATTGATAGACATTTAAATATTTTAATAAATTAATTTGACTTTCATCACATGTATACGGATGTAGGTATGTTCTGACAATATTCTCTTGAATGGAAGATAAACATGCATATGTATACCATAGAAATTCATAAGATTCTTTTAAAAAAGCAACAAATTTTTCGTATTGAACTTGTCTTAACTGTTGACTTTGTAATAATTTCTGCTTCTTCGCGGAGTTACTCTTGTTGTTTATGGTACTAGCATCAACTTCCATGAAAGGTTTTAATAATAACAAAGCGGAAAGAATAACAATCCCAACCGTGACAATAACCGCTGTAATACTCACAGTGAAAACAATAGAGGCGCTATCCAGTTCGTTTGATCCACACATGTAGTTCTCTGCACTCGGATCATGGGATGGCACCTTCGAGTCACAATCAAAGATATTTCCCTCCAAGATCTGAACATTGAACGCATTTTCTAAAACCTTCGGAATTCTCCCCGATAAACGATTATTTTCGAGGTTTAAAGCTGCTCCAGTACTTTTTGTCGTGGGATCAGATGAAAATGGCATGTGAGCGAAGTTTTCAATGGACCCATATAATTTATTGTACGAGAGGTCAAGATTAGTGAAGGCATGATCCAAAATGACGTCAGGAATCGTCCCTTTTAATCGATTATGTGAGATCGAGACATCATGGAGGCTCTTCGAGAGATCAGAGGAAAATTGTGGCATCGTGCCAGTGAATCCATTACCTGAGAAGTGTAGTGTTGTAATATTCGGCAACCTCCATAGACAACACGGTAAACTCCCCGACATTAGCGTACTAAACGACCCTGTACTCGAAGAAGATCGGAAAGGGCTCCAGTAATGGGTAATACAGTATGACGAGGCGTGCAAACCATCTAGTGCAACAACTTGCAAGGATGATGTTAAATTTTGTCCTTCATCGCAGATTGATTCGGGGATTTGACCCACAAAGCAATTCTTCACAGCAGCCAAACTCTTTAACGAAGGTAATTGAAAGACTTTAGTCGGAAAGGAACCACTAAACGCATTATCACTTAAATCAAGTACAGAAAGATAACGATAAGCTTCGGGCGAGAAAAAATTCGTTAATGGACCTGTCAATTGATTATCTTGAACTTGCAAAATATATAATAATGGCAAACTATTCGGTCCACATTTCGGTAACTGTCCAGTTAAATAATTATAATCAATTTTTAATACAGTAATATTGGAGAAAGTACAATAATAAGAAGGTATCGTACCAGTAAAATAATTGGTACTTAACCATAAAACATCAATCCAAGGTGACAATCGTTCAGGTAATTTACCAGTAAAATCATTCGTATCTAAAAATATTTGTCTAGCTCTTTTTAATTGATATAATTCGTTCGATGGTAATGTTCCATGTAGTTTATTAGAACCAACATTTAAATAGAATAACTTCGTTAAAGTACCAATATTTGATGATAACGTACCATAAAAAGAATTATTATATAAATTTAAATATTCTAAATTTTTAAAAGTATAAATCACATTAGGTATTGTCCCAGTAAGATAATTATTTGATAAATAAATTAAATTCATAATTTGATATGATTCATTCAGAAAATTATCTGGTACTTGGCCAGAAAATGAATTATAACTAAAATTAACCATTAATAAATCTGGTGTATTTAAAAATTGTGGTATTTGACCATGTAATTGATTCTCACCCACTAAAAATATTTTTAATTTGGTAAAATTACCAATTATTTCTGGTAAAATACCGTTTAAATTCATACTTGTTAATTCTATTGAGAAAATATTCCCTGATTCTTGGTTGGTTTCCGGTGGTAAACAGGAAAGACCTTGCCAGTAGACTCGACAGGGATTATTGCGGGTAGCATTACCAAAGATCCATGGTACACCATACTTTGCATAATCACTTTTCCATTTCCAATGTCGACCACCAGCTAAATCATAAATTTGTTTTAATTGAAGATATTCACCTTGATCAAGCAGTATTGATTCAACATTTCTTAATGGAGAAGAAGGTGCTAATGAAAGAATAACAATTCCTATGAAAAATTTTAATAAGAAAAATAACAAAAATGTTCTCATTCTTTATCGAATAGTGTGGGAAGAATGGAAGAAGGAAAGCCTCACAATCAATGCAGGTATTGCAAGATTGGAGTTAAAGGATAAGAAAGGTTTGAGGAAAGAAGAGAAAATGGATTGTTAGAAAATTATCACATAACTCCCGGTGAAATAAAGTCGGCAAATATTCTCGACTATTTGAAAAACTGCTTTGTCAAAATTTCGAGTTTTAAAAATTCGTTCTTCCTTTTCTTTTTTCAGAGCGATTTATTTACTTACAATATTTGATCAAATCATGCAGTAGTGGCGGGCTTCTTACTGAATCCTTTTCTTTTCGAGTTATTGCTCTGGTTTTTCTTTTTACTTTGGTATTGAAAGTTTGATCTTTTCTTATCTTTCTTTAAATTATCTTCTTCCCCTTCAGATGATGCCTTATCCTTAATAAGGGCAATCTTCAAATGATCCTTTTCTTTAAAAATAGGACCGTATATTAGTTGATATGAGTCATCCTTAACTTCTGCTAAGTTTAAAAGAGTGAAATTCTTGACATCAGGAGTGTAATCAATTAAAACAATCTTCAATCGATGTAGCTGTAGTGCGCTCATTTCAATCAACTTATTCAAACGATTAGGTGTACCAATAGCAATAGGATAATAATCTTTCGATAACATTTCAACTTGTTCCACAACTTTAAAATGTTTTGCAAATAATTTAGCAATCCTGCATTTTATTAATTTCGATGAAATAGATTTAATAATTTCAGTTGCGCGAATAGCACTTGCAGCAATAACGAGTATAACTGGGGCTCCGTTATCTTCTTTACTACTAGGAGTTTCGGAGAGAAGTTTTCGGTAGTTTGGTAAGGCAACAGACAGGGCTCTAACGAACGGGCAGGGTGCTTTGGTCACAGATTCTGTTGCATTCATAACGACAGGATGGAAGAAATTGTCTTGCGAATATTTGTTATCAAATAAATTGGAAAGTTTGAATGAGTCTGGGGCGTGTTGTCTGAGAAGTTCGAGCATCTCCGGAACAAGAAGCTGTCTGACTTCCGACTCAGATTCTTCTTTCTGTTCCTCCTCGATCTTTTGCCTCTTTCGCGCTTTTAATTCAAGAAATTTCTGTTTTCGTTTTTGTTTCTTCTTTTCTTTAGCATCACCTTGATCGTCATCGCTCCTATTACTTTCGTTATCGTCACTTCCTCCCTCCCCATCCTCACTCTCCTCTTCTTCTGCGATCCAATCTGCCTTGTCATCTTCATCGATGTCTTCTTTAATCCAATCTTCTTCTAATTGATCACCCATGTTTCAAAGTACTCTTATTAGAAACCTGAAATGAATGGGAGAGGCAAAGAGCGTCCTCTTTCTAGAAAGTCGATCGAACGAAAAAGACGATCGAACCCGAACCCGTTTCAAATTGATCTGCTCGACAAATCTTGTTCCTTTAATTAACGAAATGGGTGGGAGTGCTTCGCTCACCCAACTTTACCAATTGCCTGAAAACATTGATTTTCAGACATTCATGACCATAACAAGATTCAAATTCACTCCAGAATCATATGATATCTTCGCTGACAGAGATGGTCAAATTTCGAGACAAAGAATGATCGAGATTGTCGCTGCCCGTGATTGTTATTTTAGTTATGAGTGGGGCTTTGATGCGAAAGCTCGTTCGGTACCAAACCGAGTTCAACAGATAATAGATTATCTGACTTCACAAGGATTGTACATTTATACTGAAGATGGACAATACCGTCATAACGTCCAAATGGGAGAAATGTCATTAAAAGAAAGAATCAAACAATCACTTGTTACATCACAGTGTATGATACTCTGTCTTACGGAGAGATACTACCAGAAACTGATGGACAGCGGAGAGTCAACTCCAGCAAACTCAAAGAAGGAAAATCAAATCCAGATAGAATTTCATGAATTTATTGCTTTGAAGGGAGTTAGATATATTATTCCGATCTTTTTAGAAGAGAAAGGAAAGATAACAACAGAAAATACACCAAAGCTTGTTTATGATCTCTTATCAACGAAATATTGTATTAATATGACTGAATTTGAATACAACCCTCAACAATTAGAAAATCTTTATTCAATTATTGTTAAAACAATCAAGCCTTTACGAGAAGGAGGAAATTTTGTCAGGTCTGACTTTGAATACGCAGTATCAAATGAAGGGAAACATTATCACTGGCTAACAGAGCGGTTCAATCTTGAAGAGTATAATTTATCAGTAAGTGAAAATGACTCCTTTAAGAAAGAAATTAGTAAGCGAAATTCTATGAATAACATTCTCACAAGTGCGGAAATGAATAAGCTGGTGTTAAAGAATGCTGCGAAGCGTCGTCAGACATCTAATGACGATGAAACTCAGAAGCTTCTCTCCAATATGAAAAATGTCTCAAAAATGACTATCTCCCGTGATCTTTTGAAAAAATATGCAAAGATATTTGCTGATAATAACTTTGAAACCACAACAAGAATCTTACCTCTTTTACAAGCAAATGATGAGTACCTTTTAGAAATCGGGATCGAGAAGGTTCATTCTCAATACTTAAGGCAGCAAATTCTCTTAGATGTCAAAGAAAACTTTGATTCAAGTTATGTGGGACGGATTGATGCAATATTAAGCGATAAGAAAATTTTTTATAGTAAAGAAGACGAAGAAAGGCAACGCGTACTTCAGCAGCAGATTGAGGCTTCAAGTCGTATGAAAGAACTGTCCTTAATGGCATTTGAAGATCATTTATCTTATTGTTATGAGGAATACTGTGAAATGATCGTAACTCAAGAATTATTTCACCAGAAACGTCAGTTGCTTCTTCAACAAATTGACGAAGAGAACCAAAAACACACCTTCTTAATGATATCCTGCCAACAATCCTACGAAAGGAGAAAATTCGATGAATTACAGCAGTATCGTCGTGAAAGATTTGAAAGAATTGTGAATGGACGAAATATTATGGAAGTTTTGTCAAATTTTAGGGAAACATTGCAAAGAATCTCAGAAATTACATTAACGTTGGATAATAGTCGAGAAAGCCTCAACCCATTAGAATCTACTTTACGAGGGAACAAAGGAACCACATTTGGTGGAAATGGAACAGAATTTCCCCAGAGATCTTCTTCCATCTTTCCGTATGGACCACCTACGCCTCTTTCGCCTAAGAAAGGTATGACGGTAGACACTTCCTTCTTATCACCGAAGAAGTCGCCAAAAAATCTGAAAGCAAGATCGATGTCTCAATTAGCGGGCTCGACAATTAGTACGGCGTATAGTCCGTCAACCTCAGCTCTGCAGGTCGATCTCCTTCCCTCAAGCAAGAAACTTGTCCCATACGGTCTGACACAACCTCAAGCCGTTCAACCGGACATCAATGCAACCAGAGACCCAGAAGAACTCTCCTATCTACTTCAGGAAACTGTTTACATCTTCAAGCGCATGGAGTTGCATGTTTTAAATTCGATTGATCATGTAACCTTCTTACTCGAAAATTCTATTATCAAATTGCTTATTACGTTCATTTCTCAACAATATATTCATTGTATTACATTTACTTCAACTCATTTTTTGACGAATTCTCATTTCTTTCAGTTATCGTTACCTCATCAGCCGTTGCTCCTTTTATCTCACTGTATTCGATGCCGAACCGACTATAATGCAATGCATTCCTCTTTGGTTTATTTACTTCATCGTTATGGTATTCTTTCGCTATTATTTGAAATGATGAAGTGGTATGTTGAGAAAATCGATGTATTGGCAATTTGCCTATACGTGATTGATCTAATAATAACAACAAAAGAGCACTCTGTTCTTCTCAGTTATCTTGCCCCTTACTTATCTGTTCCAGCTACTCAACAAGAACAAGGTCGGATGAGAGGAAAATCAACTTCTCCTTCAAAGAAAGCCTCGTCTCTTGCTCGAAATCTCCTTTCGATGAACCCTAACGAGTTTTATCTCTTATTTCTAATGATTCTATTGGAGAAATATTATTATCATGCTGATGGAAGTTTTGAAGGGAACGATGAGTTTGATGATGATTTAAAGCAAGAAATTATTTACAAGACACCAAGTAAGAGAAACAGTCGCGATCATGCTGGTGAAAATAAAATTGTTCCTGTTCGACCATCGTCTCCAGTTAGATCTCCTCGAACTGCTGCAGGGACTTCCTATTTGATATCAAGTCCATCAAGTGGCAGAAAAAGCCCTCGCAGCGGCCCAGGTAGTCCTCGAACAATTCGCACGAGTCCTGCTTCTCCAAAAGCTCTCCTACCTCATCTTGACAGACAAGTTCATCTTCTCTATGAAAAAGACTACAAGGAAATGCTGTTAATGGTATGCGCGATTTTCTCCCAGTTGGCTTCGGTCGAGAAATACGACTCATTGCTCATAAAATGTCGAGAAAAGCTGGTTACAAATTTAATCAATGAGGTGATATCCATTCCGATCACGAATTTTCAATGCCCAGATGAGTACTATTATAATTTCTTGTTTTCATTAGAAAGCTTATATTATACCAAGTTTATTGCGTTCTTGCCTCAGAATCCTGTTGACAGTTTCTTTCGATTGGGAGAGAAATATGGCATCTACGATTGTACTATTAGTTATGCATTAAAACCGGATTCTTACTCCCTCAGCATGTCGATACTACAAGAGAAAAAAGGCTTTAACTATCGAAAATTATCTGAAAACATGATTTTGCAATTACACGAATTTGTATTGATTAAATATTTAATTAATACTTTCCATTATTATTGCTATCACCATGAATATCAATCCATTGAAATGGTAATTCAGATCATTCGAGTGATTGGGAATGTTATTTATTGTCGTAATGATTTAAAGAAGATCTGTTATGAATACTTTCTGCATAAAGAGTTGATATATCTGTTACGTGTGGGACTGCAGATGCTGAAATACCAAGTTACATCGTCTACGGCTACTTCAGCGTCAGCTCCAGGAGGGCAAGGCTTCAGTAGTCGCGACATTTTGAAGGATGTGCATGTTATCATACAAGAAGAAGACAGAGAAAGAAGAAAGGAGACGAATCAATCCTTTCTTCGAAATACTTCAGGGAAAACACCAACATCATTCCTTGCGCGCATGAAAAAACAGTTTCCAGAAGCAATGTCAAATGATCTTGAAGAAATGAGTCAAGCGACATCACAATCGCCTTCAGCAACATACAGTCCATCCACAACTTCCAAGAAAGTGACTATGAAAGAGAATGACCCAACCCCTTCTTCAAAGCATGGTCCTCATAGTGAAGGTTTCGTCAGTCCTTCTAACTGGAATAAAAGCCTTCGCATTGATACAAACCCATCCTCTATGAAATCGACGACATATTCTGAAGCAAACAAAATTAATCCGGGAGATGAAAACCATTCGAAATATATTAATCAAACCCGTCTCCTTGCTATACAACTTCTAATTGAGACAATGCAAACATTTACCAATCTTATAGTCGTAGATACGTCACCGAGCCCCCTTATGCAACCGAATAACCTATGTGCGAATGAACCATCTAAGCCGCCTTCGAACGAGATGAAGGCAGTATTAGAAATTTTACAAGATAGTTATAAAGATTGCATGGAAAAGTATAATTTAGGTGAAGTTTTGATGGAAATATTCTTATATTTGAATTTTGATTCTCAACTAATTTATTCGTATCTCTTATTCTTACATAAACTGACCCAGAAAGGGAATTATCCCGTCATGAGTCGGTTAGTGGCTTTAGGCTTTGTAGAAAAGGTAAAATTCTCGATTCTTCTATACTCAAATATCTAACCTATTTTAAATACAGTTCTTACAGTTGCTTGAGGCAATGTTTCTCCGATGCTATGAAGAGTCTGTAACATTCGACCATTATCTTCTTATAGCCCAATTATTTATGAATTTCTGTCAAGTGGATGCAATTCGAGTGAATGCAATTAAGCGAATAATGAAGAAGAAAGAGTTTGTGGTAAATTTGATCATAAAGTCGCTGAAGAGATTCTGTATTTCAAAGGAATATGAGTTTGCTTGGCGCTACACTCATTTCTATTCCCAATATGTGCTGCTGACGCAAGATAAGCTATATGGCGTAAGTGCTGCTCGTTCGCCAGACTCTAACGAGTCGCCGCTCTCATTTGAAATAAAAGACGAGAGCGCGGAAAGTAAGGCGAGTAGTCACAAGAAGAGGAAAGATATCGAAAGCAAGAGCAAAGAAGATAAAAAGTCAACAGAGAGCAAGGATGATCTAGATACTGACGAAGATAGTGAAGATGAGATCAATCATCAGCATTATCAATATCGTATTTGTATTAGCTGTATGATGAGCTGCAAATTGATGTATTGTTTATTGGCTCATGATGAATATCAGAAGGATTTGAAAGAGGGATTCATTTCCTTGGGTGTTCAACAATTTTTATCATCATCAGTGAGCCCTCCAGTGATGGGAGAGATTTCTGACTTACTTCCAGTCTTGTATTCCCAACGTTCGCATCACTCTAACACCTTACCTCACCCTTCACGAGCGCCGAGTAAAACCGAAGATTCGGAACACAAAGACGAAGCACAAGAAGCCTTTTTGATTCCTATTATTGATTTGTCCTCTCGGTTACTGTCGGAAGCAAATAAGCCGACAAATATGAACCAAGCGACGAGTGGTCTGAATGACAACACATTTCGTCGATCTCAAAATTATCCACAGTCTCCATCATCTACATACACGAGAGAGAAAGAAAAGAAAGGAGATGTAACAGCACCCGCGGCAACGAATGAGACGGCAGCATTTGATTCGTCTCAATTGTTACAGCAGCTCAACTATTCATATTATTTGAATCGCAATATCGAGTTTTTAGAAAATATCGAGGAAAAAGAATTCACCTATTATATGACCTATTTATTTCACCAATTTCACATCAAATATTAAAAGAAGAGTCGTATCTTCGAACAGTAGAGCATAAATACTTTTATTGTTTTTGTGTGTTTCCTCATACTTGATGTTCTCTCTCTTAAAGGATTATTGAAATGAAAAAGAAAAATAGAATCAAAATTAAAATTTATCGAAGTACGTGAAATCAGATGAACATAACTAGAATGTGAATGCTTTATATTGCTTTTAGCAAAAATGCGATGCAGCAATCTTCGATGCCATATCCCTTTTCTTTGATGCCGAGACCAAAGAGGAAATTCAGCGCACGTTTAAAGTAGTCCTTTCTCGATTAATTCTAAAACCATTGGATCAGTCGGATTATTCAATCGCGAATCAAAATCTAATCGAACTGAATTTTCGATAGCATCAAATTCATTTGGATCGCTTTCATTGCCATTACGATCAAAGCTACCGCGGCAGAGAAGATACTCAAACCAATTAACAAATAAATCTCTGTTCTCATCACAGAAGTTAAAATACCTTATAATTTGCTTCTCATCTTGAAACTCAATTAATTCTCTTTTTAATTGGGATACCTGAAAAGCTGTTGGATCTGGAAGGATAGGTGGATCAGCAGATTGTTGTAAGAGTTTGTTAAATTCATCACGAACTTCCATGAGAAAGAAACGATCCAATAAATAGGCTAATCTTGTGAGTTGTGAAATATAAGGCCACTTTTTATGAGCAGCATAAGTAAAGGGAAGAGTTTGAAAAGACTCAACCCGACTAATATCTAATAAAAACCTTGCCGCTTCTTCGTCAATAATGAAATCATACTCGGATTCGATTTGCTTGATCTTTTCATTGATTGATTCACGCTCTCCTGTGGTAGTTATAGGTATTGTAACTGTCTCCACGGTAGTTTCACCTTGTCCATTAACTAGTAGCAACAACAAACAACAAAAGGGTAAGATCAGAAACATTTTGGTTTTAATTTTCTGCAATAATGCCTCGTATCCTCGCCCAAAAAATATTTTCGCAAATTCGTGTTTTCGTTAATCTACTCTCCTAATCTGGGGCGAGGTCTCGGGCATGCCCTTTGGTGAGGAACTTTTTTTAACGGAGATCAAAATTCAATCGATAGAAGCAGTTTGTTTCAATTTCTGCAATCGATTACAGGACAGAAATTTTAAATTCTTTGAGTATTTATCGGAGTAAGGAGTTATTTATAGCTGAAAGGTGGAAAACGAGGTAAACAAACATGACCGGATCAACTGCTGCTGTTCTTGCTTCGCGTACTAGGTAAGGAGGTATCTGGAGAAGACTGATTCGCCTAATTTATCTTTTCTAGACAAAGAAGGGAGGCAAGAATTCGCGAAAATTATGATAGGATATTTGCAACTTTAATCAATCCTGATTCTGCCCGATTTGCTGCTCGTCATCCGACCCGTGTGATCCCCGATGTTCCTGGAATCTTCGGTCTATCAAAGACTGAAGTTAAGAAAGATACCAAGGAAATTGAAAAACTTTCCACTTTTGCAGTAAGAAATTACACTTCGACCTACTTTGATTGCTTCTGACGTGATTCTCTGTCTGTTTTTAGCATTACCCTGATTTTGCAGATGAAGAAGAGCTTCAAAAGAGAGTTCTAACTTCTTATCGTCCTGCAACTTCGATAGAATCTTCTTTAACAAAAAAGCAACAAAGATTACAACAATGGTGCAAAACAGATGATTTAAATATTATCCATCAAGAGATTGAACAGAAGAAGCAAGAGGTTGCCTCATTTCGCGAGAAATTATCCCATTTAGAAGATCGTCATAGTGAATTAGTTGATTCATTTGAGACTTCTCGCAAGTATATTACTGAAATGTTTTCTTTTTTAACTGAACAATCAGCAACTTTGAGGAAAGAACTTAGAAGAACGATAGAACAGATTATATCTGAATGTCAAGTGAGCCTGCCTTCACAATACAACCCTTTTGCAGTCCATTGGATGACAATCATTCAAGAATTTTCGCAAAGATTGATGAAACAGAAACAATTATTCAAGGAGCTTTCTTCTCTTTTGCAGCAGCACACTAGTGCCCCTTCCACTCCCGCTTCGAGTGGGAAACCTGCTCAAAACCAGATAATTATTGAAATTGGTGACCTCCAATCGTATCCAGGGTTTTCCGCCACTTTATTTCCTTCAGCGTTTGCTCAAGCCCCAACTGAGCTCGGACAGTCAAATTCGAACGAGAAGAAAAGCGAGAATGGAGAAAAGATGGATGAAGATCACGAAGATGCCGAAGACGAAGAAGAACCGGATGAATTGTTAAAGGTCTTCAGAACTTTACAATCAGCAATGACTAGAGACGAAGATCTTATTGAGGATTTGGAATTGTTTCTTCAAGATGTTTCTGCCTCTAACTCTACTGCAAGCAACAGTGCAGATAATTCTATCCTTCCCACTTCACAAGGTCTCTTAGAAGCATTAGCAATTCAAGCCTTTGAGAAACTGGCCAAGGGGAATTCGAATGAAGTTAAAGATGTTGTAGTTAAGCAAGAGGTGGCAGAAGACAAACTGGATGATCCCTCGAAAAAAGCTTCTACCACTTTCGCCACATTATTTCAGCTTTCTTCGGATACCAGAGAAAGAAAAGTTGAAGATTCTTTGAATCAATATTACCAGATCTTATTAAATGGTCTTGATAATCCTTCTAGCTTTACGAATACAAGTAATGAGAATGGAAGTACCGGTTACCTTAGCGCCCGCAAGAAGAGGAATGCACCTAATAAACAATCGAACGTCGAAGTAATTCAAGGACGATTAACCGTCAGATCACGAGTGGAAAGAGATCTTCCATTATTATTTAGTCCTATTTCTACCTTCGAAGATAGCTATGTTGGTGCAGTTCCTATTAAAACAGTTTTTTCTCAATGGCGTGATAATTGCGAAGAAAGTTTTAGTGGAACTGATTCAAACCTAATAGATCATTGGAATAAAGAATATTATCTTCATTCAGTAATTTCACCAAATATAAGACAATTGGAAGATGATTTAATGAATTCATTACAATTACAAGCAGCGATTGCATTGTCAACATTCCAACAAAAGAAATTACAAACATCTAATGAAGAATTAGAAAAATTTATTCATGATGCAACAGTATCATTACATAAGGTTGAAAATTGTCATAAACAAGTATTAATTGAAGATTATCATGAAAGAAATCGTATGAAAGCAGCATTGGTGCAATTTGGTTTACAAGCAGCTACGACTTCGTCTAATGGAGCTAATGCACATCAACAGCAACAAGATCTTTTAGCTGGGATGGAAGGATTAGAATCGCTCTTGAATATGGCATCAAACGGTACAGCTACCAATGAGTTTGAAAACAGTGCTGTTGGTGGGGATTCTGGTAAATCTTCCACTTCAACTAACGTATTGCCTGTTGCGGAAGTTGCGCCACCTGTGAAGTATAAGCGAGGAACCTACCCTCGAAACAAGGGGGCTAGTAGTGCAAGTAATGTAACAGAGGAGCAGAGTGAAGTCCTTCCTGAGACAACACCCACGACTACCACGGCTACAAAGAGGAAGCAACCTTCGAATACAGCAGCTCCGAGTGTGCTTTCACAGGCATCAGATGTATCAGTCACAAATGACTCAATTAGCACGAATCCAAGTAAACGAAGAAGATCAGATAAATAGTAACCATTCTCCTACTATTTACCCATCCTTTCATTTGATTACGTTTGTCTTTATTCCCCTTTTCTGTCTCTTCTTTTTAAATTGCGTTACGTTGCATAATAATAAAATAAAAATAAAAATAAAAATAAATACTTTCTAAGAAATCGATTTTATTAAAATTCGAGTATTCTATTGGATCATTTGGGGAGAAATCTCACTCGAACAACATCAAACACAACTTCAAAGACGTGATGGCTTCCGTGAGATTCTTCCAGCTATTGTCCTTAGTTGCTTCTCTAGCATGTATCTTTGCATCCATGCCACCACCATTTACTCGTGAATTAAAGGTTACCTCACCATATCAGACGGGGAATGATGTTCTCATTGCTCAGACATTATTGAAACGTGATGATGCTGTTGATAAAAATCTTGTTGCGGATGGTATCTTTGGTACACAAAGTGCAACTGCTGTTATGAATTTTCAAGCAGCTGTTGGATTAAAATCCACTGGTGTTCTTGATGAAGTTTCCGCTCAAAAGCTTCTTGATTTACACTCTGCTGATGGATATAAAGATAGTGGATTTACCGCAGAAAGTATGGGATATTTATATAAGTTCCATATTCCAGTACACAAGAATCGCAGTATTGAGACCGATGCTACTTTATACGATGCGAAAGGAAATGTTTTATTGAAGTTTCGTGTTCGCACACATGGTCATCGAGGTGATGGAACAACTCAAGCATGGCCAGATTTCGGTGATGGTGATATTGGATTAACGGAACTTGCTTCTTCTGGTAATACTGTTACAGGATTAGTTGAAATGGACTTGAATTCACCTGAACCTGATCCAGACCTCTATGGGCCATGGCCAATCAACCGTATTGTACGTGGATTAGATGGTAATGCTGCATTACTCTTACCAAATATTAGAGATGGTATCTTAATTCATACAGGTAATTGGACAACCTCTACACAAGTCTGGGATGAGAGTAAAGACATGCCTAACTCATCTGGTTGTATTCATGGACATCCAACTGATGTTGAAAATATTTATAATATATTAGTTGGATTAGGTGTGAAAGTCAATGATAATACTTATTCTGGTAAAAATTATCCATATAAAGCACAAGGTGTTGGTGTTATTGAGTTAATCGATTAATCTACTACTCTCTAACTGATATATCATATTACTAATACTTGATATGTGTTGGATTATATTTTTCCATTTTTTTTTCTTTGTCTTATTCTTTGCTTTGTTTACATTTGTTTTAATGACAATATCGTGTAGTAAGATCCTCATATTGTACTTCTTAAAGAATGTAATAAAATAGTATTTCGTAGTTAATAGATATAGCCTTTGAAAAATAAAAAACACAAACACAACACATACAAACATCATAACTATAAGAAAACACATTCTTCACTCTTAGTAGTCTGATATCACCTAATATAACAGTGAATGACGCAAACCATAAGCTTCAATGAAGGAAGATTAATGAAACTAACGAACTATCCTTCATCGCATTAGAAATCTAAATCCTGCTCAAGTACACTCCAAGAGCGACAATCAGAGGTCGGAAAACACTAAGTGGATCACACTATTTTTCAGGCGGCGACTTGACC
>VFQN01006005.1_pt1 | contig 14316 bp, 14 predicted proteins | sample 3512371 | NCBI WGS metagenome assembly VFQN01 (sample SAMN10412370, study PRJNA504923) | tailings metagenome | isolation source: Replicate 2 from Balatoc abandoned mine | place: Philippines: Itogon, Benguet | collected 2017-08-28
CGACGACCTTGACGTCCGGGTTCTGCTCCTTGAGGTAGCGGCCGGTGCCGCTGATGGTGCCGCCGGTGCCGACCCCCGCGACGAAGTGGGTGATCTTCCCGTCGGTCTGCGCCCAGATCTCGGGGCCCGTGGTCTCGTAGTGCGAGCGCGGGTTGTGCGGATTCGAGTACTGGTCCGGCTTCCAGGCGCCCGGCTGCGCGGCCAGGCGATCGGAGACGTTGTAGTAGGAGTCGGGATGCTCGGGCTCGACGGCGGTGGGGCAGACGACCACCTCGGCGCCGTACGCCTTGAGCACGTTGCGCTTGTCCTCGCTGACCTTGTCCGGGCAGACGAAGACGCATGTGTAGCCCTTCGCCTGCGCGACCATCGCCAGCCCGACGCCGGTATTGCCGGACGTCGGCTCGACGATCGTGCCGCCGGGTCGGAGCTCGCCCGAGGCCTCCGCGGCCTCGATCATGCGCGTCGCGATGCGGTCCTTCACGGAGCCGCCGGGGTTGAGGTACTCCACCTTGGCGAGGACGATCGGCCCCTTCGCGCCATCCAGGGAGCCCGTGGACTTCGAGAGCCTGAGCAGCGGGGTGTTGCCGATCAGGTCGAGGAGGGAGTTCACATACTGCATCTCCACAATCTAGAGGCGCTCCTCACACACACGGAAACCTCGTGCGTACTCGCTGGTACTGGTCCGTAGGGTTGGGACGTGGGGAACGCGGGTGCTGCTCGGAAGCTGGCTGCCGCCGCCGCGTACGGCGGGGGCGGGCTGTCCCTGCTCGGGGCCAGCCTCTACGGCGTGCTCCGGCTCGAGGCGCAGGCGGCTCGCCGGACCATCGGCAACGCCGAGGGCGACCCACCCGACCCCACGGGCTGGTACGGCCGGGGACGGCCCGGACCCGCGATCAAGGTCGCGCTGATCGGCGACTCCAGCGCGGCCGGATACGGCGTCTCCCGGGTCGAGGAGACGCCGGGCGCCCTGCTCGCCAGTGGCCTGGCGGTGCGCGCGGACCGGCGGGTGCACCTGCGCGCCTTCGCCGTCGTCGGCGCGCGGTCGTCCGACCTGGACGGCCAGCTCGACCGCGCCCTCCCCACAGCTCCCGACGTGGCCGTGATCCTCATCGGCGCCAACGACGTCACGCACCGGATCCTGCCGGCCGCCTCGGTACGGCACCTGTCCGTGGCGGTCCAGCGGCTGCGCGACGCCGGCGTCGCCGTGCTCGTGGGCACCTGCCCGGACCTCGGCACCATCGAGCCGATCATGCCGCCGCTCAAGCAGGTGGCGCGCCACTGGTCGCGCCGGCTCGCCGCCGCTCAGACGATCGCGGTGCTCGAGGAGGGTGGCCGCACGGTCTCGCTCGGCTCGATCCTGGGCCCCGAGTTCGCCGCCGCCCCGGCCGTCCTCTTCGGTCCCGACCGGTTCCACCCGTCGGCCGACGGCTACCGCTCGCTCGCCCAGGTGCTCCTTCCGTCGACCCTGGCCGCGCTCGGGCTGGGGCCCGAGGACGAGGAGGAGCCCGAGGCGTTCAGGGGCGAGGGGGTCCTGCCCATCACCGCCGCCGCCATCCAGGCAGTCAACGTGCCCGGTACGGAGCTCGACAGCACCGAGGTCGGCGGCGCCCGGCGCGGCGTCCGCGGCCTGTGGGTCGAGTTGCGCCGCCGCCGGCGCCACCCCGACACCGACGGCGAAGCCCCGATCGAGGCCGAGCAGGAGCTCGAACCGACCGAGAGGTAGGCCCCAGGTCCGGCCCCGACGTACACCATCGAGGGCGGCGAGAGGTCCACTTGCCCGCCGAAACGGCGGCGACACGCCGTACCGCATCGGCGTGTCGCCGCCGATTCACCGGTCAGCCGGTGAAACGACCCCGACACGCCGTAGCACCAGAAACGGGCCCCGGGGATGAACCCCGGGGCCCGTCGTACGGCTGGTGGCGTCAGTCCTGGTTGAGGATCGCCAGGATGCGCAGCAGGTTGGTGTAGATCCAGACCAGGCTGACGGTGAGGCCGAAGGCCACCCGCCACGCCTCACGCTCCGGAGCGCCGTGGGCGATCAGCTGCTCCGCGAAGTCGAAGTCGAGGATCAGCATGAACACGCCGAGCACCAGGCCGATGACGGCGAAGAGCAGACCCATGCCGCCCATGCCGAAGATGCCGATCTCGCTGTTGAACATGCCCAGCACGAGCTCGAGCACGCTGAGGCCGACCATGCCGAAGACGGCGGCGATGACGAAGGTGCGGAACCGCTGACCGACCTTGATGTCGAAGAACTTGTACGCCGCGAGGGTGCCGGCGAACGCAGCGAAGGTGCCGATCACGGCCTGGATCACGATGCCGCCGCCGTACAGCGCGTCGAAGAACTTCGAGAGGCCTCCGAGCGCCAGACCCTCGAGCGCCGCGAAGGCGAGCACCAGGGCGGGGCTGACGACTCGCTTGAACGAGTTGACCAACGACAGCGCGAACGCGCCGAGCGAGCCGATCGTCATGAGGGCGACCAAGCCGCTGAGGTCCGCGTTCGGGGCGGTGATGTCGGGGGTCATTACCCACGTCGCGGCGGCGACGACCATCACGACGCCGACCGAGATCGCGGTCTTCTGCACGACCGAGTCGGCCGTCATCGGGCCGCCGGTGGCGACCGGGGTCTGCACGCCGGGCTGGCCGGGCTGGCCGGGGTAGCCGGTGCCCCACGTGGAGGGGTCGGTGTAGCCGGTCTGGCTCCCACTGGCGGAACTGAACTCCGCCGAACGGCGGAGCGCCGGGTTGTTGCTCTGCATGGTCTCTCCTCGAGGCCGGGGGGCGTCGTCGCTCTGACGGGTCACCTATGAACCCAGTCTAGGTGGGTTCATCCGCTCCAACGCCCGAGGCGGGTCGTTAGTTCCCGATCATCCCGACTGCGGCGGAGGAGGTTATGGGGCAGGTCCGTCGTGTCCCGAATGCCCGAGAATCCGCGCGGCGTCCGCCACAATCAGGGGCGTGGAAGAGGCGGTGTTCCTCGCAGTCGTCGGTGGCAGGTTCCTGGTGCCCCTGCTGATCCCCTGGTTCCCGCTGCCGGCGATCATCGCGTGCCTGGTGCTCGACGCCGCCGACCAGACGATCTTCCAGGCGTTCGGGTACGACCCGCCGGGCTACCAGAACTACGACAAGGCGATGGACATCTTCTACCTGTCCGTCGCCTATCTCGCCGCGATGCGCAACTGGGACAACCTGCACGCGTTCGCCGTGGCCCGCTTCCTCTTCTACTACCGACTCACGGGCGCGCTCCTCTTCGAGCTGACGCACGAGCGCTGGCTGCTGCTGGTCTTCCCGAACACGTTCGAGTACTTCTTCATCGCCTACGAGCTGTGGCGCACCCGCTGGCGGACCAGGCCGATCACCGAGCGCACCTGGATCCTGACCGCGGCGTTCATCTGGGTCGTCATCAAGCTGCCCCAGGAGTACTGGCTGCACGTCGCCGAGCTCGACGTCACCGACACGCTCGAGAACTACTGGTGGGCCTGGCCGGTGCTCATCGCACTGCTGGTCCTGCTCGCCGCGATCCTCTGGTTCGGCGTACGGCCGCGGCTGCCCGAGCCGGCGTACACCCTCCGGCTGCGCTCCGACCCGATCCCGGACGCCGTCGACACCAGCGCCTCGCTCGCCGTGCTGCGGGTCGCCGGCGGCTGGGTGGTGTCGTGGATGACGCTGGAGAAGGTCGTCCTGGTCGGCCTCGTGGCGGTCATCTACGGACAGTTCCTCCCGACCGTGACGATGTCGACGGTCGAGCTCTTCGTCTCGATCGGCCTCCTGGTCGCCCTCAACGCGGTGATCACGCTGCTCTTCTCGCGTCGCCGCTGGACCGTGGAGTCGGCCGCCCTGTCCGTGGTCTCCCGGATCGGGCTGAACGTCGCGCTGGTCGCCCTCTTCGAGACCCTCACCGCGCGCGCCGGCAACGGCTGGACGACGTTCTTCTTCCTGTGCCTGATCAGCCTTATCACCACCCTCCACGATCGCTACCAGCCGATCTACGCCTTCCGGCGTGCCGAGGAGCGCGCGGCGCAGCGAGCCTGACCGACACGAAGCCGCTTGCACACCTCCGCCGGGCCGGGCACGACGCGAACGGAGCCGCACCCTAGACGAGGTGGCGGCTCCCGGCCCGGGTGGCGCTGGGGCGCAGCCCACTGGACGCCGCGCTCCTGCGGTAGGCGTCGAGGGCCTCGGGCGCCAGGTCCACCGACTCGAGCAGCGAGGCCAGGTCGAGCCAGAGCTGCGCGGTCTGCCGGTCCATCACCTCGCCCGCCGCGGCGAGCGTCATCGCGGCACGCTGGTAGTGCGCGCGAGCCCCGCCGAGGTTCCCGGCGACGGCGTCCAGCTGGCCGAGAAGCGCCAAGCTGTCGGCATGGATCGTGGGCGCCAGGCCGGCCGAGTCGGAGCTGGCGCGCTCGGCGAGCGCCCGCGCCGCGTCATAGTCGAGGGCCATGTACTTCGCCCTCGCCAGGTGGAAGGTCGTGCGCGCCCGATCGACCGCGGATCCGCCGACGCCGCCGATCTCGGCGGCCGCCTGCTCCAGACCTGCGGTCGCCTCCTCGATCTCGGGCGGGTCGAGTTGAAGTTGCATCACGGCCAACTGGGCGCGCAGCCTGCTCAGGTTGCCGAACTGCTCAGCCTGGTCCAGGACAGCGAGGGCTCGGCGGGAGAGGGGCAGAGCACCGACCGGATCGCCACTCTCCGACTGCCTCACGCTGGCGTTCCAATAGATCGCCGCACGTGCCGGAGCCGAGTCCGACTCCTCCGCCTTCTGGATCACCTCGCGACACAGGCGCGTGGCGTAGGCGACCGAGCCGCGCTCGAAGTAGGCGGCCGCCAGCGTCGCGACCAGCTGGAACTCCTCGTCGATCCCGGCGAGTCCGGCACCCCGGAGCCGTAGCAGGCTCGCCTCCCCGACCGAGACCGCCCGACCCAGATCACCGACCTTCCGGTAGCAGCGGCTCAGCGCGTTGGCGGCAGCCGTCTGCGAGAGGAATCCACCCCGCTCGGAGGCGAGGACCTCCTCGAAGACCTTCAGGGCACCGGACAGGTCGCCGAGCGCTTTCGAGGCCTGCGGCATGCACCAGGCGGACGTGGTCGACGAAGCCCTGCTCGTGGGTCTGCGCCGCGCGGGCGAGGAGGTCCTGGGTCAAGTCGACCGCCCGGCGCGGGTCGCTCGACCTCAGCGCGAGCTCGGCGTAGTCGAGCTGGAGCCGATCGGCAGCGCGCAGGTCGGCACTGAGGTTCAGCACGAGCTCCTCGACGGTGGTCTCGAGTCGCTCGGCGAAGATGCTGAGGAGCTCGTAGTTCGGGCGGCGTTGGCCCGACTCGATCCGGGACACGTAGGCGATCGACGCATCGGGCCCCGCGAGCTCGCCCTGGGTGAGGCCGGCCGCCGTCCGCGCATCCTTGAGGCGCGCGCCGAGCTCGGCGGGCGGAACACGCTTCAAAAGGATCTTCACATCGGAATCCACGCGGACATCCTGGCGCTTCTGCCGATCCCCCGACAGCACGGCCCGCAGATTTGACCGAATTTCTCTGGTGCCCCCGGTGAGAGTCGAACTCACAACTAGCCGCTTTTAAGGCGGCTTCCTCTGCCGGTTGGGATACGGGGGCCGACGCGGGACGCCAGACGCAGGGCCGCGGAGGCCCCGACCGTACGGCGTCCCGCCGTCAGCCTGTCAGCCCGCGGGGCCGAGTGGCAGGCGGGCCGAGAACGTGGATCCGCGGCCGGGGCTGCTGTCCACCTGGAGCGTGCCGCCCATGAGGTCGACGAGCTGGCGGCAGATCGCCAGGCCGAGGCCGGTGCCGCCGTAGCGCCGGGTGATGCTCGAGTCCGCCTGGCGGAACGGCTCGAAGACCTGCGCGACGTGCTCGGCCGTCATGCCGATGCCGGTGTCGGCGACCTCGACGTGCAGGTCGAACCCGGTGTCGGTCGGCTTGGCGCGGAGACCGAGCCGCACGGAGCCGGCCTCGGTGAACTTGACAGCGTTGTCGAGCAGGTTGGTCAGCACCTGCGCGATCCGCACGGGATCGCCGACCGCGCGGACCGGCAGGTCGACGTACGTCGCCTCCACGGTCAGGCCGCGCGCCGCCCCGGCCGCCCGGGCGGGGGCGAGCGCCTCCTCGACGAGGGCTGGCAGGTCGAAGGCGGCCGGCTCCAACTGGGTGCGGCCGACTTCGATCCGGGCGAAGTCGAGGATGTCGTCGACCAGCCGCAGGAGGCGGGCGCCGGAGCGGTCGACCACGTCGATCAGCCGGCGCTGGCTGTCGTCGAGCTCGGTATCGGCGAGCAGCTCCGCGGCGCCGATGACGCTCGTCAGGGGGGTGCGCACCTCGTGGCTCATGGTGGCAAGGAAGAGCGACTTGGCGCGATTGGCCTCCTGCGCCGCCTCGTGCGCGTCGCGCAACTCGCGGTGCATCCGGATCCGGTCGCTGATGTCCTCGGCGATCCCGAAGACACCGACGATCTCCTTGTCCACGACGATCGGAAGACCGGTGATGCTGATATCCACCCGGTGCCCGTCCTTGTGCCGGAGCCCGGACTCGAGGTGTCTGGTCCGGGAGGCCAGTACCTCCGCGAAGTTCTCGCTGACGATGCCCCACTGGTCCGGCGGCAGCAGGTCGCCGAAGTGCATCCCGCAGAGCTCGGCCTCGGTGTAGCCCGAGAGCCGCTCGGACTTCTCGTTGGCGCTGGTGAAGTGGCCGTCGGTGGCGACGGTGAAGACCGCGTCCGGGTGGTCGTGGAAGAGCGCGTGGTAGCGCTCGGTGATCTCCGCGAACGCCTGGTCGACGGCGGCCCGGCCGGAGACCGCCCGGTGCGCCTGCCGGTAGCGCCATACGGAGTACGACGTGGCCGCGAGGCCGACCCCGGCCACGGCGACCATCGCCAGGTCGGCCGGCGACCCCCAGCCGCAGCGGGGCCTCACGTGCACCCCCGAGATCGATGCATGCGCTCAGCGTAGCGAGGCGAGGACGGCGGCCCGACCCAGGACGTCGTCGAGCATCTGCTCCGTGAGTCGACCGGTGAAGGTGTTCTGCTGGCTGGGGTGGTAGCAGCCGAGGAGGACGACCTCCCGCTCCCGTGCGCCGTCGTGGCGCAGCAGCAGCGCCTCGACGCCGTGGCCGAATCGCGGCCGGGGGCGCTGGACCGTCCAGCCCAGCGCGGCGTAGGACCGGAGCGCGGCGTACCAGCCGAATCCGCCGAGCGCGACCACGACCTCGACGTGGTCGACGAGCAGTCCCAGCTCGGCCTCGATCCACGGGGCACAGGTGTCCCGCTCGGTGGTGGTCGGCTTGTTCTGCGGCGGCGCTCAGCGCACCGTCGCGACCATCCGCGTCCCCAGCAGCTCCTGGCCGTCGCCGGCGCGCGTGCTGGTGGGGATCCGGGCCAGCCCGACCCGGTGCAGGCTCGCGAAGAGCCAGTCGCCGCTGCGGTCGCCGGTGAAGATCCGACCGGTGCGGTTGGCGCCGTGCGCGGCCGGCGCGAGGCCGACGATGAGGAGCTTCGGCTCGGCGGCTCCCCATCCCGGAGCCGGGCGCCCCCAGTAGGTCTCGTCGGCGTACGCCGCCCGCTTCGCCTCGGCGACGTCCTCGCGCCACCGCACGAGGCGCGGGCAGGCGCGGCAGACCGAGACGCGGGCGTCGAGCTCCGGGAGAGGCGCCGACCGGGCGAGCCGCCGGACCTGCGCGGGGGTGCGGGCCACGGGCGTGGCGGCGCTCGCCGGGTCGCCCGGCCATCCCGTGCCGGGTGGGACGAAGCTCACCCGGTCATGGTCGCGTGGTCGACGTCGTACTCTCGTCGGACGACCGCACCTTGTCGGCGACCGTCGACGCGGCCGAGGTCGCCTTCTCCTTGACGGCGTCCGCCACGACCGGCGCTTGGGCCACGACGGTCTCCTGGGCCTTGCTCGCGGCCGACTGGACGGTGGGGTTGCCGGCCACCTTCCGGGCCGCGTTGCTGATCTGCTCGTAGCGTTCGCGGCCTGCTCGGGAGCCGAGCACGTAGCCGGCGGCGAACGCGATCATCAGGGTGCTCTTGCTCATGAGGATGCGGTGCCCGCAGGCGCGCAGGCCAAACCATCGACCTCACCCGATCGACCAGGCGATCCCGTCGAGGATGTCGGACTCCGAGACGACCAGCGACGCAGCGCCGGACCGGCGCAGCACCTGCGCGAGGATCAGCACGCCGGCGCCGATGACGTCGGCCCGTCCCGGATGCATCGACGGCAGGGCCAGCCGCTCGGCGACGGTCATCGCCAGCAGCCGGTCGACCGTCGCGAGAACCTCTGCAGCGGGCAGCTCGACCTGGTCGACCGCCTCGCGCGAGTACGCCGGGAGGTCGAGCGCGACAGCGGCCAGCTGCGTCACGGTCCCCGCCACGCCCACGACCGTGGCCGCGTCGCCCGGCGAGACCGGACACGCGTCGAGGTGGGCATCGATGTCGGCAACGCAGGCGGCGATCTCGAACGCGGTCGGGGGGTCGGAGTGCAGGTGCCGCTCGTGCAGCCGAACCGACCCGATGTCCATCGAGTCGGCAGCACTCGGCGCCGAGCCGCCGAGGATCAGCTCGGTGGAGCCGCCGCCGATGTCGACGACGAGCACGGGCTCGGCGGGCGGCCTCCGCAGGTTGCGCACCGCGCCGTCGAAGGAGAGCGCGGCCTCGACGTCGCCGCTCACGACCTCGGGCTCGACGCCGAGCCGCTCGCGGACGCCGGCGACGAAGACGGCGGCGTTGGTTGCGTCGCGGGTCGCCGAGGTCGCGACGAACCGGACCCGCTCCGGCGGGACGTCGTGGGACGCGATGAGCGCGGCGTACTCGTCGATCGCGGCGAACGCCCGGGCCAGCGCCTCGTCGGCGATCCGGCCGGTGCGGTCGAGGTCCTGGCCGAGCCGGATCATCCGCATCTCGCGGACGTCGACAAAGGGTAGCTCGCCGATCAGGAGCTTGATCGTGTTGGTGCCGCAGTCGATCGCCGCTACACGCACGGGCCCGACTCCCACCACGGCCCGAGCAGGTCGAGCACCTCGTCCCCGAGCGGGTTGACCCCCCGGCCCATCGCCAGGGACTGGCCGGCCAGCACGTGCAGGCACTTCACGCGGTCCGGCATCCCGCCCGCGGAGATGCCCTCGATCTCCTCGACCTCGCCGAGCGTGGCGCGATAGGCCAGGTAGCGCTCGTGCGCGGCCCGGTACGCCGCAGCCAGCGCGGGATCCTCCCCCAGCCGGTCCTGCATCTCCTTCATCAGACCCGAGCCCTCGAGCGTGCCGATCCGCGAGGCAGCCCGTGGGCAGGTGAGGTAGAAGGTCGTCGGGAACGGCGTCCCGTTGGGAAGCCGCGGCTCGGTGGTGACGACGTCGGGGTTGCCGCAGGGGCAGCGGTGGCCGATGTCGTGGATCGCCCGCGGCTCACGGCCGAGCTGGGCCTCGATGGCAGAGACGTCGGAGGGGTCGATCACCCCACGATCATCTCAGCGCGGCTCCTTGATCGTGTCGGCCGGTCGGGTCGGAGGATCCGCCTTCGGCGGGTTGCCGGCGAGCTCGACAGACCTCCACGCGCGCGACCACCACGCCTTCGGCTGCTTCGGGGCGATCGTGGCCGGGTCGGTGAGCTCCGCCTCGCTGTCGAGGGCCTCGCCGTTCTCGTCGAGTACGACGTAGGCGGTCTCGCCGGGCATGACGTAGTTGAGGTCACGCGCCTGCTGGCGGACGAACGCCGGGTCCTCCCAGCGACGCTGCTCGCGCTCGAGGTCGTCGATGGCGGCCTGGCGCAGCGCGATCGTGCCCTTGAGTTCCTCGATGTGGGAGCGCTGGTCGAAGTAGGCCCGCAGCGAGGACGCATAGGAGATCGTCAGCACCGAGACGACGAGCACCACCACCGCGGCTCGCCCAGTCAGTCGCGACCGGCGCGGCGTGCGCGACGCGGGCCCGGCCACGGCCGCCGCCGAGAGCGGGCGCGCGGCACCGCGGGTTGCCGCTCCGGTCCGACCGGGACCGGTGCGACCGCGCGGGCGCGCGCCGCTGGACGGCGTGCGGCGAGGCTCGGAGGGCATGTCCCCTAGGGTCGCTCAGCCGAGGTAGCGCGGGAACGCCGACGCGCCGGAGTAGCGCGCTGCATCTGCGAGCTCGTCCTCGATCCGCAGCAGCTGGTTGTACTTCGCGACCCGGTCGGACCGCGCCGGGGCGCCGGTCTTGATCTGGCCGCAGTTCACGGCGACCGCGAGGTCGGCGATGGTGGTGTCCTCGGTCTCCCCGGAGCGGTGGCTCATCATGCAGCGGAAGCCGCTGCGGTGCGCGAGTTCGACGGAGTCGAGGGTCTCGGTCAGGCTGCCGATCTGGTTGACCTTCACCAGCAGCGCGTTGGCCTGGCCCCCGCTGATGCCGCGCTGCAGCCGCTCCACGTTGGTGACGAAGAGATCGTCGCCGACGAGCTGGGTCTTGGCGCCGAGACCGTCGGTGATCGCCTTCCAGCCGTCCCAGTCGTCCTCGTCGAGCGGGTCCTCGATCGAGACGATCGGGTAGGACGCGACCAGGTCGGCGTAGTAGGCGGTCATCTCCTCGGCCGACTTCGGCGCACCCTCGAAGACGTAGGAGCCGTCCTGGTAGAACTCCGACGCGGCCACGTCCATCGCCAGCGCGATGTCCTTGCCCAGCGACAGTCCGGCGGCCTGGACGGCCTCCGCGATCAGGTCGAGCGCGGCGCGGTTGCTGTCGAGGTTCGGCGCGAAGCCGCCCTCGTCGCCGAGCCCGGTGGAGAGGCCCTTCTGCTTCAGCACCGACTTCAGTGCGTGGTAGACCTCCGCGCCCGAGCGCAGCGCTTCGCGGAAGGTCGGCGCCCCGATCGGCGCGATCATGAACTCCTGCACGTCGACGTTGGAGTCGGCGTGGGCGCCGCCGTTGAGGATGTTCATCATCGGCACCGGCAGCAGGTGGGCGTTGGGGCCACCGACGTACCGATAGAGCGGCAGCTCGGCCGAGTCGGCGGCGGCGCGGGCGACGGCGAGGGAGACGCCGAGGATCGCGTTGGCACCGAGCTTGGCCTTGTTGGGGGTGCCGTCCAGCTCGAGCATCGTCTGGTCGACGAGCCGCTGGTCGTCGGCGGCGAGGCCCTCGATCGCCGGGCCGATCGTCTGGATAACGGCCTCGACGGCCTTGCCGACGCCCTTGCCGCCGTAGCGGTCGCCGCCGTCGCGCAGCTCGACGGCCTCGAAGGCGCCGGTCGATGCGCCGCTCGGCACCATGGCGCGCGCGAAGGCGCCGTCGTCGAGGAGCACCTCGACCTCGACGGTGGGGTTGCCGCGCGAGTCGAGGATCTCGCGGGCGCCGACGGCTTCGATGGATGCCACGTCACTGCTCCTGGTGCGGTCGAGGGGGCCGGTCTCGGCTTCGCGGCCAGCCTATCGGGGCGTCAGGTCGGCGAGTCGGCGGCCGGAAACGTGACACACATGGTGGTGCCGCCGGTGGCCTCGTTGGGCAAGGCCCAGGCGGTGCCACCGTGGCGCTCGGCGACCCTCTTGACGATCGACAGACCGAGGCCGGTGCCGCGGTAGCCGCCGTCGCGGTGGGCCCGGTGGAAGCTGTCGAACACGCGGGCCCGCTGGTCCTCGGGGATGCCGATGCCGTTGTCGCTGACCTCGATCCGGACCATCGACGGCTCCTCGTCGACGAGGTGGCCGGAGACCCGCACCGCGGGCACCACGTCGGGCGCGACGTACTTGACCGCGTTGCCGACCAGGTTGTCGAGGACCTGCCGGAGGAGGACGGGCTCGGCGCGCACGGCCGGGATCGTCGGGTCGACGACGATATCGGGCACCGTGCTGCTCTGCACTCGGGCGGCGTCGATCCGCGCCCGTCTGATGTCGTCGGCGAGGGCGGTCAGTTCGACCCGGACGGGGTTGATCCTGAGGTCGCGCGCGGTCGTGTACGCCAGCAGGTCGTTGATGAGGTGCTGCATGCGCTGAGCCGCCCGCTGGATGCGGTCCAGCTGCTCGACCTGCCGCTCGGGCGGCACCGAGATGCCCGCGCGCGCCGGCTCCAGCAGGGCTTCGGACCAGCCCTCGACCACGGTCAGCGGGTTCAGCAGGTCGTGGGCGACGACACCAGCGAACGACGCGAGCTCGTCGCGCTCGCGGCGATCGGCGGTGACGTCGTGGAAGACGAGCACGGTGGAGGCCGGATCGGAGCCGACGATCGGCCGCGCGGTGACCTGGAGCATCCGCCCGTCGGGGACGGTCGGGTTGCGGACGAAGAGGTCCAGGCCCTCGATCGTCTCGCCACCGAGTGCCCTCGCGAGCAGGCCGTCGGCGCCCGCGACCTGCCGCCCGTCGGGCGCGGAGATCTCGTCGGGGTCCGGGGCGAGCCGCCCGTCGTCATCGACGCGCGCATCTCCCACGAGCGTGCCGGCGGCCGGGTTGCGCAGCACCAGCCGGCCCTCCGAGTCCAGCACCGTGACCCCGTCGGCCATCGAGTCGAGGATCGTGCGCAGCATCGTCGCCTGACTCGCCGCCCGGGCCTCCGAGCGCTCGAGCCGGCGGTTGAGCAGCAGACCCTCCCGCCGCCCGACCGACAGCACGAGGTTGAGCACCACGACGAGTGCGAGGTAGGCCTGGACCACGATGCCGAACGTCCCCGGGTCGTCGATCGCGAGGAACGGGCCGTAGCCGAGCACCGTCGTCGCCGCGACGGCGCCGCACACCGCCAGGGCGTGGATGTCGGACACCCACGAGGTGAACCGGGTGCCGGCCCACACGCAGGTGACGACGAGCAGGAACGGCACCGGCAGGTCGTCGTTGACCACGAAGACCGCCCACACGGCGCCGAGAGTGACGAGCGCGAGGCAGGCCGCTTCGATCGCGCCACCCCCCCCGAGTCCGTCGCGGCCGCGCTCGCCCTTCGGCGCCCGGGCGGCGTTGCGGGCCAGCAGCGACAGCGGGAAGATCGCGAGCACCGCGACGGCGTTGCGGATCACCCAGGTGCCGAGGGCCAGCCAGTCCCCGTCGGCCTCGAAGAGGATCGAGCTCGGACCGACCAGCGCCGCGCCCGCCGCGGACAGGAACGCGGCCGCGATGAGGTAGCCGAGGTCGCGCAGCCCCTGCACGCCCGCTGGCGGGTGCTCGCCGAAGCCCCACATGCTCGGGCACCACCGGCTCACGAGCATGCCGAAGATCATTACCTGCGCGACGGTGCCCACGGCCAGGCCGATCGCCAGCGACGTCGAGGTGCCCGTGAGGTCGTTGACGAGCCACGAGGAGATCACCATCACGGCCGCGTCGAGCACGAGCCAACGCCGCCAGCCGGTGACCGCGAACCACGCGACCGCGACGCCCGCCGCCGGCCAGACCAGGGCGAGATCGGACCCGTCGGGCACCGTGAGCCGGCCGAGCACGGCGGCCAGCGCGAAGTACGCCGCGAAGCCCGCCAGGTCGAGCACGCGTGCGAGGCTCACGCCCGGCCTCCTCCGGCCTCCAGCGCACGCCGTGCCGCGGCACGCAGGTCGTCGGGCAGGAAGGGCTTCGCGATCCGCTCCCGGCCGGTCCGCGCGATCTGCTCGATGATCTCGCCGGTCCACTGCACGGTCACGAAGACGGCGGCGATCTCCGGCCACTGCTCCTCGGCCACGCCCAGCAGGGCCACGCCATCACCGTCGGGCAGGGCGTAGTCCATGAGGACCAGGTCGGGGCGGTAGTCCGGCTCGTCACCGTGGAGCCGCCGCAGCGCGGCCCCGTCGGACACCCCACGAATTTCGTGTCCGTCCGAGAGCATGCAGTGCGCGACCCAGTCGCGAACGTCGGCGTCGTCCTCGACGATCAGTACCCGCGCCACGAGCGCACCCTAGGGCATCAGGGCGCCCGGTACGCCGGACTTTCGGCGACGCGCCGTACGCAGCTGCCCTGCCTTCTCTAGACTCCGCCGTCGTGGCCGACACCAGAGCCAGGCTCTGCCTGACGATGATCGTCAAGGACGAGACCGCGATCATCGCGCGCTGCCTCCGCTCGGTGGCCCCGTGGATCGACGCCTACGCCGTCCACGACACCGGCTCCGTCGACGGAACTCCCGAGCTCGTTGCGGAGATCTTCCGGGCCCACGGCGTGCCCGGCCGGGTCACTCATGGGACCTTCGAGGACTTCTCGCAGGCGCGCAACGACTCGCTCGACGCGGCGCTCGCGACGAGCTCCGCCGACATCGACTACCTGCTGCTCTGCGACGCCGACATGGAGCTCGTCGTGGAGGACGACGGATTTCGCGAGCGCCTCGTCGCCGATGCCTACCTCGTGGAGCAGCGGGCCGAGAGCCTCAGCTATGCGAACCTGCGGCTGCTGCGGCGCGACG
>VFQN01006006.1_pt1 | contig 14315 bp, 25 predicted proteins | sample 3512371 | NCBI WGS metagenome assembly VFQN01 (sample SAMN10412370, study PRJNA504923) | tailings metagenome | isolation source: Replicate 2 from Balatoc abandoned mine | place: Philippines: Itogon, Benguet | collected 2017-08-28
CGTGGGCAATGGCTGACATGACATTGTCGTACTGCGCGGCCACGCGTGTGCAGCTCAGGGCACCAAGCAAGCGCACTCGTGGCAGCCTCACCTGGCCGGTCACGATGGCCTGCACGAAGAAGCCGAACATGGAGAACATGGCCAGGCGGCCGTTCTTGATCTCCTTGACCTTGAGCTGTGGGTGGAAAGGGGAACAAGTATTATATTGAGGGACCAGTCAGCACACCGCGCACCACAGAAGCACATGTGGTATATGCACCGAGCGGCTCCATGGCAAGGCGACGACTTACCACTACGGTATCAGTCTGCGGCAAGACCACTCCGGGACACAAACTTGTCGCCGCATGCCGCCATGCGACGTCACGCGGCCACTCACTGTCCCGTGTCACCCGCTGGCAGCCCTCACCTCGGCAGCGGTCTCGGGGTCCTCAGCCAGGCTCAGGGGGTCGAACCAGGGGCCGCCGGGGTACAGCTTGTCAAGGCCCTCACCAGCGGGGCCTGAGGCAGGAAAAGTGAACAGAACATTCAGGACATGCGCTATCACAAGCATCTCGCACTACAAACGATATTTATTGCAACTAGAGGCCAGACTATAACCACATAGGGTGGACAGTCAACAAGCCTTTTGCACGAAGAGAAAAGAAGCATGCCCCACGCACGGCTGGTTCCCACAACCCTAGCCAAGCGGAGCCCTCACCGCCGTTGACGCGGTAGCCCTCAATGGCGCCCATCAGGATGACCTGCACGGCCAGGGTGGCCAGGATGGACTGGGCGTGCACCAGGCCAGAGTTGCCCAGGTAGTCCAGGCCGCCCTCCTGGAAGATCTGGGAGCCAGCCTTGAACCACACGGGCTCGGCAATGGGGGTGCCGTTAGCGGCCAGCAGCTCGGGGGTGACGCAGCCCAGGGCGCCCAGCATGGCCCAGCGGGCGTGGATCAGCTCCAGCTCACGGTAGCGCTTGAAGGTCTCGGGGTCCGAGGACAGACCGGCGGAGTCCTGCAGAGCAGTAAACACAAGGAACCGAAGGTGAGGAGGCAGGTAAAGATTGAGCGTTTGTAGCAGGCACGAGGTTCGGAGGCGTTCATCGTTGCACATTTGCACAGGTCTGTCTGTCTGAAGCTTCGCTTACCCAGCCGTAGTCGCCGGGGAACTCGCCAGCCAGGTAGGCGGGGGTCTCACCGGACAGCGGGCCTGCAGGGACAGGAAAGCGGGACGAAGGTATGTCCATGTGCTATACATGAACACGAAGGCTGACAGACCGCAGTGCGACTGGTGCTGTAAAAAGGCCCTGGCCATGACAGCAAGTCGGAGACGAGAACCCGGCAGACCACTTACCCAGGTACTTGTTGCGGTTGGGGCCGTACCAGGCGCTCAGCTTGCCATCGGCATCGCCCCACCAGCCAGCGCGCTCACTGCGAGCCGAGGGCGGGAGGTGAGGGTCAGCGATACCTTCTGCGGAGCATCTCCGGCATATCCGCCGATACGCCTGTGCTCACCGGATGGTCTTGCGGGGGCCAGCAGGGGCCTTAGCAGCGCCACCCTTCTTGGTGAGCTTGGCCTGCGATCGCCAACGCAAGATGCCTGTAGTCAAACGAAGTGCCCTGTTCGGGGATCGCCCCAGAGCGACTGGCGAGAGGCGACGAGACCCTATTGCCTATTCTATTGCTGCTGTTGCAGACTGCACAGGTTGAGGTTGGCTAAGTCATTGATCGTGAGCAGAGTGGGCCCCGCGCCATGCGTCGCGCACCTGAACGTTCAGGGAGGCACGAGACAGCATCATCTTTCCTGGTTGGTCTGGCTCGACAAAATGAGTAGGTGTGTATGAGCGGAGTGACACCAGGCCGGATATCGGACAGCCTCTTTAATAAATGCGCAAGCGAGTACGGCGAGCAGATCTCGGGGTCGCTTTTTCCGTCAATCGCGCTTTACGAGGAGGCCGGTATCACCCATCAGCACCCATTACTTGTGCGTGAGAAAGGATCTGACTTTCCTGCGGGGTCGGCAAGTCAACGCCCGTCGACCAGCTCAGGCCTCCCGGCGCAAACGCCTGGCGATGCCACACATTAACAGTATGCAGCTACTGGATGTAAATACATACGTACGTTTGCGGCAAGGTTCTGTCCGTGTTGAGGCGTTAGTGCGCCAAAGGCCAAAGCACAGATGGCGCGTGCAGCGAACGCGCTACACGCTCTACGCTTGTGGCACGATGCATGAGGTGGTTTCAGCAAGGTTGTTGCTTCGCTAGCTCGGCTCCACGCGAACGCGTGAGGAGCTACAGCGGTTCAACACCGCGGGCTGCTGCCGACCCACGGGACGACGGGACCCTGGGCAGGCCTCATGATACTGGCTTGTACACGGCCATTAGCTATTGCACGGGTGCTTATATCCCCGAGCGGGAGGGACGAGTCGACACGTATCCATCGTATCCATCGTGTCGCGTGCACATTAAATGTGTCGTAGTGACAAAGCATGTGGTAACCCTGTGTGACAAGAACAAGGGCGCCACCATAACCTCGTGTTCATGCCCGCCATGGCAGCCGAGGAACTGCACTCCAGGTGTCCCACCAGGTCCCACCCACACCTAGGAGATGGTGGAGCACGACTATTAAGAGCGCAACGCTACACAATTCCGCCCGCACAGCAAGGAGCCTGCGGCCCCTGTTGTCAAAGCCTCATACCGTAAAAGCACAGCCTGAGCACCACCTCTGCAGCAGTGTTGCCCTGTTGCCTCCTCCCAGTCCGCCGCAAACATGCGCCAGCATGCGCCTTCCTACCGGTAGCGCAAACGTACAGCAGCCTCGCCGTTGAGCCTCGCACCTCATGCCTGCCCAAGGCACCATGCTGCGGGTACCGCTGTGCAGGCTAGCTGTCGGCAGGTGTACGCAGGTGAAGCCTGGCTGCGTTTTCGGGTGAGCAAAAGGGTTCAAACTCAAGTAAGTCTGCCCTCGTAAACACGCAGTCCATCCTGCCATAACTCAGCCTGCTCATAGCAGCGGCCAAAGCTAACCACGTGGCAGACCGTAGGATCCATTAGACCCACCCGCGAAACACAACACCAGCAGTAACCACACAGCACACACCAAACCGTCAGGAGAGGGCACCAACACATGCATGCGGCCCCCAGCAGACATCAGTAATGACGCATCGCATCCTACGGTCCCATACCCAATGCCGAAGTGCAGGCGCGGACGACAGGAGACGCGCACAGACCATGGAGCAGCCGGGCTACTCTTCATGCACGGATCTCCACCGGAGCCTTCGGGAACAAACGCAGGCCCATATCGGCCAGGCAATGCTTGACTTGCATGTACGAACGCGTCATCCTATACTCCTATCACCGTGCGGCGGTCTGGGGTGCTGGGGGTGCAGTAATCGTGTCAGGCAGGGACGATGAACCACGCGCGCATGCCGCACTTCCATATGTGCAGCCAAACCGGCCACCCACCAACAAGACGACCTGCCCACCAGCAACGCTGTCAGAGTACAGTCCTGTACGTCCTGCCCCTGCAACAGTCCTCAAACCGATGTAGCTGCGACCCAGCGTCATGTCACGACAGGTGCACACATGCCTGTAGGCAGGCTATAAGGGACGCAAAGTAAACGTTGCGGAGCGGCAGATGAAACCTAGTATGTACATGCAGGACCATGCGGCGCAGTATCGCGCCGCTGCCGTCTGCTCCAACCAGCTGTGCCACCTGGACGACCGACAATGCGCCACGTGTCAGATGTAGCTGATGCGCATGAGCTGCACGAACTCGTCGAAGCTGATGGTCCCGTTCTTGTCCTGTAGGGCCGAGGGAGGGAACATGTAGGTAATGAGCTCCCCTGCTGTGCACGCATGGCCCACGCGCTCTATGGGGTTGCTGGCTGTTGCAGCACTCCCGTCTCCCAACACCAGCACACAGTACGGTTTTAGGATTCTATCGTTTCGGCTCCGCGTTAATACGGCTTCCAAAGTGCATCCCATCGGAACCTGTTTAGGCTCCTTGTTGAGTCCTGCTCCCAAATGGAACCTTGGGCGCACACGTGCATATGGGCGCTTGGCTTGCCAGTGGCCGCAGACCGCCACGTGCACAGCATGGCTACCACAGCAGCTACTAAGGGATTAAGCTCCCCTTCCCCCTAAAACCCTACGACGCGCACCGTGTCTGTGGCATTGAAAAGGTCCTCCACGTCCTGCCCGTGGTAGCCGCACCGCTCGGCCAGAGACACGAGCTCCTGCGCATACAAGGCAAGAGGATTAGGGGGTTGGAAGGGCCCTCATGGTGGGGCAATCAGGTGCCAGGGCACAAAGATGCAACGGGGACCGCGGAAGTCAAATGGGAGCATTCCTGTTGCACGAGGCGATACGGTCAGGCGCGCTGCGCCCAATCTGGGGCGGACAGGCCAGTATGGAACAGGGCCGCAGGGCGGCCAAGGTGCCACAAGTACCGCTCTCTCTCTCACCCCGACCCCGCAACCAACTCTTGCAGAGCCCGCCGGTCCCAACCGTTACCTGGCGCTCAATGACGCCGTTGCCATTGCTGTCGTACATCTTGAATATTTGCCTACCGTACGTGGGGGAGGGTCCAGGGGTGAGAAAGCATGTGGGCAGGACCACGGGGGCGCGAATGCGCCCGGCCCTTCCATGGTGCCCCGGATCCCCCTGGCCAAGGCGATGCGCCAGACTCTCCCGCAGCTAGAACCGAAGCTATCACCTAGCTGAGCGAAGTGCGATCCTGTCCACCCCGCACGCATCGTTACCGGCATGTCCAGTACCTCCCAACACTCTGCCGCACAGCCGGCATACGGTGGGCGCCCGTAAGCGCAGTGCTCTGCCTTGGCAGGCACATGCATCGTGCGCTCAAGCTTGCTGTGCATCCTAACACTTGCTTTCGTGCGGTCTTCGTGTAAACGTCGTGCAGCGTTCTGGCCATATCCCCAGCGGTCCCTTCTGCCCCGACCCTCATCTACCTCATTAATCAGACGCGTCCATGACCCACGCCCCTTGTATGTGATACCATCAAGGCCCTCCAGACGTGCATGTACCCACCTGATCTCGTCCAGCTGCGCCGGGCTGGGGTCCCACGTGACGCTGTGCTGGGCCTTGGCGGCGGGGTTCACCCAATCCCACATGACTTTGAACTCGCGGTCGTTGGCGTAAGGGTACAGCCGCCGGAGGTACTCGTCCAGCGTGAGCACACCGTCGCGGTTGATGTCGATTGTCTAGGGGGGAGGCAGGTACAGTCGGAATTCGGGGGAGGGCAGGTCGTTGGTTCTTGGAAGCTGTGATACACTTGGTTCTTGGTAGCTGTGTTGCTGCTTGTCACAGGCTAGGTTGATCCCAGGAACCCGGAAGGAGGTGATTCAGGGCAAAGCGTGGAGTAAGCGCGAGACCACCGCCCCGGGTCAATCCGGGCTGAGATGCGTGCACGGCCGTTGAGAGGGAGCGGAGGCAGGAAGCAGAGGGCTAGGCGTGCGTAGAGGCCGGCCCGGCTGCTTCAAGCTAACAAGATAGACTGGCCCTCACTTCGCAAACCTGCAAGTGGTGCAGGAAGGCAAGTCAGGTCGTGAGGCTTACCCGGAAGGCCGACAGCTCGTGGTGGCTCAGGTTCTTTTCTTTCTCCAGCGCTTTGGTCAGCTCCGCGATCGTCACCAGGCCGTCGCCGTCCTGGCACGTGGCATCGCGAGGCTGTCGTCAAGAAAATGTGTCCAGGTTGCAGACAGGCAGCAAACAGCAGGAGTGGCGGTCCGCACGCAGGCAGCGTGTGGCACGGGGCCCCATCCCCGTCAGTGGCGCCGCACGGAGCCGTATCCCCGCTCCCCGGTGCCTACGCTGGGCCAGACAAAGACCTGGTACGCGCGCATTGCAGGCATTGCAAGCCGTTCATCTTTCTGTATACGGCACGGCTCAGGTCTTAGACTGGTACATATGCACACACCTTGTCATGTTGGTCGAACACAGATTTGAGGTGGAGCACCTCGGCCTTGCTGTGCGGTGTGTGGGTGTGGGAAATGAGGTTGGGCGTGAGTTCAGGAAAGGGCAGGGCACTAAGGAGAGAGACCTTGCAGTCCTTGACCTTCTGCCCTTGGATCCGGCGGCTGTGCTGGTGCATTATGACCTTGCATGCTACAGTCGGCGAGGGCAGCACACCGGCCCCACCACGCCTGTTAGAGCAGGAGGGTGTCGCGGCTGCTACTACTCACGTGTACTTTGTCCCATCGCATATACGCTTCTTTGTATGCAAACCGTGTTGTTGCGTTGGGCCTTGCACCTGCGGTCGGTGTCCCGTGCAGTTAGCCTTATCCGCCCTAAAGGTCCAACCAGCTACCCTCAGTTAAGGTTCGATCGACTCAATAATATGGCCGTTAGAGGCAGTGCGTACCATCTGTTCACGTCCGCGACGGAAACAAAGTGCCTATGTGTCAGCAGGGCGAGGAAGCTGCCGCTTTTTGCAAAATAAGACTGAGGATATGATATGTCAACTCCAATTTGCTGTGAGTACTTTAGTTTTGGTAGTGCTTGCCCCCCCGGGGAGGCATGCCTTCTAAGGGTCAAGGCTATTGACTGCAGTACAGTTTGGGCCAGGCTTGGGCCTGGTTTCGGCCAACACTCGCCCAGTTCACCGAGGGTCCTACTTGGCACTGCCTCCTCTGACCTGACAAGCAGGTGCGGCGCGTCAAAGGCCGAGACATTATGGTGGTTGAGGGTCAGAGCCCCAGCCACGTGCCAGTCTTCCCCTCGCGCCTCTGTTCCAGCCTGTTGGAAGGCCCATGTGCTAAGCTTCTGCGCATGACACACGCTCTGTCATCCATGGCCTTGAGCAGAAGGTGCGGGTATCGGGGGCTTGGGCGGCTCATGCGCTTGATGTACGCAAGTTGTGTGCCCAAGCCAGGCCCAAGCTGAGGCTCTGGAGGCGAGGGCGTCAGCTGGTGGAGGAGTGCAGGGGCAAGTGCCTGGCAAGGGGCATGGCAAGGGGAGTGGAGGGCAAGGCGCCAAGGCAGGTGGAGGCACACGAGGAACCCTCTCTGAGCCTGTAGCTCAGCCATTCTCGCTCACCAGCTTTGCGTATGCCATCTGCGGTAGCAACCCCGTGGGCACTGGAGCACGCCGTTGGGGAGTGCCGTTGGGGGTTGGGTCACCATGCTGCAGGCTCCATATTGTCGGGCTGAAGTCAGCGCCGTTGCAGTAGAGTAGTGCGCATAGCCTTCTTTCGTATCAATTCGTCGCAATGGCACCCCGTCAACCTGTCCCCATCCGCGAAATCCTCTACCAGCTCAGCCCCTACCAGCAAGACGTCATTAAGCAGGCCTTCACCAACGCACCTAAAACGTTCCTGCGGTTTTGCCAGGAGGTGCGGCCTCGCTAGGTGTCAGCAGCCAGTATGGCCCTCCTTTGCTCGCGACGCTTACTCTGGTGGGGCCATGCCGCTTTGCAGAAAGGCGTTGGGCTCGTGACTTTTGGAGTTCTCTTCTTTGGCCTCAAGGAGTAAGTTCGCGAGGCTGTCCCCGTTGATGTTCCGCAACTCTGCCATCAGGTTACCAAGCACAAAATGACGGTAACGTTACTGTTTGCAGGTACACTAAGCAAGAGATGCACAACGAGCGGATGGCGGAGCGCTTCTGATGCGGCGTGGGGAAGGGCGTGGTGCTCATGGATGAGCACTTGGCTTATGACGGGTATTGATTAGCAATTGTAGCGTCGATGTACGGGGGTGGACAAGTGTGGATTGTAATGTAGAGCGTGTGGCATGTGCCACTGGACTGGAGGTTCCAAGTGTTGGAGTGGGGTGGCGAGGAGCGCAAGGCACAAGGACACGTGCCTTGGCTCGTGTCAAGTCGTGTAACAGCATTTCCTCACAATGCCTACGCATGCGTCGCTGCCTGATGACACAGCCACACGGATAAGAATAATCAGCAACACCGTCGAGATCTGTACCAGACACATCCGTTCTCTAACATTCCTAGGCCAAAGTCGTCCCTACTGAGCAGCCGGCGTGGCAGAAGCCAGGTCTCCAGTGCTGGGGCTGTTGTCAGCGATTTGCCCCAGTCTGAAGTCCCCTGGTTAGTCATTAGGCATGCCAACATCCTCCTACATGGTGGTGGTCGTGATTAAGGAGACAGCAGCATACGCAGGACTGCATGGCGTGCAGCGTAACCTGTGGCAGCCCGGCCGGAAGCACCAGTACGCACGAGCTGCAGTGCCCCAAGAGACCAGACCTGACCAGACGGTTCCAACCACGCTCTTTGTACTGAAGGCTGGAAGCCTTGCTCACGTCATCACGAAGTCGCAATCGCCCGCATCCAGCAAAACCGACCCGCGTCCCCTGACCGTGTCATCTACGGTAAGCAAGACCTGGCAAGACACACACCTCTGTGCGGTATCCTCACGAAACATGTCTCGCGCCTTGACGCGTGCTGACAATGCGAACTACGCCCCCTCCCCTGACTCGGCAAGCCCCTAAAATGCCACAGCATCTGTGGCTCGCGAGGCACGGCACCAGGCCTCGACCGCCAGCCTGATGCCGACTGCGGCCACAACACAGCCTCTCCGCATCTCAAGCGGTTCATGCATCCCACATTGTAAGGTCACTGCAGGTGCCCGCGATTGCTCGCAGGAGGCCTACCGCTATACACAGTCACCGCGGGCCCCAACCTGTGATGCGGTACACGGCAGCCTGCGGCAGCAGGGCTGATCCTTCACCCCAGCATCCCACACCCCATGATCCGCCAAGGAGCGAGCAAGCCCTTCCGTGTGTCTCTGGCCCCTCGCGGTCAGGCGTGCCCCTTGTGTTCCCACACCCCACCTCCTCCCAACACCAATAGCCGCTGAGCTGAACACCCTAGTCGCAGCCCCTCCCCGCGTACTGCTTGATGAGGGGCATGACCTGGGAGCCTGGGAAGCGGCCCAGCGCCCCCCGCGCCGCCGACACCTCGTCAAAGGAGCGCACAGGGTCGCCGCGCACCGCCTGCGGCCAGGGGGCGCGCCACGGCCCGAACACCTCCGCCGGCATCATGGGGTCCCACGGCCGCCCCGCCCACGCCGCCTTGCGCCGCGCGTCCTTGAATGCAGCCTGTCAGGGTTACGGGCGGCAGGAGCAGCAGCAGCAGCGGCAGAAGTAATACAGCATGAAAATGGAAAGCGCTGATGGATACGGCCCACGAGCTCAGAGGGTGCGGAATTTTAGAAGTGCAAGGCTGCAAGCTGCAGTGAACATAACAACAACAGCTCAGTCAGGGGCTGGCAGCTAGTAATCACGCGTGATCGGTGCCTTCCCTGAGTAGCCTCAGAGGCCCACCATTCCAATCGTATCTGCACATCAAGGAAAGCACGTCGATAAGTCGCAGTGAGACACGCTCTACAGTATCTCGGCTTCTCGCCTTACCTTCCCCAAACTGCCACGAAGCCAGTACCGTTGATCACCCTCAGGGGTATGGGCCCTGCACATGCCTGGGCCCTGCACATACCCGGCCGCTGCACGTGCCTGCGCTGGCCCCCCTTCTCACGCACCTGCTTGCACAGCTCCTCGCAGGCGGGCGGCTGCTTGACGTCCGGCATGGGGATGGGCGACAGCGGCACGTGCTGGGCCAGGTAGGACGGCCCGCCCAGCGCCTGCCGAATGCAGGGGTGGGAGTGGGGTGTAGGTTGAGTGTACGGGTGCAGGTGCGTGACGAGGTGTAGAGGCGGGGTTGAAGAGGTACAGGAGCGCCACACAGCGTCTCCTCCACCACCCCTGCGGTCACACCACATTGCGGCTGCTGCCTCCACACCGCCAACGCCGTGCCCCACGCACACACCTCCATGGCACGGGCCGGGGGACCACCGACACAGCTGGTTTCATCTTACCTCACCCATTTTGTCAACAAGTCTACCGCTTTCACAGCGTGTGTTTGGTCGCTGAACCCACACGCATCCTCAGCTGCTCCCACTGCACCCAATGCACGCATCGTTGACCCGCACAGCGCCACGCACTCACCTCAACAGCGTGCTTGACGGTGGCGACGGCGAAGGGCACGGGCTCGTGGCTGTGGTCTCCAAACACCACCGGCGTGGAGTGGTCCCCCGTGACGGCCACCACGTAGCGCCCCCGGCCCGCCGCCTCAGCCTCCCACAGCCGCCGCAGCAGCTGCCCCACCATGGCGTCAACAGCCTCCTGGAAGCGAACCTGGGGAACGGGGCCAGCAACGGCAAGGCTCATCGCCCCACACCCTCGCAACACGCCTGACCCACCGTACGGGCATGCCTCATCTGCCATCAATCCATCATCCCCTGCGAGCTCCCTTCGCAGCCCCAACACTCCACAGCTTACACATAAATTCCACAACTCGCGACTCTCAACCCATCCCATCAGCACACCCACCTTCATGGCCACCATGCGGTCGTGCCCCGTGTCGTCCACCGCCTTGACGTGCACGAACCCGAACTCGTACCCTGCATAGGGCTGCGACCCAGCGCCCCCTTGCCCCTGCCCCTGCCCCTGGCCCTGCTGCGCTTCCTGCCCCTCCGGCAGCGTCACGCCCGTCAGTGCGTCCGCGACGGTGGCCGCCTTGGCGTGCAGCGCGCTGTTGTAGGCACCGGTGGCACCAGGGGCCTCCAGCCGGTCGATGTCGAACGACATGCCCAGCCCTGGAAGGCAGGAGCGGTACCAGTGTCGGCAAGCGCAAGGGGCGGCGTGGGCTTGTAGATGTGGGGAACGGGGGCAGCTGGGTGGTAGTGTAAGAAGACAGGCCCAGGCCATGGGGGAACGGCTCGCAGGCGTGTGGGTGGGCAGGAGCGCGGGCCACCATGCACCTACGGTACACTACCTTATCACATACTGAGCAGTGAATGCTGCCAACCGGATTTCTGCCGTCCAGAGGGCCGTGCAAGCGTCAACTCAACGCACCCGCGATGATCTTTGTCGGCGCCACCAGGCATGCCCGCATGCCGTGGCGCTGCCTGAAGCCGGGCACCTTGATGCGGCTGCCGCAGCCCCGCAGCAGCACCACGTTGGCCACCGCCTGGCCCGCAGCCGCCCGCTGCGCGTTGATGGGGTGCGCCACCAGCACCGCGCGCAGGGCGTCGCTCAGCTCGTTGACCAGGCCCGCGGTGAAGGCGGCCTGGGGGTCGGGTGTGGCATATTGCGGTATGGTGGAGGCTACCACAGGTGGGAAGTGCGCATGAAGGATTGGAGCAATGCAAGCTCGTTGACCAGGCCCGCGGTGAAGGTGGCCTAAGGGGCACACGGTAAAACGTAGGGGCAATGTGGCGGTGCGAGAGATCCAAAGGATGGGTTTGCGCAGGGTGGTGAGGATGACACCGCTTGTTGAGAGGCGAGGACATTGACCGGGACCGCGGTGGAGGCGGCCTTGTGGTAGCACGGCTGCCGCAGGCGGGCAAGCAGCCAGCGGCCTGCTGCGATGGTGGTGGTGGTGGTGGTGGTGGTGGTGGAGGCCACGGCGCTCCTGTTGTGGTGCCGTGGGCTTCCATCAACGGGGCACAGGGCTGCAGGTAGCAAGGGCCTACCCAGAGACTCGCTGCCTCAGGGGGCAGCACGGATACCGTATGCACTGTGCACCCGCCACCCCCCTTGCCCTGTCCCGCTGGTCCCATCACACCTCTTGGCTGTCGTCCAGCGCCACTGCGCGCTTGAGGTGCAGCTTGTCCTTCAGAGGGTCGGTGTCACCCACGGCGTCGCTCAGGCCCGGGCCGCGCACCGCTACCCCGCAGCGGTGCTCCGTGGCGTAGCGCACACATACCGTGTGGTCTGGGTAGCTGGGCAGCTTGATGCCTGCGGGTGTGTGTGGGCACAGACAGGACGCCCCAGCAGTATCATGAACTGCGCGGTGTAATTGACGAAACGCAGCACTGGTTTGCGCGCTCGACTCTTGGGAGCACGTCATAATCCCGGGAGGCCACACCTCAAGCGATATCATGGAGCAACGTCCAGGGCATAAGTCCAGGGAAAGTGCCATGGTGAACCCATGCCTTCTTGCAACGCTCGGGTGCTGCCGGTGCCGCAGGGCCATGGCCGGGACACGCACGGCGTGGGGCTGCCGCACCACCTGTACGGCAAGGCCTAACGATCTGTACGGCAAGCGAGTACGGCTCACCGTCAAGCGCTGCGCACAGCTCCGGCCCCACATGCTCGAAGTCGCGGTCGGCCCGGCGGGAGGTGACGATGCCGGTGTCCATGTCCATGGTGGCGAAGTTGCACTTGAAGGCGATGTCCCCTGGGGCCATGGGGATGCCAGCACCCATGCTCTCGAAGGCGCCGCGGCCGCGGTAGTGGCTGTTGCATGCAGGGGACGCAAGGGGCGCGGGCATTGGAGGAACAGTGCACGCCGCGCACTTCATGCGCTGGGCTCGTGCGTGGGCCAAAGGAAGTCAGGGAGGGAAGAGACAGGAGCGCCGCATCAACAGAGCGAAGGGGCATGTCTGCATGTGTGCGCGCGCCCCGCCCTGTGCCCCTGTGCATTTGGTTGCGGCACCAACCGATAACTCCATGCAGTGGCTGCCCCTGCGCTTTCCCTCACACCCACGCCCTTCACAAGCGTCATGTCCGAAAGGTTCATCCTAGCGGAACAGGAGCCTGGCCCCCCTGGGACCCAAAGTGTCCAACACTGCACCATTACCGTAAGCACGCCTGCCCTGACTGGACTGGGCTTGCCTGTCACCATCCGCTAACTCCTCCCATCCCTATTCTTACGGTACTCACATGCGCGGGTCGTATCCGAATATGCTCATGTGCGCTGTGTCGCTGCCGCACGCCAGGCCTGGCTCCACGGGATCCAGCAGACCGTTGAGCCCGCCGGCTGGCAGGGGGAGGGGGAGGGGAAGGGCAATGATGGCTCAGTTCAGGCCCCCCAGCTGGCAGGTGGGTAGGTGGTTGGGCAGGAGAGGATGAGGGTAAGGGGAAGGCCGCAGTTGGCATCACAAAAGAGAGCGCTTCGGGTGGGTTCAAAGCTGTCCTATTGGAAGCAGCGGTCAGGTGTGTTGAGGTAGGCGATGCGTCCGCGGCGTCAGCCATGTAACCATAAGCAGGGGCGGAGGTTGGAGGGAATAGCTGCCAGGTGGCCTGAGGCAGGTCACTTGTCTCCACTACAGCGAATGCAGGGGTATAGGACTCCCCAACGGGAACGGTAACCGCTCCTAGGTGCTTGCTGATTGCAAGTAAAAGGGTACAAGGATGGGCTGCGGGACGCCGTTTGTCACTTGGCTCCACCGCCTGAGTCAGCCCCTGTGTTCGGCTGCTCCACCAACCCCCGTGCCCAACCCCCTGCCCTTCAACCGTCTAACACCTGCGATAGCATCCAAGTGAGGCACGTGTGCCACCTCCAGGGGCGTCCGGTCTCCAAACTCTGGGACCGAAACGTCGCCAATACCGTCCACAATAAGGAGCACCACCCGCGCGGGCTCCATGGCGACAGGCTGGAGAGCAGAGTCAGGGCCTGACGGGCAGCAGGTGGTCCTAAGGCTACATGCAGATGAGTTGCAACTGTGCGATTTGCTTTTGTTGTCGGCGGAGAACGGAGTAGGTATCGCTGGTGTCCGTAACAAACACGGGATGGGCCCAGCTTGTCAACAATGCGACGTCCGTAGGCAGCTTCAAATACAGTTACTATGATGTATTATGTGCGTATGGTCGATACCTGCAATCCATGGTCCTTGAAAAAGTGCTCCGAAACAGATGAGCACGCACGTTGAGCATGCACCTGCACGTGCCCATGCCGCAAGGGGCAGCACCGGCTGGGGCGTAAGGGTCTCGTTGGTTCGTGCAGGGCAGGGCGAGGCACACCACTGCCCGTGGATACGACTGCTAACTTGTGTAGCGGCTGGCAGCACTCGGCCAGTGGCTGTTCCCCATCATCCCCAGCCCAGTCAGCTAATGGCCAAGCAGCAAACACGCTGCGCACGCAGTCCACAGAAGCATAATGCGCCAGGCTTTTCGTGCCCCCAGCGAGAGCAAAAAGGCTGCGCTACCCTGCTGCAAACGCGTCCTGGAGCCTGAGTGCGGTGTGCTTGCCCATAGTACCCTAGACCATTCCCAACCCAGTCTTGGGCACCCACGAACGCCCAGACCCAACTGTCCAGCAGCAAGGTGGTGTTGAGAAACACCGGATTTGTTTGGAGGAAACGACGACACGCTTAGGCGTCGGCCTCCTCGGCCTTGCCACCCTTGGACTTCTTGGGCAGCAGCACGGCGTGGATGTTGGGCAGCACACCGCCGGAAGCGATGGTCACCTCGCCCAGCAGCTTGCCCAGCTCCTCGTCGTTGCGGATGGCCAGCTGGATGTGGCGGGGCACGATGCGGTTCTTCTTGTTGTCGCGAGCGGCGTTGCCGGCCAGCTCCAGCA
>VFQN01006007.1_pt1 | contig 14314 bp, 17 predicted proteins | sample 3512371 | NCBI WGS metagenome assembly VFQN01 (sample SAMN10412370, study PRJNA504923) | tailings metagenome | isolation source: Replicate 2 from Balatoc abandoned mine | place: Philippines: Itogon, Benguet | collected 2017-08-28
TCTCCCGTACCGAACGACGGCACCTCGCCTGCCCCCTCCGGGTTCTGACCCCCATGGTGGACTACACCCCCACCCCCCGCCCCCCCCCCCCCCCCCGACCAACCCACATCCTCCTGCACTCGGCGCCCCAAGAGTACCTTGTAGTCAAAGTCGTATATGTTGACTTTCCGCTTGACGTCCTCCAGCTCCTCCTCCAGGGTGCTCATGCGGGGGGGAGACACCTGCGCCTGGCCCTGCTGATCTAGGTTGTAGCGGCGCCGCATGCGCTCCAGGGGGTCCAGCTCCTCCACGTTGTCCAGCCCACGCGAGGAGTTCTGCCATCAGAAGTGATGCAGAACTTATGAAGCGCGGCAGAGGGTGGTGTAGCGCGGGGAGGCGGGTTCTGTGCAACGTTCGGGGCGCTGGGATACGGGGTCACAGAAGGGGTGCGGTAGGCTTACCCTGAGTTTACGTTTACTGTCTACCAGCTGCGCGAGGCCATACCAGCTTCCTAATAGGAATACCATGAACGGAACACCGGTGGTAAGTATGCTGACCCCTTGTCGTGGAGGCATATCGTTGGGCGCACGATGGCCAGAACCGGTAGAAGGCGTTGTGAGACAAGAGCACTGATTGTTGAATGTAAAGGGTACAGCTGGTCATATACCGTGACTGTTTGAAGGCTGCCTCAGATGGTCTGGAGCCTAAACGTTGCGCGGGCGGTTTCGGGGCGACTGTTGCAGGCAATTTGCCAAACATAGCCCTGCAGATCAACTCCTCTGATCATGCACTGCTAAAGCGTTAACTTTATGTGACCTTGTTGCACGTGAGCTGGTCTTGATAAAGGGCGCGACTTAACCCGCTTTAATTGGACAGAACTGTGATCCCAGGAAAGCCTAGCCTACCTGAGCACGAAGAGTTATCGACTAAATAGCAGCATAACAATGTCAGGCCCAATAGCGGAGGGCAAGCGGGAAGCCCCCTGGCGCCAAGTGCTCATTGGTCTCCTGGCAGTAGTGTGCGGATTCTTGGCTTTCAACTTTACACATCTAATGAAAACAACGCACTTCCACCTATCATCACACACGACACAACACAAGAGCATGGCGTTCTGCGCATTCACCGGCTGCAAGACGGGTGAGCCGGCCACCCTCCTGGACAAAGCTGCAGCGCCGTGGGCCCATTATTCCCGCGCGCCCTGCTTGCAGTGGAGAATGCTGCCCCGGTCAAGTCTGCTGAGGATTTGCTGGCTGAGGAGAAGCTAGCAAACACCACAAAAGCCATGATGACTCGTGTATGCGGCTCTCCGGCCATCGACGGGTGGGTTGGCAGGGCCACGCACGCCCCATATCGGCCCGCAGGGTCCTTAGCCCAGGGCCTCAGGCCATTACCTTCATGTCGCTCGCTTTAACCATGTTGGACATGTGCCCCTCCGCCTGGGAGCACTTGCTGGTGCGGTACGTGTCAGGGTACGGCACGCTGTCCCTTACCGACGGCGGCACCAGCTATCCTTGCAGTGCCAGCGGTCCTCTTCCAACACGCCCCTAAACCAAAAAAACGACTTTGAGCCATGACTGTCAGCCATTCATGTTTTCCCTCCTGTCCAGGTATGCGCACGTTGTGCCCAAGTGCCTGGAGGACTCCCCCACTGCGCAATGGTGGAACGAGTACTACGCCTCGGGGGGCAAGCAGGCGGACCTGGTGGTGCACATCGAGAAGCAGGCAGACTTCGGTACGGCAGGGGCGGGGTCATGAGGCGGGGGGCGGTGCGAAGAGCCGCTGGATCCGGGTCATGGAGGCTCCAGGCAGGGCGGGGGAATGGAGCTGCGCCCCGAGCAAGGCGTTACCTCCCTCGCGAGAGTTGTTGCAGGGAACCAGTAGTCACTCCTGACCCACATGGGAGCGGAGTCGGCTGTGATGCACCCAGGTGCTGCAGCTTGGCTCCACGGCCGCGGCAGGCGGAAAGCGGCCTACCGGTTCACCCAGCCGCCAGCTACCGTACCTGGCTGCGCTGTATGCTTACCGACACTTGGATGTCCTGTGCGGCCTAGCCTGTGCCGCCCCGTGCAGCTGTTGGCTTTGCACCCACGCGCCATGCCCCATGCCCCGTGCCGCCGCAGACGGCCTGGCCGTGTTCTGGGGCATCAAAAACACCAAGGCCACGGTGGAGGAGTGCGCCAAGCACTGCCTGGAGCACTTGCCCAACACAGTGGACGGTGAGGGAGCAGTTTTGTGTAACAGGGGAGGTCCCCTGGCTGGGAAGGGGGGACGGGGGACGGGGGGCTCGGGGGGTCGGGGGGACGGGGGCCGGACCAGCCCGCATGGGCCGTCGCGGCATGCGCACCAGGCAGCCGCAACGTTAGGAGAAGCCACAACCACAAACGGTAGCTTGCGCTAGCAGCCCGCATGCCATGATGTTAATGGGCTGCAGTCTGCGCTGCGTTGATCGCATTGCTGTGGTGTGGGGATGCTGGTTCTGGGGTAGGGTTGTCAGTGGGACCTGGACGGGCCAGGGCTTTAATTGAGGTGAGCGTGTGGCGCGCTGCGCCCTGTGCACCCACCCGCAGGCCCCTTTAAGAAGCTGCCCTGCAACGCCTTCGCCTTCTGCCCCGACGACGTGTGCTTCGAGCCAGACGCACACCACCACACCAAGGTGGGGGCAGGCGGCACAGAAGCAGTGCTAAGCAGCATCAATTCCTTGTTGCCCTACTTCCTTTTGCTATCCGCCGTCGGACGCACACCATCACACAAAGGTGGGGGAAGGCGACACGCGGGAAAGGGGCGGAGGAGGCTCCACACAGAATGTGCCTTTAGCAACAGCACCGCCGCTGGCGCTGCGTCATGTGTGTTGCGTTGCCAAGGGACCCGCCCAAACCCCGTGCGGTCTGGCCGGTGTGGCCTTTGGATTAACCTAGCTGTGACTGGCTTGGCCACATGCAGACCAGCAAATGTGTCAGGGCCAGCATGCACACGGGGCCAGCAATAAATGCTCAGCCGGCTTCCGTTTACAGCTTGGCAGGCTTGCTGTATCGTAGCGCCTGGACTTCGCAGCGCACGGCTTGGCTTGGGACTCGGACCCGGCGAGTACGGCCGGCCGCCTGCCCCTAGCCGCAACCCGGCTCACTCATTGGCACCCCTGCCTACCGCACCCGTCTCTATTGTATACATGCCCTTGCACAAACGAATAATTTCCTGCCCTGGCCCCTGTCGCTCTGCTCCGTCCCCTCCACAACCCAGCCCCCGTAAGCCCTAACGCACAGCTTCGGCCTTCCACGCTCGTCCCCACGCTCTTTTGTCCGCAGGGCGACTGCTGGCTCAAGTTCACAGAGGCGCCCGCCTACCCGGAGGTCAACATGCGGGGGGTGCTGCCGGACGAGTACCGCCGCCGCCACCCGCAGGCGCCCCAGGCGGTGCAGTGGCAGTCGGGCGTGCTGCTGCCGCCCGGGGTGCAGCTCACAAACGGGACGTGGGGGCCGCGGTGGTCGTGGTAGGAGCTTCCTGTGGGCCACGATGCGAAACAGCGCGTTACCTAGCTTGTGAAGATCTGGTGGTGATTGTGAGGTGGACGCAGTGAGCGGTGTATGAAAAGGGCGAGCGGGAGCGTACTGCGGCGCGGGTTGATGCATGGGTGCATGCGGAGGGGGACGGGAACAACGGCTGTGACATGCGTTAAGTGCTTTTCTTTCAGACTGGACAAAAGTGCGTAAGCTGGGAAGCAGTGGCGCAGTGACGTGATCCAAGGTGCTAAGGCGCCACGGGTGTGCCTAGGCTGCTAGCTGCTACTGCTGCAGACGTAGCGGGGGCCACGGGCATGCCTACGGTGGGTGACAGCAGGAGTCCTGACTGGGTTCAACATTCCTTGACACTTGAAAAATGTGATTTCGGGGGCGGAGCGCGGCAGCGGCATGGCACGACCCATTGGCGTTGCTGATCAATACGCTGGAGGCAACAGGTCGCAGGGGGGGTGCTCTTCGGCAGAAGCCGAAGTGCGCCGCAGCGCGGGCGGTGAAGGGCCTTGGCATGGATATGGATGACGACGGAGCCTCACACTGTGACTGTACCGGCGCAGACCGGTGTATGGCCACTGGAGCGAGAACACGTGAACCATGCTCTGTGGTACCGTTACCTCATGGCCGCCTTCACAAGCTCTCGCACTGACGGGCAAGTAACCACTTCGCTGTCAACATGTGACCCGGGACTTACTTGTGCCATTCAAGGCACAGGTCGGGCCTCGCAAGCGAGGACAGTCTCAGCCAAAGCAGCCATCCCGTCAGCTAAGGGATGCCAGGCTCGGTCCGGATCGCCACGACGCCACCACTGACTAACGGCTTGCAGGCACATCCTTACGGAAGGGGCAGGGGAGAGTTGTCTAGGGGAAACAGGCATCGCTGCCACACAGCGCAACACCGCTACTACCTGCATTCGCTGTGCGCACACACAACGACATGCACCTCCATGCATGCACCCGCAGTGTGAACTACCAAAGCAAGCAAGCGGCAGGCTTGGAACTCCGCATGCCCATAAGAGCAGTCGCAACTTGCAAGACTAGACCCAAGGCCCAGGCACAGCAACATACGTGTCCGAAATCGCCATGCGTACACCTACGGGTCCACGACTCGATGTGGCCGTAGTACACACAATATGTGGCACACCGTCGAGGCTAGAGCGTACCAGTAGCGATTCCCCTGGTGGCCCCACCAAGTAGGACAGCGACTTGGGTCATCACTGCAGTGAGCAGTGGAAGCAGGTAAACGCCGTACGTCACATGGCGCCACACTGCGCACGTGTCCACCTTCTGCTGCTCATAGAGAACTTTGTGCCCGCTGTTGTACCTGACCGAGTGTCCATACATGCTGTTCCAAGAGCCAGGACCCGAGCTAAGGGCAACTATAAGGACTCGCTCAGGATGGTTGGTAACCGCCACAATCCACACCCGCTGTGTGCCAGGACTGCACTACCGTACCAGCTCGACCACCCCTAGCAGGTACCGTGCTGTGGGCCCACCACACGGTCGGACACGGTGTAAACTGTGACTACTGGTGCACAAGGTACACACAGCCTCTTCTATACTGTAACCAAGCTCCCTTGGCATCGACAAATCCCCACGTGATGCTCCCGCTGCCGACAGTCCCAACAGCCCACGGCCCACAGCCCGCGCCAGCACGGCACGTGGCAAGCGGCACGCAGCACACTGCCGTACATCGCGCCGCCAGTTCTCCCATCTAAGTAACACACAACTGCCCTCACCTCCGGGCCCGCATCCAGGACCCCAACCTCGACCACACCGACGGCCCAGACCCGCTCTGCTCGGCAGCGCCACCCGACACGTGCCCATGCTGCCCATCCTGCCCCTCCTGCACCTGCCGCTGCTGGCTATCCTGCCCTCGCTCTACGTACAAGCTGCTGGCAGCCGCCTGATCCTGCTCCCCTTCACTCAGCATGTTGAGCTCTATGACATGGCTGTGCGCCATTAGCGTGTCCTCCGCAGAGGTGGCCCTCAGCGTGGTGCGGCTGCCGGTGCCGGTGCCGGTGCCGGTGCCGGTCCTGCTCCCCGTGTGGCTGGAGCCCCTGAACGGGTCGGCCGAGACCCGGCTGCTGCCGCTGCCCACACCCGGCGCCGCCGCGCCGCCATGCACCAGCGAGCGTCGGCCGGAGCTGCCACGTGCGCTTTGCGCCGCTGCCACAGCCGCAGCTACTGTCGCAGCTGCTGGCGGCCTGGCCAGCCGGCTTGAGCTGCCGACTCCAGCCGCCGCATCCTCAGCCCGAGCAGGCCTTGAAGTAGCTATGGGCGGCAGCGTTGGTGGTGGCACGATTGCAGGCATGCCGGCGAACGGCGTGCTGAGCGTGCTGCCGGGCAGCCCCTGCAGGTTCGTGGCTGGGGCCGGGGCCGGCAGGTGTGCGAAGGGCGTGCCGGCGGCGGCGGCCGGTGGCACCTGCTGCCGCACAGCTGGAACCGTAATGGTTGCAACGGCTGAGACCGGCTTCTCAGGTGCCCCCTGGCTGGGCCCTGCCGGTGTGGCTGCATCTCCGCACGTCCGTGCTCCACCCAGCGGCCCAGGGGCCAGTCCCCTCATGCGCACCGCGTCCGGCAATGCTTCCTCGTCGTCCGCTGCCCGTACAACGCCAGTAGGTACCGCTGCTTGTCCATTAGGCACCGCCTCAGATTCCTCCGCTACCTCAGCTGTCGCCTTTCTCTCTGATGGTGCGTAGGCCTGTCGTACTGGCGTCAGACTGGGCGGCGGCTCCGCCACAGCCACGGCCTGGCTTGCCGCAACCCCGTTGTCCGGCCCCACCGCCATCTCCAGCCCCTGCAACCACTCCGCGACGCGAAGCGTGGACGGCGACAGCCTCCTCCCCACAGGCTGCTGCTGTGGAGCCCCAACACCGGCAGGAAGCTTCACGCCGAGCGCGGGAGGCCACTCCACATCTGCTGCAGCAGCCGCTTCAGTGCAAGGGGCGGAGCGAGCAACTACAGAGGCGCCACCGATGTGGGGTGAGCCGGCGTGCTGCTGCGCCCCGAGCAGCGTGCCGACCTCCGCCACGTGCATGGGCACACGCGCCATGAGGGGGATACCCGGCACGGCGACGCCAGGCATGGCCAGGGGCACAGGAGGGCCGTGCTGCGGAACAGGGGATGAAAGTGCGGGGTCAGCGGTAATAGCAGAACCGTTGGAAAAAGGGCTGGTGATTACATTGTTGTGGGTCCTGCTCGGTTACATATGGAGCTCAGGCACAGTAGATCTAGCACAGCGATGCTGGAGGCAGACCCTGCTCTTTTAGACAAGCTCACCGCCATCGGCACAGCCGCAGAGCCCCACGCCTCCTCGTCCCTGTACAGATGCTCCTGCTGCTGCTGCTGCTGCTGCAACCACAGCTGTTCCACTCTCTGCGCCGCCCGCAGCGCCCCAATGAGGGCGTAGGCCACCACGGCGTGCAGCACCGCGAGGGCCCCGCAGGCCGCCACCAGGGGGATGATCTGGGCCAGCAGCAGCAGCGCCAGCAGCGCCAGCCACGCCACGGTGAAGCCTGGGGTCGAGGGCCACGCAAAAGTACCGAGCTGAGGCACGCGTGTGGGGGTGTGTGGTAGTGTGGCACTGGGGTTGCTGTTGCTGTTGCGCACAGCGGGGGCGAAAAGCTGCGAATTCGGGCGGGCCAAGGGGGTTCCGGCTGTGCAGAAGCTGTGTCGGTTGGGGTTAGGTGCAGTGGGTGCAGGGGCTGTGGGGCTGTGGGTGCAGGTCGGCGGCACAATAGGGCACATGCTGCACGCCAGGTGCGCCAACAGTGCCAACACATCGCATGTGGGAACCAGTACGGCACGGTGACAGGCGACCCACCTATGTTGAGGCGGTGGAGGGCGCAGCAGCCGCAGCTGTCGGGGGCGGGCGTGTCCGCGTGGGGCGTGGTGAAGCAGCACACGCCGGGGTTGGGCCACTGCACCAGCACAATAACACCTGTACACCCACAAGCGCACACGACAGGCAGGTCAGTAGTGCATTGCCCATTGTGAGCTCACAGCGGAGCGCGACAGTTATGTTGTTCTGGGCGGTGTCACGTCCGCCATGGCGCCTGTAGCGCTCTGCTGCGTGACGAGGTGGCTCGGCGTGTTCAGGTGTGACAAGTGCAACTGAGTGGCACGGGCCATTCCACATCTCTCCCGGACAACAGACCTTTGTAGCACTGACCTAGTAGCAGTACGGCAAGTGACGCCAGGGCGAAGACTCCGAAGACCGCGTACGAGGCGATGGTGCCGACTGTGGGTTGGAAAGGGGCGGGATCCCGTGGGGGCACGTACAGATGTGAGAGATGAGGTGGCCCCTTGAACAGGCGTGCTCGGCAGATCCAAACGAGGCAAGAGCCCTAGACAAACAGAGACTGTCAGCCACGTACTTTTGGCATGTGCCTACATCGTACCGTATAGCTGCTGGAACGGGCCGAGTGACACCTACTACTGCATTGCACGTGCTCTATCGGCAGCATGCCCTGTTGCTAGGGCGGACAAATGAAGCGTGCAACTGAGTTCACGCACAGTCACGTCAGGGCTTCCCGTTCGGCCTGGCGTCGACTAAGCGGTTCAGCATCTGCTTTGTTCAGGACCGGCTCCTCGACCCCTGCGTGCCGCAAGGGAAAGAGGAGCTGCTTGCGGACGCACCTTTGCGTGGCGACACGCCGCTGCCCTTTGCTCCTCCATCGCGCGCTTCGAGCAGCACTCGCGAGTACATATGCAGCGCTTTGCCCTGTTCCATAAGCCTGGTCTGGCCATGGGCACCTGGCATACCCACAGCTATAAGCCCGTCAGCGGCCCAGGCCCCATCCACCCACGATAGCATCAAGAGGCAGCAGAAGCCCGCCCAGTACCAATAGCTGCTCATTTGATGTCGGATATTGAAATATTTAAGGCTCAGGACTCGCGGTCAGAACTTCCGGCCTTGTGCTTGGAGCTGGGGCCAACATGCCTGCCAGTCGACGGCCTTTCAACATCACGTTTGCCACAACTCATGGCACGCCGTCGGCGCTCAGACAGTATACTCGTTGTGTGCTCTGCACCCCACTGCGGTCACCGCTGCTGCGCGTGCGTTTGAGCGTGTAACTCGCTCGTCACATCGTTTGTACGGACAACGAACAGTCATACAACGTGTCTCATTACCAAAGCATAGTCGTTGTTTGTCAACATTATACTGTCTACAATCGTCCATAGGCGGGGTTTGACAATAGGCAACCTTGACTTCTCGTCGTCTCGCCATTCTGTTGAGCGAAGTCTTTCCCGCTCCCTTGTAATAAAAATTAATAAGTGCTGAACTGGTTTATAGCACCCGTCGCGCTTGTAAGCAGTTACGCTCGAGAATCGTTCGAGGCCAGTACCTGCGGGCGAACCTGCGAATGCAACATGCGTTCAAACATCTTCCTGCTAAACACGGAATGGAACAGCTCGACCGTATGCTGCGGCAGAACCCCGTTGTGCTCAGGGAGCCCTAACGTGGCAGCCGCCGCCCTCCGACCTCAGACCCGGCTTCCACACAACCACCCCCCAACCGTTCAACTCTGGGCTCAAAGCCGCGGATGTTGGCACCTCTGCTCGTCACGGAGCGACTCCGCAGCTCCAGCGGAGGAGGCCGCAGGGCGCAGCGGCGCTAAGGGCGGGAGCAGCACCACCGCAGGCGGCAGCAACCGAGGCGGGGGAGCCAGGCGGGGCAGGCGCACGCAGCAGCGCACCACAGATGCGAACAGCCCCGCCGGAGCTGCAGCAACTCCCACAAGCAACGTGGCTTCCCCTGCAGTCGACGGGGCGGATACCACAACCAACACCACCGCCAAGCGGAGAGGCAGGCCTCCCAAGCAGCAGGTGCCAGGGCCAGCGGCGGCAGCAGCCGCAGCCCCTCCCGCCCCTGCCGCTGGTCCCTCTCTGCCCCCGGCACCCCCCAGCTCTGCAGCTCGCCCTCCCGCTCCGCCCACACCCACCGCACGCACCTCCCAAGCCGCCGGCCCCAGCATCAGCACCGCAGCTGCTGCTGCCTCCATCCTCGCCGCCGCCACCGGCAGCCTGGACCCCTCCCCCCCCCCCCCGCCCCCCACCCACCCCCCCCCCCCCCCCCCGCCCCGCCCGCCCCCCCCCCAAAGCCCCGATCCCCCATCCGCTTCCTCCCCCTCCAACCCCCCTCCCCCTTCCCCTGCACCCGCCCCTCCCCCTTCCACATCCCGCGCCGCCGTACCCTTCGGCCCGGAGCCGCCTCCCCCAGCCCCGGAACCGCCCCAACTAACAACCGCCGCGCTGCCCGACGACCCGTCCCAGCTGAGCATTGAGGACATCCTGGACCTGCCGCTGCCTGACCCGCGGGTCGGCGAGGACGAGCCGGCGGACGACGAGGTGACGCTCGGCGACGGCGAAGGCGACGGACCCGCGGGTCTCGGCAGCGTGGCCCAGATGCTTCGGCGCATGATCATGGACGAGCAGCACGGTCAGGGGGCGGGCCAGAGTGTGGGGGAGGCAGCGGGGGTATTGGAGGAGGAGGAGGAGGTGGGGGACGAGGAGGTGCCGGGTGGGGACCTGGATTATGACCAGCTCATTGCGCTGGCGCAGAAGGTGGACGCGGCGAGGTACGTGGAGAGGGCTTTCGAGAGGGCGCGGCAGGGGCTGGAGCCGCTAGCGGAGGAGGAGGATGGCCAGGGGCAGGGGCAGGGGCAGGGGATGGGGAGCATGCGGCCGGAGTCCGCGCGCCGGGTGGTGGAGCAGATACAGCAGCGGCCAGGGGCGGGGAAGGGGCAGCAGCAGCACCAGGACAAGAAGCAGTCCGCGCCCTGGGGCAGCAGCTGGGCCCGCGCCCGCCCCACCGCCTCCTCCACCCCCTCAGCCTCCACCACCGCCTCCGCCGCCGCTGCTGCCAGCCCTACCGACGCCACCAACAGCAAGTGGACCCCGCCCCCCACCGTCATGGCCGAGTACGTCGACATCCCAGATGCCTCCTCCTCCTCCTCCGCTAACCCACAAGACGCACAGGATGAGGACCCCGAGTTGGCCTTCCAGCGCCGTGCCGCGCTGCTGGTGGACCTCATGTCCTCCTCCGGTGCGGAGCTGGAGGCCAAGCTGGCCCGCGCCGCGCCGCAGGTGGACGAGGAGCTAATACACATGCTGCACGGCCGCTACAACACCGCCCTGCGCATGGGGCAGGACGAGGAGACGCTGCACCAGCTGGCGCAGCTGTACAGCACCCTCAAGTACATGTACCAGAGGGGGCAGTCAACCCCTGCGGAGCGGCTGCTGGATGACGTGCTGGACATCCTCGGTGGAGAGGGGGGTCAGCCTGATCCAGAGAAGCGACAGGCTGAGGCTGCGGCACGGCTGCACAACGCCTTCACGGGTGGGATGCTGGAGCTGGATATCTTTGAGGCTGCGGAGGCGCTGGCGGGGCAGAGGGACAGCGCTGCGGAGGCGCTGGCGGTGGAGCAGGTGGAGGTGGATGTGTTCAAGGGCGTGGCGATGGAGCTGCTAAGCCACGCGAAGAGGGTGCAGGAGGAGACGCAGGCGGCGGTGGAGGAGGTGCTGGCGGTGGCGGAGCGGGTGAGGCAGGAGGAGGGGGAGGGGGCGCTGCAGGGGGCGGAGTGGGGGGCGAGGTTGGAGCAGGTGCGGCTGGCGCAGGCGGCGCTGGAGGACAGGGAGGGCAGCATCCTGGCGCTGGAGGAGGTGCTGCTGGTGACGAGGGCGGTGGAGAAGCAGATCCTGACGGGTGTGATGAGGGGCAGGAGGTGAAGGGGTGTGGGCAAGGGAGGGTTTAGGACGTGTTGGGTAGGTTTGGGCCTACGGTTGCTTGGTCAGGCATGGGCTGGCGTATGGGAGGTTTGTGCACGGAGTGTTTTGGCAGCAGCCTTTGGTTTGGCCGTTGAACGGTTTAATAGGGCGAGGCGTAACGGCAGTGTGTAGACTACAGCGTTCAGCATGCGTGCGGGTGTGGTTTGTTGGCACCAAGAGCCCTGCCCCATGCCGTCGTATCACGAGCCTACCGTTCTTTTACACATCCGTCTAGGCACTTGTTCGGCGTCGCACAGTGCACTACCGCATCTCGTGGGTTGCTCGGCATACAGGCATCACGGTTACCGCCTGGGGGTTGCCGGGTCGGGTGTTGTGAAAGTGTGGCTGTGTGTGGGGCCAACCTGTACGGGGTACTGGAGTGGCGCTCAGGCTGCTGTTGCAGGGTGTGTCACGGGCTTTGCGGCGCGGCAGTACGCACTAACAGGATACGGGGTGCACTGTTGAACTGACAGGCATCTAGAGACATGCACGTTGCCAACTTGTCCGTAAATTGGAACTGAGGTTTTAAGGGGGAGCTGGGAGGAGTAGTGTATGTACCTGTGAGAGCCGTGCCCCGTGCGTGAAATGCCACGTGTTCGCGTGGTGTCTGTCGTGTTGTGCTTGCCTTGCCTTGCGCTGTTGACTTGAAGACGCGTCTTTGTGGTTGCGCTGTGCTGCCCGCTGTAGATGCCAGGGTGCTGCGGGTTGATCCCATGAAACGTACGGCATACCGGTAACCCCCAAGCAGTCAAACATGCTGCGGAATGGTTGCGTTGCAGCAGGATCCTCCAGCAACGATCCTGTTGACGTGCTAGTTACAAACCGTGCCGCAATGCCGCATTACAGCGCATAGCATCCCGCCGCGCAGGGTGTACGGTCTGCCGTTGCAGTTACACTTCTCCCCACCACCTGTACACAAGCCAGCCGGCCGCAGCGTCCAACCCCAGGGGCGCGAGAGCCAAGGCATCAGTGGTACCCGCTTGGCGAGAGCCCCCTCCATGATGCACAGCTCTGCACATGGGCGATGCGCCAACGCCGTAGTCCGGAACATCCTATGTGGATACCATCGGACCCTCATGCATGTGCATCCGCGTTGTGCTGTAAGCCCCAGCGCAACGCTGCGCCCGTCCACTGCGCCGCACTCACGTCTACCAGCACTTGCACCTCCAGCTCCAAGCCCCAGCGATGTCCCGGCAACACCAACACACATGGGATCCCACTGGCTAGGGCTACAGCATGCAAGAAGGCCAACAGGGCGCCTATCCTCTCATGTCGAGAACCCTCCCAGCGAGGCCCCCGGCTTGGGGTAGGTGGCCACCAGCTGCTCCAGCGCCGCGTCGAAGCGCGGTGAGGCGATGGGCAGCCCGAACTTGAAGAAGGGGTTGGAGGCCGTGTCCACGTACAGCGCGTGCAGCCGCCGGAACACCTGGACAGGGGTTCAAACGGGGTTAGGGGTTATGAGGGTGCGGGTCCAAGAGGGTTTGGAGGATGAGGGGGTGTGGTACCGGGAGCCGGTACAGGCAAGGTGTGATGAAGACGTGGTGGTACGTGGCGTGATTGACACGTGGTTGGGGGCGGGCGGCACCGTGGGCAATGCGGGCAATGCGCAGCCCCGGCGATTTGGGGGCTTCAGCAGGCAGTGTGAAGGCGCAGGGTGCAACTGGCGGACGTGCGCAGTACGGCAGGTGCACGCGTCCCCGACTGTCACATAGTCCCGCAGCACATCCATGGTCTCTAGCAGTCGCCCCCCGGTATCTCGGCCACCAAGCAACGCTCCGATTTGGCTTCCCTGTCCTTCACCTCCCCTTCACCTCCTCCCCTTCCTCAACCCCTCCCTGTGTACAGGCAGACCCCACCGTTCCCCTGACGCCTTCCACAGTTTCCCCGCGCTTCAAGGAAGGATGTATGCCCCACACACTGCTAGTTTGCTGCTTTGCGGCTGCCCCCCTCACCCTCAGCACCAGCTCATCCTTGACGGCCGCCTCATCGTCCAGCAGCAGCAGGATCTTGACGTGCGTGTTGGTCAGGTAGCTGGTAGGTAGGAGGGGAGGGAAGGCAGAGGGAACGATGGCAGCAGGTGGACGGCAGCAACTGGGGCTCAGGGGCGGAAGGAATGTTGGTTGACCGCCATATGCGTGTGGGCACGCCGGGCCACTGCCTGATAACAGGGGCACGGCCCCGCGTTACCCACGACAAGGGCCCCTCGGCAGGTCCGTGACTGCTACACTTGCCCTGCGCCATGCGCTGCCCTGTAACGCATCCCATTTGCATCCTGCAGCGCTCCGTCACCCTCAGTAGGGCACCGCACTTCTTGCATGACGTTCAGGTTGCAGGTCTACGCGGACGCTGACAGCGCGCAGCGGCCTTGACGCGCCCGCCCCAGCAGCCCCTACGCGCCAGCAACTGCAGCCCCCTGCACATGTGCATGCACTTCAAGCCACCACCTTGCCAGCTTGCTGCGGTCGTCTGCCCCACTGCTGCGGGAGCCCTGCCCCCCAACCACTCCTACTTCATGCCGTGGCATCCGCGGCCGGCCCTGCACCCTGCCGCGGCCATTATAAACGTGCCCCATGTCCCCCAAACTGGGACAGCCCCACATAGGGGCTATGCGGACGCCTGGCCCTGCCGTACACTCACCCGTACACCTTGTAGTCCTCCGTGGGGTACAGCAGGCCCAGGTAGGCGTCAAGGGAGTCCCCGGGGCCGCGCTTCAGCAGCACTGGGGTCGGTTGCGTGCAGAGTAGTGAAAAGGAGGAAGGCGTTAGATGTGTGTACAGAGGGTGCGGACCTGCGCGGCGTGTCCACGACTGCGGCCCTACCACCCCGGTGTGCTGTATGCAGCTGGTGGTGCCTCCGCTTAGCTGAACACACATCCCAAGAGCAGAGTGGCATACAGTTGTTCCTGTCTTCATGGATATACCAGCAGTATGTGAGTGCTGTTTGTGGGCGGGGGGGGGGGAAGCCGTGCCCCTCCCCCCCCCCCCCCGGGCCGCCCCAGCCCCCCCCCAACGGGCGGGCCCCATTTTCCTCCGCCCCCACGGCGGGCGGGTTTGC
>VFQN01006008.1_pt1 | contig 14314 bp, 10 predicted proteins | sample 3512371 | NCBI WGS metagenome assembly VFQN01 (sample SAMN10412370, study PRJNA504923) | tailings metagenome | isolation source: Replicate 2 from Balatoc abandoned mine | place: Philippines: Itogon, Benguet | collected 2017-08-28
ACGTTACCCCGCTCGACCTGATGTTTTCCCAAAAATGCTACGCCATTCTCAACCGTCCGCGAAACAAAGGTCGCGATTTCTTTGACTTGGTGTTTTTGCTGGGTCTCAACGTGAAGCCCAACTATGCTTATCTGGAGCAGAAAGTGGGTATTACCACAGCCGCGCAACTGAAAGAACGACTGCTGGCCCATTGCGAAAAACTTAACATGGACGAACAGGGCCGCGACGTAGCCGCGTTTCTGTTTACTCCGGGCGACATCCGAATGGTGACGCTGTTTGTTCAAATCATAAAACAGGCTGTGATTTAAGCGAATGACGAATGATCCGCCGTCGCGCGGGATCGCCCGAGCGGCAACGGAAAACAATTATGAAAAAGAGCTAATATATTTCAAGTTCATGAATTATAAATATCTGCTAATAAGCGTGCTGTATTCATCATCGCACGGGCGTCGCAAGAGACCTATCAGGCAACGGCTTCCATGGGGTTTGCGGGCAATACCAAGCATTCAGTGCCGTATATGCTTAAAAACTCCCATTTGTTTGAGTCCATTCCCGAAGGATACATAAAAGAGGCGTTTCCGGATATGATGCACCTGTACATACCGGGTTGGGAAGTACGTATTTTGAAGAATCAGGTTTTTTCCAAAGGATGAGGTTTCATTGTCTCGGCTGGGGAATTTTACCGGGTCGAGGCTTAGGCATTTTTGACCACATCGAAGGTCGTTTCAACATCGCCGATATCGACTAAACCCGAAGAAAATGCAAAACGTGTAATATTACTTTTTTAAGATTTTGAGAAGGCAATTAGTATGAAAACAGGGTGTTTTTTTAAATACGGGAGCATATGGATGCGTCTAAGGTTACTTCCGTTGACTGTATTCATTGGAACAACGCTGTATGGTCAGGCGAATCTTTCAGATTCTTTTCGTGCCCGGGCAGAGGTACTGTATTATGAAGGCAATAATGTCAAGGCGCTGGAATATTACCAAAAAGCTTTTCAGGCGGCTAATAACAAAGACGTTAATCGTACCGCCAATTTGTGCGTTGACATCAGCACTGTTTATTATACCGAAAGCAAATACGAAGCAGCTACTCAAAAATGTCTGGAGGGATTGAAAATGCTGTCTTCTTCGGCTCCTGATTCGCTGTTTTTTAAGTGCTATTCCAGCCTTGGAGAAATGTACAAAAAGCGCTACAAGACCGATTCAAGTCTTTACTTCTTCCAAAAAGCCAATTTGTTAGCCGACAGCAAACCGGCGCTGCTCAAACAAATTCCCGATTACGTGTTGTACAGTTACAACAATCAGAGTCGGTTTTATTTTCTGAACGAAGACTATGGACAGGGGATTGCCCTGTTTAATAAAGCCATTGAAGTTTCAAAAAAGCTCGACAAAAAAGACGATACCGCCATTTTATCCAACAACATCGCGGAGTATTACGAAATTTTAGGTGATTATTCAAAAGCATTTCAGTCGCGTCAAAATGCGGTTCGGACCTATTCCAAAAAAGACCTTTCCCTTTATCAAATGTATTCAGGATTGGGGTGGGATGCTTATTTACTGAACAAAACGCAGTTGGCGATAACCTATTTTGAAAAAGCGCTGACCCTATTGGAGCAAATCAAGGCCCAACAGCAAAATCCGGATTACGAAGCACATACGCTCAATCTTCTGGGAAACTGCTATGTAAAATTATCTGATGTTCGTCGGGCAAACACTACTTTTCTTACCGCGCTCAGGATCACGGAACGCCAGGGAATCAAAAAGGGAAAAATCCCTGCTGACAGTTATATAGGATTAGGACGGACGGCCGAACAAACAAACCAATTTTCTTTGGCCCTTGACTACTACGAAAAAGCCCGAAACGCCTCTCGAAACTCGGTCGAAAAAGCAGGCAAAACGCTTTTTAGTGCTGTTTTAGCGCCGAAACCACTTTTTGAAGCAACTCGCTCCAAAGCGGAATTATACGCTCATCTGTATGAGCAATTCGGTAAAAGGGATGACTTAAAAAAAGCCGTTGATACCTATACAGAACTCATTCGACTCAGTGAGCAGATCAGAATTAACTTTCCCAACCCGGAAACGAAGCTGTTTTACAGCGAAAAAGTGTTTAAAAGCTACGAAAAAGCCATTCATCTGACGTATCAACTCTACGATCAAACGCACAACCCTCTTTACCAAAATCTGCTTTTTTCGTTGATTGAGTATAGCCGTTCTGCGGCTTTGAGAGATGCTTTGCAGGAGTTAAAAATCAAACCGGGTACCATTACCCCCCAATTGCTCTACGAAGAAAAAATGCTCCAACAACAAATCACTAAGTTATCAAATCAAATTGCTACCGAACGCGACAGCGCAAAAGCTGTTGGTCACCGGCAGAAAATGAACGACTTACAACTAAAGCGTAATACGTTGTTGCAAACCTTCGAGCAGAAATACCCCAACTATTACCGGGCCAAATACACCGATAAAATCAGTACAATTAAGCAGGTACAGCAGTTTTTAAAACGGGAAGAGTTGTTCATTTCTTATTTCTGGAGTAAGCCCTATCTGTATATAATAGGCATCAGCAATAACAACATGACCCTTCGACGTCAGGAAATTGACCCCGATCAACTTCAGGCGGCTCTGGATACACTCTATAAAAGCCTGTATACCAATCCCGGGTTAAGCACGTACACGGCACAGAGATCAGGTGTCTTGGTGTATGATTGGTTCATCAGTCCCTTTCAAAAGGAATTAAAAAGCCATCCCAGGATTATCATTGCCCGTGATGCCGTGTGCAATTTCCTGCCTTTTGAAGTATTGGAATCCGGCAAAAAGAAGTACGATTATGTAGCCGGTCAAGCGGCCGTACGATATGCTTATTCGGCCACTACGTTACTTAATTCGGCAAGTTTTGTTCAACCCCAATCTTCAACGCTCGCCGTAGCGCCGTTTGAATCACCGCTACAAAGCGCCGCCACGCTTGGTTTCCAACCCCTTCCGGCTTCGGGAGAAGAAGCCCGTAGCATTGGCAACGTAACATTAGTCAACCGGGAAGCGACCAAAGCCCGGTTCCTGAAAGAATATCCCAACCATACCGTTATCTATTTAGCCACCCATGCCTCCATCGACAACGATAATCCCAACCAATCGTACATTGCTTTTCACCCTACCGAAAATCCATATCAATTGTACGCCAATGAAATATACAGTTTAGACCTCTCCCAAAGTAAATTGGTCGTTTTGGGCTCCTGCGAGGGCGGGAGCGGACTGCTGCACCGGGGAGAAGGCGTATTGAGTTTGGCCCGAGCGCTTACCTATGCCGGCTGTCCGTCGGTGATAAGTACACTCTGGAAAGCCCAGGACCAAACTACAGCCTATTTATCCAAACTTACGTACCAATTTATTCAGGAAGGTCTGCCGTTGGACATCGCTTTGCAAAAGGCACGTCAAACCTATTGGCAATCGCGGGTGGGTCGCAAATACAATCACCCGTATTATTGGTCCAATCTGGTCTTAATCGGCCATGCTGCACCTCTCGAACTCTCCTCATCCTCTCATTTTCCCTTCTATATTATTGCCGTCTGCTTGTTGGTGGTGGCCGTGGGCGGTTACGCTTGGAAAAGGAGACGCCAATAGAGTTGCCATTTGATTTTCCACATTTCTACCCGGCCAACCTCATATTCGCAGGCGTCGCACGCCTCCAATTGGGTTAAGTATTTTTCGGCTTTTATGTATTGCCCGCTTTTAAAACAGCTCACGACCAAATGCCATTCGGCCGCTTCTCTAAAATAGGGGCGGATTTGGGTGGCTTTCAGCACCTGTTCAAAGTGTTGGGTAGCCTCATTGAATTTTCCTTCCGCCATTCCGGCCTGTCCCGTAAAAAACGCATCAAAAGCCACTTTCTGCACGGTATCCATTTGAATAGGATCAGTATCGCGCATTACCTGTAAATCATAATCGGTAGGCGGCAACTGAATTGAACCGAACGACAAATAAAGCAGAAACGCCAGACAGGCCGCAATTCCCCCAATCAGCGTAGATCGCCAAAGCGGTTGTGGCATTGGTTTTTGCTGCTTCTTTCTCAACAATTGCAGCGTATCGCGCATTCGTTGTTCTACCTGAGCATCCTGTATGGTTTTCATGACTTTCTGTAGTTGCTTAACTTCCCGGGCCAAATCCGAATCGGCCAGCATGGCATTTTCCAGCCACTCTACCTCCGGCTGACTGAGTTTTTTCTTCCAATAAGCTTCCAGCCATTCCTGGCGCTCTATTTCATCCTGTGGTATCATAATTCGTGTACTAAGCTTGACAGTTTTTGCATACAACGGTGTTTTTTGACTCGCACATTGACAGCCGTCATCTCCATCATTTTTGCAATTTCCTCTACTGTTTTTTTCTCAAGGTGAAAAAGTATAATGATTTTCCTGCACATAGGACCCAACAAATTAAAAATGGCCAGAGCAGAGGTATCCTCCTCTTCTCCGGTTGTTTTTTCGTGGGGCGTAACATTATCCTGTGTCGGTATTTCGAGGCTAAAAAGCTGTTCACGTGCTTCTCGCCTTTGATTGGTTCTTACAATTTTTAGCCAATGGTTTCGAGCAATGGTATAAAAATAAGTTTCTAAGGTAGCATTGCCCTCATCATTAAATCGGCCGTTTTGTATATGACGCAGTAAAGAAATCAGACTGTTTTGTAATACATCATCTGCATCACTATGATATTCAATCGGTATTACCTGACGCACAATAGGACGAAAACGACGATACAAATATGTCGTAATTTCCTCAACGGCCTTTCCTTTCTGCAACCCGTCAATAATTTCCTGTGTGGAAAATGATTTTTTTGAAAACATTAACTTATTGATTTTCAAATATATACATAATTTTTAAAAAATAATCCACATTATTTCTTACCGGTCACCTGACATTCCTCCCCACTTCAGCCCTTAACAATGAGCTCACCCGAAGCAGTCTCGGGCGGTACCATTAAGTGCACTGCATTCAGTCAACCTTTTAACCAACGCAAATCATGCAGCAAGTTGGAAAGAAAGGCCAAATGGAATGCACATTTCATTGGTCAAAGACCGTATTTATGGGTCTGATATTGGGAGCTATGGTATCATCCTGTCAATCAAACCTCCCCGAACCGCACAGCGATAAGTCAAACAAAGAGATGATTAAAGCCTCCTCTACTGCCGACTCCTCCGCTATTATGAATGCACCGCCGCGAGATGTGGGAGGGGGTGGGTAAGCATAAAAAGAAAATCATGAGAGACAGTAAAGGGTTTCTCATGATTTTTTACCGGTTCGCAAAATAGGTAAAGAATCCATAAACCCCTGACGATAGGATTTGGCAATTGAAAAACGCCTGGATTGCAGAAATACGGTATTATGCTCAACAACATCAAGATAGGCTGCGTTGACGGCCTGTTTTCTCGAAATTCGAACAAAGTTAGGATCATTTAATTGTTCCAACACATTAGCAAGATAAGTAGAGATACGGTATTCTTTATTATCGACGGTCATGATATCCACGTAAGCACCTGATGCAGTTAAGACCAATATATTAGCTTTAGGCAGCCGTTCGTAGTGATTTTTATGACTGATAAATACTGAGTCTGCCAAGACAGTAATTGTAGAGTTCATTTTTTTCATTTAGCCCTTACACCTCGCCGAAGCCCAAAAAGTTACATAATGGTGTTTTTTTTTAGGGTTGTGAAGCTTTGCCTTGAATACACTTCACTTATAGAACAAAAAAACTAAAAAAAAACCGTACACGTGTAACGTTAGGAAAGCCGGCGGGGTGTAAGATAAAACAGGCTCAATTTAAAAAGTACCATCAAAAAAAAAGGTATGTCTGCCAAAAATAATATGGGGTTTACCAAAAGACTATTGTGGTCATATAGATGGGCTATTATTTTGATGAAGATTCATTGTGAATAAAAATCCTACCAGAAAAGCTTACCCAGTTTGTCGACTAAACAGTTCAACCAGATTAACTTAATTAAACAAAAAATCCAATGAAAAAAAGTATCCTTATGGCATGTGGTTTACTTAGCATTTGTCTGATGTATTCCTGTTCCAAAAAACCGCAAACTCAAAAAGCGGTTTTTCCCTCTGCCCCCTCTGCTACGGGAAATGCCGAAAATCTGACCCGAGAAACCAACGAACCTTCCAATGAATTTTATCCTCGTGTGAGCTCGGATGGTAAATACCTCTATTACAATGCCATTGAAACCAATACCACCGGTGGGGGGCTTAACATTGATAACCTCCTGTCAGGAAGAGGAAGTTTGTTTAATCCGGTGGTGGTAACCAACAAAAAAACCAAAATTGTCCGTAAAGAAATTGGGATGCCTACGACAAACCCTCTCAAAGACAACGCAGCAGATGCGACCGTAATGCCCAATGGCAACATCCTGTTTACGTATGTACTGCCCTCTAAACCCGTTATTGCTTACACATCACCCGAAGGCATGGGAATCAACTATGTTTCGCAGGGAGAATTGGGAGATGATGATTCACAACCCGTTATTTCAAAAGACGGGTCTAAGATAGTGTTTAGTACGCTTATCGGCGGAAACCGAATGATCTGTTCGATGGATCAAAAAGGGGGTAGTTTCACGGTGATTACCGAAGGGTATAAACCTCAGTTTTTACCAAACGATGAAACGCGGATAGTGTACAATCTGACCGTTAACAAATACGTACAGATTTTTACGCTCAACCTGAAAACGGGGCAAAAGTCGCAACTCACTACGGGGGAATACCACAACAAGGATGCCGCCTATTCGCGTGATGGCAGATATGTCTCCTATGTAAGCAACCGAGAAACGCCAACGTCAAGTCGCCACCATGTTTATGTAATGAAAGCCGACGGAACCGAAATAAAGCAGATAACGCAGGGAGAAACCGATGAGGCCGATCCTACTTGGGGTCCTGACGGAATGCTGTTCTTCTCCTCCAATGCCGCTAAAAACTACAGTATTTGGAAGGCAAAGCCAAGATTGTGATAATGCAGTTACCGCCTGTGCCATGTGGCATAGGCGGTAAATAGCCTTTAGCGTTATACTACCTTATAAATTTCAACGATGAAAAATTTTCTGCGCATTCTGGTATTCTTCAGCTTCTGTACTTTGAGTCTAAAGGCTCAAAAACCGGATAATATTTACAAAGTTAACTCCGATGTGATTCGGGCATATAATATACTGATTAGGAATCGGGCGGTCAGTTATCGACTTACAACCCTTAGAAATGCCCCAATTTTTAAACTATCCGTCGATAGTATTTTTAAAATCCAATATGCAAACGGCCGGATTGCTTATTATCAAATTCAGAAGATTAGTATCCCACCTTTGCGAAACAAGTTGCCCATTTTACAACTCCCCGTACTTAAATCCAAAAGCCCCTACCGTGAAAGAGGGAATAAATCTGATGTAATACTTACGCAGGAAAAAAGGTTGATAGAATGTGAAATTTTAGAAGCCGGGACCAAAGACTTAAAGTATTATGTTATCACTGACCCCAATAAAAAGGTACATTCCATAAAAAGGAAACATATATTGGGATATGAAAAAAATTTGCCGGTACAACCACCGGCTACACCGGTAACTGTGGCTAAGGCCGAGGTAAAAAAAATTAACTCGTCTCAAATGCCCACAGCTCAAAAACCCACGGATAATTATCATTCAATTACCTTCAATGCAGAAGGCGCCTATATACCCCAAAGAGTGAGCCCACAGTGGGCCGCTGACCAAATAGGTTTGGGGCTCCGGCAGGGAATAGGCGGCTCAGTTTCTTATAACAGGAGGATTATCAAATGGGCGGGCCTATTCATCGGCACAGGTTATATGCAATGGGAGACGGAACGTCAGTACAAAGAAAATGATGTAATCATTTATAATTCTACAGACAAGCTTCAGCGTATACCTTTACAATTAGGCGTAAAAATATATCCCGCGCATAATTTTTATTTAATGCCGCAGATAAATGCTCAATGGGTTACCCTCTCGGGAACAACAAGCGAAACCCACATTATTCCCTCCTTAAATAGCCGCCAAAACACGCTCTATTTTGGATTGGGCGGTGACTTCGGATTTGAGTTTAGCGGCAAAAAAATGATTACTGATATTGGGATCGGCTTCAGTGTCTTGCCAAAGAAAACATATGAATTAACTTCATTTTATTCCCTGACCAACCGATTAAGCTTTTTTAATATACGTGCTGGAATTGGATTTGTAAAATACAAAAACGCTAAATAACCCCTCAACCATGAAAACGAAACTCATATGCCTCATTCTTATTCCATTATTAATGCTGACAAATGGTTGTAAACGAATCATAAATGAAGAAATTAAGCCACAAATAACAGGTAATCCAAATGTGGTTGTTTTTGATAAACCGATAATTTCCGACAGAACTATTATTGTCAACCAAGATGCTCAAATTAAATCATTTACCGATCATAAAATTGTATTCGGCAGTTTCAAAGGACTGCGGGCCGTACGTGACTTAAATCGAGGAGGAAGAATGGCCGATTTTGATATTGAAGAAATAAAAGAAGGAGCAATTTTAGTGGCATATAGTGTCAACGGAGCCGTTGATGGTTTCCTTGTAAAAGTTACAGCCGTGGCAAAAGAGGGAACCGATATAGTTGTTGAATATGTAAATGCTAAACTTGACGAACTGTTTAAAGATATTCATTTCAAGTTTACTTTACCGGATAGTAGAAGCATTCCTATCAAGCCACCTGTTATTAAGATTGAGGATGCAAAAGACGAATTAGGTCGAACAACGTTTGCAGAAATAGAACTTAGCGGTTTATGGCGCGAAGATTATGAAACAGTATTTGAGTACCAATCTATTGATTACCAAACAGTATTACTTTCGTGTCTGACAACAAAAGTAGCGACCTCCCAGCTATCCATAAAAGAAAATCTGGGTGTTTCAGTCGAAAAAAAACCAAAAAAACGCTTCCTGCTTGCGAAAACTGTGGGTTTAGGCACCATAAGTCTTCCCTTTTTGGTTCAAATTGGTCCTATACCAATCCGGTTAATTATAACGGTAGAACCGTTGATTAGAATTGATGGCAATGTTAAAACTTTGTCTCTTGATTTTAAGCTAATTGATAAACGTTTGGAAAACATTTCCGGGAATATTTATAGAAACGGGCAGTGGGAAGAGGTAGATAGATTAATATCTAATAAAGATGAACCACCAAGTATAAGCTCTGTGGCTGTTGAAGGAGAATTAAAAGCTTCCATTAATGCGGCCATTAATGTTGCTCTTTTCAATCAAAATAAAAACCACAAACTGGGAGATGAGTTTAGCGGTATTACAACAGAGATTGGCTACTTTGGAAAACTTACAGGTTTTTGTGATACCCAAAAAGGACTCGGTGTTAAAGCTACAACCGGCTGGGATGGAAAGGTTTATACCAAATTTGAATTAGCAACTAAAGAATTAACATGGGAATATCCATTTAAAATAACTGAAACACCTCGATTTGGCCCAATCATTATAAATGATTTCTGTTCGGATGAAGCCGTTTCTTCAGATCCCATCGTAAACGAAAAAAATGAACTGGTTACCTCCGCCAGTGACGGAGATCCGCATCTGCGAACTTTTGATCGGGCTTCTTACAGTCTTATGTCGGTGGGAGAATTTACGGCTGTTAAATCAACCTCCGACAATTTTGAGGTTCAGGCAAGGCAGGAAGAGGTTAAAACCCTCAACAGTTCAGGTACCGTTTCCTGGAATACAGGGCTTGCAATTCGTACCGGAAACAGTGATGTGTGTATTTATCCACCGGATCGGGTCTTTGTCAATCGTCAAAGTATCGGTTTCAATTTTACTGAATACCGCCTGACAAACGGAGGTAAAATTGAAAAAAACGGGAACAGCATCAGAGTAATAACCCCAAACGAAGATGAAATAAAAGTAAATTTACATAAAGTAAATTTGGACTATTACATCACCCCAAATGAAAATCGTAAAGGTAAAGTCAGGGGTATTTTGGGCAATTATGATGAATCGGCAACGAATGATTTACAAATACAGGACGGGACATTTATCACCGGTAAATATGAAGAACTATACCCTCGTTATGCTGATAGCTGGCGTATTAAACAAAATGAATCAATATTTGTATACGATTCCGGGAAAAATACAGAATCTTATACAGATCGCAATTTCCCCCGAAATCCTGTTGTTTTAACTGCCGCACAACGCAACGCCGCACGAACAGTCTGTGAAAAGGCCGGAGTTACCGACCCCATTTTGCTTGAAAATTGTATCGTAGACGTTGCTTCTGCCAACGATAATACCCTAGCTGACCGAATTTATGAAACCCAAATAAATACCCGGGTATTGAAAAATTTCGCTATTGGCGGTTTTAGTGCTTCAGATGTTCAGCTTCGTTATTCCGGGTCCAGAGCAACAAATAGGGAGGCATTATTAGATACCCGATTGGGCGTACCTTCTGTTGTGCTGATGAAACAGGGGGTATATATAAAGAAGGGATTTGCAACGGAGTTTAGTTTTTCGACCGCCGAACTACAACCTACTTCCTGCTTTTTTTTAGCTATATGGCCTACAGATACGAAATTCAGGAGTGATTCTCAGAATCGCGTTGGCTTTTGTTTCGGCATTGAAAATAACAAACCTATTACTTTTTTCACTACTGAATCCATCACTCTTGCCAAAACACAGACTATAAATTTTGCAGATGGGAAAAACCACAAGGTTAAAATATTTGAAACACAACTTCCAAATCGAAAATGGAGGGTACAGTTATTTTTAGATAATATGATTGTACCTCAATATTCTGTCGATAATGATAGTTCAATTGCAGAAATGATTGATGCACAGGACAATGTAGGGTATATTGAATTACAGATTAACGAAGGAGTACCCTCTTCCGTAAAAATATTTAATTGGTCTTATAGTGCTCTTTAACCCGGTTTTATAAACAACCCTTAACTCATGAGCGATATTCTAAACGTCAAAAATCCTGAATCCCATCAAGATTCATATCATGCACTGATAAGACTCAGATTTACTCACTTTAATTTTTATAAATTTCAATAAAATAGAATGGCTCTGAAATTCTTTTAGAATAACCCGGGAATTTTTAGAAATTTTTAAAGGACTAAATTCTGAAAAAGTTGTAAAATTATTTAACAATTACTTATTTAGTTGTGATAAGTTCCGAATGTAAATAGCCTCTGGTATTAAATAGGGCATACACCCATTTATCGGAATAAACCTCTTATTTAAGAGCAGTTTTCGTAAAAAGTAAAATCTTCTTATGGTTGTATTGATTTAAAACCAATTTCCACGCATAAATGGTATGAAAAAAAACTGTATTTTATTTTGTTTATTAACTGTTTGGAAGGTATGTCATTCGCAGCAACAGTTTCAACTGAATGATGCATTGGGAATAGTGAAAGGGCTGACAGGAGGAAGCAGCCCTTTTTCCAACTGGATAAAAAACGAGCCCATAAATACCAATTTCAGAGATGCCGAAAAAGCATTTGTACTCCCCGATAATTTCGGTGATGACCGTTTACCATTACCTATACATCTACAGCCCCGTACCCCTAATGGAGGGTATCAATTAGAAGCGGGGTTTTATGAACTTCGTGCCCGAAGTTTCTGCATTAAAGCCGGTACACATGCTCCCGGTGATGGTGACGGATACCTGTATGCACCTTTGGCCGGGCGGCAATCTGATATTGTTGCGCATATTTTGCAACAAATGGAAAAACACCCTGAAATTGAACAGCAGCAGGTTCAGTATCTACTTTGGGCATTGATTGCCCGGGCTGATTTTCGTCAAATGAATCCTGATGTCAAAGCTACCGCAATTAGGTTAATGAAGCCGGCGCACTTACTGCGAATCAATAAACGGGCAATTGCAGTAACAGCTATGTCTATTACAAATATGTCTATCCCTCGCGAATTAACGGCCGTGTTTGAGGCTGAAGCCCGCATGAGACAGGTATTACAGCAGGCAGGGTCTAATCTTAGGCAGCTTGAATCATTGGCAATGCTGGCCGGAACAGCTACAATCGACAATCCCGAATATCGGCGCGGGAGGTGGTCAAAACATCCTCAGGGATATTTTATACGTTATTTCCCGGATAGTTACAGCCGCACCCGCATCCAGGTTTTTGTACCTGAACAACTTTCTTTGATAGAGTTTGACGCTACCGACGACGTTGCAACCCCTGCAAATACCGGTGCTCAACGTTTGGCCCTTTCCAATGTCCCTTACGATACAGAGGGAGGATTTGCAGAGTTACCGCCCATAATTGCAGCTCAAACACCAACAAAGCCGCCTATACCGGCCATTGAAACTCCACCGCAACACAATGAAGAGCCCTCAGTCAAACCAACTTCTTTGCCTTCCCCGGTTACTCCTCCTCCTTACCAAGATGTATGTATAGTCGTGATTGATAAAGTAACAAAGTTGAAAATCAGTAATGCATTAGCCTCTACACCAAATCAAAAGTACATTACTGACAATGAAGGGGCTTTTAAAATAGAAAAATTACCTGTTTATCAAACCGTTTCCCTAACGGCCGGTGCTGCCGGTTATCAAGAAGAGAAAATACGTTTTGAAACACTTGGTAAGTTTGAATGTCAAAGGGTAGAAATAGAATTATCACCGCTCCCGCCCCCCCCAACGATTGAATTATACGGCAAAACTGTTAAAGAAGGTGATCGTATTATTCTGCAAGCCATTCAATTTGACCAAAGTAAGAGCCAATTACTGGCACCGGGCAAAGCAGAATTGGAGCGACTGTCGGAATGGATGAATCGTTTCCCAAATACCCTTATATTGTTGGAAGGACACACTTCCAATGAAGGTGACCATGATGCCAATGTCAGTTTATCACTTGACCGAGTGGCAGCCTGTAAGCAATTTCTTGTGAAAAATGGAATTAAGAAAAACCGAATAAAAACCAAAGGATACGGTCCTGACAAACCCCTTATGCCAAATGATACTCCTTACAACCGTGCCACTAACAGACGAGTTGAACTTTATATTGAAAAACTGTAATAGTAGTATCTGAACCATATAGATTTAATGAGTCATGGCTACCTTTATTCGCCGTATTTATACCACAACAAAATGACCATTCGCTTTTTTTTATTGTAATTTTAATGGCTTCTTTATTACGTTTTATAAAACTTAAGCCTTCTTTACAGGCTCTTGATGCCGATAAAAAGCAGTTTATCGGATTTGTTTTGTGTTCACCCTACTATGAGCTTTATCCTTCTCAGCAGCGAGCGCTTTGGTATGTAGGCCTTCTTAAAGAAGAGCGATCTGTTGATGAACAAGACTTCATACAGGAGATTGTCAATGATTATGGGGTGCTTTATAAAAACGACACCGAAGATGGAAGCCCTGAAGAACGTGAGTCGGAATGGCTCAATCGTTTAAAATCCGCAAACGAGAACGACCGAATAAAACTGCTTGAAGAAACGGAAAAAAAATACGAACTTTATTTTGTATCTATGGTAACCTCGGGAGCTATATTTATTCGCGAAACCTTGAAAGAAGCATCTGATCGTACAAAACATCAATTAGAGCATAGTGTTTTAAGCGAGTTGGAGAATCTGATAAATTCATCAAATGAGGATATTTCTCTTAAAATTAATCGACTATCGGTAATTATTTCTAAGATTAGAAATCACCTTTTTCCACAGGAGTTTAATGCTTTTTTTAACAGAACCCGAAATCATTTACAGTCATTTATTATAAAAGAATCCGGAGACGAAGACGATCTGAACCCTGTTTGGTCAACGGCTTTTTACAAATTAATGGATAAAATACGTTTAGGGCCTTCAGACCCTAACGGATACAAGTGGTTAAATCCCGCATTGATGTCCACATATTTTCAATCAATTGCCAAAAATCAATGGAAAACTGAGAAAAACCGCCGAAGTGTAATTATACACGAAGGTATTAATCGTCCGAAATACATGGAAGACCCCTTTGCATTAGAATCTCTCCGTGAATCCATTAAAAACTTACCTGAGCCATATAAGAGTGTCATTATCTTTTATGATATTGAGGGATACACACTTAAGGAAACAGCCCAAATGCTGATAAATCCAAAAACGGGGGCGCCATACAATGAAGGATATATCCGAACTTTACATACGGAAGCAAAGGCTCGCCTCTTCAAAGAAATCGTAAATTTAGAACGAGAATCCTCTAAAAAGCATGATGCCTGATAAAGAACTCCGTGATATAGAGGCTTTTGTAAATGGAACCCTTCCTCAGGACCGATACGCTGCGTTTGTCTCCCAACTTCAGTC
>VFQN01006010.1_pt1 | contig 14310 bp, 4 predicted proteins | sample 3512371 | NCBI WGS metagenome assembly VFQN01 (sample SAMN10412370, study PRJNA504923) | tailings metagenome | isolation source: Replicate 2 from Balatoc abandoned mine | place: Philippines: Itogon, Benguet | collected 2017-08-28
GTTTCCCGAGTGGGACGGGGCTGGGCTCTGGAAGGGGACCAAAACTGCAAAACCGTACATACATTCGAAGGCACTGCCTGGCTCCTGTCGATGGCCTGTCACTTCTGACCTGCACAGCTGCATGCACTGATGTCTCTTCCGCGTCGTATCAACCGCGGCGCATGTCAGGCGCGTGTATGTACGCCGTATGTACTGATCGCCAAGACATGCAATCACCCGGGTACGTATCATAGCCTGCTTCTCTCTCGTTCACTCCCTGCATCCCTCCCTTTTAACCCCCAGCTCCCGCCCGACCCCGCTGCCGGACGCCCCTCCTCCGCCGCCATCGACGAAGTGAAACAAGACATCATGCGCACCCTGGCGGAACGCTTCCTGCCGCTTATGCCGTCCCTGCCGCACCCCAAATACTGCGTGATGCCGCTGTGGGCCTGCGCCAAGACCAAGTACGGCTGGGCAGGGGACGGGGGCGAGGAGGTGCCGCTGGCGGAGGCGCTGCTGAGGCGGTTGGGGCAGGACGGCTGTGCGCTGCTGCAGCAGGCCAACGCGCAGGACAACGCCAACCTGTGGTGGGCCCTGTCGGAGGCGCCCAACCCCGAGTTGGTTGCAGCGCAGGGGCAGCTGCTGGCAGCTTCCGCAGAGTGCCTTGTGGGCATGCGGGGCAAGGGCATGGTCCCGCAGGTGTGCTCCAACGTGCTGCTGGCGTGCGCCAGGCTGCAGTACAGCGACGCTCGCCTGGTGCACCACATGACACGCTGCCTGGTGGAGTTTTCCGACCTGGACGCGCAGCAATTGTCCAACGCGCTGTACGCCCTGGGGGAGCTGCGTGAGGACTGCGGGCACGTGCCGCACCAGGAGGACCTTGATCAGCTGATGAGCGCTATTGCACAGCGGCTGCGTGGAGGGCGAACCGGGGAAGAGGTGGCAGCTGTGTTGAAGCCGCAACAGGTATCCAACATACTGCTGGGCTGTGCAAAGCTGAAGGTGGAGGGCGGGGAGGCGGTGCAGCTGCTGGCCGCTGCAGCTGGGGCGGTGGCGGGGCGCATGACAGGGCAGGGTCTGGCCAACAGCGTGTGGGCGCTGGGCAAGCTGCTGGGCGCTGGGCAAGGAGGCGGAAGTGGCATCCCAACGTCCTCAGCCCCAGGTCGCCTTTCTGCTAGTGGCGGTGGTTGTGCGACCACTGCCAATGCAGTAGTACAGCTGCTGCAGGAGGTGCCCAGGCGGTTAAGACGAAACGGTGCTGCAGCACCTGTGTTCACTTGTCAAGCGCTGTCCAACACGCTGTACGGCATGGCCCTGCTACAGTCGTACATACTGAAAGCTGCAGGAACAGCAATGGAAGGCAGCATTCGGACAGCATGGTCAGCAGCCCTGACTGCAGCGACCGAGGCTCTAGCAGGCGAGTGCGAAGGGCGGTCTTTTGAGGGCTTCAAGCCCCAAGAAGTTGCCAACGCCACCTGGGCCCTGGCGCAGTTGGGTCACTCGGATCAAGGATGGTTCACGGCTGCCGTGGCAGCAGCCCAGCGGCCGGCCTTTGCCAGCGCTGCAGTACCAATGGCATGGGCTCAGCTGTGGTCTGCGTTGGCGCTGGTACGGCACCGCCCGCCGCCGGAGCTGGTGGAATGTACGGCGAGAGCGGTGGTGCGACACGCACGGCGGCTTGCATCGCAGGACTGTTCAGTGCTGCTGTGGTCGTTCGCGGTGCTGGGTGTTTGGGAGGAGCGGCTGGCGGGGGTGCTGCTGGGGCGGCTGGCGGAGCTGGTGGTTCGGGGGCAGGGGCAGGAGGTCGGGGCACGAGGAGGCGGGGGGCCGGAAGCGGAGAGCAGTGCGTTTTTGCTGGTAGAGCAAAACTTGGCAAATGCGCTGTGGGCTGTGGCCGTGGCGGGGCCAGGCGCCCTGGTGGCGCATTCGCGGGAGGTGGGGATGCTGCTGCGGGAGGCGGTCAGGCGGTGGGAGAAGGGGGCGTCCTTCGTCAATGAGCAGCTTCAGCAGCTGTGGCAGGTGCAGCTGGAGCTGCAGGCGGTGGAGGGCGGGGAGGGCGGTGGGCCAGCAGCCCTGTCGCCCATCCTTCCCGGTGCTTGTCGCGGCAATGGTGAGGGAAGGAGTGACGAGGCAGCCGGCAACGGGACACTGCTTGCCGCAATGGAGCGAGCGGCGGATGAGGAGAGGCAGGGCGGCGGAACCACAGTCTCCTCCATGCAGCGAGAGGTGGCAGCAGCGCTGAGGCGGCTGCAGCTGCTGCAGCAGCGGCAGCAGCAGCAGCAGCAACAGCAACAACACGGGCCACCAAGGGCCCAGTTGTTAGAACCGCAGGGGTCGGAGCAGGAGGGCCAGGCGGAGGGTGGTGCGGCGGCCTCTGACTCACCGGACGGCTACCGCAGCTTTGAGCCTGTCCTTGCCGTTCGGAAGATACAGCTGGAGGCGCTGGTCCCTGCGCTCCGGTCCCAGGTTGACGTGCTTGTGGAGTGGTCGGATGGGCGGGTGGTGGCGGTGGAGGTCGATGGTCCCACGCACTACATGCGCAACAGCCCCTACAAACGCACCAAGGACGGGCCGACCATGCTGCGTGATCGGCAGCTGGCACGTGTGTTCGGGCAGGGCAACGTGGTGTGTGTGCCGCACTGGGAGTGGGAGGCTGTGAAGCGGGACAGTGAGGCGGCGGAGGCATACCTATGGGGGCTGCTGGTGGCGGGCGAAGGGGCGGCCGAGGCGGTGTTGCGGGCGGCGGTCGCAGGGGTGGGGAAGAAAGGACCGCGCCGCGTGCAGCAGCAGGAGCAGCAGCAGCAGCGGCAGCAGCAACAGCAGCAGATGCAGCCGCCCAGCACTGCTTCCAGTGCACCTGGCAGCCATTCTGCAGGCCGTGTGACGGCAGAGGGTGGTGTGAACCTGGCCGGGGTGGGGGCACGGGGCAGGCGGCCCCGGGCTGGGCCCCAGGGCGCGGCGTTGACAGGGGAGGCGGGGCATGGCTGTGCGGCCCCAGGTATGGAGGCCGCACGCCCGGAGGCCCCTGGGCCGCAGAGGGGGGCTGGGGCGACGCGGCGGGGGCAGCCGCTGGGGGAGGCGACGGCCGGCGTTGGGCGGGAGGGGCAGGTGGGTTGCCAGCGGGCGGGGTACCCGGCCCATGAGCGGCTGCACCCGGTTGGTTGGGTTAGTCTGCACGTGACTATGTGCGTGGCGCATTTGGATCGTGTATTAGTCGGGGGCAGCAGAGGTAACTGCTCGTGAATGCTAGTAGATGCACGATAGCACCTTGGTGCGCCTGCACACGTGCCGAGAGCCGGTCTGCCGGCGCGAAGGCCTGCTGTTACGTGCGTCGTGTTGTTTCACATGATATGCCATAGCTGCCGTTCAATCCCTGCCCCGTAAACCACAGGCGTCCCCGGGCGTGGGCACAAGGGTCCTAGTCCCTCGGCAACGGCGACGGAAGAAGGACGTCTGAGGCCAGGCCCGCCACCGTCCTTCAGGCATCATGGGCAGCGGTAGGAGCGTTTTAGGAGAGCCAGACAGTGGTTGGCAAGACATGGCTGCATTGCACTGTGCGTGCTACTGCCACGTGCTGGTCTGCAGGTGCTAACGGTGTACTGTCAGAGTGCTGGTGCGGGTGCTGGAGGCGCAGTAGCGGTGCCCTGGTCGCCTGGGCTAGCGTTGGGTAGCAGCAAGAGGGTAGGGGCAGTGGGGCCCTGCTGGCATTGCAAGGGACGCGGGCGCAGAGCCGCAGACCCGAGCGAGCGAGCGGGCAGAAGGCGCTGCTGGGGAGGGTTGGGCAAGGGAAAGGCGGGGGGTGGTCGTGTAGGTGCTGGGAAAGGAGGGAGGGAGGAGGCGGGCAATGGGGGAAGATCGTGACCGGTTTTGCCTGATGATACATCGAGGTTAGTAACTATCGAGAACGTTGACGTGCATGACGGTGCTGACGACGGCATGGGCAACAGCAGTTACAGCAGCAGTGGTGGTTGAAAGCGTGGGAGGCGCTCAGTACGGTGTGCGCTGGCTGTGAACGCGATGGGCCGGCAGTTGGGGCCCTCGGGCCCACGCTTGGGGCCCTGGGGGCCGCGGGCTCCCTGCCTCGCACGCTGCATGAGGGGTGGGTGCATGAGGAGCGCCTTGGTCCACAGGGCGCGTGGCCTGGCGCCGGGCGGGAGCGTGGCCTGGCGCCGGGCGGGAGCGTACCGGCATTGACTTCTGCAGCGGGGAGTAGAGACAGGGAGGCGCTGGCGTTCAGTGGTTCAGGAGTTAAGTGTAGCGGAGCTAACGAGAGGCTGGAACAGGTGCGGCGCATGGAGTGTATGGAGGGGTGAGGGTGTGGATTCGACGGGACTCAATGCATGCGGGCCGCCGGGCTCTTGGAGCCGTGCTGCTCGAGGTACAATATGCGTGCATGTGGAAGTGGCAGCAGGCAGGGAAGGTCAGGGGGTGTTGCTTGCTTCAATACAGCACTTGAGTGAACAGCCAAGGCCCACAGGGTGCTTCTGATACGGGATAAAGGGCTTTTACTGTTGTGGCTTGGTCGGGCCTCGGTGCCCTGCCGTACCGCTATGCCACACTTGCCACTGCTTGCTGTGAAACTGCGCGGACCTGACAGGGTGAAGCACACATGCAGCAGTGAAATGTAATCTTTCAGTGCATGGGGGGTTAGCGCTGTCACCTGGCGGGACCAGGGGTGGGCAGTCCATGGTGGGCCCTGGGCCCTGGGCGGGACGGGGGCAGGAATGGGGGCAGGCAGTTCAGGGCAGTTTAGGGTTCGTGGGGCTCATGTACCCCAGTACGGCGAGCGGAAAGGGAGTGCCATGAACAGCTTCAATTGTACTATTCATATGCGAACTAATGCTTGCGCGACTACGCGCACTCAATCGCCACCAGTCGCCGACAAACACAGCTTGCATATGAACATGCTAGCGTTGTGAGCTCTACGCGTAGCAAGCATGGTAGCCGGGGGTCAAATCAAGCGCAGAGAGCGTTTGAAGGCTCTTTCAGCTAAGGTCAGCCCAGTGTCTCGAGTGTCAGGGGCAGCAGAGCGGCTTGCGGCAACGATTGCGCGCGGTGGGTCTCTGCCGACGGCAGCGGAGCTGAAGCCAGTTGAGGAGACCGTCACCAGCTTCAGCCCTGAAGCTCTGAGCGCTGATGGCGGGGGTCAAAAGGCCAAATTGTGTGTCGCGCTGGTCCAGTTACTTCTAGCCATCGCGCGCTGGCCTTCGCCGTCTTCCGCTGCCGAGGCACAAGCGTACAAGGCGGCAAGGAGACTCTTTGACAAGGCTAGGGATTGTCTGGAGAACTCGCTGCTTGCCCCGTCCAGCGAGCTCCTGCCACCCCAGAGCTGCAGCAGCGCAGTCGTGGTTAGCGCGCTCTTGCGCAGCGACGTGCTGCGCTGCCTGAGCCGCAAACTGCACAGCGACACCGAAGCCTTAATCCAGGACCTAGAGCAGCAACAGCCATCCCCTTCCGGCTCGAATGAGGCCCCTGGCGGAGCCAGCACCTCAGCAGGGCCACGCAGCAACACACAGGCCCGCCTGCAGCTGCTTGCCTGGCACACGTCCACCACGGTCAACCTACTTCTCACCTGCGGCACAGCCGCCTATACGCAGCCGCCTACTCACGCGCACCGCGGCACGCGCGGTCCCGGGCTCCCTTCCACGCAGCTACGCGGGGAGCTGGTGGAAGCTGTGCGCAGCAGCGGTGTGCTGGAGCACCTGGCCCGGGGCGTGGCGGTGCTGGCCACGTGCCAGGGCGCGGGCCTGGCACCCGCAGCCCAGGCCCTGGCCGCTGGTGGCGAGCCGCCCTGCACCGTGAGCAGGTACCTTATGAACTACAGCTTCCTCAGCCTCACGGGGATCGCGCCCGCGCCAGAGGCAACGCAGTGCCAGCATGACCCCCAGGAGAAAGGGGTGGGCAAGGAGGCACAGGAGGGGGACAATGACTGGAAGTGGCCGGCCCCTGTGAACCGTGTGGACCTGGCTGTGTGCGGGCCCTGGTCGCAGCACCTGATGCTGGCGTGGGGGCTGCACCACCTGCACGCGCTGGACGGCGGGGGGCACTGCGGCCTGCACCCCGAACTGGTGCGGGGGCTGCCGCAGGTGTGGGAGGCAAGGGACCAGAAACAGAACGGGGGGGCGTCCAGCGCCAGTGGTGCCGGTGGTGGCCAGGGTGGCACCGGGGTGCCCAGTGCTGCGGCACCGCAGGCAGCAGCTAGTAGCTCCGCGGCCGGTGCTGCGAGTGTCGCGGTGGGTGCAGGTGCAGCTGCGGGAGCTGCTGCTGGCGGCAGCAGCGGCACCAGCACCAGCAGCAGCGGCCCTCTGCGTGTGCTGCAGTCCCACACGCTGTGGCGCCTCACGGAGCTGCTGCAGCTGTACGCGGCGGGCGCGGGTGCCGTGACCAAGCGCGACAGGGCGAACCTAAAGGCGCTGGCCAACGCGCTGTCGAACAATGCGGTGGTGGCGGCGTCGATGGCGGCGGCCGTGCAGCAGGTGCGGGACGCGGGCAATGAGGCTGAGCTGTCGGACCGGCTGCACCAGCTTACGACGGGGATGGCCAACATCAAGGCTACGTCGCAGAAGTTGCTGTCCCGCTACGTCCCTGCGACACGGCCCGGCGGGCCTGGCAGTGGCTCTTCAGGGGGCACCAGTGCGGCATGGATGGTCAGCGGCAGGGAGGTTCGGGTGCTGGCTGCGCGAGTGGTGCGGGCGGCGGTGGCATCGGCGAGGGCGTGGCAGCGGGGCAGCGGAGCCGTAGCGGGGGCAGGCGCGAGCATGAGCGGCGGGGGCGGGGGCACGGAAGGCACCGCAGAGGGAGGGGCGGGGCCCTCCGAGCCTCCGCTGGTCCTCAGCAAGCCGGATGCGATGGGGTTGGCGGCCAGGGCCTTGGAGGCGTACGACATGAGCGTGCGGACGTGGGAGGCGGTGCGGGGGCCAGCAGCGGTGCGGGGGCCAGCAGCGGTGCGGGGGCCAGCAGCGGTGCGGGGGGCAGCGGCGGGGGCGGGGCCCGCAGCGGAGGGGGCGGGGCCCGCAGCGGAGGGGGCGGTTGGGCAGGAGGCCGCGGCACAGCGCGTGGCGGGGCAGGCGGGGGCTGGGCAGCAGCAGGTGCGGGGGGAGGCGGCAGCGAGGGAGCAAGCTGCAAGGGAGGAGCCGGCCGCTGAGGAGGAAGAAGGGAGGGCGGAGAAGGAGGGGGGAGAGGAGCTGACAGGTCAGCAGGTTACGGGGGAGGAGACGGAGGGTCAACCGGCGACGGGACAGCAGGCGGCGGGGAAGGCTGCAGCGGCTCCGGGGCAGGGGCACAGTCAGGCGCAGGGCGGCGGGTGCGAGGCCAAGGCGGTGCGGCTGCGGTGCGAGCTGTACCGGCTGGGGTTCGAGGTGGTGCACCATGTGGCGCCCTGCTGCGGCGGGGGCGGGCTGGGGATCCTGGTGCGCCAGCTGCAGCTGGGTCTGCCGCGCCTGCCCTGCGACGGTGAGCGGCGACCGGTGTTGCCTTGTTGCGAATCGAGCTCTTTCTCTCCTCCCTTGGTCTGCCTCAGACTGCGAACGCATGCGATACTCCTGTCAGCTTTGCTGTGCACCGTCCGCATACCGCATCCCACCGCGCTGCATTGCATGTCGCCCTCGCAGCCGGTGGGGCCATCGAGGGTACAGCTCAATTGACCATTGCATTGCTCTCCCTCGCAACGCCGTCCTGAAGCGCGGCGGCACAGCCTGCCGCCAGCCCTCCGCCCCTCACCCTCACCAAACGACTCCATTGCCTGCATGACCTTCAACGGTCTATGAAGTTCCGCACGGTGATCCGCCCTTACGCGGGGTCCCATAGGCTGCCACCGACCCTTTGTACCATCATCCGTCACAATGCGCCTCATCCGGACGCACTAACAACCACTTCTCCCAATGCCTACCACGCCCCGCCCGTCACCCCCCCGCAGGCCCGCTGCCTCTCGAGCCGCCCCCGCGGCTGGCCGCTGCGCTGGCCGCCGGCTACCTGCCAGCCCTGGAGCGCCTGCTGCGCCGCTGCGGCCGCGAGGCGACCCCCGCGGACCTGCGCCTGGCCGGGACGCTGCTGCGGGGGGCAGAGCTGGGGGCTGCGTCAAGGGCTAGGGCGGCGGCAGGAGGCCGTGAGGGCACCGCCGGCGTGGGCGGCAAGCAGCAGCATCAGGAGCGGGGCCAAGAGGAGTGCCTCGGCAGCCACGACGTGCTGTGGCTGCTGGCGTACGGCGACAGAGACCAGGCGGGCGCGCTGGTGGGCAGCCTGCGCAAAGCTCTGAATAACGTGTACGAGGCGGCGGACAGTGCGCTGGGGCCAGGGCCGGGGCTGGGGCAGGAGGAGCTGCCGCCGGGGGCGGAAGCGGAGGCGCGGGTTTGGGGCCCGCCTGCCCTGCATGCGGCGGCGGCGTGGCTGCTGGGGCAGGGCGTGGAGGCGTGCGAGCGGATGGCGGCGGCGGCGGTGGCGGCGGGACCAAGCGGCGGCGGAGGGCAGGATGAGGAGGCGGGGCAGCATAAGCAGGGGCCGCAGGGGCAACCGTGCCGCCCGCAGCAGCAGCTGCAGGAGGTGGTGTCGCTTGCGGTGCAGCTGCTGGGGGAGGGGCTGTTCTCGTGGGTGGGCACCAGCACGTACAGCGTGCTGGCGTCGGGCCGCAGTCGTACGGCGGCAGGCGAGCACGGGGGCGACGTGTGGTGGCACCTGGTGGACGCCGTACCGGCGCTGCTGTACGTGCAGCGGGCCGTGGCGCGCACGGGGCTGCACACGCTCATGTGCGCCGCGCAGCAGCAGGCGGCCGACAGGGCCGCCGCAGGCGGCAGCAGCGGCAGCGGCAGTACCGGCAGCATTAGTGGCAACGGCAGCGGCGGCAGTGGCAGTGGCAGCGCGGCCACAGGGGACACAGCAGCGACGGGGGCAGGCCCCTCGCCCGTAGCCCCAGGAGTGAACGGCACAGACGTCAGCAAGCAGTGGGAGAAGTGTGCACACTTCCCGATAACTGGCACGTGGGTCACCTTCCTGCCGCACCTGCCGCCGGGCGCAAGGGCAGAGTCCGCGCGCCTGGTGATGGACATTGCGTGGTGCCTGCAGGCAATCGCGCAGCGCAAGGCGGGGCGCAGTGGCCACGTGCCTTTGCTGCTTTTCCCCCAGCAGGTGCAGACGGCGGCCGAGGTGGCCCAGGACGCGGGGGATCTAGATACCCTGCGCAAGGCGCAGTCGTACCTAGCCTGGAGCAAGGTGGCATTGCCTCCGAACAAGGGCGAGTTCACGTGGGAGGGCGGCGACCGGGCGCCAGAGGGGTGTGTTAAGCTGCAGGGGCAGCCGTGGCTGTACAGCTTGGCGGAGGCTCGGAGGCGGCTGCCGCGGGGGTGCTGGAATCCCGGGTGCGGGCGGCTGGAGGGGGACAGCGAGGCGGGGGAGGAGCTGGCGGTGTGCGGGAAGTGCAGGCGAGCGTGGTACTGCTGCAAGGACTGCCAGGAGGAGCACTACTGGTGCGCGGGGGGCCACAAGGCTGAGTGCAAGAGGGCGGCAGGGGGCGAGCAGCAGGGGCAGCGGGGGTAACGGGCGGCGGCGTGTGGCTTGCAACGCGTGCCATGCCTTTCCTTACGTGGGGAATGTTCAGGGGTGGATAGCGACATGCTGTGTGCGTGGGATGGATGGGCCAGGGCCGTGTCGATCTGTGCTTGGTCGCCGGGGTTGCGGTATGCACTTGTTGTGAAGCAGTGGGCCGGTGAAGGCCCGTCCACGGCTGTGTGCAGACAGTCCACTGCAGGGCTCCCCTGGTCCAGCGCTACGGCCGGGCTGGCGGGTGGCATGCGTTTTATGTGGTGTTGGCAGTTCGTGTCACGGCACGTGACTGAGCGAAATGCGAGCTTCAAAACTCAGATAACAGTTTCAGGGTTAGCCAGAACCCCGCGATTTTGCCTGTCGCCTTTTGTTGTGTGTCGTTTCTGCGAGGGCCCGGGCGCAGAAACCAACGAGCGAGCGAAGCAGAAAGGCGCTGCTGGTAGGTGTTGGGGAAGGAGCAAGGTGTGGGCAATGTGGGAGTGAGTGTTGCCTGATAAACATTGAGGTTGGGAACTCACAGCAAGTGGACTAAACCAGACTAGAACTCACAGTCTCGCCACCAGGCACAACTGCTGTGCGGACGCAGTTGTGTGCCTGGTGGCGAGACTTCTGGTCCCCGTGCATGCAGCTCAAATGATGCAAAATCACATCTGGGTCGCATACGGTGAGAGCATGGGCGCTTGGTTACAGGTTGCAATAGGCAGTCCATGATGGGCGATTGGTGGGACACGGATAAGCAAGCCCACGGGTCAATGGGCCCTGTGCACCGGCGAGTGGGACATGGAGTGCTACAACAGCTTCAGCTACCGTGCACTACCCGTATGTAAAACGATGCTGAAGTGACAGGGCATTTGAAGCCAGCAGTTGCTGTGAACCTGTAGATTTATGTACTGGTGTGAGCTCATGCGTTGCAAAAAATGGAAGCCGGAGGCCAACAAAAGCGCATTAGACGCAGGGCTCTGAGGGCTCCTTCAGCGAATGCCAGCCCAGTATTTCGTGTCTTGGGCGATGCAGAGCGGCTTGCAGCAACAATTGCGCGCGGTGCCGACGACAACGGAGCTCGAGGCGATCGAGGAGACCGTCACTAGAACCAATCATGCAGCTCTGGGCTCTGGAGGCGAGGGCCAAAATGCCTAACTATGCAATGCTTTGGTCCAATTGCTTCTAGCCATCGCGCGCTGGCCTTCGCCGTCTTCTGCTGCCGAGGCAGAAGCGTACCAGGCCGCAAGGAGGCTTTTTGGCAAGGCTAGGGATCGTCTGGAGAACTCTCAGTCCGGCGAGCCCCCGTGCCGCAGCAGCTCAGCCTGGGTGGGCGCGCTCTTGCACGGCGGCCTGCTGCACTGCCTGAGCCGCAAACTGCACAGCAACGCCCAGGCCGCCCTACAAGACCTAGAGCAGCACCGATCCGGCCCTTCCGGCTCGTGCGAGGCCCCTAGCGGGGCCAGCACCTCCGCAGGGCCACGCAACTGCAACGCCACACATGACCGCCTGCAGATCCTGACCTGGCACGTTGACACCACAATCACTCTGCTGCTCACCTGCGGCACAGTCGCCTATGCGCAGCCGCCTACCCACGCGCACCACGGCACGCGCGGGCCCGGGCTCCCTTCCACGGGGAGCTGGTGGCAGCTGTGCGCAGCAGCTGTGTGCTGGAGCACCTGGCCCGGGGTGTGGCAGTGCTGGCCACGTGCCAGGGCGCGGGCCTGGCATCCGGAGCCCCGGCCGTCGTTGACCTCAGCGAACTGCGATCTGCTGCGAACGGGGCACTACTGAACACCGGCTTCCTCAGCATCACGGCGATCACGCCCGCGCCAGAGACACCGGAACACCAGCAGCAACCCCAGGAGGTAGCGTTGGGAAAGGAGGAACCGGATGACGACCATAGCTGGACGTGGCCTCCCCCTGTTGAGCGTGTGGACCTGGCTGTGTGCGGGCCCTGGTCGCAGCACCTGATGGTGGTGTGGGGGCTGCACCACCTTCACGCGCTGGACGGCGGGGGGCACTGCGGCCTGCACCCCGAACTGGTGCGGGGGCTGCCGCAGGTGTGGGAGGCAAGGGACCAGAAACAGAACGGGGGGGTGTCCAGCGCCAGTGGTGCCGGTGGCAGCGGCAGCAGCGGCAGCGGCAGCAGCAGCAGCAGCGGCCCTCTGCGTGTGCTGCAGTCCAACGCCCTGTGGCGCCTCACGGAGCTGCTGCAGCTGTACGCGGCGGGTGCGGCCGCCGTGACAAAGCGCGACAGAGCGAACCTAATGGAGCTGTCAAAGGCGCTGTCGGGCAATGCGGTGGTGGCGGCGTCGATGGCGGCGGCCAGGCAGCAGGTGCGGGACGCGGGCATGGAGGCTGAGTTGTCGGACCAGCTGCACCAGCTCACGACGGGGGTGGCCAACAGCAACGCTAACACTAACGCCAACATCACCGCTCAACTGTTGTCCCGCTTGGTCCCTGCGACACGGCCGGGCGGGTCTGGCAGTGGGGGCGGGAGGGGCTGGGCGGACTGTGGCGGGGAGCAGCGCGGGCCGGGTGGCTCCAGCAGTGCGGCATGGACGGTCAGCGGCGGGGATGTGCGGATGCTCGCTGCGAGGGTGGTGCGGGCGGCGGTGGTGTCGGCGGGGGCGTGGCAGCGGGAGGAGCAGCAGCAGCACCGGGGTGGCGGGGCCGGCGTGAGCAGCACCAGCGGTGCGCTTGCTGGCGGCGGGGACACGGAAGGCATTGCAGGGGAAGGGGCTGGGCCCTCCGCGCCCCCGCTGGTCCTCAAGAAGCACGACGCGATGGGGTTGGCGCTCAGGGCCTTGGAGGCGTACGGGACGAGCGTGCGGACGTGGGAGGCGGCGCGGGGGGCAGCGAGGCAGCAGGCGGCGAGGGAGGGAGCCGCAGGGCAGGGGGCGGCAGCGGCTCCGGCGCAGGGGCGCAGTCAGGCGCAGGGCGGCGGGCGGGAGGCCAGGGCGGTGCGCCTGTGGTGCGAGCTGTACCGGCTGGGGTTTGAGGTGGTGCGCCACGTGGTGCCGTGCTGCGGCGGGGCCGGGCTGGGCGGCCTGGAGGGCCAGCTGCTGCTGGGCCTGCCGCGCCTGCCCTGCGACGGTGAGCGGCGACCGGTGTTGCCTTGTGCGACTCGAGCTTGGTCCCGTGGGAGGAGAGTGTGGTTCTGCCATGGACTGACAACCCACGCGATACCACTGTCAGCTTTGCTGTGCACCGTCCGCATACCGCATACCGCATCCACTCCAGTGCATGACTTTCGCCCTCGCGGCTGGCCACCTTACATCGGGCCTCACTGCTTGGCCTCACGGCCGCTACGCAAGCCTGTGTCCTGCGGCTGCTGCCTCACATGCCGCATGGTCAATGCTCTCGCGGCAGGCTGTCGTCGTGTAGCTGTCTCACGTAGGTACCAAACCGTGTAGCTGTCTCACGACGTAGGTCTCTGCGCGGGGGGCCATAGGCTGCCACCGACCCTTCGTACCATCATCCGTCACAATGCGCCTCGTCCGGACGCACTAACAACCGCCTCTCCCAATGCCTACCACGCTCCGCCCGTCACCGCCCCGCAGGCCCGCTGCCTCCCGAGCCGCCCCCGCGGCTGGCTGCTGCGCTGGCCGCCGGCTACCTGCCCGCCCTGGAGCGCCTGCTGCGCCGCTGCGGCCGCGAGGCGACCCCCGCGGACCTGCGCCTGGCTGGGACGCTGCTGCGGGGGGCGGAGCTGGGGGTTAGGGCGGCGTCTGGGGCGACGGGGGGCACCGCCCGCGGCAGCGAAGAGCAACAGCAGCAGCAGGAGCGGAAGCAGGAGGAGTGCCTCGGCAGCCACGACGTGCTGTGGCTGCTGGCATACGGGGACAGGGACCAGGCGGGCGCGCTGGTGCGCAGCCTGCGCAAGGCGCTGGACAATGTGTACAAGGTGGCCGACAATGCGCTGGGGCAGGGGCAGGGGAAACTGCCGCCGGGGGCGGAGGCAGAGATGCTGCTGTTGGGGCCGCCTGCCTTGTATGCGGCGGCGGCGTGGCTGCTGGGGCAGGGCGTGGAGGCGTGCGAGCGGATGGCGGCGGCGGCGGTGGCGGCGGGACCAAGCGGCGGCGGAGGGCAGGATGAGGAGGCGGGGCAGCATAAGCAGGGGCCGCAGGGGCAACCGTGCCGCCCGCAGCAGCAGCTGCAGGAGGTGGTGTCGCTTGCGGTGCAGCTGCTGGGGGAGGGGCTGTTCTCGTGGGTGGGCACCAGCACGTACAGCATGCTGGAGGTGCTGGCGTCGGGCAGCAGCCGCACAGCGAAGGGCGTCCACGCGGGCAACATGCGGTGGCAGCTGGCGCGCGCCCTTCCGGGCGTGCTGCGCGTGCAGCGGGCCATGGCGCGCACGGCGCTGCACACGCTGCTGTGCACCGCGCAGCAGCAGGCGGCCGACGCAGGCGGCAGCAGCGGCAGTGGCGGCAGCGGCAGCGGCAGCAGCGGCAGTGGAAGTGGCAGCGCGGCGGCCGAAGACACGGCAGCAACGGGGGCAGGCTCGTCGCTCACAGCACAACTTATGTACGACACAGACATCAGCGAACAGTGGTACGAGCGCGGTCGCTTCCTGGCTATCGGCGTGTGGCTCACCTTCCTGCCGCACCTGCCGCCTCGCACAAGGACACAGTCCGCACGCCTGGCGGTGGACATTGCGTGGTGCCTGCAGGCAATCGCGCAGCGCAAGGCGGGGTGCGAGGGCTACATGCCTCAGCTGCTGTTCCCCCACCATATTGAAGTTGCGGCGGCTGTGGCCGAGGACGACGGGAACCTAGACATCGTGCGCGATGCCGATGCGTACATAGCCTGGAG
>VFQN01006011.1_pt1 | contig 14305 bp, 11 predicted proteins | sample 3512371 | NCBI WGS metagenome assembly VFQN01 (sample SAMN10412370, study PRJNA504923) | tailings metagenome | isolation source: Replicate 2 from Balatoc abandoned mine | place: Philippines: Itogon, Benguet | collected 2017-08-28
GCAATGTCGATCACTTTTTTGTGGTCTTCATTTCGCACACTGATGAAAGCCCTGCCGCCAGTAGGCATTTTGACAGATGCCCCCAATTGCGACTTCACGAATGCTTCTGCAAAAGTGTTGCCAACGCCCATCACTTCGCCGGTTGATTTCATTTCAGGCCCCAGGATAGTATCCACACCCGGGAACTTGATGAACGGGAACACGGCTTCTTTGACAGAGTAATAAGGCGGAATCACTTCCTTGGTCACGCCTTGTGATTTCAGGGTCTGACCTGCCATACAACGCGCAGCAATCTTGGCCAGTTGTAAACCACAGGCTTTAGAAACGAACGGCACAGTACGCGAGGCACGCGGGTTCACTTCCAGCACATACACGACTTCGCCCTGCTCGGTATTCTGCACGGCAAACTGTACGTTCATCAGGCCCTTCACGCCCAGCGCTTTCGCCATTTGCACGGTTTGTCTGCGCAACTCATCTTGTAAACTATCGCTCAGACTATAAGGTGGCAATGAACAGGCGGAATCACCGGAGTGCACACCGGCTTGCTCCACGTGCTGCATGATGCCGCCAATCAACACATCTTCCCCGTCGCTCAGAGCATCTACATCCACTTCAATTGCATCATTGAGGAAGCGGTCCAGCAAGACTGGGGATTCGTTGGACACTTTTACCGCCTCACGCATATAGCGCTCAAGCTGACTTTGCTCATGCACGATTTCCATCGCGCGACCACCCAGCACATAAGAAGGACGCACGACCAATGGATAACCGATCTCGGTCGCCAGGCGGATCGCCTCTTCCGGCGCACGTGCCGTGCGGTTTGGTGGCTGCTTGAGGTTCAGGCTATGCAGCATCTGCTGGAAACGCTCACGGTCTTCAGCCCGGTCAATCGCGTCTGGCGTGGTGCCGATGATAGGCACTCCCGCTTTTTCGAGGTCACGTGCCAGTTTGAGCGGCGTTTGCCCACCGTACTGCACGATCACACCAACCGGTTTCTCGATATTGACGATTTCCAGTACGTCTTCCAAGGTGACTGGCTCAAAGTACAAGCGGTCAGAAGTATCGTAGTCGGTCGACACGGTTTCCGGGTTACAGTTAACCATAATGGTTTCGTAACCGTCTTCACGCATGGCAAACGCGGCATGCACACAGCAGTAGTCAAACTCAATGCCCTGGCCAATACGGTTAGGACCACCGCCCAGTACCATGATTTTTTTCTTGTCTGAGGGGTTGGATTCGCACTCTTCCTCGTAAGTCGAGTACATATATGCCGTATTGGTGGCAAATTCAGCCGCACAGGTATCCACACGCTTGTAAACCGGGCGCACATTCAATGCCTGACGGAAAGCACGCACTGCATGCTGGTCCGTATTCAGCAGTTTAGCCAGCCGGCGGTCAGAGAAGCCTTTGCGCTTCAACCTGAACAAGGTTTCTTTATTCAGGTCTGCCAGGGACTTGCTGGACAGGGATAATTCCAGTTTGATGATTTCTTCGATCTGCACCAGGAACCAGCGGTCGATCTTAGTGATATTAAACACCTCGTCTACGCTCATGCCCAGGCGGAATGCATCTGCCACGTACCAGATACGCTCAGGACCAGGCTCGCCCATTTCCTTGACGATGCGGTCTTTGTCATCGGTCACCGGATCCAGGCCATCCACGCCGACTTCCAGGCCACGCAAGGCCTTTTGGAAGGATTCCTGGAAGCTGCGGCCCATCGCCATCACTTCACCCACAGACTTCATCTGTGTCGTCAGGCGGCTATCAGCCTGCGGAAATTTCTCAAAGGCAAAACGTGGCACTTTGGTGACCACATAGTCAATCGATGGCTCAAATGAAGCTGGGGTCTGACCACCGGTAATTTCGTTACGCAACTCGTCCAGCGTAAAGCCAACCGCCAGTTTGGCCGCCACTTTGGCAATCGGGAAACCGGTTGCCTTGGAAGCCAGCGCAGAGGAGCGCGACACACGCGGGTTCATCTCAATGACAATCATGCGGCCATCATTCGGGTTAATGGCAAACTGAACGTTAGAACCACCGGTATCGACACCGATCTCGCGCAACACTGCCAAAGAAGCATTACGCATGATCTGGTATTCTTTATCGGTCAGGGTTTGTGCTGGCGCAACGGTAATACTGTCACCGGTATGCACGCCCATAGGGTCGAGGTTTTCAATCGAACAGATGATGATGCAATTGTCCGCTTTGTCACGGACGACTTCCATCTCGTACTCTTTCCAACCCAACAGTGACTCTTCAATCAGTAATTCATTGGTGGGAGAAGCATCCAGGCCGCGTTCGCAAATGGCGATAAACTCTTCGCGGTTATAGGCAATCCCACCACCGCTGCCGCCCATGGTGAACGAAGGGCGAATAATCGCTGGGTAACCAATTGTCGCTTGTACCTGCAAGGCCTCTTCCAGGCTGTGCGCAATGGCTGAACGTGCAGAACCCAGACCAATTTTGGTCATGGCTTCTTTAAACTTCTGCCGGTCTTCGGCTTTATCAATCGCTTCTTTGGTCGCACCAATGAGCTCAACATTGTATTTCTGCAACACGCCATGCTTGTCCAGATCCAACGCACAATTGAGTGCCGTCTGGCCACCCATGGTTGGCAGCAGTGCATCCGGACGTTCTTTTTCAATGATCTTTTCAACGATTTGCCAGGTAATCGGCTCGATATAGGTCGCATCGGCCATTTCCGGGTCAGTCATGATGGTAGCCGGATTGGAGTTGACCAAAATCACACGGTAACCTTCTTCGCGCAGGGCTTTACAGGCTTGCGCACCGGAATAATCGAACTCACAGGCCTGACCAATGACAATTGGACCGGCACCGATAATCAGAATACTTTTAATGTCAGTTCTTTTTGCCATTAGATGGACTTTCTTTCTTGCATTAACTGGATAAAGCGGTCAAACAACACGCTCATTTCTTGCGGACCGGGGCTGGCCTCAGGGTGACCCTGGAAGCTGAATGCCGGTTTGTCAGTACGTGCAATGCCTTGCAAGCTACCGTCAAACAGCGACACATGCGTCACTTTTACATTCGCAGGCAATGTTGCCGGATCAGCTGCAAAACCATGGTTTTGGCTGGTAATGTAAACGCGCTTGCTTTCCACATCTTGAACCGGATGGTTGGCACCATGATGGCCAAACTTCATCTTGAGTGTTTTGGCGCCGCTTGCCAAAGCCAGCAACTGGTGGCCCAGGCAAATCCCAAAGGTTGGAATACCGGTATCCACTAGTGTTTTAATGGCCTTGATCGCGTAATCACATGGCTCCGGGTCCCCGGGGCCATTAGAAAGGAAGATGCCATCTGGCTTGTAAGCTAAGGCTTGCTCGGCTGTGGCTTGCGCTGGCAATACCGTCACTTTACAGCCGCGTGAAACCAGCATGCGCAGAATGTTACGTTTCACGCCATAATCAAACGCCACCACATGATATTGGGAATCAGCTGTTTTGCTGTAGCCTGAACCCAACTGCCACTCAGCTTCGGTAAACTCGTAAGGCTCAGTACAGCTGACTACCTTGGCCAGGTCCATGCCAGCCAACCCAGGGAAGCCCTTGGCATGCACCAGCGACTGAGCTTCATCGACAGATTCGCCCGCCATGATACAGCCGGCCTGGGCACCTTTTTCACGCAGAATGCGTGTCAGTTTACGCGTATCGATATCTGCAATTGCAACCACGTTGTTGGCTTTGAGATAATCGGAAAGATTTTGTTCACTGCGGAAATTGCTTTCCAATAAGGGCAGGTCACGAATGATCAGACCCGCAGCATAGACTTTGCCTGACTCCACATCCTCACTGTTGGTACCGTAATTACCAATGTGAGGATAAGTCAGTGTCACGATTTGTTCGGTATAGGAAGGATCGGTAAGAATCTCCTGATAACCGGTGATGGAAGTATTAAACACCACCTCACCGACCGTATGACCGGAAGCGCCAATGCTAATGCCCTTAAAAACAGTTCCATCTGCTAACACTAAAATCGCTGGAATTGTTTTTGACACCTTTAGCTCCTTAAGTTTGACACGAAACACATCTTTTAGAGGGTTCACCATGGCTGGAAGTGAAATTCAAGCTGCGGTGAATAGATGTGCAAAACGGGAAAAGCTTGTTGGACTCTTCCCGTTTCAGAATTGCAGCATTATAGCGCACATTGGCAGCCCACTCAAGGGCAACTCAGAAGCATCAGACGATTCCTGCCAGACCTTAGCCAGACGGGATCGCCTACTAAAGATCAGTTCTTTTCAAATCCCAACACATCACGCATATCAAACAATCCCTTGGGTTTATCGGCCAGAAATTTAGCCGCACGTAACGCACCTTGTGCAAATGTGGCACGGCTTGATGCTTTATGCGTTAACTCTACTCGCTCACCCACACCAGCCAGAACCACCGTATGGTCACCGACCACATCCCCACCACGTAAGGTTGCAAAACCAATCGTGCCCGCTTCGCGCTCACCAGTCACGCCTTCGCGCGCATACACAGCACAATCTTTAAGCGCTTTATCAATCCCTTTTGCCGCAGCCTCACCCAATCGTAAAGCCGTGCCTGAAGGCGCATCCACCTTATGGCGGTGATGCATTTCAACCACCTCAATATCATAGCCTTCATTGAGCACCCGTGCGGCTTGCTCAACCAGGTTAATCAAGAGGGTGACCCCTACGCTCATGTTTGGCGCAAATACGATACCGATATTTTTGGACGCAGCCTCGATACTGGCCTTTTCAGCCTCACTAAACCCGGTAGTACCAATCACTAATTTAACATTGGCTTGCTGGCAGGCTTGTAAATATTGCATACTGGCTTCCGGGCGCGTGAAATCCACCAGCACATCGGCACCGGCCAATGCAGCATGGATGTCAGCCGTGATTTTCACGCCACTGACCTTGCCAAACTGCTCGCCTGCATCCCGCCCTATCATGGCGCTTTCAGCACGATCGAGTGCCGCATGCAACTGCAAGCCGTTATCAGAAAAGACCCCATCCAGTAAGGCATGTCCCATACGACCAGACACGCCAGCAATCACTACTTTCAACATAACTCACTCAATTATTTTTAATACTTAAACCACGACATCAGCAGACCATTAAAATCCGATCGGCTCCAGAGCACCATCCTGATGTTCCGAGCTCTTTTCTGGCGCCTTGACTGGCTGCTTGCTCACCGGCATTTCTGCCTCACTACCGGTACTTTCACGCACAATCAGCCAGCGATTGCTTGCGGCATCCAGTTTTAACTGCAGACGCTTCACTACTTCATCACGATAGGCCTTAGAAGCATATTTTTGCGTAAATGTGGCTACCGCTGTGTCTCCATCACGGCTCACGCTTACATTCGTGATATCCAGACTGATCTTGCCCTGCTGTGGGGACAAGCGCTTTTTACGTTGCGCTTCCCAGACACCTCTATTTGGCAATCCCTCCGGCACAAATTCTGGAGAATACGCCGCCAGGTAAGCATTGATGTTTTTACTGCGCCAAGCCTGTGCCCAGGCGTCAATCGCTGATTCAACTCTCACTTCCGCCACAGGCGCAGATGATGTCGATTGTGTCGGTGGCACAGCTGACTCGACGTCATCCGTTTTGGATGACGCTGCAGCAACTGCTGGCAGACTGGTCGTTGGCACACTCGCTACTGGCAAACCGCTTAAAGGCGCAACGCGTTCGCGTGTGATCATCCAGCGTTTCTGCGTTGGCTCATAACGCATTTCAAGCGTTTTGACCAATTCATCTTTATAAGCTTTAGCAGCATATTTTTGCTCAAACTGCACGGCGGCAGTGGCACCGTCACGCTGGATCTGAACATTATTTAGTACGAGTGTAATCGCACCCTGGCCTGCAGATAACCGCTGTTTGCGTTGCGACTCCCATGCCTTTCTGGAAGGCAACCCTTCTGGCATGAAGTCAGGGGCATACGCAGCGAGGTAGTTTTTAATGTCCTTGCTGCGCCAAGCTTGTGCCCATGCCGCCACAGCCTGGTTGATTTCAGCATCACCAGCTGGCGCTTCTGGCGTCGCCACAGGGGAGGCGACCGATGCAGGCTCAACAACCTTGGCAGCCGGCTGCTCAGTCTCAGGCTGCGCAGCGACTGGTTTCTCTTCTTCTGCTGCCAGCGCAGCCACTGGCGCAACCTCTCTCACAACAGGCTTGCTGACGGATGGCGGAGGCGGCGGTGGCAATTCAGGTTCTGGCTCTGGTTCTGGCAATTGCTCAGCGACAAATGTCGGTGATGGCTCTGCAGCTGCCTCCGATGTGGGTGCCACTCCTTTTTCAGTCACCTGGCGCGCTTGGGCATCAGTCGCAGGTGCATTTGCCTCCGCCATATTGCCTTTAACCATTTCGGCCTCACTAGGAATGACAGGAGCCACATATTCACCTTCGGGAATATATGGGATGACCTCGTCATCTTCAACGGCCGCTGCCGCAGCAGGTGCCTGTGCCGCGGGTGTTTGTACCTCAGTTTTTGATACAGCGGTTTTTGCTTCCACAGGCTTAGGATCAACAGGTTTGGATTTAACTGACTCAGATTCAGCAGTCTTGGTTGCCGCCGCTGCCACAGTGGCTGCGGCAACAACTGGCGCTGTGATATTCTTCACAGCTGGCTCGGCTTTTACAGGGGGTGGCAATACGGGTTCGGGTTCAACCGCTACAACAGGTTCTGCCATCGGTTCCTGCTGAAAAACGGGTGGTGGCTCAACCGTATCTGCAATTTGGGCAGCCATTTCCTTTTCATTCACTGGATGTGCTTTAGCCTCAGTGACCTGGTTGGCACTGACATCCAGATTACCCTTGGTCATCTCTTCGGGAGTGGATGCAGCCTGATACTCCCCCTCCGGAATGTAGGGAACCACTTCTTCTTCAGCCAATGTCGCTGCAGCAGCTGTTTTATTTGTTGCAGTGGCCGAAGGCAATACCTCTTGCTCGGCCTTGAGGGGTTCTGACGTGGTTTTCTGAGATTCAGCTGCCTCATCCTTGGCGAGTGCAGCGCCTTTGCTCTCATTCGTCGCTGCAGTTGTGGCAGTGGCTACAGTTGATTCAGCTGCTTTATCACTCGCCGCAGCTTCTTCAGACTCCCAAAACTTCAGCCTGTCCGTCCAACTCTGATCTTTTGCTTCTCCAACCTTCTTCTGAGGTGTTTCTGCGATTGTTTTTACCTCAGGATTTTCAGCAGATGGAATCACATCGCCGCGTACTGACACCAGGCTATCCTTGTCAAAATCAAGAATCACGCGGCGCTTTTCAACCACTTTTCCTTCTTTGCGCAGCTCGTAAAAATAATCCCAGCGGTTGTCACGGAAACTATCCACTACTAGCGGTGTCCCCATGATGTAGCGCACCTGGGAACGGGTCATGCCCGGTCGCAACTGAAGCAACATCTTGGAAGTCACAACATTGCCTTGCTGAACTTCCATCTTGAAAGGCTTGACTGAAGGAAGCTTGGCACCGCACCCACTCTCCAGAGATGCGACAACCAACACAAATAAGATAGAATTACGCATTGGATTCACTTTATAATCGGTATATTCAGAAAACTTTGAGTAATATACCACGTAGTGTCGCCAATCAAATACGCCGCACGACTTAACCATAGACAAAACATGGACAAAACCTATGCATGATCCAAAAGACCTCAAAAATGCAGGCTTAAAAGCGACGTTGCCACGTCTAAAAATCCTTGAACTGTTCGAGAACAGCGAGCAACGCCATCTCTCGGCCGAAGATATTTATAAAGTTATGATTACCAATGGTGAAGATGTTGGCCTGGCCACTGTTTACCGCGTGCTGACGCAGTTTGAACAGGCGGGCTTATTGGTGCGTCACCACTTTGAAAGTGGAAAAGCCGTGTTCGAGCTAAATGAAGGCAATCACCACGATCATATTGTGTGTATCAAATGTGGACGTGTCGAAGAGTTTTACGACGAAGAGATCGAGAAAAGACAAAAAACCGCTGCAGAAAAATATGGCTTTACCATGCAAGACCATTCATTGACTATTTACGGCGTATGCAAAAAACAGCCCTGTAACGAATAACATCTTACAAGAGTCAATACTCTTGCGGGCATTGACTCCTTCACTACTCATACAGAATTTGTCCGAACTCTCCAGCAATCCTGAATATTACTCAGCTGGTTTCCCTCCTGTCGTCGGCTCTGGTGCGCGCATACTGATTCTGGGCACCCTGCCTGGCACGGCTTCGCTTAAACAGCAACAATACTACGCACACCCGCAAAATGCTTTCTGGAAAATACTGGAGCGCTTATTCCATATCCCGGCAAAGGCACCGTATATTGAGCGCTGCGAAAGCGTGAAGGAAGCAAAACTGGCGATCTGGGATGTGTGCCACTCGGCCTGCCGCCCTGGCAGTTTGGATAGCGCGATTTACGCCGACTCTGTGATTGCCAACGACATTCCCAGCTTACTAGTGAGTTATCCCAAAATAGAGTTGATCGCATTTAATGGCAATACCGCAGCCACCTTGTTTAAAAAACACATCAAAACATCCCTGTTAGCGGAGACGGTGACGCTACCGTCTACCAGCCCTGCACATGCCAGCCTGCGCTTAGAAGAAAAGCTGGAGCGATGGCGAATCCTGCAAGTCAGGCTATCCCAAGCATTTCCCGGGCGTGATTCCTTGTCGTCTCAGTAATCTGCAAACCACCTAGCATACGTGCCACCTCTTCTACCCGCTCGCTTGCGTCCAATGCGCGAATACGGCTTAATGTCGCGCCCTGCTGCTCGGATTTGCTAACCTGCAAATGCTGCTGCGCCTGCGCTGCCACCTGTGCCAGGTGTGTAATCACCAGTACCTGCCGATGCTGGCCAAGCTGATTCAACAATCTGCCCACCACTTCTGCCACGCCACCGCCAATGCCAACGTCGACTTCATCAAAAATCATGCAGGGCACCGTGCCCAATGAAGCGGTGGTCACCTGCAAGGCCAGGCTGATGCGTGACAACTCACCACCAGAGGCAACTTTATTGAGCGGACGGGGCTCAACGCCGGCATGGCCGGCCACCAGGAATTCTACCTGCTCCAAACCATGTGCCGCTGGCTCACCAGGAGTTAAAGCCACTGCAAATTGCCCTCCCTTTAATGACAGTGCCTGCATTTGTTCAGTGATGGTTTTAGCCAGTCTTTGTGCAGCTTGCTGCCTGGCTGACGAAAGCTGGGTGGCTTGTTCATGGTAGGCTTTCCAGGCTAATTGCACTTGCCTGGCCAAGGCACCGTCATCAGAAAAACCTTCAAGCTCAGCCACCCGCTGCAATTGCTGGGCCAATAATTCAGGCAGCTCATCAGGCTTGATGCGGAACTTGCGTGCGGCGCCATGAATCGCCTGGATACGCGCTTCAACCTCAGCGAGGCGTTCAGGATCCAGCTCACTTTTTTGCAGATAGCGATTCAGTGCCCGGCTGGCTTCTTCCAGTTGCACCACGGCTGAATCAAGGTTTTCAGCAATCGCCTGCAATCCGGCATCCATCGCCTGCAGTTCGGCCAGCTTGGTTTGTGCCTGCGAGAGCAAATCCAGCGCATTGACTTCATCCCCTTCACTCATCATTTGCAGGCTGGCTTCCATGCCACTGAGCAAACTGGCGCCATTACTTAAGCGGACATGCTCCTGCTGTAATGCCTGCCACTCCTCACTGGCAAACTCCAGCTGTTTGAGCTCTCGCGTACTGTCACGCAGGTCAGCCAGCTCATCTGCAAACTGGCTGGCATTTTTTTCATACACCAGTTGCTGCTGATGCAACTGGGACCAGTCCTTATACAATTTGGCGACTTGTTTTGCCAAAGGTGAGGCTTGGGCATACGCATCAAGTATGTCGCGCTGGGTAGCCACTTTTAGCAAGGAGTGATGGGCATTCTGGCTATAGATATCAATCAGGGTTTCGCCAATTTCGCGTAACTGCCCCACCGTGGCGGATGCGCCATTGATAAATGCACGGCTACGGCCATCGGCATAAATCACGCGGCGCAATACCAGGGCATCCTCAATATCGATTTCTTGCGCCTGTAACCAATCCCGGGCTGCCAGATTATCTGCAATATCAAAAGTCGTTGAGATTTCCGCCTTTTCACAGCCCTTGCGCGTCACATCACCCTCGTTACGTGCCCCCAGGCTTAAAGACAGGGCATCAATGAGGATGGATTTACCCGCACCCGTCTCACCAGTGAGTGCGGTGTATCCTGCTGAGAACTCAAGTTCCAGCGTATCAACAATGACAAAGTCTCGGATAGAAAGGGCTTGTAGCATGGCGAATGGCAGGGTTGTATCAGCCCCAGTTTAATTTGTTGCGCAACATATCAAAATAACAGTAATCTTTGGGGTGTACCAACCGAATTTCCTGTGGTGCACGCTCGATCCGCACATGATCACCGACGGCCAGCGGATATTGCCCCTGACCATCGTAACTGATCTGGGCATCGGCAGCATTCACCACAATCACCTCAATCACACTACAGGCAGGCACGGTAATCGGCCGGTAGCTGAGTGTATGCGGGCTAATCGGCACGATAGAAATCGCTTCCAGGTCCGGGTGCATAATCGGTCCGCCAGCAGACAAGCCATAGGCGGTAGTCCCTGTTGGTGTGGTTAAAATCAGGCCATCAGACCGCTGGCGTGACACAAACTGGCCGTCGACATGCACTTCCAGTTCAATCAGGCGGAAAGCGCTCTTGATCACCACATCATTCAAGGCAACCGTTTGTTTAATCACTTGCCTGGCGCGGGTCACCACAGATTGCAGCAGTATGCGCGACTCCAGTTGATGCTCACCCTGCAAAATCTTATCCAAATCATCCAGCATATGTTCGGTTTGCAAATCCGTCAGAAATCCCAGACGACCCCGGTTAATGCCTATCAGTGGTACACCCGTATCCCGCAATGCACGACCAACGCTGAGCATGGTGCCGTCCCCCCCCATCACAATCACCAGGTCTGACTTGCTACCGATATCATCCAGGCTAGCGAGCTCAAACCCTTTATCCTCCACAAACTGTGCAGTACGCTCTTCTATACAAACGTGTAAACCTTGAGACAATAAATGGTGTGCCAAACGGGTCAAATCACTCTGCATTTGCTGCAAGGCGATGGCGTCCATGTATTTTCCAACAATGGCGACTGAACGGAATGTAGATTGCATGGCCGCATTAAAGCATAGAAGCCTCGAACTGAAAAGCGCAAGGGGCTGTTATCGCGGGCACAAATGGTGCAAAATTCAGTCACTGCAACAAGGTGCTCAAAAGTGGACAAACGCGCGCAAATTTTACTCAAAACCCTGGTGGAACATTACATCAGCGAAGGCCAGCCCATCGGCTCACGCACCCTGCTCCAACATTCAGGCCTGGACGTCAGCCCGGCGACTATCCGCAATGTCATGAGCGACCTTGAACAATTAGGGTTTATCACCAGTCCGCATACCTCTGCTGGCCGCGTCCCCACCAAAAAAGGCTACCGCCTGTTTGTCGATTCACTCATGACAGTACAACCGCTGGACCAGCGCGCAGTCACACAACTCAAGAGCGGGTTGTCTTCACCGAATCCTCAGGCATTGATTAGCAACGCGGCCGACATGCTGTCACAACTGACACAGTTTGCCGGGGTCGTGATGACGCCCAAACGGACACGCAATGTACTCAAACATCTGGAGTTCCTGCATTTAAATGACAAAAAAATCCTGGTGATACTGGTGACAGAAGATGGACAGGTGCAAAACCGCATGCTGTTCACAGACAAAGCATTTAGTGCCAGCGAACTCACGACGGCCAGCAACTATGTCAACAGTCAGTGCCAGGGCTTAACACTGGAAGAAGTTCAGGCCAAGCTTAAACAAGAGCTGCAAGAAGTACAGGCAGATATCAATCGCCTGATGTCGGCAGCCCTGGAGGCGACCAGCCAGCCAGAGCCCTCAGAAAAAGAAACCGTGGTCATTTCAGGCGAGCGCAACTTATTACAAGTGGATGACCTCTCCACCAATGTGACTAGCCTGCGTAAACTGTTTGAGATTTTTGAGCGGCGCACGGCACTCATGCAGCTCCTGGATCACAGCCAGCGTGCAGATGGTGTGCAAATTTTTATCGGCGGTGAAAGTGGTTACCTGCCATTGGATGAATGCAGCCTGGTCACTTCCCCCTATGAGGTGGATGGACAAGTAGTCGGTACTCTAGGGGTTATTGGCCCTACTCGCATGGCTTATGAGCGGATTATTCCTATTGTTGATATCACAGCTAAACTCCTCTCTAACGCACTGTCAAATCAGTAAATACTCTATTATCTGACAGCACAATCAGCGCTATTCCTATACGCTGAATCCCAGCCTCTCTGCATAATTTGTCCACCTTGTCGTATTGGTGTCCGACGACTCAGGTTGTAATGGATTAAGCCGCCCTTTATGCAGGTGAGTCAAATTTTATTCATTTTAATGTGAGAAGGAGTCAAGCATGAGAAAAGCCTTATTAGGTCTGGTCGTAGGAATATGCCTTTTTTTTCATAATGCATACGCTGCCACTTACGACGCAACCGTGTCTGGAGATGGCTATATTTTTAACCATTCATTTTCTGGCGATAACAGCTTTAATGATTACATTGCATTTAGCACTGAAGGTATCCAAAGTATACTTGCGAGTGTTTCAGGTACTGGTGCCACTTTTACCTTTACCGGGTTCAATCTGCTAGACTCAGATAAAAACCTGATAGAAACCGGAACTGTATTTAACGTTGACTCTCAAGTCTCCTTTGGCTTTACCAAAAGTGTGCAAGAAGGCAATTATTTCTTACAAGTGATGGGTGAAAGCACAGGTGCAACAGCAGGATACACTGGCAACATCACCTTGACTACGATAGTACCTGAGCCAGGCATATTTTCGTTGATGTTACCTGGGATAGCCTTATTAGCATGCAGAAACCGCAGAAAGACTTCTAAAACCACGCAATGATTTAATTCTCAAATCCCCCTGCTTTGCAATTTCGAAGTGGGGGGTAACATTGTCAGCATACTCTGACAAAACAATCAGCATTTATTGACTGTCAAATTATTATCGCCGCATTCAAAATTCGCACATGTTTAATACATGGAGCATGTCATAATGAAATTCACTTCCCAAAAATCCCTGAAAAAATCCCTGCTTTGGGTCCTTTTACTGGCTTTCACAATGAATATCACCGCTTGTGGCTCTATGAGCACTCGTGGTAAAAACACAGCAATCGGTGCAGGTATTGGTGCTGTGGGCGGTGCAATTTTAACCGGCGGTAGCGCACTGGGTACCGTAGGTGGTGCAGCGGTTGGCGGCGTTGTCGGCAACCAGATCAACAAGAAATAATTTGCTTTTTGCGCCAGCTGGGCCAAAAGTGGCTGGTATCGCACTTTTTTAGATGGCATGCGTCATATGGGCATTTATTCGCTTAAAATGTCCATATGAGCTATTACCAACCTGAGCCTGCTTACACCCACGGCAGTCAACCAAAAGTGGGGATCCTGTTAGCCAACCTCGGTACGCCAGATGCACCGACAGCCAAAGCGTTACGCCCTTATTTGCAACAGTTCCTCATGGACAGGCGTGTGGTTGAAATCCCGCGCTTTATCTGGTGCTGGATTCTGCATTGCATTATCCTGGTGGTGCGGCCGAAAAAATCTGCTGAAAAATACGCTAGTATCTGGGGCAAAGATGGCTCTCCCCTGATGGTGTACGCCCAGCAGCAAAAGAAACTGCTTCAAGGCTACCTGTCAGAAAAAATTAACTCGCCTTTTGCCGTTGAACTGGGTATGACTTATGGCAACCCCAGTATGAAAAGCGCCATTGAGTCTCTTAAAACACAAGGCTGTGACCGCATCCTGGTATTTCCGCTCTATCCGCAATACGCCGCCAGCAGCACCGCTGCTGCGCTGGATGCCGTCTGGCGCGTCCTGCTCAAAATGCGTAACGTGCCTGCCATCCGCACCATCAAGCACTACCATGATCATCCCTTGTATATCCAGGCCCTGGCCAGCCATATCCAAGCGTACTGGAAGCAACATGGCAAACCTGAAAAACTGGTCATGAGCTTTCACGGCGTGCCAAAATTTCACCTGCTTAAAGGCGACCCCTACCATTGCGAATGCCACAAAACCGCACGCCTGCTGGCGGAGGCCTTAGGCTTAAGCAAAGAACAATATCAGGTGGCCTTTCAATCCCGCTTCGGGCGCCAGGAATGGCTGCAACCTTACCTCGCCAACACGCTGGACGCCTTAGGTAAACAACAACTCAAGCGCATAGACGTCGTCTGCCCTGGTTTTAGCAGCGATTGCCTGGAGACT
>VFQN01006012.1_pt1 | contig 14290 bp, 20 predicted proteins | sample 3512371 | NCBI WGS metagenome assembly VFQN01 (sample SAMN10412370, study PRJNA504923) | tailings metagenome | isolation source: Replicate 2 from Balatoc abandoned mine | place: Philippines: Itogon, Benguet | collected 2017-08-28
CCCAAATCTCGTGGGACGCCAGGTTCTTCCGGCCCGCCCCCCCAATTTCCCGCGCCCCCGCCGCCCGCCCCTGCCCCCCCCCCCCCCCCCCCTTCCCCCCCCCCCCCCCCGCGTCGCACTGACCTGGTAAATGGGCTTCTTCATCTTGTCCGTCTGCGTGGTAAGGCATAGGCACAGGCACAGCCGACAGTCAGTGGGGCCTTTTGGCACGCCACCCAAGTGGCACGTGGCAGGCCTGTACACGGTTTTGCATGTGGTTGGCATGTGGTTGAGCGCGACATGGACATGTAACCAGCCGCTGCTGCTCGTAAGACACACCACAGACCCATGGGTCGGCCTGTCCCGTGCAGACAAGTGCGTGGCGACCGAGACAGACCGCGTGTGCCGTAAGACACGTGTGCGGCAACCAGCCACCCACCTGGAACCGCTCCGTGTAGTTGTGCCCCGTGCCAGGCATCAGCACCTGCACGGAAATGACGAGGCAGCAGGAATTATATCTTATTGCTCGTGCATATCTATCAGTACCATATAAATATTTTCTGTAGTTGTGCCCCGTGCCAGGCATCAGGACCTGCACGGAAACGACGAGGCAGCACAACGAATCTTCAAAACAAGCGGCAGTATGTCCGCACAACGCTCTCCCTGTCACCGTCAATCCACGCCCAGTCCCATGCAGTCGCTGCCCTGGGCAACTGCCCGCCTGCCCAGCAACCCAGCAGCTACCACACCTTGATGTCCGCAAAGTGGAAGTCCCCCGTCAGTATGACCACGCAGCCGCTGGCGTTGGCCAGGGTGTGCAGCAGGTTGAGCTGGGCGGGTTGGTAGCACTGCAAAACGGGGGAGAGGGGAGAGAGGGGGTTTGCGTTGAGGATCGTCCTTGCCTTGGCAGGCACTAGTGGAAAGCAACATGCGCTGGGCCATCGGAGAGGGCAACACAGGCAGGATGACATGCATGTGAAGTACATCATTGAGGTCAGGTGAAACTCACGTTCCAGTCATACGACAAGCAGTGCCCCTGCTGCGTGTCGTTGTGCCCCACCCCGCCAAGCACCTTGAATCACATTCAAACATGCAGTTTGGGGATTATTTTCAAATACATAGTAGCTTACGTTCCAGTCGTCTGACGAGCAGTACCCTTGCTCCGGGTCGCTGTACCCCACCCCGCCCAGCACCACGCTGCCACTGGCCACCAGCGTGAGGGGGGCGGAGGAGGCGGCCACGTGGTCCCGCAGCCAGGAGCGCTGCCCCAGGCCCAGCACCTCGCAGGCGGGGGAGTCGTGCGCCTGAAGGGTGGAAGGGCAGGCATGGGAAATATTATATAGGTTATTCATAACGTAGTGCTATATTTTCCCTCACATAAAAGCGTTGCTGTGGAGCAGCTAGGAGTGCTGCTTCAGGCCCAGCACCTCGCAGGCAGGAGAGTCACAGGCCTGAAGGGGGACGGGAAATTCATTAAACAAACATTGTTAAATAGTACAAATATTGTTCGCAGCATGTTGCCGTGGGGCCGCCAGGAGCGCTGAGCCGAGCCCAGCACCTCGCAGGCGGGGGAGTTGTGGGCCTGAGGGCCGGAGGGGGAGGACAGTTTGTCCTGAAATGATACAAAATGTAACAGTTGGTAGAAGCGCTGCTGTGGGGCAGCCAGGAGCGCTGCCCCAGGCCCAGCACCTCACAGGCAGGGGAGTCGTGCGCCTGAAGGGGAGGTGGGGGCCGCAGGGAGAGGCGGGCAGGGCGGTGAGAGAGGTACAGCGCCCGGGTACATGTCTTGGCAGGCGAGCGGGTGGGGCCAGGCGGCCAGGCGGGTTTTGTGTTAGGGAGGGCGCTCAGGGCCTGGCCCTACGCCCGGCGAGCGCTGCCGCGCGGCAAGGCTAGGGGAGGATACGGCACCGGTACAACCAGATACAACCAGATAAGAGCTTGGTTTTACACCGTTTGCAGTCCGCATGCGTGCGTGCCCCTTCTCTGCTACACCCCTACCACCCCAAGGGTGTACACCGCCCAACTGCTCACCCACCTGCCACATCCTGCTCCACAGTGTGTTAACGGCCGTGTCCCACAGCTGGTCTCCCAGGGCCCACCAACCCACCCACCTGCCACATCCTGCTCCACAGTGTGTTAACGACCGTGTCCCACAGCTGCTCCCCCAGGGCCCCATCAACCCACCTGCCACATCCTGCTCCACAGTGTATTAACCGCCGTGTCCCACAGCTGGTCCCCCAGGGCCAGCAGGGTGGTGTTGTCGGGACCCAGCGCTAAGGGCTGGTCGGCCCAGGAGGGGGAGGTGGGGTCACAGGCGGAGGCCCACAGCGGACTGGAGCGGGAGGCGGGCTGGGTAGGAGAGGGACAGGGGGAGGAAGGACGGGAGGGGAGGGGTCAGAGGCAGAAAGGAGCAGACAGCATTCACGGTAGGACGACGGGCGAGCGATGTTGACAGACGTACTGGCCCTCAAAACCGTTCTGCCCACGAGTTGCACCATGCCGCCAATGGCTCGTCCCTGGCGCAGCAGCAAACGCAATTAATACACATGCCCACATGCTGCCCACCCACACACACCCTTAACACACCCACCAGCCTGCACCAGGCGGCCAGCTGCTGGTCCTTGGCGCAGCACGCCCCCCGCCCCGTGGCCCCGTCAACCAGCAGGTAGTTAATACACATGCCACCCTCCTCACACACCCTTAACACACCTACCAGCTTGCACCAGGCCGCCAGCTGCTCGTCCTTGGCGCAGCACGCCCCCCGCCCCGTGGCCCCGTCGTCCAGCAGGTAGTTGACACACCAGGCCAGCAGCGGGTGGGGGGCGGAGGCGGTGGAGGTCGGCAGCACAACGCGCTCGCACCTGGGGATAGGAGGGGAGGAGTAATACCGGTACCCGTATAATCAGATGGGAAATGTACTTTGCAGCACATCAATGACCACCGCTCGTCCAATGACCATCCGTAACACACACGTGCACAGCAAATTGAGCTAATACACATGCTCCACCCTCCACTCCCCCCGCATCTCCCACGGCAGCACGTCCCGGTACCACCGCTCAGCACCGCTCGTCCCGCAGCACCCACCCCCCTTAACACACATTCACAGCAGCTAAAACACATGCGCACAAGCTAATACACATGCGCACCCACCAGTCCCTCCGCATCTCGCACGGCAGCACGTCCCTGTACCACCGCTCGTCCAGCAGCACGCACGTTCCCCCCCAACACACACTCATACCAGCTAATACACATGCACACGGTCTAATACACATGCTTCACCCACCAGTCCCGCCGCATCTCGCACGGCAGCACGTCCCTGTACCACCGCTCGTCCAGCAGCACCACGTCGATGTCACGGCCGGGGCCGCCGCCGTTGAGCGTCAACGAGCCCTGAGTGGGGCGTTAGAGTTTGGAGGTTGAAGTCACCGATGCAGGCGTGGGTGTAAAGGAGCATTGCATGGGGGTTTGGGGGTTAAGGGTTTGGAGGTTGGGGGGTTGGCAGTTGGAAGTCACTTGTGCAGGGGAAGCCACGTGATCCATCGGCAGGCCCCCCGCTGAGTGGCAGGTGATGGCAAGCTTGCCACAGCCGTGGGAAATCCTGCGCGGGCGCCCCGTCCCACTACGCTGCTCAACGACCGACTTTTACTTTGCAAGGGCTGGCTGAGTGTTCTACGACGGGGCGCTGAGGTGCCGCCTCAACTTCAGCTGGCCCCCCGCCCACCTGCAGCCCCGCCACGCTGCTCCTCCGCGGGCTGTCCGGCGCCTCCCCAGTAGCGTCCAGGAACATCTGCTTGTAATCCCCCTTGTGGGGCAGCCTGTAAAACAGGAAGGCAGCAGGGGACGGCAACGTGAGGCGTGCGTCAGGCAGGCATCAGACACCTCGGCACCCAGTACGTTAATATGGGGCAACCTGGGTGAAAGCAAGGGACGGCAAAACGAGGCAGTAGGCAGACGCGCCAGTACGACAAAGGAAACAGTAAGGTTGTACGGAGCACAACGCCGCACACCAAGGCCCAGTACGCACGGCTGCACGGGCCCGCCGCCACGCTACGGTCTCTCGCTAAATCACGCGATAGCACCACGCTATCACGCTACGGTACTGCACGCCCCTTCCCCCCGCCTGTGCCCGTCATTCCAGCCGTGCACACAGCAGTGTGCGCCTGCCTACCCACGCCCTGTCCCTCAAGCCTGATTCCTCCAAGCCCTGTCCCTCAAGCCTGACTCCTCCAAGCCCTGTCCCTCAAGCCTGCCTACCCACGCCCTGTCCCCCAAGCCTGCCTCCTCCCCATACCCCTCCAACACCTCCTGCGCCTGCCCCCTGTGTTCCAGCCGCCAGTGCTTGGGGCAACACCCGCATCCTACCGCCGAGCATCTGTCTCCTCGCGCTACATACGCAACCCCCTCCCCGGCCACACCCACCCCACCTCCTGTCGCCGTTGTTCCAGCCGTAGTCGTGGTCGTCATACACCCCCGCCCTACATACACAACCCCTCCCCATACGCAACCACGCTAATACACGCTGAAATAACACACGGCCCGCCCTTACCTACTGTTCCCGTTGTTCCAGCCGTAGTCGTGGTCGTCATACACCCCCGCCCTACATACACAACCCCTCCCCATACGCAACCACGCTAATACACGCTGAAATAACACACGGCCCGCCCTTACCTACTGTTCCCGTTGTTCCAGCCGTAGTCGTGGTCGTCGTACACCCCCGCCCTACATACACGCTAATACACGCTGGTAACACACGGCCCCTCCCTTACCTCCTGTCCCCGTTGTTCCAGCCGTAGTCGTGGTCGTCGTACACGCCCAGGATGGGCCGCGGGCAGGAGGCGGGGTCGGTGCCCACGGGCGGGAACGGCGCGTGGCCGCCAGGGGAGGCCCCACCGCCAGGGGAGGCCCCACCGCCAGGGGAGGCCCCACCGCCAGGGGAGGCCCCGGGCCCAGCCCCGTGGGCTGCCGCGGGCGGGCACATGTACTCCAGGAACGCGCGGTACTCGCTGTTGTGGACCTGGGGAAGCATGGTAACGGCAACAGAGGAGGAAGGGGGGAGCGGGACGCCGTGATTGGAAGGTTCGGGGCTCGCTGCTGAGGACGTGGTGGTGCGGGTAGTGGTGGTGGCGGTGGGGATGGCAGGGGTCGCCCACCACGAGTATCCCGCGACCGTTCCGCGCCTCGTCCTTCACCGCGTGCGTCCGCTGCTCGCTGGCCATTCTTACTCCTACACTCCAACGAAACCAACATTAGTTGCTATGGCACTTTCCAGTCAATGGCATTAGGGCCCTCCTCCCGCCTCACCGCGTGCGTCCACCGCTCCCTGCCCAATGTTCCTCTTGCCACTCAAGAAACCAATCGCCTTCCTACCGCCTTCCACCACCAATCGCCTTCCCCCACCCCGGCCCTCACCGCGTGTGTCCACCTCTCCCGTGCGTAGTCCACGTCCCCCGCCAGGCACTGCCCCGGCCGAGCCAGCCACGTGGAGGTGCAGTTGCACCACGCCCTGGGGCGTACGACAGCGGCGTACGGCACAGCATACGGCAGTCATGTACGTAAGGTATTGTGCGACAGGGGTGTAGGGTCCCTTAGCTTCACCGCTGAAGGCGAGGTACCGCCACAACTGCTACTTAGCACTTCATCCTCGCGTTACTAGTACTTTGTCCCCCTCCCCCTTTACGCGTACCCTCCCCCCTCCGCAAAAGCCACAGTGCCTGTTCCCCACCTGCTCCCTGCCAGCGGCAGGCCAGGCGGCAGGCCAGGCGGGGTGCAGATCCCCTCCTGGCCGAATAATCATAGTGTTGTCTTTCCTTTTCCCCCTCCCCTGCTTACCATCTTCCCCCACCTGCTCCCTGCCAGCGGCAGGCCAGGCGGCAGGCCAGGCGGGATGCAGTGTCCCCTTGTGACCGCATACTTGTGTCCCTTCCCCGCTTCCCCCCTTCCCCCACCTGCTCCCCGCCAGCTCAGGCACGCGGCATTAGGCCAGGGGCGCTGTGTCCAGGTCCTGTCGCCAACCCACGGTCAGTCCTACCTCGATGGGCCCCACCCCACCCCCAACCACCCTTCACTTGCTGCCCGCAGGGTTCCGGTAAGTTGCCGGCCAGCGGCGCGGTGTCCAGGCAGGCCATGTCACCAACCCACAGCCAGTCCTGCTCCTGTGCCACCCACCCACCCCCACCCCCTACCCTGCCACATACCTGCTGCCAGAGGTCCGGCACGCGGCAGGCGACGTCCCGTTGCCCCACCGCCAGTCTTTCCTTCGCGCCCCGCTTCCCCCCTTCCCCAAGCTTGTACCCCTCACCTGTTTTACGCGTACCCTCACCTGCTTCCTGCCAGCTCCGGCACGCTGCACGTTAGTGGTGCGGTGTCCAGGTAGGCCATGTCCCCGACCCACAGCCAGGCGTCGGGGGCGGAGGGGATGACGGCCTGGTGGTTAGGGTGGTTGGGGAAGGGGGATACGGGGAAGGGGCCGGGGAAGGTGGGAGAGGGGACGATGGTGCAGGTGGCGGGCTGCTGTGTTGACGTACACAGTCCTGTTGTGGTTCAGAGTTGGTGGCGCAATAGTGGATTGAGCCGCCCAGCCCCGAACCGCCCAGTCCAGCACCACCAAGCCCTGCACTGCCCAGCCCTGAGCCCCCTCTCACATACCCGAACTAAACTGCCGAAGACGGACATGTCAACCCCTCCACCAAGACCAGGTTCCGTCCTACAACGTCACGGCTCTGGTCTTAGACTGGTACATACCCGAACTAAAAAAAAAAGGAGCAGGGTGGGGCAGGCTGGAGTGGGTGTTCGGCGTGACACGTGGCACGCCTGACGGGCCGTGCCAGCAGCGGTTGCGTTGCAGGACAAGATAAGTCCGGAGCTGCTCGTACGACCACGAATGGGAACTATGTGAGGTGGGGTGGGGGCCCGCATGGTGCCGGTCCGGACGGGGGCCGGGTGCGGAAGCTGTTAGGCACGCCTTCCCGCGCGAGCCCCCTGTTTCCATGTTGGGAGCCAGCAACCAGCCGTCCGCGACTTTACTTACATCTGTCCAGAGCGTTTGTGGGCGAAGATCGTACGAAGTACACGAGCCGAACGCTATCTTGCGGGTCGGTACAAAAGCGGGCGATGGCGATGGCGGGGACGACGCTCCGTTGCCTGTCCCGCTGCCGCTGAACTGCGTGTCATGCTTTCGACTAACATTTCCTACAAGCACTAATGCTATGATCGACAGGATAATTGAGATAACGACTCCTATTGTGAGCAGGACTGTCGAAATTAGGCGACGTCTCCGCTCCGCAGCTTGCGCTCCGAAGCGCGGAAGCGAGGTAAGAGTGTATAGTTCAGACGCATCTGATCCATTTAGACGTTCTGTCTCGAAGGGGAGCATCCTATATCAGGCCTGAACAGGTAGTGCAACAGCGGCCCTTCAGGCTCTTGGCGCGCTCCTAGCAGCTGTGCGGAAATTGCTATCCATCGAGCACACTTGCCATGTAAACATGCGTATGGGCGGTGTTGGGCTGGACTAGGACACGCGGAACCAAGAGCGTAGCCCCACCTGCCACCTCCCACAGGTTTCAGATCGCGCGACAGTTACCGTACCAAGTTCAGTAAGCTTCTGCACCTGACACGCACACGGGCTGTTCACGCTTGGACAGCTGCATGAGCGCCTTTTCCGTTGCATTTTGGCAGAGGGAAAGTGTAATGGCAAGGCGAGCGCAGAGCGTCCGCATTTGGGGAGCAGGCGGTCGCAATGGAGCACATCCCCTGGCCTTTGCGCAAGGGGCCTCCCCTGCTCGGTGTGACCTTCGGTAGGAACCCTCAGGTGCAACTGTGGCATAGCTTTTGTTATATCGGGTTTGCATATGTAGCTTATGTTACAATGACGCTTCATCGTTAAGCATGCCAAATCCTGCCGGGCATGTGCGTCGGCTCTAGGCGCTGCTACTTAAGCCTGACGATATGGCATACCAGTTGGATAGGCAGCCCGACTTCAATCGCAGTCTGAAGGTCCGCACCGGGTTAAGAAAGCAGCTCGGCCTGGGCTTACGAGCTTCGTTCACAGTTCCGCGCCTTAGCTGCCGCCTCGGAACTGCGCAATTCAGTCCGTCTACAACGTCTTGCATGGTTGCAGATAGGAGAGCTCGCTGGAGCTGTTGATGGAGAAGGCGTCAGGCTCCAAGCTGCGAGGCAAGAAGCAACACAGCAATGCACGCATTACGCTAACCGCCCTTGCAAGCAGACAAGCTTTTTATGCATGCATGCATGCATTGCCCATTATCACATTGGTAAATCCTCTCCCAGCAACTGTCGCGTGAGCCGTGTTGCCCAGCGCCTGCCTGTCCCTCCAAACTCCACCTGTTCTAGGCGGAGCTCCCGCAAAGCTCTGGACCCAGACCCCCAGGCCGCCACAGCAGCACCACAGGGCCCGCCCACATCCACTTTACCACCCGTCGCTGCGGGCAGCCCGCCCCTAGGCCCGGGGCGCCAACCTCCACAAACGCAGTCCCGGCAGGGCAGCAGCCCCAACCGTCCGCACCCACCAAACCGACCTGCTGGCCTGACCAGCAACGCCCTTGCTGGGTTAACCCACGGGGCACCAGGCGCCTCTGGCTCTGCGCTGCCAACACTCGTCTCCGTAACCCCCTCATCGCCACCGTCCTCCGGCCCCTTGGCCCCAAGCAAAGCACCTCCCCTCCTACGCCTCCCGGTCACACCCGCAGCGCCCGGCAGTGCCAACTACGCCGGAACCGGTAACAGCGGCTCACTGCCGTCGCCCCTTTCCTCGCCCACACGCGGACAGCAACAGCTAAGCCACGTCCCTGGCAGCCCGGTGCTCGGCAGTCCGCGCGCCGCGCCCACCACGTCCCTCCCGCAGCCCTTCCAGCCACCTACCTACACGACAAGTACACCCCAGCCTGCCTCCGTCCCGCTCTCGGGTCCCATGCGACCCCTCCCCCTCCTCACGAACAACAGCAGCCCTTCTGCACCGGCATCCTCGCCTGCGGCCACTGCAGGCGGAGCCAACACAGCCCTGGGGCTAGGGCAGGTGCTGGATGCGCTTCCGTCCTTGGGAAGCAGCCCTGGGGCAACCGCCGACACACCGGCTCCCAACCCTGGCGCAGCAATGTCACCATCACCATCCTGCGCGTCCCCCAGCAGCAACTTCTCATACTCCTCTGCTGCCACAGGCAGCAGCCCCATCAGCATCAGCAGCCCGGTCCGCCCGCCGCCTGGCCTCTCCCCCTCGCCCGCCAACCCCACCACCGCCACCATCCCGTCCCGACCAGCCCCGCCCACATGCCCGCAGCCCCTCACCGGCACCAGCCCACCAGGCCCAACCACCCCGCCATCCTCTTCCGCCTCTGCCGCTGCCGCCCCTTTCCTCGCCAAGTCCACCGTCCGCCCGCCCGCCGCAACCCACCCCCTCCCGGGCGCCCTCCGCAGCCCTTCAGGCCGCCCCACCACCACCCCAGGCGTCCTAACCCACACACCTGCCCCCACAGACCCCGCCCCAGCCCTGGCTCCCTCCCCCGGAGGGCCCCAGGTGCACTGGGATGACAGCGTCAAGACCTTCCCCATACCCTCCCTCCGCCAGCAGCTGCTGAACCTTAACCCACACCCTAACCCACACCCACACGCCCCTCCGGCCGTGTCATCCCCGTCTGGTGGGGGCGGCAGCCTCGCCAGCCTAAATAGCAGCATCGGGGGTCGTAGCGACGCCGGGGGTGACCCCTCGTCCTCGTCGCCGTTCAACGCCTCTCTGACCTCGGGGCGCCGCAGCAGCTGCGGGCACGAGGGCGGCCCCACGTCTGGCCGCCGCAGCAGCTGTGGACACGAGGGCAGCCTGACGTCCACCACCTCGTTCAAGCTGGTCATGGCGGCGGCGCACGAGCTGCAGAACAGCCTGCAGAGCAGGTGGGTGGGGCCTCGGGCAGTGTGTGGGGGTGGCATTGAGGGCGCCGCGGTATGGAAGCTGCACTGTGTCCTCCCACGTTTGGAGTCCTGGTCCCCGGGTCGCAAACCCGTCCCGTAATGCTGGCTGGGTAAACTGTAAGCTGGTCCCGTGCATGTTCCCTGCTGCTGCCCGCAGCCTGCGCCACAATACACACAACGCGGCCACCGGCGCGCTGCACCACCCCCAGCCGCATTCAGAGAACAGCGCCGCGGCGCTTCCGTCCCCTTATAGCTCCGGAGCCTCCGCAGCCCCCGACGCCCTCAACGCCTCTCTGGCCGCCCGGCGCGCCAGCCTAAGCCTGGACCTGCCCCCGCCCCGCCTGCCGGACCTCCTAAATGCACCCGCCTCCTCCCACGGCACCGCCCCGCCAGTACACGACACCGCCACCGCCCCGGCCGCTGTGGACTCCCCACAAGCCAAAAACGCCGGCTCCGCTGCTGCTGCTGTTGCTGCCGGGAAGGACAGGGACAGAAGTGAGGCCCACGTGCGGTTCCAGGAGCCGCCGCCGCCGCCGCACGCCGGTCCCTCCGAACCTGACACGTGCACAGCCGCCGGCGCGCATGTGCCCGCACCCGTCCGCGGCAGCGGCAGCAGCAGCAGCGGCACCGCGGCCGACCACCTCAACCTGTCCCTCTCTCTGAGTGCGTCTCTTGGCGGCCGCCGCTGCAGCACCGCCGGGGGCGGCCACGAGTCCAGCTCGCGGCTGGTCATGGCGGCAGGGCACGAGCTGCAGAACACGCTCAGCCAGCTGCTGCCGCCCTCCCGGGGCAGCGGCGGCGGAGGAGGGGGATCATCCTCCAGCCGGCCGCCGTCCAGCGGGTGGTACCTTGGAGGAGGAGCAGGCGGGGGAGTTGCTACCAGCCTGCCCGCGTCCCGGGCCACCACCGCGCGGCATTCGGAGCCGGGAGGTGCCCCCGCACGGCCGCAGCCGCAGGCGCCGCTGCCTCCCCCCAACGGCACCAGCGTCAGCGGAGCCATGGAGGCCCTGCGAAGGGGGACGCTGCCGCTGCAGCCGCTGCAACCCGTGCTGAATGCCTCCGGCGGCGGGGGTAGTGGCGGCACGGGCGGCGCCGCTGCGTCGCGGCCTGGCAGCATGAGCGGGGCTGTGGCTGTGCTGCAGCCGCCGGCGTCCCCTGGGTCACCCGGGGCAACCACCCCGGGCAGCCCCTCCCTGCCCGCGTCCGCTCGGAGCGGTGCGAAACTGGAGGTGGTCCGGAGGCCGTCTGCCAGTGGGGCGGCTAACGGGTCCAGGGGTGGTGGGGGCGGGGGCGGGGGCTTGGGTGTCAGCGTGGTGGGGGGGCTTCCGGGGCCGCACTGGGGGTCGGGGCCGCCGCAGGCTGCGGGTGTGGGCAGTGGGGGGAGCAGCGGCAGCGGGGGTGCGGATGGCGGTGGGGGTGGTGCGGGGCTGGAGCTGACGGTGCGGGGCATCGTGGCGCAAGGGGGGCAGGAGGAGCAGAGGTCGCGGGATGGCGCCGGGGGGCTGCCCGTGCAGAGCAGCGTACGGCAGCCGCTGGTTACGGAGCCGGTACGGCTGGCGGTGGCGCCTGGAGGCAGCGGTCCCGGGGAGGCGGGGCTCCTGGGGAGGGTGAGCCTGGAGGCCACGCCACGGCTGGTAGGGCCGGGGGCGGGGGCGGGGGCGGTGGGGCCGCAGGGTGGGGTTGGTGCTGGACCGGGAGGAAGGGGGCCGGGGGTGGTGGGGCCGTTGAGGCCGGCCGCTGCGGCGGGGGCTGTGGCGGAGGCGTGCGAGGTGGCGGGCGACCCTGACGGCGCGGGGCTGCTGCACCTGGCAAAAGGTAGGTGGGCGGCCGCGTACGACTTTAAGGACTTCACTGGATGCTTGACGCACTGGCCTTTGGGCTTCTGGGTATCGGGATGCTGTGGCTGTATAACTTGTTCCACGCTCTGTGGCCACATGCTAACACCTGGCCTCACCCCTCCCCGCTCACTTGCAGCTCTGCCGCGCCCTAGGACGCGCTCAGCCTCAGGCTCGGGCTCCGGGCCCTCCAGCCGGCAACCGAGCTGGGCTGGCGGCGGCAGCACCGCAGCAACAGCCCTGGGCCTGAGCCGCCCCCGCAGCGGCAACACCGCCGCCCCAAACGTACCCGTACCACCCCACCTGCCGCCGTGCCCCCCGCCCTCGCGTACGGGTACGACCACGCTGGGTGGCGCTGGACATTGCCACGTGGCGGACGGCGGCGTGGACGCGTCGGACGTGGCACGTGCCCGGGCGTTCAGCGACGGCGGGTTTGGGCCGGGGGGCGGGTGCGGCGGGGGCCGGGTGGGGCTGGCGTTGGAGGGCGGGCTGGCGGTTCTGGAGCGGGGGGTGCTGGAGCGCATGCGGGATGAGGAGCTGCACAACACACGATACGCGGTGGGGGTGGCCAGGGGCCAAATGGGGGCAGCAGGGGGGCCGGTGGAGGCGGCAGCGGACAAGGCAGCAGGGGTGGGGGCGCGGGGTGGAGGGGGCGCGGCAGGGGTGAGGCGGCGGAGCAGCGGCAGCGGGAGCGGGGCGGCTGCGGCCACCAAGGCAGCGTGCAAGGCGACGCAACAGGGGCCGGCAGCGGACGGGCAACATTGCACCAGGCCAGCAAGAGCGGGGAGCGCTTGTTCGCCGGACGGCGGCATGGCCCCTGATGTGCACGCCAGCATCGGTAGCCTGCCGCTGAGAGCACTGAGCAAGGGCGCCGCTGCGGGAGGTGGAGGGGGTGGTGTGGAGACTGCTGGGGCGGCAAGGGCGGATTAGGCGGCTCGGGCTACTTTACAGGAGGATGTAGTGCTACTTTACAGGAGTATTCATGTGGGGCGTGCAGGCTCTACCGTAGCTGCGAGCGAGGAGTTCCCCGCGGTTGCCTTGGCCGTAGCGACCTTGCGCCCGAAGCACGCGTTTGTTAGCTTGCTGGTTGTTTCCATTACTTGGCGGTGCGGCAGTACTCGGCCGTACATGTGTACTCAGCGGGTGTTTGTATAGTGCTGCCCTGCGAGCTGAATGGCGGGCTGCGAAACACGACCCAACCCGAAACAACCCGCTGAGCATTGGTGTACATAAAGTGCCTTGATGTGCGGCATGCGGTTGTCTGGATGTCCCCTGTTTGCGGCTGTGTGCACGGGCAGGATACATGTGTTCTGCTGCGGCAGCGAGGGCGTTCCCTCACTGACAGGTCATCCGCTGTACTGCATCAGAGTGTGTGCCTGTTGGCACTTGAGTACTGGTTGGTATTGACCTCCAAGCTAACGCGCATGTTGACAGCCAGGTGTCGCACGCCTGGCAGGTTAGTGGGGTGCCTGCTTTCACGGCATGTGTTCTAGCGTCTAGGGTGCCGCTGGCGAGTGATACTGTGTCCAATGTTCGGCAAAGTAAGGGCCCGGACCCCGGAGGGCTCTTAGCTCGTCGGGCCGCAAAGGGCCCGGAAGGGAGCTGTTTGTCCAGGTTTGTCCTTGTTCGTACAGGGTGATTTAAACCTTGAATGTGCTCTTGCCATGCCCCATCACCGATACTGCTGACTCTGATCAGTCTACCGCACGGGGAAGTAAGCTAAGCTAAGTGGGGCCCAGGTGGGGCCTGTGTTTGTGCTTGGTGGAAGGCCCATGAGGTTTCAATGGGGAGGGGTGCAAAATAATGAGGTAAATGACAGGGGATATCCCATCCCCCGAAAGCAGCATCCCTGGGGTCGCCACTGGCTAATTGCCCCGTACCGTTGCCTCGCATCCGGTTTCCCTGGGAAACAGGCTGCTGGGAAGAAGGGTGGACCGGCGCCATGACACGAGTGCTGCTTGTGTTCTGTGGATGTGTCTTGGCGAGAAGCTGTGTGGGGCCGGGACCAGGCTGAGGTAGCGAGAACTTGAGGGGGTTGAGGCCCGTTTTCCGTGGCCTTCACTACCGGTATGTTGGAGCTGGTGGCTCCTGTCCGTACAGCCAGAGGGGTGGCATTAAAACGTGAGTTGCTGGTGGAGTGCGTCCACCTGACAACGGACAGGGCAAGAGATACCGGGCACTCCGTTAGCACGCGTAGCTCATCTCCGCTTCCTCCGCCTCATACTGTCATACATTCTGCTCACGCACAACAGTGTGCAAACATGCAGACGATCCAGCAGGGTAGGAAAGTGCGCCCCTGGACTGCCCCTGAATGCATTTAGTCCATGTACGACAAGTGACGACATGCCCCTGTACAGTTGGGACCAATCACGACAAGTACAGTAACGACACCATAACGAGGGACCAAAGGGGGCGAAGGACACAAAGACGTACCGTACCTATGCCTGATCATCGCGCAGAGGGGTCCCAAGGGATTATTTTCGGGCTTCGCTCACAGGTATTAAAAATTATTTTAATTTCTCGCGCAGCCCTGGGGAGGCTGGTATTGCCTTCGCGCA
>VFQN01006013.1_pt1 | contig 14290 bp, 25 predicted proteins | sample 3512371 | NCBI WGS metagenome assembly VFQN01 (sample SAMN10412370, study PRJNA504923) | tailings metagenome | isolation source: Replicate 2 from Balatoc abandoned mine | place: Philippines: Itogon, Benguet | collected 2017-08-28
GCCCCTGCCCCTGCCCCTGCCCCTGCCCCTGCCCCTGCCCCTGCCCCTGGCCCTGCCCCTGCCCCCCTGACAGGTCCACTACGAAGGCCAGGCAGCGGCAGCGCTCGATGTGCCGCAGGAAGGCATTGCCCCGCCCACGGTTGGCGTGTGCGCCCTGGGGGCACGGGTTCACAAGCACGAGGGTTGCGTGCGCCTCCACATTCGCGTTGCACCTGACGGACGCAGCGGCTATTGCATCCGCATTGCCCCAGGAGAAAGATACGCCCCTGGTGGTATCCGCATTGAGTTGAGTGCACTGCCCGCTCCGTACCACGCCACGCCTCAGGTACGCCACCACCCCCGGGCCCGTGCACTACTTTCTGCAGCCGCGGAGCCAGGGAATGTGCACGCACCCAGCGCTACTTGCTGTCACACCATCAGCGCCACGCCTGCCTCCCCACCTGCACAAGTCCCGGAATGTCCGCCGCCACAAGGCGCGCCCCGTCGTCGTACACCAGCGTGCCCAGCTGGGGCCGCACTGTGGTGAAAGCGTAGCTGCCGACCTGGGCGGACAGCGATACGAGATACAACATGTTCGTATCAGTACTGTACAAGCGTCATGTTCGTCTAGTGTCCGTTGTACGTCGGCGTGGCCAGGGGCGCACCGTGGTGAACGCGTAGCTACCGACCTGGGTGAGGAGTAGCTGCCTTTACAACCCTGGAACTTGGGGCACGGCACCTGTAGCACACGCTGGATGACGTACCTTGGCGCGTGCCGCTGTGAGGGCCGACAGCAGCGTGCTCTTGCCCGCGTTGGGCAGACCCACAAGGCCCACGTCTGCCAGCAGGCGGATGGATAGCAGCACGCGCCGGGACTCCCCTGCATTAAGGACGTGTGGACAAGGGGTGGGCAAGGGAGGTGGCAAGGCGAGGAGCGTTCATGTCACACGCTTTTGGTGAGCAGCCCCGCCAGACCCACGTCCGCTAGCGACTCCGGGACTCCCCTGCATGGAGTACGACAAGGATACAGGGGGTGGCAGGTTGAGGTACGGCTGAACGGTACCAGAATTCCTAAAGGGGCGGCTGTTCCACCCTCAAGTACTTAGCAGCAGGTGGAGGGGTGAGACCACGCGAAGCCCGCTTGACGCATGACGCTTAGCCATGGTCTCTATTGACGAGGGGAAAGGCATGGATGCACCTACCCGACATGCCGGGGTCGCTCATATCCGGCGGAGGGCGTCCGGGCAGCGCCGTAAAGGACTTGTTGCCGCGGCCGCCCAGACCGCCACGCGCCACCAGCAGCTGCAAAGGGGCGCCGGGGAAGTGGGGGAGGGGAAAGTGAGGCAGCAGATTGCACCCTAGTGTCTGTCAGCAGAGCAACACCGTTGCCGACAGTGCTCCCCAGAAGGAGAGTTCAGCACCAAAACACAGGGAGGAAGCCCATGAGGCACGCTAAGGATTGAGGGGTAGCCTGTGACAGGATGGGTGTTGCGGAGGTTTCAGGCGCCTCACATTCTTACGTCCAGCATACAAGGTGATGGCGGCTGGTGCCCACCTGCTGTCCGTGGCGCTCCATTTCCACCTCCACCTCCGCCAGCTCCTCGTTCTCCTCACCCTCATCCTCCGCTTCCTCCTCCCCTTCTCCAGGACCCTCCTCCTCCCCCTCTGCCCCGTCCAAACGCTCTCCTCCCTCCTCCTCCTCCTCTTCCCCTTCCTCCCCTCCCTCCCCTTCCAGCCCTCGCACGCCTACACCCTGCAACTCCACCCCTTCACCAAGCCTCCCTTCACCTGATGCCAACCCCAGTTGGCCCCCGGCCCCCCGCCGTTGACCCAACGCCGCCTGGAGCACTCTCACGGTAGTACCCACAGGGACCTCCAGCACCCGATCAGCCCCGCGTGCCCCGGTCTCTCCCCTGGAGCCCCCGCGCCCGCCACGGCCGCCCGCCACCACAGCCGGCACGCAGTACAGTCCTGCCACGTGCTGGCTGGCACGGAGTACGACATCGCCGCCGCAACCGCCGCGTCCGCCGGCTGCCACCATCTTCCGCCCTGGAAACGAGAAATGTTCGCGGCAGGTAACCATTGAAACCAGCGAAGGCTGGACATTACCGGTAAACGCCATACCCGCAAAGGCCCCAGGTGCATGCCCCTTTTCACTTCCCAAATGCAGGCCATGCATCTACCCTCCGTACCCCCACCAGCACATGCTCACCGCTCCTGCCTTGCAAGCTCCAATACGTCCCCCTCAGACTGCCCTACAACTCCCAGCCCACCCTCCACGCCACATCCCCTCCCTTTCCCGCCTGCCTCCCTCGAAGTAACACAGTCCCTGCATGCATGCTGAGAGGCAGCTAGTCATACATACGGCACAGTCGACGACGGCCAAGTCCGTCACTCCGCCAAGACCAAGTTCCGTCCAAGACCGCTGCGGCTTTTGTCATTAGCTTGGCAAAATACGGCACATGCACACCGCCGGCCATGGGTTGCACCCACCTCGCCCCACTGGCTCGAAGCTCACAGCGCCCGAGCCGCCCTTGCCGGCCCGGACCCGCACCTCCACGCTCTCCGCCGCGTCGTACGGCAGCCCGCCGCCGCCGCCGCCGCCGCCGTCACGTGGCTGGGGCAGGGGCGCCTTGTGCGCGCGGGCGGCGGCACGTGCCGCCTGGCGGTTGGCGAGGTAGGAGCCGGATGCCTCCCCTGGGTCGGTTGGAGCGGGGCTGGTGCTAGTGGGAACAGGAGAAGTAAGGTGGACTGCCGCCCGGGAACTGATGCTGCTGTCATGGTTATTGTTGATGGTGATGGTGGAGAATGAGGAGCATGAGGAGGTGATGCTCCGCTGGTGGCTGCCTGCCGTTGGGTATGGCGAGGAGCGGGGTGCGACTGATATCCGGCTGCCCCTACCACTGCAGATGCAGTTGCCGCTGCCTAGAATGCTGCCACCGGGGCATGCTGCACTGCTGCGGGTCGTAGTTAATGCTGTACTGCTGGCATTGGAGTGGAAGTGGTGCTGTAGCCCGGGCGAGGTGGCGGCGAAGTGATGGGCTCCGGTCCTGGGCTCAGGGCGGAGGGAGGCGCTAGGGAGGCAGCCTTCAGGGAGCAGCACGCTGCACGCTCGTTGCAACACGTACGAATAGTTGTGCGAGGTGTGCGATATTAATGACAGAACAGGTGAGACTGTAGCTGTGCGGCCAAGCATTCTGGGCGGTGGGCGCTGAAGGCCGCAGGTAAGCGTTCGCGCCCTCGGCGCCGATGCCGGCTTTCGCTACAATAGCAACACTGTGACTACCAGTATTCACAAGGCATAGAATATGTTGTCCTGCTCCGGGCTTCTCATTGCAAACAGCTGTCCAACCCACCAACCGACACTGGCATCGGCGCAGCACGAGGGCATGCTGGAGCGCGCTGGGGGCTTCGGTATGCGCCAAGGCTAGGACCTAGGAATGAGCGTGCGACGAATGCCTTTCCAAGACAAGCTCCCCATTGTGCGTGTCACAGTTCAGTTTGCCATGGCCGCAAACCATCCGTGCTACACGCACCAAGACCCACATGCCGCACACACGTGTCGGACATGCACTCAATCAGCCAAAGTTGCGAAGTGCAGCCTCTGGCAACCACAGCTTCAACACGCGTGCCAGGCTTCAGTGTCTGGCCGTTGTACGACAGGACACATGGAGGCACGGTCAGCGCCCTGCTCTGACATGCTGACCCTGGATCACCAGCCGCAAGAACGCGGAAGTACAACGTTTTGGCGTTTCGCTTCCATGGAAGTGAAATGTCACAAAGTTGCCGGTACAAGAGGCCTCTCCATGGGCAAGTAGGGGCCCACACTACCTGGCCCCGTCCTGCGAGAACACATGCTCACAACGTGAGCTAGCCTGCATAACGTTCTCCCGCGGGGTCACCACCTGCAGCACTGCAGGGTCTATTTATTAATTCTTTTCCAACAGGGTAGTGCGGTTGCATTAATCCGCCTTCTCTGCATGTGTAGGTGGTTAACTTCTGCGTGCGCCATAAAAAGACCAGAGGAAGAAGACGAGCATCCGGGGCAGGTGTATGGGCAGGCAGGAGCTGGGGGCAACCAGCGGGTGATGTCGTCTTCTGCCCAGGGAAAGTCCGCAAGAGCCTGCCAACAGACCATGGGAGGACGATATGGGGGCATCGCTGCATGCCTCTGACATTCTTGACGTATGGCTTCGTAAGGCCCAGGCGCCCCGAGCCCATTTTAAGCCGTACACGCCAGGATGACTAACGACGCCTACCGACCATGTCGGAGTGCCTCTGCATGTGGATAATCGAAGCCTGGTCCCTTTGGACACACACTGAACACAAGAACCGCCTTCCTCATACACTCCCCTGATACACATTTGCTTCAATTGCTGTTAGTAGCCCGTGTCAATCTCTGCACAACTGCGCCTTGCTGCAGCTTACACCTTGATCCCGATTGATCACCCACCTTATCAATCACCCACCAATTACCCACCCTTGAAAGTTGAGTACCTCTGCACCTCCGGTACTTGCCATGGCGGACGACGGGGCTCCCAGCGGGGCGACCGTCGCGCCTCGCGTTGTCGAGTATGACCCCATCACTGGTGTCCCGTCGGAGTTCAATGAGTATCTGCCACCTGACTGCCCGGAGTTTAAGAAGTGGAAGGCGGCGCAAGAAGGCGGGGAGGCAATGGAGAAGTTGACGCTCAAAGAGAAGGAAGCAGCAGAGGAGGTTAAGCTTCCAGGGGGCAAGGTTAAGAAGAAGGCCAAGCCTCAGGTCATTATCAGCGTGGCGCAGCGGCAAAAGAACAAGAGCACGACGACAGTCGCGGGCCTGGAGCTGTTCGGGGTGAAGCTCTCGGAGGCCGGCAAACTATTCGGCAAGAAGTTTGCCTGCGGGGCTTCTGTCGTTAAGACGGCGTCCGGGACCGAGCAGATCGAGATGCAGGGTGACTTCCTGCACCAGATCCCCGAGCTGCTGCTCAAAAACTACAAAAACATGTCGAAGGAGGACGTGTTCTACGTGGACATGGCGGACGGGAAAAAGAAGAAGAACTTCTTCGAGGACGGGCCAGCGGACGACGACTAGATGGAGCAGGGAGCGGGGCCGTGTGTATGCCGGACGCGTTGCTGGTCGCTGACGGTGGCCTTGGCGCATTACCCTGCATTCAGGCCCGCACTGTGGGTCTTGCGGGTGCGCGCTGGTGGTCCCGCACAGCGTCAGCACCAGTCGCAGGAGCATTGTGAGGCAGGGCACCCAGACGCCTTGGTGGCTTGCCTGCGGCGGCTGTCGAAGGTTGGGCATTGCTTCCTCGGAGCTGGGAGCATATGCCCACAACGGAAGCTGTGGAGACAGCGGTAGGAGCAGTTGCGGGACGGACCATGTAGGTGCACGGTTTGGCATGGGTACGGGCCTGCACAAGGTTTACTGCGCCCTTGAGTGAGCGCCCTGGGAGCCCGCTGTCCCGGGCTGCACTTCAGGAAGCTGTGCACTTCGGACTTCGGAGTAGTAGTGTGGCATAACAATTGTTGCGGTCGCGGCCGCAGACGCGCTTGGAGGCTGCTGATGTGGTGGACAGTGGATGGACGTGGGGTGCGCCCGTGCCCTTGGTACCGCACGTGGTGACGCTCGGTGGTGGTATGCACCTACTGGTATGCGGACTATTCGCCCTGCCATGTCTCTCGTCGGAAGGCTGACATACCTGTGCTCGTATGACCCATCGTGGTGGTCATTTCGTCGTGTGATTGTTGACCGGGTGCTGCAAAGGGGAACGGCTGTTGCTCATCGCCTTGCTGTCTTGCGGTGTCATATGCGGGCTCATCCTGTCACCGTAACCGGTATGGTAGATCAGGGTAGATGTTGGGGCTGGGCTAACCAGGTAGCGATCATTGGCCCACTGCTTGCTTGCTTGCTTGCTTGCTTGCTTGCTGGATGCCGCTGATGCTTGGTGACTGGCCAACAGCCCGGGGCGGTGTGTTGTTGTGGTTTGGTGCGACTCCTACACCTGTCTGTAAGGTCAGCGTAATGTGCTTGTGCTGGCCCTAAGTATGGTATGCAAGTGCATGTCCTGGGCATGCAGAGGAGAGCAGCAGATGGGCACTGGGTACCAAGGGCAAGGTATGGGCGAAGGGAGGAAAGCCTCAGGCGCAGGGACCACAGCAACGACGATTCGCCCCAGCTGTCATTGCGTTTCTCATGCAGAGAAGCACAATTTGGGGACCTGCATTCTTTGAGCCCAACTGTAGCTAGCCGGACACCACGTGCGCATGTGCTGAATACGTTAGAGCTCCTGCTTCCTGCCCAGCACACATACGCCTTGCCCGCCCCTGTGGCAGCTGGGGTCTCCCCTGCCCATGGAACCCAACTCAGCAGAAGGCCTCGTACACCGTCTGCCTCGTAGGCTGGGTAGTCGGGTTGCTTTTATTGTGAGCTTTGTCTACACTGTGAGCCAATAAACGCCCCGTAGGACTGCGCTTCAAGTTACAAAACCAACATTAGAGCACCGCTTGGCGTCAGTTACTGCAAATCGCTATATGCTCACCTAGCATGGAGGTATGCCGCTCTACGCTCAGCATGGTAGGGCTACCCTAGCGACCGAAGCGACCGCTTTTGTCACACATGCACCCCTCTTTTTCGTCCGCGCCGCGGAGAATTGCAGCGAGAACTAACACAACAGCTCTAGTGGAGACATTCTGGTGCTTCTTACCTGGGCTCACCTAGGGAGATGACTTCAGGCGACCGTATACTTACCGCCATGCTGACTTGCGTCGCAGGGGCAGAGCCTGCAATTGCAGCTGCCATACAGCAGCGGCACAGCAAACGCTACCAGCACTTGTTAAGGCGCTGCATTGCCCGCATGTGGGCGAACAATTCCTCCCTCCAACGGCAGCTTGTGTAGCAGGCGGCGTCCAGAACCTCAAACCACAGCACGGAGCCACAGAAGCGGTCACCAGAAACAACCGCAGCCTTCCAACGCAACGCTTTCTGGGCAATAGATATCGATCCAGTACGGGAATGAGCATGGGCGGCTGCACTGGCAGCACAGACCAGCCGCACCAAGCACAAGGCAGCACATCACCCACGCCTCCACACCCGGGCCACCTTAGCCACGCGGAGCTCCAGCCACCACACTGCACACGCCACATCATGCGTGGACGATCAAATCATATTGGCCGGGTGTTGGCGGTTGTGCTCTTGGCGCTGCTGGCCGCCTGCTTCATGGGCCCATCGGACCCAGGGCAAGGGCAGCAGCGGCATGGGCCCATGCTGCCGTTCCTGCTGCTGCCCGGAGCCGCGGCCCAGACGCAGGCGCAGACGCCCATCAAGTGGACGCTGCTGGTGTACATGCTGGCGGACAACAACTTGGAGTGCTTCGGCATTCTGGACCTCATTGTGGGTCGGGGCTCGGGATTTTGGGATTCGTGGCCCCTGGGGACAGGGAAGGGTCGGACCCCCAGGCTACGGTACGGCGTGGGCATGTGCATAGGAAGTCCATTGCACCCATCAAATTTCATTCGTCTTCCAGAACATGGTGTCTGGCATGGCCTTGGGACAAAGTGGTTGCTTGTGCGGGAGGCATGGCTGTGGTACCGGCATGCAGCTATGCGCTGAACGCGAACAGGGAAAGCACCTGTCACCATCACTCCGCCGGAGACGTTGTCCGGCATGTCCATCCGGAGCCAGGCTTGGTGCTTGTTGCTGGCCAGACATGCGTGGCTGCGTACGATGGCTACGGGACCCGCACGCAGCAATGCCCTTGACGCTGAACAAAAATACCCAACGCACCTTCCGCTTTCTCCACCACCCCACAGGAGATGATGTCCGGCATGGCGGTGGAGCCGGCCGGATGCACGGAGCCCGGCTGTGGCCAGAGCTGCCCCGTGGGCTACGTGGCAACACAGAGGAGCAGCTGCGGAGGGGTACGTGCTGGGCGTGCTGTGTGGGCTGCCTGGGCAGCTGGTTGTGAGGCAATAGTAGTGGGCAGCTCAGCGGCGCAGCTGCTTGCGCGTGGAGTGTGAAGGTATTAGTGTTGGGCCCTGCGCAAGCCCGGCTAGCGCACGACGTGTACGGCACGAGCAGAAGCAGCGTGGCCAGGCTGTGCCATACGCACAGCCAGCAACCGCCAGCGGTGTGCGTGGCTACCCTACGTGCGCCTGCCTGCGCGTGCCAAGCCCATTGGCCCCCTGGCCCTCCTCTTCCACCCCCAGGGCCAGCTGTCGTACCGCTGCTGCCTGGCGTCCGCCTACCCGGACGTGCTGGTGCTGGCGGACCGTGGCGTGTCGCTGTGCTCCTACCCCAACGACCAGCAGCTGGACTACTCCATATTCCAGACCACGTGGACCACGGCACGGGAGCTGCTGGTGCTGCCGGGTGTGTGTTGTGGGGTGCGGGGTGTGTGGTGTGTGTTTCAGCCACTGTCGTGGACGTGGGTATGAGGAGACGGCCGCTGGCGCCAGCATGCCGAGGAATCCCTGTTGGCCGCCTCAATGCCGGCTGGTTCCTTTGATTGTGGATGCGGGCTTAGAGAGGGCGGCAAGGGGAGACAAGGGGTGGCAAGGGGCGCAAGGAGAGACAAGGGAAGGCAGCTGCTCAGCAGCCACGTGGGTACTGAGCGCGGTATCGAGTCCCGGTGTGGCAGCTGCCATGAGCTTTCGGATCATTAATATGCCATGCTGACGTGCTGAACCCTTCCTCTGCCCTCCGTCCGGCCCTTCACGCTCGCCTTCAACCGCTCAGGAGGAGCCATCCAGCAGGTGGGTGTTGAGGAGTGGCGATGTCACGCGTCGCGTGTGTGCTGCCCAAGCCTGACCCACAGTACATGCAGCGCCATACCAGGCAGCCTGCACCGTGCTTGCGCATGTGCACCTATTTTATAAAATCAGCACCATGCGTCACTTGATCCTTGCGGGGCTACACTGAGTCCCTCACGGTCTGATCGACATCTCTGCCCTTGCCGTACACGTGTTGTGCCACGTGCCACTTGCAGGAGCGCGACTACGGCGAGATCGACATGGCGGCGCCCGCCACGCTGTCCGCCTTCCTGCAGCGCGCGTATGGCAGGTTCCCGGCGGGCGCCAACCGCAAGCACGTGCTGGTGCTGTGGGACCACGGCAACGGTTGGAAGGGGTACGGTGTGGACAACACGTGCTCGGCCACCGGAAGCTATTCCGCGTACGGCTGCGACCAGTTTACGGTTGAAACACTCGCACAGGTGGGCTATGAAGGCACTTGTAGTTGGAAGCGAGGTGGAAGGTAGGTGGAAGCGAGCGGAACAGCGGCGAGGATCGATTGTGACAAGTCAGGCAGCAGAGGGGGTTGGGGCACACACGAGCGGGCTGCCCACGGGCATCAAGCTAACTGGGTCCCGATGCGTGACGCCGCCGCGTTGGTTCCGCACCTACGTAGCTCCGTGCATCCTTTACCATTCACCATACCTTTAATCCCATCCCGCATAGCCTGGCCGCGGACTGCCCACAGGCGTGAAGCGGACGAGCCCGCCATGCGAATCATCACCGCATTGGCTGTGCAACGACGATACACTGCGATGTATGTGCAGCGAGCCGAGTATTTTTTTCCATACCTACCTTCCGCAGGGCACGGCCGGAGGGCTGCCCACGGGCACCAAGCTGGCTGGGCCCCAGCTTACTAGAATAAAAAAAATGTATATTTCTGTTTTTACATTGCCCACATTTTGCAGGGCTTGGCCGGAGGGCTGCCCTCTGGCACCAAGCTGGACGTGCTCGGCTTCGATGCGTGCCTCATGTCCATGGTGGAGGTGGGGGCGGCCATGGCCCCCTACGCTAACACACTGCTGGCCAGGTCGGCAGCCATGCGTGTGCATGGCACGTGTCTGCCACGTGTCTTGTGTGCGTGTGCGCCGCCTTGGCCCCCTAAGCCAACACACTACGTGCCGGTCAGGTGGGCACGTTTTCGCGCGTGCCGTTGCAATGAACACTGCTGCCTATATTGATCCTTTCATACCCACTGCTTCCCCACAGTGAGCTGCTGGAGCCGGGCCACGGCTGGGACTACACGGCGCTGGGGGCGGTGACGCAGGCGGGGGCGCAGCTGGCGGCGGGAGCTGGGCTGGGCATGCAGGTGGATAGTGGGGTGATGAGGGTTGTAAGGGAGTGTAGCGGGTGTAGCGGGTGTAGCGGGGGTACTGCGGACAGGGTTTCGGCCGTTGTGCCGCAAGTTCTGGCGGTGCAGCTGTGCGATGGCGGCGTAGCCCCTAACGGTGCTTGCTCCAGACGATCATCGCAGCCCCCACCCTCACCGTTCGCCACCCACTATCCTAGCCTTTACTGACAACATCGCATGTGCGCGGTTGGCCCACGTGTGTGCCAACCCTCCCCGCCCCTGCTGCGCCCGATCCAGAACACCACCGCCTTCGCCAAGGCCTGGATCTCGTACTACAAGGCCCAGGCGGTGTCATACCAGTCCACGGGCATAACGCTCGCGCTGCTGGACCTGGCTGCCGTACAATCAGCTGTCGTACCGCGCCTGGGTACGGCAGTGGACGCGCTCCGTACGGCGCTGCTGCAGCCGGGCGATGTCACGGCGTCTGCGGCGGCCAACAGCTCCATAGGGTTGGGCCTGGCTTCCAACCTGCTGAGGAGGCGTGCGGCCATGGCCACAATGGGCAGCGGCGAGCAGTCCACGTCCGTTGATGTAGGCAGCATGCTCACAGGTGGGTAGAATATTTGGGGAGGGTCTGTGATCTACCTTGTCCGTTCCCTGATAACGTACTATCTGTGTGCCCGGGGTGTGGAGCGGCAGAGGAAAAGGTAACGGTCAGCCTGCGAGAGCGATGGGAGACTGCTGGGAGGCGGTATGTGGATCGTGCTCCTCGACGTCTTCTTCGGTACAGTTATTGGGCGCCAGGGTGGCACTTGGCTTGGCACCCTGGGGAGGCCGGTGCCCAGGCAGGAGGTGTGGAGTTTCAAAGGAGGGGGCGAGGCGTGCGGCTCTGCTGCCCTTCTCGTTTCCCCTCCCCAGTCCCCACAGAGCTGCTGTCGTTGACGTCCCTGGGCGACACCGCCCGTGTGGTGTGGTGCTGCAGGCACCACACCGTTCTGAGCACACGCACGTCTGTCTCAAGATGGTGCAAATCACAACAACGATTATCGCCCCGGGCGACGCGCCCCGGGCGGCGCTGCAGGCACCACACCGTTTCGATCACACGCGCGTCTGTCTAAAGATGGTAGCAAATCACAACAGCTATTGCCTGCTGTTGTTGCCCCTCCCCACAGAGCTGCTGTCGCTGACATCCTTGGGCGATGCGCCTCGTGCGGCGCTGCAGGCGCTGCAGGCCGCCTACACCGCCGCAGTGCTGGCTTTTGACAAGGACAGCGAACAACCCAGGAGCACGGGAGTGGCCATATTCTTCCCCATGCAGGTGGGGCTGCTGCTGGTGCAGGGTGGGTGGTAGGGGCAAGGGCGACCGAAATACCGGCAAGTATCCCCACACCCGCGCTGCAGGCACTACATTCTTACACTCATTGCGTTGCTGGGCCCACTACTAGGCCTCCACGCTGAAAGACTCGTACGTGGCTGTGGCCCCAGGGCTGTGGCAGATGGCCCCTGGCCCGGGTGCTGCGACACCGTCAAGTGTCGATGCACCATCCCTTGCCCTACCCCTGACGATTCCCGTATCGCTTATCGCAGGCCTCCAAGCTGGAAGATGCTTACGTGGCTCTCGCCCCAGGCTCCCTGTCCTGGGCACTGCACCGCCACCTAGTGCCCACACCGCACCCCCTTACCTACCTACAATTGCTATTAAACCCCTCCAGCTCTCTAAGCCTGCGTACGCTGGTGTTGGCATCACCTCGCCCACCTAAGGCCAGTAAGCCCGAGGACTCTGACGTGGCTCTGGCCCAGGGCTCCTGAGCCCAACCGTCGCCCTTCCCCATGTTTTGCCTTAGTTCTCCCTTTTTGCCACTACCAGGCCTCCAAGCTGGAAGACGCATACGTGGCGCTGGCCCAGGGCTCCCTGTCCTGGGCACTGGGCCCCTGGGTGGCCTTCCTGCGGGCCCTGTACGACATCAGTGCCAGCTCAGCAACCACCAGTACGGCACCCTTCCAGTTCGTACCCTCGGCGGGCTCCGTGCCGTACCTGCACGTGGCCAGCGGGGCGTACACCATGCAGGTACGGCGGTATTGGAAACGCAGATGCTGCTGCTTGACGCTGTAGCGCAGGTGCTGTGAAAGGTGGGTCCATGGATACATTAGGTTCGTATCGGCATGGCGTGGGTACGGTTCTTCGTGCTCCTTCAGCTCTTTCGCATGGCACACCTCAAAGCACGTGTTCCTGTTTGCCTCTCCAGGCCACCATAGCACCGTCACAATGGCATGGGTATCCTTGTCCATGCTCCTACAGCTGCCAACGACAGCACGCACCCACGCACCTGTTGTTGCTGCTCTCCCCCCTCCTCCATCCAGGCCACCATGAACAGCGCCCTGGTGCTCAGTGCCACCACCTTTTACGGATTCCAGGACGCCACCGGAGGGTGAGGACTATTGTAGGGTGCTGAAGCGGTCGCTAGGAGGGAAAGGTGGGCCGAGGCGGGGCGAGGCGTGCGAGGAGTTGATGCACGGCGAGCCGGTCTGGCTTCCGTCCAGTTTGTAAGCACACATCCCGACATCCGCCTTATTCCCCAAACCGACGCAGCATCCGCTACCTCCCACAACAGCCCATTTACGTTACACTATGACGTGCTTGCTGGCGTTCTTGGGATGAACCGCAGGAACTACGTGCTGGCCGGCTCCCAGCCTGCGGTGGTGGACGGCACGCGTGTGGTGGGCACGTGGCGGCGCCTGCTGTGGGCTTTGTCGCAGACACTCCAGTCCTCAGACACAGGTACGCGCATGTACGGGGCCGTGTAGTCAGCCTCGCGCAGCCGCACCCACGACGAAGCCGGCCCGCTGCTAGTACTCCCAATGCAATGCCACAAGGTGTCTCCTGATCGTCGCTTCAGGCCTGCTTGAGTCCTTCGAAACGTGAAATGTTGAACGACCTTGCCTGTCTTCTGCGTTATATTGTATCCTTTGAAGGCCTGCCCGAGTCCTCCGTGTCTCTCATGTTTGCGGCGGAGGAATGGACCACCACCGCCGACGGCACCGCCGCCCTCAGCGTGTCGCTAACCGTCAACGTAAAGTACGCGCCCACCTGTAGCACGCCCAGGTACGGCATGCTCGGGCATGTACGGCACCCGGGATGGCCCGCGTGCGGCAGGGGACGACAGGGGGAGCTTCCCTGGGGACGACGGTGTACGGCTGGGGTTCCCGGGCAAGCTCGTGGGACGATCCGGGTGCCCTTTACGCCTGAACTCCACACTCACATACCGCAGACATAGCACAAATTCCTATCTCTAACCACGCCCTACCCCAGGGCCGCCATGTCCACGGGCATCCTCAAGTACAGTCCATTGCACACTGTGCATCAGACGTGATGTACAGCCACTCACATACTGCTTGCGAAGACGCCCTCAAGCAATCCTCTCCCCCCCTTCACACAGGGCCGCCATGTCCACGGGCATCCTCAAGTACACCTACCTGTTCACCTCCAACCGCGCCACGCTGCAGCTGTTCGTACAGCAGCAGGGAGGCGCGTACGGCGAGGTGGCGGCGGCGGCGGGCGGCGTCATCGTACCGCTGATGTACAAGCTGCCACGGGACTTCTCGGGTGGGTGCATTTGCATACAAATGTGTCTGTGTAGTGGAAAGTGGATGTGCGCATTAAGTGCTGCCTGTGGGTCCCCTGACTCCTAAGCCCTTGCGCGCCCACATGACCCCGCCTGCTCCTCTCAGGCGCCCAGAACACGACCTACGAGTACAGCGATTGCCTCAAATGGTGAGTGCGAATGCGCTCTGGCACCGGTGTGTCTCACATTGCCAGACTCCGCACCTTCGCACAAACTTTGCTGCCATACCGGCACGGGCGGTTACTGCACCACGTGTCACAGCCTGCATACCTGGCTTCCAACACCTGGCACAGAAATACATCGGTCATTCCCTACCCCAGGGGCTACAACGGCACCGTCCGCGTGCTGGGCATCGACGTGGGGGTGGCAGCTGACATCCTGGCCGTCGACCTCGACGAGGAGCTGCTGCTGTTCCTGCAGGCCCGCGACGTGTCCCTCAGTGAGTGCCGGCTGTGTATTAACTGTGGTGTGGGTGTGGGTTAGCATGTGGCGCTGGGGAGGGAACTGGACGAGGAGCTGCTGCTGTTCCTGCAGGCCCGCGACGTGTCCCTCAGTGAGCGCCGGCTGTGTATTAACTGTGGTGCGGGTGTGGGTTAGCATGTGGCGCTGGGGAGGGAACTGG
>VFQN01006014.1_pt1 | contig 14290 bp, 15 predicted proteins | sample 3512371 | NCBI WGS metagenome assembly VFQN01 (sample SAMN10412370, study PRJNA504923) | tailings metagenome | isolation source: Replicate 2 from Balatoc abandoned mine | place: Philippines: Itogon, Benguet | collected 2017-08-28
GATCCCTTGCGGCTCGCGGGCGGTTTGGCGTGCTTCACCGTCGCGAAATTCTGCTTGAGGATGGTCAGCAACTCGCGGTCGGCGCCGCCGGCGAACACCTTGGCGACGAAAGCGCCGCCCGGCTGCAGATTCTGCACCGCGAAATCGGCGGCGGTCTCGGCGAGGCCGATCGTGCGCAGATGGTCGGTCTGCGGATGGCCGACGGTGTTCGCCGCCATGTCCGAAATGACGAGGTCGGGCGCGCTGCCGAGTGCTTCGATCAGCGCTTGCGGAGCGGCGTCGTCCATGAAATCCATCTCGAGGATTTCGACCCCCTCGATCGGCTCGCAATACAGTAGGTCGATCCCCGCGACGCGTGCGCGCGGGTTCGCCTGCCGGACGACCTGCGACCAGCCGCCGGGGGTGATCCCCAGATCGACGACGGCGCGGGACTTCTTGAGGAAGCCGAATTTCTCGTCGAGCTCGAGCAGCTTGTACGCGGCGCGCGAGCGATAGCCCTCGGCCTGCGCGCGGCGCACATAGGGATCGTTGAGCTGGCGTTGCAGCCAGCGCGTCGACGAGACACTGCGCTTGCGTGCGGTCTTGACGCGCACATGCAGGCCGCCCCGACCCGAACCGCCGCCGCTCTTCTTCCCGCCGCCGGTCATTTGCGGAATTCGCGCCGCGTGACCGGAATGTCGCGGCCCTGCATCGCCAGCGTGCGCAATATGCCCTCGCGGATGCCGCGATCGGCGACCCCGACGCGTGCGGCGGGCCAAAGGTCGATGATGCTCTCGAGGATCGCGCAGCCCGCGACCACCAGATCGGCGCGCTCGCGGCCGATGCAGGCGATTTCGGCGCGGTCGTCGAGGCTCGCTTCGGCAAGGCGGCGGCTGATGTCGCGCATCGCATCGCACGGCACGACCAGCCCGTCGACCGCGCGCCGGTCGTAGCGCGGCAGGTCGAGGAAGACGCTGGCGAGCGTCGTCACGGTGCCGCTGGTGCCGAGCAGGCGCAGCGGCTGGCCGGCGAAGCGCGTTGCACGTTCGGCAAAGTCGGCAAAGGCCTTGCTCGTGACATCGCGCATATGGGCATAGCTCGCCTGCCGCGCGGCGAGGCTGTTCTCGCTGCACGGCGCATGTTCGGTCAGCGACACCACGCCCCATGGCACGCTGATCCAGTCGTGAATCTTCACATCATGGTCGGAGACATCGACATGCATCAGCTCGGTCGAGCCGCCACCGATGTCGAAGATCAGCGCGGGCCCGTCGCCGGGTTCCATCAGATTGTGACAACCGAGCGCGGCGAGTCGCGCTTCCTCGGCGGCCGAGATGATGTCGAGCGCGATCCCCGTCTCGCGCTTCACGCGCGCGGCGAGTTCGGCGCCGTTGGAGGCGCGGCGGCACGCCTCGGTCGCAACCGCGCGCGACAGGGTGACGTGGCGGCGGCGCAGCTTGTCGGCGCAGATCGCCAGCGCCGCGACGGTGCGGTCCATCGCCGCCTCGCTGATCCGCCCGCTGTGGTGGAGCCCTTCGCCGAGCCGGACGATGCGCGAAAATGCGTCGATCACGACCAGCTCGCCGTCTTGCGGGCGAGCGATCAGCAACCGGCAATTGTTGGTTCCAAGGTCGATCGCGGCGTAACTGCGCGGTCGCACGACCGGCACGGGGCGAGGAGGTGCCCCCTCTTTGCTTCGTCCCTTCGCCGCCGGTCCCGTTCTCGAACCCGGCCGCGGCGGTCGCCCTGACGGCGCTGCCATTTGGCGCATGGCTGGATAACCTGTCTTTTCTCTCACGCGTCCGCGGATGCGCGGACGTGCACTTGGAGCCGAGATTAGGCTTGTGACGCTTCGATGGCAACCCCGCGGCCCGGACAGCAAAAGCCCCGCCCGGCGATGGCCGGACGGGGCAAAGAGAGGGAAGAGACTTTATTGGGGTTCGGGACTGCCTTTCAGCTGGCAGCCGTCTTTACCCGTTAACGGCGGCAGCCGTCGTTGCTCTTGTCGATCGCGCGGCCGGCGAGGGCGCCGACAGCGCCGCCGATGATCGTGCCGACCGTGCGGTCGCCGCGGCCGGCGATTTCGTGACCGGCAAGGCCACCCGCGATCGCGCCGATCACGGTACCGCCGGTGCCGTTGTCGCACTGGCGATAGTTGCGGCGATCGTTGCGGTAGTTGCGGCGATCATTGCGATAATCGCGGCGGTCATAACCGCGATAGTCGCGGCGGTCGTAGCGACGGTCATCGCGGTCATAACGAACATAGCTCTGCTCGTAGCCGCCATCATAGTAGCCCGGCTGCGCCGCAGCGGGAGCAGCCACGCCCAGCGTCGCGGTCGACATCAGGGCGGCGAGGGAGAGGGTCACCATCTTTTTCATCGTCATTCTCCTTCAATCTCATGTGTCAGCCCGGAAGGGGCGGTGGATCGATGAAGGGGTTATGGATGATTCGCTTTGAGCCGAGCCTGAACATGGCTGTTGGCTGAGGTTCAGATTTCCCCACGCTTTTCGCGCCTTGCCGCTTGCGAAGGGCGGTCCATCGGCCGTATCGCCGCCGCGATGCGCCGCATAATTTTCGCCTTGCTAATTTTTTTGGCGATCGGACCGGTCGCGGGGACGCATCAGCGCTTTCACGAGACCGACCTCGAATCGCAGCGCATCGTCGCGCACCGTCTTCGCTATCCGGCAGGCGAAACAGGCATGCTGCGCTTCGTCGAGGGTTGGCGGCTGTCCAGCCCCAACAGCATGTTCGGTGGCTTCTCCGCTCTGGCCGTGCCCCAGCCGGGCCGCTTCCTGCTGGTCAGCGATGGCGGCTATCTGACGCGTTTGACCTTGGGTGCGGACGGCGGCGTCTCGGACGCAAGCATCGCGCTGCTCGCAACCCCGGACGGCAAGGCGCGGCGCAAGTCGCAGAGCGATGTCGAGGCGATGGCGATCGATTCGGCGAGCGGCAAGGCTTGGGTCGCACTTGAAGGGCTGAACCGGATCTGGCGGCTCGACGCAGCGATCACGCGGGTCGAGGCCCAGCGTAAATTGCCTGCGCCGGCTTGGCCCAAAAACAGCGGGGCGGAGGCGATGGCGCGGCTCGCTGACGGGCGTTTCCTGATCTTCTCCGAAAACGCCGACGACGATCCGCGCGGGCGCGAGACTTTATTATACCGGGGCGATCCGACCAAGGCGGGCAAGCCGCCGCTGCGCTTCTTCTACGATTCGGACGGCAAGGGACTGGTCAGCGACGCAGCACCGCTGCCCGACGGGCGCGTGCTGCTCGTCCATCGGCGGCTTGGACTCGATCCGGTGTTCACGACGATCCTTGCGATCATCGACCCGGCGGAGATTCGCGCCGGCGGCGTAATCCGGTCGCAGCGGATCGGCCGCGTCCCCGATGTGCTTTCGGAAAATTACGAGGGGGCGGCGGTCGTGGTCGAGAACGACCGGACCTTCGTCTGGCTCGTCGCCGACGATAATTTCAACGGCTGGCAGCGCAGCCTGCTCGTCAAATTCGAGATCGCTCACCTGCCGCCGCGGAAGACGGGCAGCAAAAAGGCCGCGCGGTAATCCGGCGGCCTCCTGCGATTCGAAAGACTTGGGAAGCTTAGGCGGCCTTTTCGGCCAGCTTCTTCGCGACTTCCTTCTTCAGCTTGCGCGCCGAAGCCGACAGCTGGTCGTCGCCGGCCTTCAGCAGCCAGTTGTCGAGGCCGCCGTTATGTTCGACGGTGCGCAGGCCGTGCGTCGACACGCGCAGCTTGAAACCCTTGCCGAGCGCGTCCGAGAGCAGCGTTACATTCTGCAAATTGGGCAGGAAGGTACGCTTGGTCTTGTTGTTGGCGTGGCTGACATTGTGGCCAACCTGGCGGCCCTTACCGGTCAGTTCGCAAATGCGCGACATGGTCTTCTTCCTCGAATCAATGGGCGGCGTGCCGGTCGTGCCGAAAGGCACTGAAAGGACCGGATGGGCCGGGAAAGGCGCGCGCTTATCGGCTTGCAGGAGATTCGTCAAGCGCATAGGCCGCATTCATGGCTCAGTTTCCGCTCCCCGAACCGATGCGCCGTGCGCTGGATCTCGCCCGTATCGCGGCTGAATGGGGCGAAGTGCCGGTCGGCGCGGTGATCGTCAAGGACGGGCATATCATCGCCGAAGGCCACAACCGCCCGCGCGAATCGCACGACCCGACTGCGCACGCCGAAATCGTCGCGATTCGCGCCGCGGCGTCGAAACTCGGCAATGAGCGGCTCGACGGCTGCGACCTTTATGTAACGCTCGAACCCTGCGCGATGTGTGCCGGCGCGATCGCCCATGCGCGAATCGCGCGACTCTATTATGGCGCCGACGATCCGAAGGGCGGCGCGGTGGTTCACGGCCCGCGCACCTTCGCGCAGCCGACGATCCACCATCGGCCGGAGATTTACGACGGGATCGGCGCTGGCGAAGCCGCGACACTGCTCCGCGATTTCTTCGCCGCTAGGCGCTAACCGAGCATTTCCTCGACCCACTGCGGCACCAGCTCGGTCGCCGGCCCATGGCGCGCCTCGTCGAACCAGTAGCTGCCCTGACTCGGCTCCATATTGAGCTCCAGCGTCCGCGCGCCCGACGCGCGCGCCTCGCGCACGAAGCCCGCGGCGGGATAGACCGCGCCCGATGTGCCGATCGACACGAACAGGTCGGCGCGGTTGATGGCGTAGTAAATCTCCTCCATCCGGTACGGCATCTCGCCGAACCAGACGATATCGGGGCGCAGCGACCCTGCCGCGCCGCAGCCCGGACAGGCGGGGCGATCGAGCAACGGCCCGGTCCATGGCATCCGCGCGTCACAGACGGTGCACCAGGCATTCAAATGCTCGCCGTGCATATGGATCAGCCGCTTCGCGCCCGCGCGCTCGTGTAGGTCGTCGACATTCTGCGTCACGATCAGCAGCTCGCCCGGCCATTCGGCATCGAGCCGCGCCAGTGCAAAATGCGCCGCGTTCGGCTCCTTCGTCTGGATCGCCTCACGCCGCATGTCGTAGAAGCGAAGGACGAGATCGGGGTCGCGCGCAAAGGCCTCGGGCGTCGCGACGTCCTCGACGCGGTGCTGCTCCCACAGGCCGCCTGCGTCGCGAAACGTGTCGATGCCGCTCTCGGCCGAAACCCCGGCGCCAGTCAGGATCACGATATTGTGGATGTCGCTCATGCAATTTTCCCGTTCGCCCTGAGCTTGTCGAAGGGCTGTTCTTCTTCGACTTTGACCGTAAAGGGAAGGACGGTCCTTCGACAAGCTCAGGACGAACGAAGATAGGGGCGTTCATGACCAGCATCGGCATTATCGGCAGCGAAGGGCGTATGGGCGTCGCGCTCGCCGCGGCGATTTCCGAGGCGGGACAGCGGAGCTGCGGCGTCGACAAGGGCGGCAACGTCGTGCGGCTGGCCTCCGATGCCGACGTGCTCGTTGATTTCTCCTCGCCCGCCGCGCTCGAAGCGACGCTCGACGCCTGCGTCGCCGCGAAGACCCCCATCGTCATCGGCACCACCGGACTTGAGGAACGCCACCATTATCTGATCGACGATGCGGCGCAGGATATCGCGGTGCTCCAGACCGGCAACACCTCGCTCGGCGTTACCCTATTAGCGCATCTGGTGCGTGAGGCGGCATCGCGGCTCGATCCCGAATGGGATATCGAAATCCTCGAGATGCACCACAGCCGCAAGGTCGACGCACCGAGCGGCACCGCGCTGCTCCTCGGCCAAGCCGCCGCCGCCGGGCGCGGTATCGACCTCGGCGCTTGCTCGGAGCGCGGCCGCGACGGGCTGACCGGTGCGCGCGGCCATGGCAAGATCGGCTTCGCGTCCTTGCGCGGCGGCACCGTCGCAGGCGATCACGACGTAATCTTCGCCGGACCCGAGGAAATGATCACGCTGTCGCATCGCGCCGAAAACCGCATGATCTTTGCGCGCGGTGCCGTCCGCGCGGCGCTGTGGCTGATCCACCAGAAGCCCGGCCGCTATTCGATGCCGCAGGTGCTGGGGCTCTGACCGGAGGACTGCCATGAGTTTCGATCCCGCCGCCGCGACCAGGGCCTACATCGATGCGCTCGGACCCGAGGCGCTGGCGAAGGCCGCGGCCTATACCCGTGGCAGCGAGTGGCTGAGCTTCTGGGACGTCGTGGTTGCCGGCATCGTCGCCTTTCTGTTCGTCCGGCTGCGCATTCTCGACCGGATCGAGGCAAGGCTCGGCAAGCGCGGCTTTGCGCTACGCACCTTTCTCGTCTGCGCGTCCTTCCTGTTGCTTTCGGCGATCGTGAACCTGCCCTGGAATCTCTATCAGGGCTGGTGGCGCGAGACCGCCTATGGCCGCACCAGCCAGCCACTCGGCGATTTTCTCGGGCAGGGGGCGATCAGCATTGCCATCGCGACGCTGCTCGGCGGTCTGTTCTTTCTAGGCATCTACGCGCTCATCCGCCGCGCAGGGAAGCGCTGGTGGATCTGGTCGGGCGGGCTTGCGGCGCTCACCATCTCGCTGATCCTGTTGCTCGCGCCCATCGTCGTCGAGCCGCTGTTCAACGAGTACAAGCCGGTTCCGGCCGGCGCGGTGCGCGACGCGCTCGTCGTGCAGGCGACGGAGGCCGGGATCGAGCCCGACCGCATTTACGTCTATGACGGCTCGCGCCAGTCGAACAACTTCACCGCCAACGTCTCGGGCATCGGCCATTCGGCGCGCATCGCGATCTCGGACGTCGCCTTCAAGGGCGCCTCGCTCGACGAGGTGAAGGCGGTGACGGGGCACGAGATCGGCCATTATGTTCTCGGGCATATCTGGTTCATCGTGATCACTTTCTCGCTGCTCGCGATCCTTCTCTTCTTCCTCGCCGACCGTTTCTTTCCGCAGATCGCGGGCGCGTTCGGCAGCGACGCCGCGATCGGCGACCCGCGCGGCTTTCCGGTGCTGATATTCGTCCTCACGTTGCTGGGCTTTTTTGCGCAGCCGGTGCTCAACACGCTTTCGCGTACCGACGAGAGCGCGGCCGACGCCTATTCGCTGAGGACGGTGAATTTGCCTGACGCGCTTGCGAGCGCGCTGGTCAAGACCGCCGAATATCGCAACCCGCGCCCGAATCCGGTCGAAGAGTTCTTCTTCTATTCGCACCCCTCGGTCGAACGCCGCGTGCGCGTGGCGATGGACTGGAAGGCGGCGCACCCGCCCGCTGCCGACAAATGAAGAAAGCCGACATCTTCGAATTCTACCGCCGCCTTGCCGAGCTCAACCCCAGCCCCGAGACCGAACTGCAATTCGGCAACACCTATCAGCTGCTCGTTGCCGTCGTGCTGTCGGCGCAGGCGACCGATGTCGGCGTGAACAAGGCGACGCGGCGGCTGTTCCAGGAGGTGAAGACGCCTCAGCAAATGGTCGATCTCGGCGAAGACGGCCTCAAGCAGCACATCAAGACGATCGGGCTGTTCAACGCCAAGGCGAAGAATGTCATCGCGCTCAGTGAAATCCTCGTCCGCGACTTCGGCGGCGAGGTGCCGGCCGATCGCGACACGCTCGTCGAGCTGCCGGGGGTGGGACGCAAGACCGCCAATGTCGTGATGAACTGCGCCTTCGGGGCAGAGACCTTCGCGGTCGACACGCATATCTTCCGCGTCGGCAATCGCACCGGCCTCGCGCCCGGCAAGACCGTCCTCGCGGTCGAGAAGAAGCTCGACAAGGAAACCCCCGGCCCTTTTCGCGTCGGCGCGCACCACTGGCTGATCCTCCACGGCCGCTACATCTGCAAGGCGCGCACGCCCGAATGTTGGCGCTGTCCGGTCGAGGATCTCTGCCGCTACAAGCCCAAGACCCCGGCTCCGAAAGCAAAAAGGGCCGCCGCGTAAATTTCCCTGCGTGGCGGGATTGCCGAAGCGCCGCTCTTCGGCCAGCATGGCAACGCTGGACAGGGCGTGGACCAGATCGGCCCGAAAGCATTGAAACCAGAATATCCAAAGGGGTCGACGATATGCGTTTTGCTTCCGCCTTGCTTGTTTCCGCCGCTCTGCTGGCCGCGGCGCCCGTCCATGCCAAGCCCGCCGACACCGACGCGGCGAAGAAAATCTTGAAGGACAGCATCGCGATTCCGACCGTCATGGGCCGCGGCAAGGTTCCCGAACTGGCGGCCTATTATGCCGGCGTACTCAAGGCCGCGGGATACAGCGACGCCGATATCGAGATCACCCCGATGGGCGAGACCGCGACTTTCGCCGCGACCTTGCAAGGAACGACCAAGCAAAAGCCGATCGTGCTGCTCGGCCATATGGATGTCGTCGAGGCCGACGCGAAGGACTGGACGCGCGACCCCTTCGTGCCCGTCGAGGAGAATGGATACATCTTCGGCCGCGGATCGGAGGACAACAAGTTCGACGTCTCGATGATGGTCGCCACCATGGCACAGCTCAAGAAGGACGGCTTCAAGCCGAAGCGCACGATCATCCTGTTGCTGTCGGGCGACGAGGAAACCTCGATGACGACGACGCGCGCGCTCGCCGCCAAGTACAAGGGCGCCGAATTTGCGCTGAACGGCGACGGCGGCGGCGGCCTGATCGGCGAGGACGGCAAGCCCAAATATTACGGGCTGCAAGCCGGCGAGAAGACCTATGCCGACTTCACGCTGGAAGTCACCAACCCCGGCGGCCATAGCTCGCGCCCGTCGGACACCAATGCGATCGTCCAGCTCTCGAACGCGCTGGCAAAGGTCGGCGCCTATCGCTTCACGCCGCAGCAGAATGAGCTGACCAAGATCGGCATGCCGATCGTCGCCGATCAGGTCGGCGGCGATATCGGTGTCGCGCTGAAGGCTTTTGCGGCGAACCCGTCGGACGCGAAGGCGATCGCCGCGATCCGCGCCGACCCCGAATATATCGGCCAGATCGGCACCACCTGCGTGCCCACGCTGGTCAAGGGCGGCCATGCCGAGAATGCGCTGCCGCAGCGCGCGACCGCGAACATCAACTGCCGCATCTTCCCAGGCGTACCGGTCGAGACGGTGCGCCTCGAACTCGAAAAGGTCATCGGCGACCCCGCGGTCAAGGTGAACCCCGATCCCGACGCCAGCGCCAGCGACGCCTCGCCGCTGCGTCCCGACGTGATGGCCGCGGTCAAGAAGGCGGTGCATGTGCGCGCGCCGGGCCTGCCGATCATCCCGTCGATGAGCGCAGGCGCGACCGACAGCTATCATTTTCGCATCCAGGGCGTGCCGAGCTACGGCGTCGCGGGCCTCTTCTCGAAAGCGAGCGACAGCTACGCGCACGGGCTAAACGAGCGCGTGCCGGTCGACGCGATCGCCCCCGCGCTCGCGCATTGGGACAGCCTGCTGCGCGATTTGTCGAAGTAAAGGGCGCTAGGCCGACAACCCGAACTCGGGCGCCGCTCTTAGCCGCGCGGCGTCGCGCAGGGGGGGCAGGCCGAAAGCGCGGCTGTAGTCGCGATTGAACTGCGAGGGGCTTTCATATCCGACGTGAAAGCCCGCGCTCGCCGCGTCCATCGCCTCCGACACCATCAGCCGCCGCGCCTCGAGCAGGCGCAGCCGGGTGCGATACTGCAGCGGGCTGAAGCGCGTCACGCTCTTGAAATGCTCGTGAAAGGACGACGGGCTCATCCCCGCCAGCCCCGCCAGATGGTCGACGCTGAACGCGCCGGCATAATGGTCCTTGATCCACGCCACCGCGCGGCTGATCTGGTGCATCCGCGTGTCGGCGGTCGCGATATGGCGCAGCATCGCGCCCTGCGGTCCGGTCAGCAACCGGTACAATATCTCGCGCTCGGCGAGCGGCGCCAGCGCGGCGATGTCGTCTGGCGTGTCGAGCAGGCGGAGCAGGCGTAGCGCCGCATCGAGCAGCGCCGCGTCGGTGTCGCCGACCGCGATCGACGGCGCATGGTCGCTGCGCGGCACGCGCGCATCGTGCGCGAGCAGCAGGTCGCTCAGCACCGCAACGTCGAGGTCGAGCTTCAGGCAGAGATAGGGGTCGTCGGCGCTGGCATCGACGACCATGCCGCTCACCGGCAGGTCGACCGACACGACCAGAAATTGCGCGCTGTCATAGATAAAGCTCGCATCGCCCAGCAGGACGCGCTTGCGGCCGCTGACCGCGAGGCACAGCGACGGCTCGTACACGACAGGCATCGGGTCGCTCGGTTCGGAGCTACGGACAAGCGACACGCGCGGCAGTGCGCACGGATGAATCCCGTCGGTTAGCCGGTGTCGGAGCAGGATCGACTGCATTTCTTCTAGTATCGTCATGGCTCTGGTCTTGCAGTCCTGTCTCGCCCCGGCAAGCGCAAAGCGCGAGTCCCGGAGGATCGTGCAATCATCGTGGAGGCCCGTTCTACCGCCTCCCGTTCGGATTGGCCCAAAAGCTGGTCAACGGACGGCACAGGGCCGCCCGGCTTTGATGGAGACGATCATGACCCCCACCACCGACAAAGTCATCCTGATCACCGGCGCGAGCAGCGGCATCGGCGCCGCGACGGCGCGCGAACTCGCCGCGACCGGCGCGAAGCTGCTCCTCGGCGCACGCCGCACCGACCGGCTCGAGGCGCTCGCTGCCGAGATCGTCGCAGCGGGCGGCACCGCCGAATTTCGCGCGCTCGACGTCACCGACCGCGCCGACATGCAGGCGTTCGTCGATCACGCCATCGCCAGCTTCGGCCGCGTCGATGTGCTGATCAACAACGCCGGCATCATGCCGCTGTCGCCGCTCGCCGCGCTTGAAACCCAGAATTGGGACGCGATGATCGACGTCAATATCCGCGGGGTGCTCAACGGCATCGCGGCGGCGCTCCCCGGCTTCACCGCGCAGGGCTCGGGGCACTTCGTCAATGTCGCCTCGCTCGGCGCGCATTATGTCGTGCCGACCGGCGCGGTCTATTGCGCCACCAAATTCGCGGTCTGGGCGATCACCGACGGCATCCGGCAGGAACATCAGGACGTGCGCGCGACGATCATATCGCCCGGCGTCGTCGAATCCGAACTTGGCCATGACATCACCGATCCGGGCAGCGCCGCCGCCATGGCCGAATTCCGCAGCATCGCGATCACGCCCGATGCGATCGCCCGCGCGATCCGCTTCGCGGTCGAACAGCCTGACGATGTCGATGTCAGCGAAATCATCGTCCGCCCCGTGAAGGGCAGCTTCTGACGCTTCCCGTTGGCGGCGTTGCTCAGTCGAGCAGCGCCGCCACCGCCTTTTCGACCATCGCCGCCGCCGCTTCCGCACCGAAGCTGGCGGCGTCGAGCGACAGTTCGAGCCACAGCCCGTCGACCATCGCGGTCAGCATGATTGCGAGCAGGTCGGCGTCGGCTGCGCCGCATGCGGCGAGCAGTTCGCCTAAACGCTTGCGATAGCCCGCGTAACTCTCCGCGTGGATCGCTGCCATCCGCGCATCGCTCCGCGCCAGCGCCCAAAAGGCGGTCCATGCGCCGAGCAGTTCGGGATCGGTGACCGGCGGGCGAAAGCTCGCGGTGAGATAGGCGGTCAGCCGCGCGTGTGGATCGGGGCCGGCCCCTTCCACCGCTGCCACGAAAATCGCATCCATCCGGTCGCTCGTCGCTTCGTAAGTCGCGGCGACCAGATCGTCGATCCCATCGAAATAGTGACGCAGCAGCCCCGGCGACACCCCCGCCTTCGCGCAGATGGCGCGGACGTTGGTTCCCGCAAGGCCGGATTCCGCGAGCACCGCGGCGGCGGCCTCGATCAGGTCCGCCCGACGGGCATCTGCGCTTTCGCGCGTAAAGGCTTGGCGAGCGGTGGTCATCTTGTTATACGAATGTACAACAAGGATCGATTCATGGCAACGCTGCGCGACACTTTCGACAACATCGACCCCGCTCCCAAAGACTCTCTGGACGGCTGGTCGCTCCCCGCCTGGACCTACAGCGACCCCGATTTCTACGCGGCCGAAATGGAGCGCATCTTCCGCCCGAGCTGGCAGGTCGTCTGCCACGACAGCGACATCCCGAACGTCGGCGACTGGCACAGCATCGACTATTGCGGCGAGAGCGTGATCCTCGTGCGCGGCACAGATCGTGTCGTGCGCGCCTTCACCAACGTCTGCCGCCACCGCGGCTCGCGGCTCCTCGACGGCGCCCTCGGCTGCGCGAAGAAGCTCGTCTGCCCCTATCATGCCTGGACCTACGAACTCGACGGCCGGCTGACCGGTGTGCCCGACAGCGCGAGCTATCCGACGCTCGACAAAAGCGAGGCGGGGCTCGTTCCCGTCGGCCTCGAACAATGGCGCGGTTTCTGGTTCGTCCGGCTGGAGGATGACGGCGGCCCGTCGGTTGCGTCGATGATGGCGCCCTATGAAGCGATGGTCGCACCCTATCGCTTCGAGGAACTCGGTGCGCTCGGCCGCGTCACGCTTCGCCCGCGCGAGGTCAACTGGAAGAATGTCGGCGACAATTATTCGGACGGCCTCCACATCCCCGTCGCGCACCCCGGCCTGACGCGCCTGTTCGGCAAAAGCTATGGCGTCGAGGCCGAGGACAATGTCGATCGCATGTGGGGCGATCTGATCGACCGCCCGTCGGTCAACTGGTCCGAGCGCATGTACCAGCGACTGCTGCCCCCGGTGCCGCATTTGCCGCAGGCGAACCAGCGCCACTGGCTCTATTTCAAGCTGTGGCCCAATGTCGCCTTCGACATCTATCCCGATCAGGTCGATTTCATGCAGTGGCTGCCGACCGGCTCGACCACGTGCCTGATCCGCGAGATCAGCTATGTGCTGCCCGATGAGCGCCGCGAGATGAAGGCCGCGCGCTACCTCAACTGGCGCATCAACCGCCAGGTCAATGCCGAGGACACCGAACTGATCACGCGCGTCCAGCAGGGCATGCAGTCGAAAAGCTTCACGATGGGGCCGCTCAGCGACAAGGAAGTCTGTCTCAAGCATTTCTGTTCGCGGATGCGCGACCTCATTCCGGAGGCGCGGCTCGAACAGGCGCCCGCCGCAGGGTGGAGCCGCCGTTGAGCCAGCCGGCGCCCGTGGTGATCGTCGGTGGCGGCCCCGCCGGCATGGTCGCGGGGCTGCTCTTCGCGCGCGCCGGGGTGCCCGTCACCATCCTCGAAAAGCACGCCGATTTCCTCCGCGATTTCCGCGGCGACACGGTGCACCCCTCGACGCTCGAACTGTTCAACGAGATCGGGCTGCTCGAAGAACTGCTGAAAGAGCCCCACGCGGCGATCGACACGATGACGCTCAACCTGCTCGGTGGGCGCTATACGATCGCGACGATGAAGCATCTGCCCGTCGCGGCGCGCTTCGTCGCGATGATGCCGCAATGGGATCTGCTCGATTTCATCGCGGGTCAGGGGCGGAAATACCCGACCTTCGACCTCCGCATGTCGACCGAGGCGACCGGGCTGACCTATGACGATGCGGGCCGCGTCAATGGCGTGACGCTCGCGAATGGCGAGGCTTTGGCTGCGCGGCTCGTGATCGCGGCGGACGGCCGCCGTTCGGTCCTCCGCGATGCCGCCGAGCTACCGCTCGAAGACCTCGGCGCGCCGATGGACGTGCTCTGGTTCCGCGTCCCGGTCCCCGCGGGCATGGACATGTCCGAAGTCGCGCTCGGGACGATCGACAAGGGCGGCATGGTCGTCGCCATCCCGCGCGGCGATTATTGGCAATGCGCGCAGATCATCGAAAAGGGCGGCTTCGCGCCGATCGAGGCGCGGGGGATCGCAGCGTTTCGTGACAAGATCGTCGACATCGCGCCCGGCCTTGCCACCGGAATCGACGCGATCCAGAGCTTCGACGACGTCAAATTGCTGACCGTCGCGCTCGATCGGCTGACGCGCTGGTCGCGCCCCGGCCTGCTCGCGATCGGCGATGCGGCGCACGCGATGTCGCCCGTCGGCGGGGTCGGGATCAATCTTGCCGTGCAGGATGCCGTTGCGACCGCCAATATCCTCGCCGCGCCACTCGCCGTGGGTCTCGACTCTGACCCGCTGCTCGCCAAGGTGCAGGACCGCCGCTGGACGCCGACGACCCGGATGCAGGGGCTTCAGCGCTTCGCCCACCGACGCGTGATCGAACCGATGCTGCGCGGTGAAATCACCCGCGTGCCGCTCGCGGTGCGCCTGCTCGATTCGATCCCGCTGCTGCGCCGCATCCCGGGCCGCATCCTCGGCCTCGGCTTTGGCCGCCAACATGTTCAATCCCCGCTTGCGAAAGAGTTTTCATGACCAAAGCCTATGACGCCCTGATTATCGGCGCCGGCCACAACGGCCTCGTCTGCGCCTTCTATCTCGCCAAGGCGGGGCTCAAGGTCCGCATCGTGGAGGCGCGCGATGTCGTCGGCGGCG
>VFQN01006015.1_pt1 | contig 14289 bp, 5 predicted proteins | sample 3512371 | NCBI WGS metagenome assembly VFQN01 (sample SAMN10412370, study PRJNA504923) | tailings metagenome | isolation source: Replicate 2 from Balatoc abandoned mine | place: Philippines: Itogon, Benguet | collected 2017-08-28
GCGTCCCGGAAACTCTTCGCCGACGAGACGCGGTGCCCGGTGCTCGATCCAGGTCTGCTGGGGGCGAACCGGTCCTTCGAGGTGCGTTCGTCAAGTTTGGCAAGATACCTAGCGGGCAATCTCAGCGCTGACATCGTGGTGCTCGACAACCTCGGCAGCCATCGCTCGCGCGCCGTCCGCACGGCGATCCTCGACGTCGGTGCCAAGCTCGCATTCCTGCCGCCCCCTGTTCGCCCCCCTCAACCCCATCGAGCAGGTCTTCGCGAAGGTGAAGCAATGGTGCGGATGGCACAGGCCCGAACCGTCGGCGCCATCCACGAGCGCATTGCCAGGCTCGTCGCCAGCATCTCACGCAGCGAATGCGAGAGCTATCTCAAGAATGCAGGATATGATTCCAGCCAAACCTGAAGGACTCTAAGAGAGTGTCCGGCCCATCTGGTTGAAGCTCATGCTAACCCGTCCGACCATGGTAGAAAGGTCTCGCGGCAGTCCGTTCAAATATTTATGAAGCGATGCGTTCTACAAGCAAACCTACGCGTCCTGACTGCGCCGACATCAACCAATTGAGACGGTGACGGCAGGGCGCTGGCGTCCCAAAACCTTCGCCGCTCGCTGGCAATCCAGGCGACCGCCTCCTCGAAGGTCGTCTCGCGCTTAGTATCGGGCGAGACATACCGCGAATAGTCGAAATACACGGCAGCAAAAAGCTGTTCAAGCGTGGGACGGGCTTTGCGCCTCTCGACCGTCTGGCGATCGTCTGTCAGACCCCAACCGGCATAAAATGGCGCACCGAAGCAGACGACGTGTTTACGCGCCATGACCGCCTCGAAGCCAAGCTGGCTGGTGACGACATAGACCTTGTCGACGATCTCGATCAGCGACCACGGATTGACATCGTGATCGATGAGTTTCAATCGAGCATCCTTCAGCCCCGTGAAGTGCCCCTGCTTACGCCCCGACACGACTTCCGGATGAAGCTTGACCAGAATTTCCGCCGAGGGGTTCTCCGCCTGCGCCGTGCGTAGCATTTCATTGAACGTCTCCGGCGACGCCAACCCGTAGGCTATCGAACTATCGCCTCGCGTTTGGTCAACTACCAACACTCGACAATGGCGACCGCGGCTGTCGAGATCCAGTTCGCGTTCCGACTGGCGAGGGGCATGATTGTATTTGGATATCGAAGAACTGCGCAGGAGATCGAGGCCTTTGGCCGCCCGTTTGAGGCGCGCCGCATCGGTGTTCGCCGCAGACGCTGCTATAAGCCCCTCCAAGTCTGAGGCCGCCGTAGCGTCGTAGTGGACCCCCGTCCGATCAACAACGAGCGATACTGGCAGATTGTCCGGTCCCGGGTGGATTGACCGAATAAAGCCATCTTCCAGGGCGAGAAAGGCAACGTCGCTCTTATTTGCGAGCGCACGGGCACGTCTCGCTGTTCGCTTTAGACCCCAGCCCGCCACACAACCGAACTCTGGCTGCCTGAGCGGTGGCATCCATCGAACCGGCTCCATTTGCGTTATTTCGCGGATGGCGTCGCGCAGTTGCCAGATGCCAGACGAAAGTATTGCAATTCTCGGGATTTCAATATCCACCGAGCGCCCCCAGTCGCGCAATACACTCTCGCCGATAAGAAGAGTTACACGCTCAAACGACGTCAAATCGGCGTTAGCCCCGTCACACAATTCCTCGATGACACTGAGTCCAGCAAGCCGCTTTTGCTCCGCACGGACCATTTGCCCGCACGTGTGACGGGTTCGCAACATTTCGGCCGTCGCCTGTGGATAACTCGGCGTTGCACGCTGGGCCTCGCCTGTGGCGGCGTTGCACATTGGGCACAAGTGGGAGCACGTGGCCAAGCCAGAGCGACATTGACATGGACACGCGTCACCCCAGCAGTGTTATTCTTACGCGGTCATCTCAGAAATGACGCATTGGGATTCGGATCAGACAGTCTAAGTTGTTGTTGCAAAGGAAAAATTCTGGAGCTGGGGAGCGGTATTTTGCTGCGGAGATTCGCACGTGACGTTGTGCGCACGCAGGCGGCATTAAGTGTCGCGCTGATTGCCTTGGCTTTGGCAGGGTGCTCGTTCACGCCTCGAGAGGGCCCATTGGCCGTCGAGGTCGAGCGTCAGTCGGCGGACAATGACTATGTCGCGGTGGATGTGACCGCTGATATCGTGCGCATCCTCAGTGCCCAGAATAGGATTGGGCTGAGCGGTCGGTTCGAGCGATCGAGCCGGGCGGCGCCGTCGTCGTCGATTGGTATAGGTGACGCTCTGAGCATTACGGTTTGGGAGGCGGGCGAGGGTGGTCTGTTCTCCAGCCAGCAGTCCAAAACAGCGACCTTCCCCAATGTGAGTGTTGATCGCAACGGCGAAATCTCGCTGCCCTACGCGGGCTCCATCAACGTCGCGGGTATGACGCCCCAATCGGTCCAGAAGGTGATTGTAGATCAGCTTAGCAAAAAGGCCATCCAACCTCAGGCGATGGTCAGTATCGCCAAGAACGAGCACAACACGGTCATTATGAGCGGTGACGTGGCGCGCCCCGGTCGGTACCCGATCGCTTTGGAAGGGGAGCGCGTTCTCGACGTTATTGCATCTGCCGGTGGAACTAAGTTCCCCGCTCGCGAAACCTATGTGACTTTTATTCGTGGGGAAGCGACCGGTATTCAGCTCGTCAAGACGATCATCGAAGATCCCCGTGAGAACGTCTTCGTACGGCGAGGAGATCGGATCTATCTCAATCACGATCCAAAGCGCTACACTGTGCTTGGAGCTGTTACCAAGCCTGGAATCTATGTGTTTGACGCTGCCAAGGTCAATGTACTCGAAGCGGTGGCAAGCGCCGGTGGCCTGCTCGATTCCCGCGCGGATGCGTCGGGTCTCTTTGTCTTCAGATATGAGCACCCTTCAAGGCTCGACAGCATCGGTGCGAAATACACGAACTTAGTGAATGGTCGCGTGCCAACGATCTACCGGATCAACATGTCACATGCGCGGTCCTACTTCTTTGCACAGTCCTTCATGTTGGAAGACAAAGATTCGGTCTTTGTCTCGAATGCGAAGGCCGTCGAAGTAGGTAAGATACTGAGGTTGATAAATCTTGCGACGTCGTCGGTCGGCAACGTCGTTGGCGCTGGCCGTCGATTCGACGACTGAACGAGCCGCGAAGAAACATTCCTGCCAGTAGACAAATTGAGACCCGTGGTCGCTATCGTTGGGCTTTGATGGAGGAGAGCCGGGGTGGGGTTGCGACAAATGCCCCGCTGCCGTTGACGGTACCGCCCATTATGCGGTCAACGAATGTTGCGATCGCGGGCGCCTGTCCGGCGCTGGTGAAAAAGTCTCCTTTGACCTGGATTGTGCCTGCGAGAGCCCGGACGAAGGCATCTACCAGAGTAGGATCCGGCCGCGCCGGTGTACGCCAGAACGTGTCCAATGTCCCCTGGTGGGTCAATCCGTCGATATCGAAGAGAGCCGTTCCGAGCACCTTCACAGGGCACCCCGCGATCAGGGCGCGGACACCAACGGTGCTGTTGATCGTCACCACACCTTTTGCGCCATCCAGCAACGTACCCAAATTACCGCCCTCTATATAGACCAGGCGATCCTCGGCAATATGGGCGGCTTCCGCCCCCGCATTAATGTGTTTTGGCCACCCCTCTGCGCCGTTGTCGAGCGGATGACACTTAAAAATGAGCATGGCCTCTGATGGTGCGTGCGCCGCAAAGGAAGCGAGCACCTCTCGAATTGCATCGCTCTGATGAGCATAGCGGGAGTTGTGACGTAACTGGTAGTCGCACTGGAGCTGAAGCGGGAAGAGGTAGAAGGCGCGATGTCCGCGAACGAGTTGGGCAACACAGTCGGTTGCTTCGCGCTGCATGCGGGACGCGCGCATCTGCTTTGGAATGCCGGTCAGATATTCGCCGATTGGATTGTAGTACCGGTCGGCGACGTATCGCGGATAGACCACATGTAGGAAGTAGCTGACGAGATTATAAGAAATCTCGTGGGTCATTTCCCTGGCCATCGAATAGTGTGTACGCGCCTCGAGATCGGGCGTCGGATATTGCGCACCGATCGCCCGAATTACAGAAGGATCAGTGGGGAAATGCGATCTCCCCGACATGCCGCCCCGCTCCAGCGTGATCCAGTCCGGTCTCAGATAACCGAATTCGTAGACGTACGCATTTATGCCGATATCGGCGGCAACATCGGATGCCAGGCGATGATAGGGACGCCCATCACCATAGAAGAGAATGTCCGTGACTTGCTCACGTTCTATCAGCTCGCGAAGGAAGTGCGGCCATTTCTCCAGGCCACCACGGAAGTTGAAGGCAGGGCGTCCGAGCCAATAGAAAGCGTCGCCGACGCAGAAATTCACGCGCAAAATGCGGCAACCTTCGTTCTCGAAAGCGCGTGCAAGACGACGGGCAAACCAAGACGGATGGCTCTGAAGAAACAGAATCGTTCTGGGCATATTCTTCGATATCCGCCGTCCTGCTGTGCGCGCCACATCGACGCGAGGGGAATCTATTGAAAAAGCGGATTCGATACGACGGCTCAAGGAACCACGCACAACATCAACCCTCCAGTTCAGTATGATTTGGCCGCAATCGATTCACAAAAGCGCGCGAAACAACGGAGACCGGAACTACGAATTCGATGCAGGCGACTTGAGCGCAAAGCATCGAGGGCATCGAGCAATTCAAAGATGGAACATGGTTTGCCGCTAACTGGATGAACATGGCGGGTGTAACGCGCCAACGCCATGTAACAGAGTTCTTCAATGGTCCGCCGCGTGGAGCGCCGCGGTGCGAATGCGAAATCGGTTGTCAGGCCCCAGCCGGCGTAGAAAGGCATGCCATGGACCGTCACGGATTTACCGCGCAACAGCGCCTCGAACCCGGCGAGCGACGAAATCGTCTCGACACCGTCGCACATCTCGATCAAGTGCGCGATGTCGACATCGTCCACGACGGCGTCTGCATACGCCTGTGCATCAGCCCCCCGGACGTGTCCCTTGCGGAGTCCGTAGCGGACATCGGGATGCGGCTTGTAGATTAGGTAGGCATCCGGATTGCGTGCTCGCGCGAGTTTCAGCAGTTGCAGATTCACGCTTTCGTCGGAGTAAGCGTCGATAGTATCCGACATGGAATTGAGGACGGACGCATCATCGGCAACCTGTCCCGGCACGAGGATGATCCTGCGGGCGTTCGCGTGCACCGGAACAGTCTTGCCCCGATGCAAATTGTACTTCGTCAGTCCTAGCTCAATGATACGCCGCTGGATTCGTGCACCATCGGCGCGCTCTTCATTCGAAAGAACCGACGTCTCTAGCAGGTGCTCCAAATCACTGGGTCGACCGGGGTCGAAGTAGATGCCGCGCGCGTCCACGGCCAACGATGCAGCGCCGGAGAATCCTGCGCCCAATCCGACTGAGCGGATAAAGCCGTCCTCAATGCGTACGAGGTCAAGACCATGTGCAGCGCATTCTCCCTCATGCCGCGACTCCAGACGAGTCGCCCACGCGACGACGCGTCCGTCACTGCGTCGCGCCTCGGTTATGGCCTCGTCGATGCTCCGACAGAAAGCGGGCCCTCCCGCGGGGACCGAGAATAAGCCACGGACAACTGGATAGTTCCACCAAAAGGTGCCACCTACGAAAGCGCGACGCTCAATGCCCCGCGGTCGATCCCGAACAATATTCGGTTCGTCGATAATGGCAGATCTCCACGCCATCCGAGGCTCCCGAACCTTAGCGTTCAACGAGCAACAAGGCGCGCAGCGACGGCTACTGCTTTCAATCCGAAGTTCTCGGATTCGAACCGATCGATCTCTTCGCGAGTGGCTCGCAAGGCCGTTGTAATTTGGTCGCGTGTATGTTCGCTCGTGAGAAAGAAGCGTAAGCGCGCCGAGCGCATTGGCACTGCCGGATAAGTGATAGGAATCGTGTTGATTCCCCGCTCGAATAGGCGCTCTGCAAGTTTTGCTGTGCGAAGGCTGTCCCCAATAAGAATAACGCCAACCGCAAAACCGGCACTCAGTCCTGAATCGAGGCCGAGTGCCCGACATTCCTCGACAAAGATCGCGCCATTGCGCTGGAGCGCAACAATGCGCTCGGGTTCGCGTTGCATTTTTCGTAGTGCTGCCAACGCCGACGCCGCGACCGGCGGGGACATGCCGACGCTGAACATAAATGAAGACGCGTGAAACTTCAGGATCTCGATGAGGCACCGGTTTCCGGCAATGTAGCCGCCACAGCCGCTGAGGGCCTTGCTCAGCGTGCCCATCCAGATATCGACCCCGGATGGCGCGACACCAAAGTGCTCAAAGACGCCCCGACCCGTTCTGCCGAGCACACCCAGCGCGTGCGCCTCATCGACCATGAGCCATGCATCGTGACGTTCCTTGATGTCTATCAGTTCCGGCAATCGCGCGATGTCACCGTCCATCGAGTACAGTCCCTCGACGACAATCAGAACGCGCTCATAGTTTTGCCTGCACTCCACCAACAAGCGGTCAAGTGCCGCCATGTCATTGTGCGGAAAGCTCTTGCGCGTCGCATGCGACAGCTTCGTGCCAAGCACAATGCTGTTGTGACAAAGCGAGTCAAAGACGATCAAATCGCCGCTGCCAAGCAGTTCACCGACGACCGAGACGTTTGTTCCGTGTCCACTGACGAAGCACAGCGCACTATCGGCCTCATAGAGCGCGGCGAGCTCCCGCTCTAGTTCGCGATGCAAGGGCCGATCACCCGCTGTCGGTCGGCTTGCCGAGACCGAAGTCCCGTATATATCGATCGCAGCTTTGGCAGCCTCGTTTATGTCGGCCTCCCCATTTAGCCCGACATAATCGTACGAAGCGAAGTTCAGGTAGGTGTTCCCATCAATCAGACAGGTTGCGCCCGAGCGCCCCTCATGAAGTTTGAAGAAGGGGCTCGAAACGCCAACGATGTCAGCGGCAGCGCGATGCCGCCTCAGCTCCCGATAGCTCGGCAGAGTCGAAAAATCCGTTTGGCGAGGCGAGTTGCGAGCCGAGCGCTTTGTTTGTGGGTTAGAAGGCGTGCGCCGGACTCGGTCGACCATACTGTGCGCCATATCGAGCATCGCTTTGCGCGACGTCGGAGTCTTCCGCTCTTGCTCGCTCATAGCACGTCTCTCTGCAATTCGGCTTCGCGGACCGAAAGCTTCTCCTCGAACTGCCGGAGATCGTCCAGATCGACAACCTCCGTCACGTGCTGCGAGATCATCAGCGCCTGATCGGCGGTTGGATCGTCTTCACCCGAGATCGAACTGCGCAATCTGCCGACGATATGATCGGCAATGTCGTTGATGGTCGTGCCGTCGGACATGGACACCTTCATGATGTCGATACCGATCTGCCGCTCGATGACCATACGCAGCTCAAGGCCCATAAGAGAGTCCATTCCGATGTCGGTGAGGGATCGCTTGGGATTTATGTCCTCAGGCGGCATCCGGAAAATTGCACCGATTTCCTTTGCGAGATAAGCCGCAACAACCTGCTTTGCGGAAGTCTCGTCCAACGCCAGAACCTTCTCCCTCAAACCCACGTCTGTCGCGTCATGGCCTCCGCGCGCCTCTGCATCGCGCCGGATGAGGTTGTAGGCGGGCGACGTCATAATCGGCAGCAAGTCCTTAGCCACGCCCCAGTTCATCGCCGCAAGCGTGATATTGGCGAGGTCCGACTGCTGTTCATCGGCAAGAATTTGCGCGAGGAGACCGAGACCGTCGCGCGCAGTGAATGCGGTGCCCCCTGTATGGCGGAACAGCGATTTGGCCGTTGACTTGTCCCTCGACAGGATGCCGACGTCGGTGATCGCCCCCCAAGCTACTGCCAAGCCCTTATGGCCCAGCGCGCGCCGCTGTCGCGCCAACCCATCGAGATACCCATTCGCCGCGACATAGCTTGCCTGACCGGGATTGCCGAACATCGCCGCTGCGGACGAGAAGAGAATGAAATAGTCGAGCTCGTCTCTGCGCGTCAGCAGATCCAAGTTGTGTGCGCCCACCACCTTCGGCGCCAGAACCTTTTCCATACGCTCCGACGTGAGGGACCCAATAAGGCCATCATCCAGAACCATTGCCGTATGCGCAACACCAGCGATGGGCCGCTCGCGGCGCAGGCGATCGAGGAGGCTAGCAACGGCGCGCTTGTCCGTGACATCACACGCAGCGCACGTCAGCGAGATTCCGCGGCGCCGCAGCGCTTCGACCAATGCCCCCACTTCCTCACTTGCGCCGCCTGAGCGGCTCGCAATTAGGATGTGTCGCGCACCATGATCGGCAAGCCACCGAGCAAACTCCAGGCCGAAGCCGCCGGTACCGCCGAACACCACATGATGACCGTGCTCTGAAGCCACGAACTCGGCAGCTTCTGCCGATCCCGCCTGAAGACGAGATGGCGCTTCGACGATGATTTTGCCGATGTGCCCCGACTTCTGCATCAATCTGAAGGCGTCGACGACTTCTTCGCTCTTGAAGACGCGGCACGGGAGGGGTGAGAATGCACCGCTCTCGAAACCCGCAATTATCGAGCCGAGCACGTGCTGCGCCACGTCTGGCTCAAACGTCAGCAGTTGGTCGGCATCGACACCGAAGTACGAGACATTGTTCCGAAATGATCGAACGCTCACTTTGGTGCCGGCGTAGAAGTCTCGCTTGCCAAGCTCAATGAAGCGACCGAAAGGACGCAAGAGCTCGATGCTTCTCTCCATCGCTTCTCCAGCGAGAGAATTCAGGACGACATGGGCCCCTTTCCCCGTGATCTCCCTGACTTGATCGACGAAGTCTAGTGAACGTGTATCGAGGACGACATCGGCGCCGAGACCACGCAGGAAAACCCTCTTCTCATCGCTGCCTGCCGTGGCGATGATCCGCGCCCCGTTTCGCTTTGCCACCTGGATGGCAGCAAGCCCGACTCCCCCCGCGGCTCCATGAATGAGAACCCATTCGTCCTTGCGTACACGCGCCAAGTACTCGAGCGCGTAACACGACGTGAGGAAAGGCACGGGAATCGATGCCGCCTCCCGCATTCCAACGCCACTGGGTAGGCGACCGACAGCCCGCGCCGCAACTGTGACATGCGACGCAAATGATGCTGGCGCGATCGCGATGACCGGGTCGCCGACAGAGAGCCCGGCCACGTGGCAACCAACTCGCACAATGCGCCCAGCGCATTCGAGTCCAATCGTCGGCCCGGCGAACCCATCTTCGAGCGCTTCCTCCGGAAGAAGTCCCAGCGTCCACATAACATCGCGAAAGTTGAGACCGGATGCTGCGACCTCGATCTCGACCTCGTGTTCTCCCGGCGCGCGCCGCCGTGTTCTCACCCACGTGAGCTCTTCGAGATTGCCACGTTCCCGCTGCTCCAGCACCAACGCATCGTCGGTCCCGAACGACGTCGTCGCAAGTTGATCCGTAAATCCGACGGGCTTGCCTCGCCGAACCTCGAGGGCCACCATACCTTCCGCCGTCAGCACCAGCTCGCGGACGTTTCCGGGCTCAGTCATCAAGCAGGCGAGCCGTGTCGCCTTGGTGCCAATCGACATTCCATCGGCGAAATCGACGAGCCTTATGTCGAGCTTGGCGAACTCATTGATCGCCGTACGCACGAACGACCACATCCCCGTCTGCATCGGGCATGCGGGGCCCAGCTCCGCGATGGCACGCGCGCCCCCCTCGGCGATGACCCACAGTCGCGCCGCACGGTTGCCAAGCGATTGCAGCAGGCTCGAAAGACGGCTTAGCCGCTCCAGCATCGCCGGCATATGCGCCTTAAGCCTGGTCGAGGTCGCATCGAGCGTCAGGACGATCTCAATCTTTTCGGAGCAAGTATCCATCTGGCTGAGCAGGAAGCGCCAATCATGAACTTCGGCATCGACGGGTTTTGCGCGCGACGCGGTCAAGACCGATGTAAAGCCGAGGTCCGTCAGGGTGCGAGAGAGGACGTTTTCGAACCCAGTCTTGGCCGGCTTTGGGCCTGCGACAACAATGACCGAACGCGCCGCGAATCCGGTACGATTATCGAGCGACTCGGACTCGCCGATACCGGAAAGGTCGGTGGCCCGAGTCCATTGCGCAAGGAGGAGGCAAGAACCCGGCACAGCGTGACTCTCGCCGACCTCCTTGATGTCATCGAAGCCGACTGAGCGGAGTGTTTCCATCCATTCCGATCCGCTGCGCAGCGAAACGGCGCTTTCGTCGACCGCGACATCGCCGACCACAGATGGGAACACCACGCTATGGAAGAAGTCGGGCTCGCGCTCCGAGATCACGACGTTGGCATGATCTGCCAGCACGGTTTGCAAGCCAGAAAGAACACTGCTGCAATCGGGCATCCAACTCAGGCCATTGACCGAGACCACGAGATCGAAGTGAGCATAGTCTCGGAGTTCACCGGCGCTCTCGCCGATTGCGACGAAATCCAAACCGGGCACGCCTTGCCACTGGCTCGCCAGTCGACCGATCCGTCGAGCGTGGCGGTCGGCAATGACGATACGGACGCGACCATCGGACAGGAGTGGGACAAGGTCGCGCGTGAGGCTGCCACCTGCGGCGCCGAGTTGAAGAATGCGAAATGGACGCCTTGGTACTGCCAAGCTGACGGCAGTCGTGACGATATCGGCGACGGCAGCGGTCTGCGCGCGCGCGCGCGGGGCGCTGCATTGGAACTGATCTAAGGTTGGTGCCGAGTGCGGGCCAGTGCCGACGATTACCGGGTCATCAGATGTTACAGAATACTGTACCGATGATCCCCGGTTGGCTGCGTTGAGCAACATCACGCATTCGGCCGTCCAACTTGGATCGACCAAAATATTGGCCACAATCTCTTCGACGGGAGGGAGCAAGTGATCTGCGAGCTGCCCAGGAACGTCATCGTGCGCGCGCACAGCCTCCGCACCAAGGGAATGAGGTCGAATGAAGTCCACCTCTGCGTGCGCCGCCGGTTTGTTCTGGCGCTCCGTGTCGCGAGCGATTCGGCGGGCAGCTAGCTCAACGAGTAGGGCGTTGTCCGTCAAGGACGCCAGGAATTCGTCGCTGAAAAGCGCGTCTGAAGCATCGAGTTTCCCCCGCAGAGCCTCAAGCGAAGGCGCGCCGCTCTGGCGTGATTCCGCCGGAAGCGCCAGCATTGCCGGTGCGACATGATACGAGGCTTTCTCAAGCTTCAGGCGATGGACGAGTGACGCCGCCTTAAATCGCACTTCGCGGACCAGTGCGATCAATCCCCCATTGTGGTCGAACAACTCGAAGTCAGCGACAGCTCCGCGGGTGCTATATCGACCCACGCGTATTCGCGCGAAACCTATGCGAACGCCCGGTTCGAATACCCGCAAGGCACCTATTCGCACCGGCACGAAAGAGAGTTTGCTCTCACCGAACTTGAGGCGCCTGTAGATGACGTTCAGCCCGTGCAAACACGCGTCGAAATCCACAGGGTGGAGGAAATAGCTATCGCCATCTTCTTTCTCTGCCGCCGACAGTTCGACTTCGATCACTTCATCGCCAATTTCCCGACACGCCGTAACCCTGCGGAAGGCGGGGCCATAGTTCAGGTGAAAGCGCGCGGCGAGACGATAGATGTCATCGGAAGGCGGCGCAGCTGCCGATGTCTGCCTCTCGAACGGCTCGACCACCGGCCGCACGTCCGAGGGCAATCGAGCAAAACGGGCGCGCATATGCGTCTGGCGCTCGTCGGTACTGAGGCGCGCCCGGCTGGAGATGATCAGCGTCGCGCTATCTGGCTCGACGCGCGTGCGCATATCCTGACAGGCATCCGCCGAAAGTTCCAACGCCTGCACGAAATCGATATCGCGCAATTCGACCCGATCGGACTTGAGCTGGTAGATGGCGGCCGCGAGCGCCATCTCGACGTAGCAGGTGCCGGGCATGATGACCCGACTGCCGACCTTGTGATCGGCAAGGTACGGCAAAACAGCGGTGTCGAGCTGACGATCCCACTCTACGTCATCGCTTCGGAGCCGGGCACCGAGTAATGGATGCTGAACATGCGTGGGGCTGAAGGTGCCCAGGGCTTCCGGGCTTGGCGCTATCCGGAAAACCCTGTTCTGCCAAGCGTAGTGTGGCAGCGTGACTTGAGAGGCCACGCGGGGGCCGAACACGACATCTGTATCGAAACGCGCGCCCGCAACGATGACGCGACCCAGAGCTGTGGTAACGGGATCGACGTCGTTGTCGTCATCTAAGGGATCAAATGTCGACACTATTCGCGTATCGTGGTCGGACGTCGCGACGCAGTCGGTCATGTAGCTGCGCAGGATCGATCGCGGACTGATCTCGATGAACACTTGGCAACCGTCCGTGGCGGAGGCTGCAATGGCGTCGAGGAATCGTACGGGGTCACGCACATTCTTCCACCAGTACTCGGCCGAAAGCTGCTTGCCGTCGATCGCTTCCCCGGCAACAGTGGAGTATAGCGGGTAAGTGGTCCCATGCGGCTTGAGTTCGGAAAGGGCATCCAAGATCGGCTGGCGGGCCGGATCGAGATATGCTGAATGGAAGGGATACTGGATGTCGAGCAGTTTCCCGGCTATCTGGCGCGCACGCGCCTGCTGAACAAGCTTGCGAACTTCGTCACCATCACCCGCGACAGTCACTGAGCGGGGAGAATTGACCGCCGCGACAACAACATGTTCAAGCTTTGCTTCAGCGATCAGCGCCCGGGCATCGGCGTCAGACGCTTGTAGGGCGGCCATGCGGCCCATTCCGCGCACAATCTCTTGGTGTTGTGATCGTGCACGAATAACGGACACCGCCTGCTGAAGGTCAAGCGCCCCACTTATATGCGCCGCCGCGACTTCGCCAACACTATGGCCAATCAAGGCCGCGGGACGGACGCCCCGCTCAATCAGGCATTTCGCTAAGGCAACCTGGATAGCAAACAGCAGCGGTTGGGCAACCACGGTGCTATCGATCTGGTGAGCAAGGTCGTCACCATGAAGCAGCCCAACAAGGCTGACCCCAGAAATCGCCCCATAGGCACGATCGACGTCTTTGAAATGTCGGTTGAATCCCAGCGACAGCCTGAACGCCGCCAGGCCCATGCCCGCCCACTGGGCACCGTTACCCGAGAACACGAACGCTGTCTTGGCCGATTTCGAGACGGCGGCGCCGCTGTGCAGATTTGGACATGGACGCCCATCAACAAAGCTGCGCAGAGCCTTCGTAAGAGTGTCGAGATGATCAGCAGCGACTACCAGCCTTTCGCCCAGCAAGTCCCGATAATGCGCCGAGGCATTCGCGATCGTTGCGGCCTTGACCGGCTCCGGCCCTTCGGCATTCCTGTCGAGGAATTCGACGTATCGCTGCGCTAAAGCGGAAAGGCCCTGCGGACACTGCGCGCTCAAGAGCAACAACGTGTCATTGGCACCACTGTTTTCTGTGATCCGCCGTTGGCTGATTTTTCCAGTCGCCTTCGCCTTCGCACGAGGTTGCCGAGCGGGCCCGATGATTACGTGGACATTCGTGCCACCAAAGCCGAAATTGTTGACGCCCGCCAACCTGCGCGCCGCTGGAAGCTTGTTGAGAGAAGCCGGCTCAACAGCCACTTGAAGGTTGAGATCGTCGAACGGAATATGCGGATTGAGCGTCTCCACATGAAGGGTTGCAGGGAGCACACCCTGCTCAAGCGCAAGCTGAGCCTTGAGCAGCCCGACCAGCCCCGAGGCCGGCTCCAGATGTCCGACATTGGATTTCGCCGAGCCGATCAACAGTGGCGAACGACGGCCCTTTCCGAGGATCTTGCCGAGCGCATGGCATTCGACAGGATCGCCAACGGGCGTGCCTGTCCCATGTGCCTCAACAAAAGCCAGTCTCTTGGGGTCGATCCCCGCCATCGCATATAGAGAACGCAAGAGCTCGGCCTGCTGCTCGGTGGACGGCAAAGCGACGCCTGACGTGCGCCCGTCGGAATTCATGGCCGAGGCCAAGATCTCGCCATGGACACGATGGCGCGCGAACTCGTCGCCGCGTCTCTGCAGGACCATGACGACACCGCCTTCAGAGCGGACGTAACCGTTAGCCCGATGATCGAAAGCCCGGCACAACCCATCGGGCGAGAGCATGGATGCCGCAGAAAAGCCCATGAAATTGAACGGGCTGAGCAGGCCATTGACGCCACCAACGATCGCCGCGTCGATCTTTCCGGCGTTCAGGTCCTGCACAGCGTAGTCGAGCGCGACCAGCGAGGACGAGCACGCGGTGTCGATCGTAAGGCTCGGTCCCGTCAAATCAAACTGATAGGAAACTCG